>MDTG01026484.1_pt1 | contig 19622 bp, 13 predicted proteins | sample 811421 | NCBI WGS metagenome assembly MDTG01 (sample SAMN05326645, study PRJNA326480) | marine metagenome | isolation source: seawater | place: Pacific Ocean: South East | collected 2011
GGCGGCCAGCGCGGCTCGGCTCATGACCTCGGTGAGGGTGTAATGACGCGCGCGGTGGCAGTCTGTGATGGTGATCTGGTAGTGATTGCGCATATAAAGCCGTTATTTTTGTGATGGCCTCGACAGAATCCAGGGGGTGAGCCGACTGCCGAACCTTGGCATTATTACCAAGCGGGCGCCAGGATGCAAATCACATCGTGCGGTAAGGATCGGAAGCCGTTTACGGACCGGGGCGAGCCGGCGCTGTACTTGAAAACGGGGCCCGCAAGGCCCATTTGAATCGGCGGTCACGTAATGAGTATTGCCCGCCGATGAACGACACGAACAACACTGCCGGATCCGCCGCAGAGACCCGCGCTTTCGACACCGAGGTCCATCAGCTTCTCAAGCTGATGATCAACGCTTTGTACTCGAATCGGGAAATCTTCCTGCGCGAACTCGTTTCGAATGCATCCGATGCGCTGGACAAGCTCCGCTTTCAGGCATTGACCGACGGCGACCTGCAGTCGGTCGTCCAGGACCCGGCGATCACGGTCACCGTTGAACCGGACGACAACACCCTGGTCGTGACCGACAACGGCATCGGCATGACGCGCGAGGACGTGATCGAGAATCTCGGCACCATCGCCAGGTCGGGCACCGCGCGATTCCTCGAGTCGCTGAGCGGCGACCAGAAGGCCGATGCCAAGTTGATCGGCCAGTTCGGCGTGGGATTCTACTCCGCGTTCATCGTCGCAGACCGGGTGACCGTCGAGACCCGCCACGCCGCCGCCGCTGCCGATGCGGGTGTGCGCTGGTCGTCCGACGGCAAGGGCGAGTACACGCTGGAGGCGACCACGCTTTCCGAGCCCGGGACGCGGGTACGGCTGCATCTTGCCGAGGATCACCGCGACCTGCTCGACCCCGACCGGGTCAAGCGCATCGTGCGCCATTACTCCAACCACATTTCGTTTCCGATAACCGTCGTTGCCGCCGGCGACGAATCCGACCAGGCCCCGGAGATCGTCAACGACACCCAGGCCCTCTGGATCCGCCCGAAGGCCGAGATCGAGGACGCCGAATACGAGGAGTTCTACCAGGGACTCTCGGGCGATCTCCAGTCGCCGGTCAAGTGGGCGCATCACCATGTCGAAGGCACGCAGAGCTATTCGATGCTGCTGTTCCTGCCCGGCCAGGCGCCGTTCGACCTGGCCTGGAACCGCGACGACAGACGAGGCGTCAAGCTCTACATCCAGCGCGTGTTCATCATGGACGCCGCGGAGCAGCTTCTGCCGCGCTACCTCAGGTTCATCCGGGGGGTGGTGGACTCGGCCGACCTTCCGCTCAACGTTTCGCGCGAGATTCTCCAGGACAGTCCGCTGCTGGACAAGATTCGCGCTGCCGTGGTTCGGCGCGCGCTGGACATGATCGAGAAGCTGGCCGACGAAGGCGGCGAGGCATGGACGACTTTCCAGCGGGAGTTCGGCAACGTGCTCAAGGAAGGCGTCATCGAGGATCCCGAGAACCGCGAGCGTATTGCCGGCCTGCTCAGGTTCGCCAGTACGGTCGAGCGGGCTCCGCATTCGGTTTCGCTGGCCGACTACCTGGCGCGCGCGGGCGAGCAGCCGGAAGCCGTCTGGTACCTGACCGGCGACAGCATGGACCAGTTGCTTGCGAGTCCGCACCTCGAGGCGTTCAGCAAGGCCGGGGTCGAGGTCCTGTTGCTGACCGATCCGATCGACGTGTGGCTGGTCAATCACCTGTTCGAGTTCGACGGCAAGCCGCTGAAATCCGCGGCAAGCGGCGAATTCGAGGCCCCCGCGGACGAGGGCGAGGAGGCCACCGAGGCGGTGCAGCAGCAGCGCGACGAACTGTGCGGCACGATCAAGAAGCTTCTCGGCGAGCGCGTCGGCAACGTGCGGCCCAGCAAGCGCCTGACCGATTCGGCCAGCTGCATCGCCGAAGAGGCCGGCGGCATGACGCTGCAGATGCGCCGCATGCTCAAGCAGGCCGGTCAGGACGTGCCGGATTTCAAGCCGGACCTGGAAATCAATCCCCGGCATCCGCTGGTCGCAAGGCTGGCCGAAACCGGTGACGAGACGCGCCGCACCGAGCTCGCGCACCTGCTGCTCGACCAGGCATTGCTGATCGACGGCGGCGAACTCGCCGACCCGGCCGGTTTCGTCAAGCGCGTCAACAAGCTGCTTTCGGCATAGGTCTTGGCGGTCGATGGGCATCGCCAGCGGGACAATGTATGCGGAATCCGGACGCTTTGGCACAATTCGTCTTGAACAATTCGAATTGTTTCGATACAATAGCTAGCTCGATTGCGGGGTGGAGCAGTCTGGCAGCTCGTCGGGCTCATAACCCGAAGGTCGCAGGTTCGAATCCTGCCCCCGCTACCAGGTCATCGGTGCAAGAAAGCCCCTGGTCTTCAGGGGCTTTTTTGTTTTCAGGGCCCGGTTTCGATGAATTGCGGTCAATTCGGCGGGTTCGCCGTCGGCGGCGCCCGAAAGGTCAGGAGAACGGACATGTCGGTGCAGGATGATTTGAGCCGGCTGATCAGGCCGGCGATCGAAGCGATGGGTTTCGAGTTCGTCGGTCTGGAGTACCTGTCGAATCCGAAGAACAGGCTGGTGCGTATCTACATCGATCGCGAGCCCGAGGGCATCAGCATCGACGATTGCGCAGACGTCAGCAACGAGGTGTCCGGGGTGCTGGATGTCGAAGACCCGGTATCGGGCCACTACAGTCTGGAAGTTTCGTCGCCGGGCATCGAGCGTCCGCTGTTCGAGCCCGAGCACTACCGGCGTTTTGTCGGCGAGCGAGTGAAGATTCACCTGTTTGCACCGGTCGAGAGCGGTCATGACGGTGATCATGGCAAGCGCCGAAAGCTGACCGGCCGGATCGTCGAAGCCGACGAAGACCGGGTCGTGGTGGACGTCGACGGCGAAGACTTCGCGGTCGCGTTCGACGATATCCGCCGTGCGAATCTCAAGCCCGACATGGAAGAAATCATGGCGGGACGATCAAAATCAGGATCGGAACAAGGTCGAAAATGAGCACTATGAAGAAGGGCAAGGAAATCCTGCAGGTCGCCGAAGCCGTCTCCAACGAGAAGGGCCTCTCGCACGACATCATATTCGAGGCGATCGAGGCCGCATTGGCCTCGGCGGCGCGCCGCAGGCATGTCGAAGACATCGACACTCGCGTGGCGATCGACCGCAAGACGGGCGATTACGAAGCCTTTCGCCGCTGGGAAGTGATTTCCGATGATCCGGAAGAGGCCGAACTGGAATCCGAAGACCGCCAGATTCGTCTGAGCGAGGCAAGAAAGACCAACCCGGACCTGGAAGTCGGGGACTTCATCGAAGAGCACATGGATCCGCCGGAGTTCGGCCGGATCGCGGCCCAGGCGGCCAAGCAGGTCATCGTCCAGCGGGTGCGCCAGGCCGAACGGGCGCAGGTCGTCGAGGCCTACAAGGATCGTGTCGGCGAGCTGGTCAGCGGCACCGTCAAGCGCCTCGAGCGCGGCGGTATATATCTCGACCTTGGCGAGAACGCCGAAGCCTTCATTCCGTCGCGGCATACCGTGCCGGGCGAGAACGTGCGCGTCAACGACCGCATCCGCGGCTATCTCTACGAAGTGCGCGAGGAGCAGCGCGGTCCGCAGCTGTTCGTCAGCCGCACCATGCCGGAACTGCTGATCGAGCTGTTCAAGATCGAAGTGCCGGAAATCGGCCAGGAGCTGATCGAGCTCAAGGGCGCGGCGCGCGATCCCGGTCGGCGGGCCAAGATCGCGGTACATGCGCTGGATTCACGAACCGATCCGATCGGCGCCTGCGTGGGCATGCGAGGTTCACGGGTACAGGCGGTGTCCAACGAGCTGGCCGGAGAGCGCATCGACATCATCCTCTGGGACGAAAATCCGGCGCAGTTCGTGATCAACGCGATGGCGCCGGCAGAGGTCAACTCGATCATCGTCGACGAGGACTCCAGGTCCATGGACGTCGCGGTCGAAGAGGCCAACCTGTCGCAGGCCATCGGCCGCGGCGGGCAGAACGTGCGCCTGGCCTCGGAGTTGACCGGCTGGGAGCTGAACGTGATGACCGTGGAAGACGCCGAAGCCAAGGGCGAGGAAGAATCGCGCGGCATTCTGCAGATGTTCGTCGAGAAGCTGGACGTCGACGAAGAGCTGGCCGGCATCCTGGTGCAGGAAGGCTTCACCAACGTCGAGGAAGTCGCCTACGTGCCGGAATCGGAGCTGCTGGCAATCGAGGAGTTCGACGAGAGCATCGTTGCCGAACTCCGGCGCCGTGCCCGTGACGCGCTGCTCACGCAGATGATCGCCTCCGAGGAACAGCTCGAGGAGAATCGGCCGGCCGAGGACCTGCTCGCGCTCGAGGGCATGAGCGAAACGATTGCCTTCCGCCTGGCAGAACAGGGAATTCGTACCCGCGACGATCTGGCCGAATGCGCGGTCGACGAGCTCGAGGACGTCAAGGATCTCGACCCGGAAACCGCCGCAAAGCTGATCATGGAAGCGCGCGCACACTGGTTTGCCGAAGAGGGTTGATCCTCGCCGTCGCACAACCGGAAGCAAACTGAAGTCATCGAGGAGTTTTAATGTCGCAGGTCACAGTTACACAATTGGCGGAAGTGCTCGGGGTCACCCCTGATCGTTTGCTGGCGCAGTTCAAGGAAGCCGGCATCTCGATCGGTGGCGCCGATGCACCGGTGACCAATGACGACAAGAAGAAGTTGTTGGCCTACCTGCGGACGTCCCACGGCAAGGCCGAGGAGCGCGAAGAGTCGGATACGCCGCGCAAGGTGACGCTCAAGCGCAAGACCATCAGCGAGCTCAAGGTGCCTTCGGGCGGCGCCGGTCGCACCCGCACCCGCGGCCCGGCGCCGTCGCGCACCGTGAACGTCGAGGTGCGCAAGCGCCGGACCTACGTCAAGCGGGGCGAGATCCAGGAATCCACCGAAAGCGACAGCGAGCGCGAGGCTGCGCTGAAGGCGCTGGAAGAGTCGCGCCGCCAGCGCGAGGAAGCCGAAGCGGCCGAGCGGGAGCGCGAGGAAAAGCGCCGGGCGGAGCTGGAAGCCCAGGAAAAGGAGCAGGAGAAGGAACAGGAAGAGGCCGCAAGGGAAGCGCGCGAGATCGAAAAGGCCGAGGCCGAGCGGCGCAAGGCCGAAGAAGAAAAGATGCGCGCCGAGGAGCAGAAGGCCCGCGAAGAAGCCGAGACGCGCGCACGTGCCGAAGCCGTTGCGGCCAAGGCCGAGGTGGAACGCGAAGCGCGCCGCAAGCGCGACGAGGACGCGCGGGGCGGCAAGGGCGCCAAGGACAAGCCGGGCAAGACCCGTTACGGGCGCGAGGAACTTCACGTTGCCGCGAAGAGCAAGCGGCGCAAGCCCAAGCGGCGGGGCAAGACGACCACGGCCGGCGGCGAGCACGGTTTCCAGATGCCGACGCAGCCGGTCAAGCGCGAGCTCGAGATTCCCGAGTCGATTACGGTCGGCGAGCTGGCCAAGCTCATGGCCGTCAAGGCCGGTGAACTGATCAAGGCGCTGATGAACATGGGCTCCATGGTCACCATCAACCAGCCGCTGGACCAGGAAACGGCGATCCTGGTGGCCGAGGAAATGGGTCACGAGGCCCGCCCGGCCGAGCAGCAGGATATCGAAAGCGAGCTGGTGACCGAGGAAGAAGGCGCCGGCGACGCCGTGACGCGTCCGCCGGTGGTGACCGTGATGGGTCACGTCGACCACGGCAAGACCTCGCTGCTGGACTTCATCCGGCGCACCAAGGTGACCGAGGGCGAAAGCGGCGGGATCACCCAGCATATCGGCGCCTATCACGTCAAGACCGAAAACGGCGTGGTCACCTTCCTGGATACGCCGGGCCATGCCGCCTTCACCTCGATGCGCGCGCGCGGTGCCCAGGCCACCGATATCGTGATCCTGGTCGTGGCCGCCGACGACGGCGTCATGCCGCAGACCAAGGAAGCCATCCAGCACGCCCGGGCCGCCGGTGTGCCGCTGATCGTCGCGGTCAACAAGATCGACAAGCCCGAAGCCGACCTGGACCGGGTCAAGAACGAGCTTTCGGCCGAAGAGGTGGTGCCCGAGGAGTGGGGCGGCCAGGAAATCTTCGTCCCGGTGTCGGCCATTTCCGGTGAAGGCGTCGACAGTCTTCTCGAAGCCGTGCTGCTTCAGTCCGAAGTGCTGGAGCTCAAGGCCGTGCCCGAACGCCGCGCGCGCGGGGTCGTGGTCGAGTCGTCGCTTGACAAGGGCCGCGGGCCAGTCGCGACCATCCTGGTACAGGACGGCACGCTCAAGAAGGGCGACATGGTGCTGGCCGGTGAGGAATACGGCCGCGTCCGCGCGATGTTCGACGAACCCGGACAGCCGATCGAGTCGGCGGGCCCGTCGATTCCGGCCGAGGTGCTCGGTCTTTCGGGCGTGCCGAACGCCGGGGACGACGTGCTGGTGGTGGCCGACGAGCGCAAGGCGCGCGAAGCCGCCGAACAGCGCAAGTCCTCTGCACGCGAAGGGCGTCTTGCCGAACGCCAGGCCGCAAAGCTCCAGAACCTGTTCGACCAGATGGAAGAAGGCGGAAGCACCGGCGAGCAGCAGAGCGTGAACCTGGTGATCAAGGCCGACGTCCAGGGTTCGGCAGAGGCGCTCAAGGACTCCCTGACCAAGCTATCCAACGAAGAGGTCAAGGTCAACGTGATCTCCTCGGGCGTCGGTGGCATCACCGAATCCGACGCGGCGCTGGCGCAGGCGTCCAACGCGATCATCATCGGCTTCAACGTCCGCGCCGATGCATCGGCGCGCAAGGTCATCAGCGAAAATGGTCTGGACCTCAACTACTACAGCATCATTTACGAGGCGATCGACGACGTCAAGAAGGCCATCGCCGGCATGCTGGGTACCGAGGTCAAGGAAGAGATCATCGGCCTGGCCGAAGTCAAGGACGTGTTCCGTTCGTCCAAGCTCGGTGCGATTGCCGGCTGCCTGGTCGTCGAAGGGTCGGTCAAGCGCTCCAACCCGATCCGCGTGTTGCGCGACAACGTCGTGGTCTTCCAGGGCGAGCTGGAATCGCTGCGCCGGTTCAAGGACGACGTCAAGGAAGTGCAGGCCGGTACCGAATGCGGAATCGGCGTGAAGCAGTACAATGATGTCAAGCCGGGCGACCAGATCGAGTGCTTCGAGCGCTACGAAGTGGCGCGTACGCTGGACTCGTGAGCGGCCGTCCCGAGCGGGTAGGCGGACTGCTCCGACGCGAGCTCGCCGACATTCTCAGGGTCGAGGTCGAGCCGGAGCTGCCGTCGCTGATCAGCCTGACCGACGTCGAAGTCTCGCGCGATCTTTCGCATGCGCAGGTTTACATCTCGGTGCTCGAGATCGACAAGGCGCCCGAGGTGATGCGCATGCTGGTCGACGCGACGCCTCAGATTCGCCACGAACTGGCAGGACGCGTCCGGTTGAGGATCGTGCCGACGCTCAAATTCATCCACGACACCGCCAGCGAATCCGGCCAGCGCATCGAGCAGTTGCTGGCCGCGGCCAAAAAGCGCCGGGACTGATGAGTTCGTTCCATACTTCAAAAGCTCGACACGAAGGACACGAAGAAGGCACGAAGGACACGAAGAAACCTTCCTGAAAAGGAAATTCTGGTCAAATGATCTTTCAAATTGCCTTTCTTCGTGTCCTTCGTGCCTTCTTCGTGCTCTTCGTGTCCGGCTTTGCATTTCCGATTCCAGCAGGTTGCCGGATCCGTCGATGACTTCTGAATTGCCCGAACACGGAATCCTCCTGCTCGACAAGCCGCTGGGACTGACCTCCAACGCGGCGCTGTCGCGCGCCAAGCGCATTCTGGGCATTCGCAAGGCCGGGCACACCGGGGCGCTCGATCCGCTTGCGACCGGGCTGCTGCCGCTGTGCTTCGGTCAGGCGACAAAGGTCTCGGCTTTCCTGCTCGACGCCGACAAGGGGTACCTGGCCGATGTCGTGCTGGGCGAGACCACCGCCTCCGGCGACGCCGAGGGAGAAGTTGTCGAGCGGCGCGAGGTCCCGGAGATCAGTCGTGCGGCGCTGGAAGAGGTCCTGGACGAATTTCGCGGGCCGATCGACCAGGTCCCGCCGATGTATTCGGCACTCAAGCACAAGGGTCGCCGGCTGCACGATCTGGCCCGCGCCGGTATCGAGGTCGAGCGCAAGCCCCGGCGCGTGACGATCCATCGCCTCGAGGTGCTGGCCTTCGAATCGCCGCGGCTGTCGCTGCGGGTGAATTCCAGCAAGGGCACCTATATCCGTTCGCTGGCAATGGATATCGGCGAGCGTCTCGGCTGCGGCGCCCACCTGACCGGGCTCCGGCGCGAATCCAGCGGTCCATTCTCTCTGGCCGACGCGGTATCGTTGTCGCGACTGGAGGAGATGGACAGCACGCAAGCGCGGGTGCTGCTGTTGCCGCCCGATGCGGCATTGACAGACCTGCCGCAGGTCAGCCTGGATCCCGAAGCTGCCACCGATATCGGCCACGGCAAGGTGGTGGCGACCGACGCCGCGCCTGCCGAGCAGGTGCGAATCTATTCGGCCGAAGGCTTCATGGGTATCGGGCGGATCGACGAACGCGGCCACTTGCGGGTGCGGCGCCTGTTCGTTGGCTGAGGCGCCCGTCGCCGGGGCCTGGGCCAGGGTTACTCACAGGGAGTAAGACGGCCCGGGCGGGCGTTCAGCCGGGGCCGTTGACGTGCGGTGCGCAGAACTGCTGGTAGAGCTCGGCGATGATTGCATGGACGCCGTCGTTGGCCAGCGAGTAGTAGATCGTCTGCTGTTCCCGGCGGGTACTGACCATGCCGCTGTTGCGCAGCACGGCGAGGTGCTGCGACAGCGCCGATTGCGACAGCGGAAGGTGTGCGTTGATCTCGGACACCGACATTTCGGCATCGAGCAGGTGGCACAACACCATCAAGCGGTGAGGGTTCGCCATCAGCTTCAGGAACTGGGCGGCGTCTTCGGCGTGTCTGGCCATCTCGGCGACCGGCATTGCATCCAGCGCGGTGCGCTCGGGTGTTCTTGTCTGGGTGTCTTGCATGCGCAACATTATCGCTCCAAATCGGAGTGATTTCCAGTTCCAAATGATCCTGATCAATGAATTGTGCCGGATTTGGGCCATCCGGCGACCGATTTTCCGGCCGAATCGCGCTCCAGACGACCAATTCCGGTGCAGCGGCTCGCGTGACCGGTACCGGTTAAAATGGAGGACTGACCAGCAATTCGAACCGGATTTTACGCCATGAGCCAGACTGCAGAGCAATTGTCCAGCCAGACCCGCAGCGCCGACCAGCCGCTGCGATTCGTGACCGCCGCAAGCCTGTTCGACGGCCACGACGCGGCGATCAACATCATGCGCCGGCTGATCCAGGGCGAGGGCTGCGAGGTGGTTCACCTGGGCCACAACCGTTCTGTTCGCGACATCGTCGACGCCGCCATCCAGGAGGATGCCGACGGGATCGCGGTCAGTTCCTACCAGGGCGGCCACAACGAATTCTTTCGCTACATGGTCGAAATGCTGGCCGAGCGCGGGGCTTCGCACATCCGCGTTTTCGGCGGTGGCGGCGGCACCATCACGCCCGAAGAGATCCGGGCGCTGCACGAGGCCGGGGTGGAGCGCATTTACCACCCGGACGACGGCATGCAGATGGGGCTCAAGGAGATGATCGAGGACCTGGTCGAGCGAACGCGCAAGGCCCGTTCGGCTCGCAAAGCCACCGGTTCGGGTTTTACGGCTTCGGGCAACGCGCCGGAGCATGTCGACATCGCCAGGGCCCTCAGCGCCATCGAGAACGGCACGCTTTCCGAGCACGAGATGGCTCGACTGCAGAAGGACATGGGCTCGAAATCACGGGTTCCGGTGGTGGGCCTGACTGGCACCGGTGGCGCCGGCAAGTCGTCGGTGACCGATGAACTGGTCAACCGTTTCCTGCAGTATTTCCCGAACATCCGGATCGCGATCCTGGCCGTGGATCCGACCCGCAGACGCACCGGTGGCGCGCTGCTGGGCGACCGGATCCGGATGAACACGCTCAGGTCGGATCGCGTTTACATGAGATCGATGGCGACCCGCCGCGAGCACCTGGCGACCAGCGAGGTGCTGCAGCAGTGCATCGGCTTCCTGCGGTCTTCGGGTTTCGGCCTGGTGCTGGTCGAGACCGCCGGCATCGGCCAGGCCGACACTGAAATCGTCGACCTGGTGGATTTCCCGGTCTACGTGATGACCTCCGACTACGGCGCGGCAAGCCAGCTCGAAAAGATCGACATGCTCGACTACGCCGAAATGGTGATCCTGAACAAGTACGAAAAGCGCGGCGCCGAGGATGCGCTGCGGGACGTCAGGAAACAATGGAAGCGCAACCGGCTGAAGTTCGACATGGAAGACGAGCAGGTGCCGGTCTACCCGACCATCGCCAGCCAGTTCAACGATCCGGGTGTGACCTGGATGTTCGTCAACCTGTGCCGGCTGATGCGCGAAAAGCTCGAGCTCGACGACGACTGGTCGCCGGCCATCGAGGTCACGGCAAAAGAGCCTCGCGCCACGGCACTGATCCCGGGCAATCGACAGCGCTACCTGGCCGAGATCGCAGAGCAGGGCCGGGCGGTCAACAAGCGCGTCGAGACCCAGGCCGAAATCGCGTCCGGCGCGCAGAGCCTTTACAACGCGCTGTCCGAGCTCGAGGACCCGGCGCTGCCGGCCGAACTGGCGCGATTCGACGCGCCCGACGACACCGCCGAACTGCCGGAAGCCATGTCGTCTGCAATGGTGCAGCTGCGCAGGGCCTACAACGACAAGCTCGACGCCCTGGACGCCGAAAGCCTGGCGCTGCTGCGTGGCTGGCCGGAAAAGCTGGAAGGGATTACCGCCGAAACCTACAGCTATACCGTTCGCGGGCGCGAAATCAGCGGCGACAACTACCGCCGCTCGCTGTCGGGAAGCGCAATCCCGAAGATCGCGGCGGCGAAATACCGTGACTGGGGCGACCGCCTGAACTACCTGGGCAAGGAAAATCTCCCGGGCGAATACCCCTACACCGGCGGCGTCTATCCGTATCGCCGCGCCGGCGAGGACCCGACCCGGATGTTCGCCGGCGAGGGCACGCCCGAGCGCACCAACCGGCGATTCCATTACCTGTCGCACGGCCAGGACGTGGCGAGGTTGTCGACCGCCTTCGATTCGGTGACGCTCTACGGCGAGGACCCCGACGAGCGGCCCGACATCTACGGCAAGGTCGGCAACTCGGGCGTTTCCATCGCGACGCTGGACGACATGAAGAAGCTGTACTCGGGTTTCGACCTGTGCGCGCCCACCACCTCGGTGTCGATGACCATCAACGGCCCGGCGCCGATGATCCTGGCGATGTTCATGAATACCGCCATCGACCAGCAGGTAGAGAAGTACCTGGCCGAGCAGGGCAGGCTGGACGAAATCGATCGCCTCAAGGCCGAACGCTTCGCCGACCAGGAGCTCCCGAAATACGAAGGCGACCTGCCCAAGGGCAACGACGGACTGGGGCTGAAGATGCTCGGCATCACCGGCGACGAGGTGCTGGACGCCGAGACCTACGGAAAGATCAAGGCCGAAACGCTCAGGACGGTTCGCGGCACCGTGCAGGCCGACATTCTCAAGGAGGACCAGGCGCAGAACACCTGTATCTTCTCGACCGAGTTCGCGCTGCACATGATGGGCGACATCCAGCAGTACTTCAACGATCACGAGGTGCGCAATTTCTACTCGGTCTCGATTTCCGGCTATCACATTGCCGAAGCCGGCGCCAACCCGATCAGCCAGCTGGCGTTCACGCTGGCCAATGGCTTCACGATCGTCGAGTACTACCTGGCGCGCGGCATGGATATCGACAAGTTCGCGCCCAACCTGTCTTTCTTCTTCTCCAACGGCATGGATCCGGAGTACGCGGTCATCGGCCGGGTCGCCCGGCGGATATGGGCGCGCGCCATGCGCGAGCGTTACGGCGCCAACAAGCGCTCGCAGATGCTCAAGTACCACATCCAGACCTCGGGTCGATCGCTGCACGCCCAGGAAATCCAGTTCAACGACATCCGCACCACGCTGCAGGCCCTGTACGCACTGTTCGACAACTGCAACAGCCTGCACACCAACGCCTACGACGAGGCGATCACCACGCCCACCGAGGAATCGGTGCGCAGGGCGGTGGCGATCCAGCTGATCATCGCGCGCGAGCTGGGCCTGAACATGTGCGAGAACCCCTGGTCGGGCAGCTTCATCATCGAGCACCTCACCGACATGTTCGAAGAGGCGGTATACCAGGAGTTCGAGGCGCTGTCGGAGCGCGGCGGGGTGCTTGGCGCGATGGATTCGATGTACCAGCGCGGCAAGATCCAGGAAGAGTCGATGTACTACGAAAGCAAGAAGCACGACGGCAGCCTGCCGATCATCGGCGTCAATACCTACAAGCCGAACAAGGGCGAGGAAGAAGACCTGCCCGAGATCGAGCTGATTCGCTCCAGCGAGGCCGAGAAAAACGACCAGATCAAGCACCTTCGCCGCTTCCAGGCCGCGCGTAATCCGCTGGGCCCCGAAGTACTGGACAAGCTCAAGTCACGTGCACGCGAGCGTGCCAACACCTTCGAAGCGCTGATCGAGGCGGTCAAGTTCCACTCGCTGGGGCAGATCAGTCACGCGTTGTACGAAGTAGGCGGCGAGTACCGCCGCAACATGTAAAAACCAGACCAGGAACTACTGCGCGTGCGCCTGGCGGCCACCGCCAGGCACCCGCTCGCTACGTTCCTGGCCCGGTTTTACGCACCTGGGATTACCATGCGGTGGCCTGACGGTGTCGTAGCCCGGGTAAACGAGCGAAGCGAGTGCACCCGGGGATCGATGTTTGAATCCGCCTTAAGTCCCGGGTGCGCTGCGCTTACCCGGGCTACGAAGTTCCTCGGAGGTTCCTCAGGGTTTATTGCTTTTCGGTCACCGAGTCGGCGGCGTCGCGCCAGGCGTCGCGGTCGATGTCGAGGTCCGGGAAGTCGTCCGGGTTGAATACCGGTGTCTTTCCGGCGCGGCGCTGCTCCTCGTAGTCGCGCATCACGCGCATCCCGACGGGCACCAGGATGACGAGCGCGGTGATGTTGGCCAGCGCCACCAGCGCCATGGTGAGATCGGCGAACGCGAATACCGTGGTCAGGTCCTGAACCGAGCCCCAGAGAATCAGTACCAGCACCACGGCGCGGAAGCCGTTGAACAGGTGCTTGTTCTCCTCGCTGAAGTAGTTCAGGCTGTTCTCGCCGAGGTAGTAGTTGTAGAGAATCGAGCTGAACGCGAACAGCATGAGGGCCACCGATACGAACCCGCGACCCCAGGCGCCGACGTGGTCCTGCAGCGCGGCCTGGGTCATGACGACGCCGTCGACTGCGTTTGCGCCGTCGACGATATAGACGTCGGACATGATGATGATGAACGCGGTCGACGAGCAGATGATGGCGGTGTCTATGAATACGCTGAGCATCTGAACGATGCCCTGGTTGACCGGGTGGGGCACCCACGCGACGGCGGCTACGTTTGGACCGCTGCCCAGGCCGGCCTCGTTCGAGAACAGGCCGCGGCGCGCGCCCATCATGATGGCCGCGCCTATACCGCCGCCGATCGCTTCGTCGAGCCCGAACGCGCCCTTGACTATGATCGAAAGCGCGCCGGGCACGCGGTCGAGGTTGAGCATGACGACGATCACCGCGATGATGATGTAGGACACCGCCATCAGCGGCACGATGATTTCCGTCACGCTGGCGATGCGCTTGACGCCGCCGAATATCGCCGCGCCGGTGATCGCGGTCAGCCCGATGCCCGTCCACAGTGCCGGAATGCCGAACGCGTCCTCCAGTGACGACGCCGCGGTGAACGACTGCAGGCCGACGAAGGCCATGCCGAACGTCAGCAGCAGCAGTACCGAGTAGACGGCCGCCAGCCAGCGTTTCTTCGCGCCCCGGACCATGTAATAAGCAGGGCCGCCGCGGTAGGTGCCGTCGGGTTCATTGTTCTTGAACACCTGGGCCAGCGTGCATTCGAAGAAGCTGGTGGACATGCCGATCAGGCCGATGACCCACATCCAGAAGATTGCGCCGGGCCCCCCGAGCGTGATGGCGACCGCGACGCCTGCGATATTTCCGGCCCCGACCCGGCCGGCGACGCTGAGCGCGAGTGCCTGGAAGGAACTGACGTGTCCGGGCTGGTGGTGGAATGCCTGCCGGAGCACGCGGAACATCTCGCCGAAATGCCGGATCTGGACGAATCGGGATCCGAAGGTGAAGACGAGGCCTATGCCGATCAGAACGACGACCAGCACGTAAGACCAGAGAAAGTCGGTCACTCCCTGAAGCATTCTGTTTCTCCCACGCTCTTGAGACGCTCATCATACGCGAGCAGGGAGGACGATTAGTCTGAGTCTGGAGGGAGAGCCTGGCGGGTCCCGGGAAACTTCTTGACAGCTGTCCACGGGGCGTTTTTCGACCGGTCAAGCCGTAGCGGAGCATTCCGCACAGCCCTGGCGTGCCGGCATGGCGTGGCAGGCGGTTCCCCTAGCAGCGCCCGCTGGGTGGTCCCAGCACGGCCAGCATGGCGGCCGCTTCGCTCAGTGCCTGCTGGATAGTCGCGGTCGCGAGCGTCGATGCCGGCGCCTGGCGCGGTTCGTCAAGGTCGAGCCCGTGGACTTGCTGTACGAAGCCCGGTTCTTCGAGCCGGCCGCCTTGGTTCTCCGGCAACGCCTGACCGCCCGGCAGGCTGTTCTGAAACATCACGGTCAAGGCCAGGCCCGCCGCAATCAGGAGTATTTCCAGTACGCGTTCGCCGTCTCTGGTCAACATGGTCGCACCTTTTTGTTCGGCGGATCACCGGCGCGCCGGTCTCGAAATCCGCATCGTCCCTGTCCAATAGACGTTGCGGGCGCCGAAAAGGTTGCATCGGATTTGTTTGCGACCGCCCGGCGACGCCGGGCAAACGTTTGTGCTCGGACGTATTCTGCTACATCACGCCCTGTGCCAGCATTGCGTCGGCGAGCCTGAGAAATCCTGCGATGTTGGCGCCCTTGCGGTAGTCCACCGCGTCGCTGCCCTGACGTGTGCCGTATTCGACGCAGCGGTCGTGTATCTCCCGCATGATGCGTCTCAGGTTCTCGTCGACTTCGTCCTTGGGCCAGGGCATGTGCTGGGCGTTCTGGGTGCGTTCCAGTCCGGAGACGGCCACGCCGCCGGCGTTGACGGCCTTGCCGGGCGCGAACACGATCGAGTCGGCGGCCTGGAGTCGCTCGACGGCCTTCAAAGTGCAGGGCATGTTTGCGCCTTCGGCAACGATTCTGCAGCCGTTGTCGATCAGGTGACCGGCATCGTCCTCGTCGAGTTCGTTCTGCACTGCACACGGCAGCGCTATGTCGCACTCCACATCCCAGGGTTTTCGGCCTTCGTGGTAAGCGCCGCCGATTTCATCGGCGATATCCTCCAGTGCGCCGCGCTGCTCTTCCTTGAGTTTGTGAAGCGAACCCAGGTGCTCCCCGGCGAGCCCCTTCTCGAAGTGAACAAGGCCGCCTGAATCCGAAAGGGTGACCACGCGGGCGCCAAGCTCGATCGCCTTTTCGGCGGCATAGCGGGCCACGTTGCCGGCGCCTGAAATCGCGATCTTCCGGCCTTCGAGGTCCCCACCCATCCGATCGGCCATGTGGCCGAGGAAGTAGATCGCGCCGTAGCCGGTGGCCTCGGTTCTGAGCTCGGAACCGCCGAAGGCCACGCCCTTCCCGGTCAGCGCGCCGACGAACTCATGGGTCAGGCGTCGGTATTGTCCGAACAGGTAGCCCACTTCGCGGGCGCCGGTGCCGATGTCGCCGGCCGGAATGTCGCGGTGCTCGCCGAGGTAGTGGTACATCGAACTCATCAGCGCCTGGCAGAACCGCATGACCTCGGCGTCGCTCTTGCCCTTCGGATTGAAGTTGGCCCCGCCCTTGGCCCCGCCGATCGGCAGACCGGTCAGCGCGTTCTTGAAGCACTGCTCGAAGCCCAGAAACTTGAGCACCGACTCGGTCAGGTCCGGGTCGAACCGAAGTCCGCCCTTGTAGGGGCCGGTGGCGTTGTTGAACTGGACCCGCCAGGCCCGGTTGGCGCGCGTATTGCCCTCGTCGTCCAGCCAGCACACGCGAAACGAGACGATCTGGTCCGGCTCGGTCATGCGTTCAAGGAGCATGGTGTTCTGATAGCGCTTTTCGGCGGCGATGAAAGGCACCACGTCGGCGGCGACTTCGCGCACCGCCTGGTGGAATTCCTTCTCGCCGGGGTTACGCCGCTCCAGACCTTTCATGAAGCATTCGAGATCGTTGGCGTCGGCGCCGGAAAAGCAATCAGTGTTGCGTGCTTTCATGGTTCATTCGCTGCTTCTGACGAGTTTCCGGATTATGGTAACTCCATTGCGTCAAGCGGCTGCCGCATTCCGTCCCGCAGCGCCTCCGGCACCGCGAAGCCGTGCAAGGGCCGATTTCGGGAACTTTGGGACGAAAGACCACGTTTCGTGCAGCACGATCATCGGCCACAGCCAGGGTGAACATCGTTCTGCTTGCGCCAGGCGACATGCGGATAGTCCGATTGAAGCGCCTGAAGCCGGGTTTTCAAAAGGTTGCCGGATCGAGATCGATGGTGAACGGGGTTCCGATGCGCGTTGCACTGGCATATGTCTTGCATGATTCTGGTTGCCAGCGCCATCCACGGTCACTCGATGAGATTCAAACAAATAATCGCCCCGTTCCAGATCGACAGCCCGCTGAGAAACAGGCTGTCCGACGATTTCATGCTTGCGATCATCAGCCTTATCCTGGTGTCGGCCGCAGGATCGGTCGCGCCGTTTGCGGTCTATCGGTTTGCAACCGGCAATCTCATGGTCGGCTTGCTGGATGCCGCACTCGTCAGCGGCATGCTCATTGCGCTCGCGTATGTCTGGCGGACAGGTAAGGTTCGTGCTGCCGGTATCGTGGCTTCAGGCTTTGCGAATTTGATGGCGGTGTTCGCCATCCTTGCTTTCGGAATGCCGAGAGACTGGCTCTACACAACGCTGATTGCGACTTTTCTGGTCGCCCCGCGGTGGTTTGCGGTGTCTTCCTGCGTACTTGTGATTCTGGCCATCGCAGGCTGGCCTACCGACGGCATTTCGGCCGAAGAGCGGCTTACATTTGCCTCGGTCGCGGTGATCGTCTCTCTGTTCAGCCTGATTTTCGCCAGCGGCGTATTTCGCAGGCACGCCGAACTGAGTCGCGAGGCGTCGCTGGACCCGCTGACCGGCGTCGGAAATCGCCGAGCTCTGGCGCTCGACATCATGGACTTGCCCGACAGTGCGTTCGAGCCGGCCGGCCTCGGTCTGGTTTTGCTCGACATCGACCATTTCAAGATGGTCAACGACCGCCACGGCCATGATGCCGGCGACCAGGTGCTCGTCTCACTGGCCGGGATTCTTCGCCGCAGCCTGCGCACCACCGATCGGATATTCCGCCACGGCGGCGAGGAATTCATCGTTCTGCTCCCCGGCGTGGCGCGAGACGATCTGCCAAAGGTCGTCGAGAAGCTGATGTCGGCCATACGCACACAATTGCGCGGCCCGGAGGGCGCGATCACGGTGTCCATGGGTGCTGTTGCGATCCCCGAGCGCGAGGAATTCTCACGCGCGCTGGCCCGCGCCGACCGGGCCATGTACCAGGCCAAGGACGAGCGCGACAGCTGGGTCCTGGCCTGAGGCCGGCGCCGCCTCAAAAGTTGGGGGTGGCCAATCCGTCTTCGATGATCCGCCGGGTGCATTGCACTGGCCGCGACGGTGGTCGTCATGTATTCTCCCGGCAGGCTGGCCGGAAAAGCTGCCGATTCGAGGTCCGGCGCCGGCCGATCGACGGCTTCTCAAAAACGATGCGATGCAACAACTCGAAATCCTTGCGGTTCTGACGGCCGCCATCGCCGCGGCTCACTGGCTGGGCGGCAAACCGGGCGGACGGGTTGTCGGCGGGGCGCTGCTGGTGATCGTATTGGTGGCCGCATTGGCCAACCTCGGCGTCGTCCCGCTGGCGAGCGAAAACGTTCCTGTTTACAACCAGCTTCTCGGCACCGCCGCTCCAGTCTCGATCTTCCTGCTGCTGCTCAACGCGCGACTCGCGTCGCTGCTTCGGGCCGGCGGGCCGATGCTTGCAATGTTCGCATTCGCTGCGCTGGGCACGATCGCAGGCGTGCTGGTGGCCGGCTGGCTGCTCGACGCCTCGGAATGGATGGGCGAATGGTACGGCCCGCTTTCCGGGATGTTTGCCGCGACCTATATCGGCGGCGGGGCGAATTTCAATGCGCTGGCGCTGCACTACGACTTCATGCAAAGCGGCAACCTGTATGCCGCGGCCGCGGTTGCCGATCACGTGTTGACGGTCGTCTGGATCGCCGTTCTGCTGGTATTCCCGCGGCTCGTCGGCGCCGTGCTGCCGAAGCGCGACGTGGTTGCCGAAGGCGAGAGCGGCCGGGATTACGCGATCCGCCGCGAGGACGGGCCCGCGCTGGGCGATATGGCAATGCTGGTCGCGCTGGGGCTGGTCGGGTTCGTGGCCTCCGAGCAGCTGGCCGCATGGCTCGGCGGCATTGCGGGATTCGATGTGCCGTCCATCCTGATCCTGACCACGCTGGCCCTGGTGCTGGCCCAGGTCGGGCCGATAGCGCGACTGCGCGGCGCCGAGGTGCTGGGCATGTACGGCGCGTATCTGTTTCTGGCCGCGCTGGCAGCCTACTGCGAGGTGGCGGCGCTGCGCGAAACCGGCAGGATCGGCTTGCTGCTGATGGCCTTCGTGATCATCCTGATCGCCGTGCACGGTGCGATCGTGGTGCTGGTGGGCCGGCTCATGCGCCAGTCCCCTGAAGTCGCCGCGGTCGCTTCGGCCACGACTGTGGGCGGTTCCACAGTGATTCTGCCGCTGGTCGAGCGCTTCGGCCGCAAGGATCTGCTGTTGCCCGGAATCGTGCTGGGGTCGCTGGGCAATCTGCTCGGGACTTACATCGGTTTTTCCATGGTGTATGCCCTTTCGTGAATGCCGGCCGGTGTGTCCGGGCGGCGATCTTTCTTTTCAAACGGTAATTCTTGCAATATGTGGAGCCGAATCGTGACACGACATTTTCGATTTGCCTTGATTTTTGCCGCAGCACTGCTTGTCCAGCTCGACTCGGCAAGAGGCGAGGGTGGCGGTGCGCCCGAAACCGCCGGACCGCTGTTCGTGATCGAAGGGCTTTCAGGACCCGAGGCCGTACATTACGATGCCGAGCAGGACGTCTACTTCGTATCCAATTTCAACGGTGATGCCGCCGGCGACGCCAACGGTTTCATCTCGCGCGTCGGGCCTGACGGCGAGATCGAGACGCGCGAGTTCATGGTCGGCACACCCGACTTTCCGCTGCACGGCCCGCGCGGCATGCGAATCGTGGACGAGCTGTTGTGGGTCGCCGACGCCGACGGCCTGCACGCATTCGACCGTCGCTCGGGCAAGCACCTGGACTTCATCGATTTCTCGGGCCACGCGCCGGGATTCCTTAACGACGTCGAGGCCGACCCCGCC
>MDTG01018850.1_pt1 | contig 19621 bp, 20 predicted proteins | sample 811421 | NCBI WGS metagenome assembly MDTG01 (sample SAMN05326645, study PRJNA326480) | marine metagenome | isolation source: seawater | place: Pacific Ocean: South East | collected 2011
AGGCGGCATTTCCTCCAGATCCTTGTGGTAGTCTAATTCTTGGACCTCCTGCAGTGCTCATTATTTATATATTATATATAAATATTTTTTTATAAAATTTTATTATATTATTAATTAAGCAGGTGATATAAACCTTAAAACCGTGCTTGGAATTGTCCTGATTGCCCATGCATTTGTAAAAGATCATTCTGTAAGTTTGGTTCATTCCTCAATTGCAAGTCCCAACGGGTTAGTTCACGCCACGGAAAAGCATGTTTTAAATTTAGGTGTGCTCTCTTTGCAGCTCGAGTAAAAATTTAGTCGGGACGGATTGATAGGGATGCAGGGAGCTTCCGCCTGTTCCATAGTAAGATAGCCAGGGACGCGTTCGCCAGTGTCGACATTATGCCCTTCGTAATAACGGCGGGCTGCGCTGGGCTTGTCACAGCCAGCACACGAACCCACCCCCAGCCCGCCCCGAGGCCAAGACGACGCTTGTGGAAGGAGAGGGGGGCAGCATTCAAGCTGGAACATCACTTTGACAGCCTTGGTTCCATCCCACCAGCTATAGAATAACATAGATGTGGGCCTCTCTGCGTTGGGGTACATGATAAATTTACCTTTTTTTTTCCCTCGTGTTTCGCTGTAAAAGGGGCTTTTTACATTATCAAGCCCATGCACGATGTCATATGCAAAGCCGTTGTACCCGTCGTAAGAGTAAGGGGGCGGCCCGAGTTTTGTCGGTGGAAATGTTCCGGGAAAAGGGCAAGGTTGCGCGGCGACCTGTAAATTGGGGTTAGGATCACTGTATAGCGGCACCTTTATGTTATTTACCATCTTTAATAATCTTTTTAATTCATTTGATATTTTTTTGCGTGTTTGAGGATTAAGTTTACCACTGTTTAATAGACTATTTAAATAATTGATTTCATTTTGTAATGAATTTAAATAAGGAACAATGTTTGGGTTTTTTGCTCTATTCATGGCAGTAATATTACCTCTTTCTGTTCCCAAAGCTATTGCTCCAACTCTATTAAATGTTTGACCAGTTGGTAATGTAGACATACTATTACCTCCATTTGGTAATTTATTATCTTCTATTAAAGTATCAAACTGATCATAAGCTTTAACTAAGCTTCCATTAACATATTTATAACCTACTGGTAATCTTAATATAAGTCCTGGATCAGAACAAGCATTATTTGGAACTGTGCCATTACTAAATCTGTATTGTTGATTTGCCATTTATTTATATATATTAAATATAAATATTTTTTTATAAAATTTTATTATATTATTTATAGATAAATGTCTTTAGAGGCTTTAGAAATACAAATTAAAGAACAATGTGAAAAAGCTTATTGGGATATTTTATTAGATGATATATCCCATGAACCTATTAAAACTAATCATATAAAACTTTTAATTGATGAAGTAATATTTTTATTATGTAGTATAAATCCTAATCGTAAAGATATTCATTTTAAAATTTTAAACACATTTAATAATAGACATTTTATTGATGAACTAGATTATTTTATTTTAAATTTAATTCAATGGATTGAAAAATTTCAAAGTGAAAATGATGATGAAAAAACAAATAAATGGAAATCTGATTTTAAAAAAATTTATAATCAAAATAATAAAGAAGAATTATCACTATTTATTGTTAAATTTTTAAAAGAATATTATACTCATATTATAGATGTAAAACATAAAGTTATAAAATTTAGAAATGATATAAATAATGGTGAAAATATATTTGAAAAATTTAAAACTAAATCTCAAAATAATAAATATGGTATTCCTAATAATATTAGATCAGGAAAAGATTTATAAAATAAAATAATATAATAAATTTATTTTTAAAATATAAATATTCAATAAATAATAAATAATGAATAATCAATATGAATTACACAATATAAATGGTTATTATTTGTTATTAATTCCTTACAATAATAAAACAATAACTATTAGAAGTAATATAAATACAGGATATATTAATGAAAATAAAGAGAATTTAGGTATAAATCATTTACTTGAACATGTTTTAGTAAATGGTAATAAACTTTGTAAAAATAAAGATTGTATTTCACATCTAAATAAAAATGGAATAAATATGAATGCTTCAACTTCTTTTAAAACTATTATGTATTATAATTCAGGTTTATCTCAAGATACATTAAATATGATAAAATATATTATTGAAACAACATTATCTTATAAAAATATTAATAAAAATGTATTAGATAAAGAAAAGAAAGCAATTATAAATGAATTATTAACAGCATCTAATTCAGGAATGTATGATATTCATAATCTTTCAGCAAATAAATTTTTTAAACTTTTTGGAGAAAAAAATTATTATAATTATGATTTACAAATAAAAAATTTAGACAAACTAAATGCAGGTAATTTAATAGATTATTTTAACAATAATTATAATGAAATATTATTTACTGTAATTGGAGATTTTAATAAATTTGAAATTATTAATACTTTTAATTTATTTCTTCCAAAAAATAAAAATAATTATATAAATAATAATAAAAATTTTAATGAATGTTTTACACTTAATAATTCTATAAATTTTATTAAAAATAATGATCTTGCTAATACTATTTTTTATTTTAGTTTTCCTGCTGATATATCAATGGATTTAATATCCGAAACATATACAGAAATTATTAATACATATTTAAAAGATTATATAATGTTTATTCTTAGAGCTAAAGAACATTTAATTTATGGATTAACAATTGAATCAGATAATTCATATTGTGGAAATATTTTAAATATTACAATAAATGTTAAAAATGAAAATGCATTAAAAGTTTATAACAAATTAATTCAAATTATTAAAGATTCATATAAAAATATAGATATGACTTTTATATCAGGTATTATTAAAAAAATGAAAAATGAATATTTTAATTATTCTAAAGAATCAATTGAAAATTTTTATACTAAACAAATACTTAATAATATATTTAATAAAAATAATTATAAAATAATAAATTATAGAGATTATATTTATATTTTAGACAATATAAACTATGATAAATTATTAGATTATTTAAAAAAAATAATAAATATAGATCAATGTCTAACAGTATATTCAAGCAATAAAATGCTTAATTTGTAATATTTCGTTTCTTTTGAAATTAATATTCCAATATTTTATTTTTCATTAAATAAATTTAAGAAATTTATATATATAAAATAATCTTAAATTTATTAATTTTTAATTTAAAGTCACAAATATTAATAAAATAATCTTAAATTTATTAATTTTTAATTTAAAGTCACAAATATTAATTTATTTTTTTTTTAATATAAAAATAAATACACCAACAATAAACCACCCAAATAAAAATTTAATTCGAGTAAGCAAGACCACCCATACCTGACATAATACGAAGAACATTGTAGTTACGAGCAAAGACATTTAGTAAGGCTCCGGTTGTGGGACGGTCGCGATAAACACCAGGTAAAACAGGTGATCTGTATTTTGCTCTAGTATCAAGTCCATATTCTAAGATGGTGTTGTCAATACGCGAGAAATTGCAAGTTCCAGATGGCTGATGTTCTTCTGGGCGAAGAGCAAATGAATAAACATATAAATTGGAATCAGGAATACGAGTATGGTGAATAAATGGCTGCCACTGACGGAAAAAGAGTGGTCCACGAGCTGGATTGAAGCGGTAGTGACCATTAAGGCGTATAACAGCAAACTGCATTAGATCACCACCAATTTTTTCTTCACCTGCAGGGAAAGAAGAGAAATTGAATACATCATTCGCCTCAACATTATCAACACGGCGAAAAACCCAGAATAATTCTTTGCAAGGATGATTGAAAGTTAGACGCTGCGATAGACGATCAGCAGTTTGGAGATCAACAGTTGTTTCATTGTGCTGAACCTGATCAATTAGGTATTCATGCGACATTTGAGCAAAACGACGGCGCTCATCAGTATCTAAATAGATATAATCAATAAACATATCAATTGTTGGCTGTAGAGTAGCTAATCTTGTAGTTGTAAGGCTCCATTCCTCTTTAGGTAAAATGAAGCCAATTGGGCGTTTTCTACCTTGAGTGTCTATAGTTTCACGAACTGTTACAACTTGAACAAGATTATCAAGGGGAGAAAACTGGAAAATGAAGCGAACTTCATGATACTGTAGAGCAATTAATGGTAGCGATAATCCAGCATTAATGTTAAACCAGAAATCAAGAGGAACTGTTAGTAATTGTGGTTCTTCAGAATTACCAATTAATAACCACCCACTACCACCGTCATTACCACCAACCATACGCTGATATCCCTGAGCTTTCTCAGAAGTCATTGTTAATTCCTGCCATAAATACATGTATAAACCATAATGTTTATCAATTTCCTGACCTCCAATTTCAACTGTAACATAATCAATTAGGGCAAGACCAACAAAATTAGTCCAAACAAGCTCAAAAGTATCATCAAGTAATTCGTCAGTTGGAGAAGGGAATAATGCGCTTGGGTAGCTGGGATCTGGGCCAACGGGATTTGGCGCGCTGGCGGTGACCGTAAAGAGGTCTTTTTCTAAGCTTGGTAGAATTACATTAATATAGGCAGAGTTAATTAAATCTCCATTTCTTGAAACAATAACTGTAGATCGTTTACCAAATGTAGAAACACCATTGAATGTCTGCTGAATCGATTCCATCGCAAAATTTGTGTGGCGACGGTATACTACTTTGAAAAAAGTAATTTGGGGATTACCAGTTAAATAAATATCCTGGGCCCCATAGGCAACAAGCTGCATAAGTCCTCCTCCCATGTTTTAATTTATAATATATTAAAAGAAAAAAAAAAAGAAAAAAAAACAAATTAAAATTAAATTAATTTATTTGCGGAAATTAAAATTTTTTTTTTAATATAATATTAGTATAAATATAATAAATGGGTGATGAATATTCAGATCCAATTGAGAAATTTAAAAAACCTTCTAGTCCTTCATTTGTAGGATCTCAATTTGGTGGAGTTGACCCTCGTTCACCAGGCATGCAGCAAAATCATCAAGTAGATAGTAGACAACTTCAAACTCAAAATAATATACCACCTAATAATCCAAATGCCGCTGGAGGCCAAGCTCCACAGCTTAATCAAGAACAATTTAAAGCTCAACAACAACAACAATTAATGCAGCAACAACAATATTTAAAACATCAAGCAATGATGCAGCATCAACAACAACAACAAATGATGCAACAACAACAAAATAATTCTAATAAAGACAAATTTCAAAACATTAAAGAAAGATTTGGAGGTTTAAATTTTTCTAATATGCTTCAAGAATTATTAATTTTATCTATTCTATTTATTGTATATAATAATGATTTTATAAAATCATTAATAGCTAAAATTCCTGGTATAAATTTAACATCAGCTGGTAATTATGATACAATGGGTACAATTTTATCTGCTATTATATTTTCTTTATTATTTATTTTAATTAGATTAATAATTTAATTATTTATTTCTTTTTTTTTGATTTTAATTCATTTTTATTAGTAAATAAATTATAAAAAAGATCTCTTGTATTATCAACTATCATATCTTTATTTCCAGAACAATCAATTTTTAATACAACTTCTGATTTACTAATTTTAAAATTTAATAATTTTAATAAATGAGGAGTACAAGGAATAGGATTACTAGAATAATCTTTACAATATCCATATTTTCTTCTTTCTAATGTATTACACTTACAAAAACATTTTTGTATAATACCAGTTGCTGTTAATAAAAAATATATATGTTCTGAATTATGATTTGTTCCTATATTTTGACAATATTTACTTTTACTATTTAATAAATATGTTTTTCCATTATCTGATACATAAATTCTTTTAATATCTTTATCTATATAATCTTTTACCCATAATTTAAAAAATCTTAATATTTCTTGATAAATAATACTATTTTTTGATACTTTTTCCCATGTTCCTACATTATTTGATTCTTCATCATCAGGAGATAATTCACATTCTTGACATACAATTAAATTGTATTCTGTAATTTGATTTATTAATGTAATTATAGATGTATCTTTAATTAATTTTTCATAATTATTATTATAATTTGTAAATTCTTTATTATCATTTTTATTATTAATAATAATTTTTTCTAATTTATATTCTCTTCCTTCATCTTCCCATTCTTTGGTTTGTGAAATATAATGTCCCTTACGAGATCCAGTTAGTCGTAATCCACTACTTTTAAATACACTTTCATCTACTATATCATTAAAATTATTTACTATATTTCCATAATCGTTGCCATATATTGTTTTAAAATTATAAATTAAATCTGATATTATTTTTTTTCTTAATTCTAATGCTGTTTTAATATTAACTTTAATATCTGGAAAATGTAAATGAAAACCTTTTTTATAGAATTTTTTATCAAAAACTTTTCCTGGTTCTTCATCATTTTTTAGAATTTTATTAATAATTTTAATATCTGCAGATGTTATAATACATTTATAATATTTATTATAAAATTCCTTAATTGTATCATTAATTATTTCAAAAATTACATTAAATAAATTTTCATTTAATTTTATATCATCAAGTAAAAAATCTAAATCAAAAAATAAATTAAAAATTTCTTTTTTACATTCTACTAAATAAATTTTTTCATTATTTATAATTCCTTGAATGTACTTATTCATAAAAACTTCTAAATTTTCATTTTTAACATATAAAATCCCACCATCTAATAATAAATGTGATGGTTTATCATCTTCATTTTGTTTTTTATATTGGTTTGTTATTTTTAACCAATTTTTAAACATAAATAAAATTACTATAATAAAATATAGTAGTAAAATTTTCTTAAGTACATTTTTTTTTAGTTATTAATTAAATGATACTACTACTGGATTTTGTAAGGTATATACTTGTTTTGATGCGCATGATGATAATTCTTTTCTTCTTTCTTTTGGATATTCTTTATTTCTATTAAGAGTAGAAATCATATCTTCATCAATGTTTTTTATATTATTAATTGCATATTCTAAAACATTATTTTCAATAAACCACTTAAAAAAATTTAATTGACCAACTGTTGTTAAAATTTCATTTTCATTATCTATTTGTTCTTCTTCGCAACATGTAATAAATTCATAATTTAAATTTTTAATATTTAATTTAATTCTTTCTCTTCTACAAAAAGGATCAAATAATTTTTTTGAATAAGCCTTTAATTGATTTTTATAATTCAAATAAACATTAAAATTTATTTCTTTATTATTTTTTATTATAGGATAATTAACATTATATTTTTTAGCATAATTAGTTACTAGCCAATCTAGAATTCTTAGGGATAAAATATTTTTTTGTGAAAGAAAATAATTCAATATACTAATATTATTTTTATAAAAATCAATTAATGAAATAAGTAATAATTGTGATTTATTTGTTACTTGTTCCACCATATAATAATATTTATTATCATATGAAACCCTTAAATACTTTTATTACAATTTAAAATATACTTAAAGTTTGATTTTATATTAATATTATTAAACAATAAATGGAATTTACTAATATAGTGCCAAATGGTCCTTATGGTTTACCTTTAAATAATAAACAATTTATTAATTTTCTTCTAAGAACCATTAATTTTGCATATAATATTCGAGGCAGCGAAAATAATTTTCCAGGACCGCAACCAGTTTCAATTGAAAAAAAAGATTTTGAAAAATTAGCTACATTTGATTATAATATAACTCTCAAACTAGATGGGACTAGATTTTTACTTTATTTTATGTTAGATAAACATCAAAATAAACAAATTATATTAATCAATAGAGCACTTAATTTTTTTAAAATTAATATTGAATGTGAAGATAATTTATTTGATAGTAATGGTACACTTTTAGATGGTGAACTAATATATCATGATTTTCAATGGAAATTTTATGTACACGATGGATTAATTTTATGTGGTAATAAAATTAATAAAGAATCTCATAGAGAAAGAATTGATAATATTAAATGTTGTTTAGAAAGTTTTGTTTATAATAAAAATGTTAATACATTTAAAATTGAAACAAAAACATTTTATAATTTTAATGAAATTGATCATTTTATAGATAATATCTATAATAATAATTCTTTTCCAAGTAATGATGGACTGATCTTTATGCCAAATAAACTACCAGTAGTTTCAGGTACTCAATATTCAATGTTTAAGTGGAAACTTCCAAATAAACATACATTCGATTTTAAAATTATAGAAAATGAATCAAATTTAATTGCTAAAGTTTATCATTTAAATAAATTAATTGATTTTGCGAATATTAAAGCTGATGATATTAACGGAAAACAATTTATTGATACATTAAAACAATTAGATAATTATCAAGATGAGTGTATTGTTGAATGTAACTTTGATAAAGAAAAACAAAATTTTATTCCAATTTTAATTAGAACTGACAAAACCCATCCAAATAGTTTACGAACAATTGAGAGAACATTATTTAATATTAATGAGAATATAATAATTGATGATTTTAAAAATATTTAATAATATTATATTAAAAAAAATGAATATTTTTGGTGATATTGATTCAAAAAAAAATCCTTCATTATTTACTGCATGGTTTTTAGTACATTTATTATTTGGAGTCATACTAATGTATATATTTTATATTTATTTTAGTATTGATATTTGGCTTTCGATATTAATTATTTTAATTATTCATACAATATATGAAATTAATGATTTATTTATTAATCCTTTATTTTATCAAAATACAAATTTAAAAAAAAATCATTCTATAATTAATTCATTGGGAGATACAATAGGTTGTATTATTGGTATTTTAATTGTAGTAATTTTTATTAGAGATAAAAATAATATTTTTTTTATTAGTGCATTTACACTTTATTTTGTTCTAATATTTATATTTAAAAAATTAAATATAAATTAAATATAATAATTATAATTTTCACATTTAAATTAAATTTTATATATCAACAAATATAAAATTTAATTTAAATTTCTAATATTGTAAAAATTTTTTATTTATTTATTTATTTATATATCTAATAATATCTGTATCCAAAAGAGCTCATTTTAGGAGCACTGACTGGCGCAGGAGGAACTACAGATAATCCAGCAGGACCCATCATATCAATAAGTGGAGGCTGGCCTAATCCATAACCGTAGTGCATTCTCATTTTTCTGTGGTGTTTCTTTTTGTGGTGAACTTTGCGTTTAGGCGACGCTTTGCGTTTAGGCGATTTTCTACGTTTAGGTGAAGATCTACGGCGTAGGCGTTTGGCATCAGCGGCATCAACATAGCGTTTGCCAGATCTTGTTTTGTAGTATAGACCACCTGATGGGCCACGCATTAATCTGCGTTCTTTACCACGAACAACAACCATACCAACATGTTTATCTTTTACGACACTTCGGCTTGGTTTGCGTTTTGGTGATTTATGCACAGGTTTTTTTTTTCTTTTTTCTCCAAAAAACATTTCGAGATCCATTTTTTATTTATATTATATATAAAAGAAAAAAAAAAAATATAAATTAAAAAAAAAAATTAAATTTAAAATTTATTTAAAATTTATTTAAAATTCTAATTACATTTCTAATTTCAAATTCTTCTAGAAATTGTTTTAATTGTAATTTATTAATAACATCAGAAGTTTGTTGTAATTCTGGTTTTTCATAATTAAATTCTTTAAATATTTTTCTAACATTTTCATAATTATAATCGCTAGGAAATTTATACTTTTCTAATTTTATAATATCTTCAATATTATTATATTTTTTAAATAAATTAAATACAGTATTAATTGCTAGTGAAGGTATAAATGGTAAATAATCACATCCTGATAAAATACATAAATCAATAAATTTATTATAATCATAATCAATTTTTTCTAAAAATAAATTAATGTTAGTTTCAATAATATCAGTTTTAATTGTTGTTTTTAAGACTTTACAACCTCCAAATGTAAAGACATCTGTATCATCTGACACAATATAATCTCCAATACCTAACTTATATAAATAAACACAATACTTTTCTGCTTCATCAGGTGCATTATAATATTGAATATTAAGTAAATTAAATAATTTTTTACATTCATTTAAATGTTCTTTAGTTACATAAATAATCTGATTTGTTAATTTTTTTATTTCTTTACCTATTTCATCTTTTTCATCAGAACTTGTTGTTTCAATATTATGTAATAAATCAATTCTCTCTTGAATTTTTATTTTATTTTGATGTCTTTTTACTAAAGTATTTTTTTTTTCAATAGGAGGTTTTCCATCAAATACAAATATTGGTGTTATATTATATGTTTTATAGTATTTTATTCTATTAATAAATCCAATAATATGTGAATTATTTTGAAGAGATTCATTCATTGTTGAAAGATGTCTAAATTTATACATTAAAATACTTGCATCAATTATAAATTTTTTACCATTATATTCACTAATTTTTTTATTTTCAATACATTCTGGACATATTTTTTTTATTAATGTATTTAGGCCTCTAATACCCATATTTAAAATAAAGTATTATAAAGTCTTTAAATATTTTAAATTTTTGTAAATTAAAATATCATTTTAAATTTTAAGAAGTCAACACCTCATAACTTTTTTTTTTTTCTAATTTGAACACTCCGCTTCCGACAGCATTTGAAATACAAATTATTGCTATTTGGCGGAGCGCTTCTTGGGCTGGAACGGGTGTCCCGTATAACAATTAGTTCCTTCATCTTTACATATACTAAAAATATTTTTATTATTGTTATCTTGAAACTGACTCAAATTGGCAGTTGTTACTACCGTGCTGTTAGCACCGCCAACATATACCCACGACTGTGGTCTTGCTAAACTTTTTAATACAAAATTATCTCCATATTTATAATAATTTGATAAATCAGAATATAAATCATGAAATCTCCGGTATGCATTATCAGAATTTTCCTTCACAAGGTGTTCTACACCAACAATCTGTCCTTGTAGATCCTTGATATCCCCTTGCTTGAGAGAGGACACAGCAGAGGACACAGCATTTTTAATAGAACTATCAATATAAGTTTGTAATACCGATGATCCTTCAGCTGCATCTTTAGTTATGTTTCCTCTCACATCACTCATTAATACAGGGTTAGCTATCCAGGAAGGTGCTGTAGAACCAAAATTTTCTTTCATACTGCCTCCAGGATTATTTCCACCTCCGCTATTGATCCATACTCCATAACCAACTATTATAATAGCAATTATACAAATTATATTTTTTTTTTTATTTTTAAAATATCATTTTAATTTTAACTAGGGGTAGGGAGGCCAAGAGGGGTAGGAGTGGCACGTATGACCATATTGATTACAACGATATGGAGGAGCAATCATAAAATTAAATGATCCACCTCCCCAATTTGTATACGATTTACCGTCCCCGCCATCGTGAAGAGCGCCGATAAAGTCACCCTCGGGGACGTTGGGCACACCACGAGGGAGATTGGTGGTGCCCCATCCTGCATGCCATTGTTTATCTGTTATGTCTTGGATATTTTTTGCATTATCGCCGAGCATCACGGAGTGCGGATCCTTAACTCTGACTAAAGAAATATTTTGATATTTCATAATAGCATTATTATTTAAATCATCAAATCTCTGGGATGCGGCGTCAGCATTTTCCTTCACAATTTTGTCTAAACTACTAATCTGTCCTTCGAGATCGGCGTGCGATTTTGTGATCTGCTTGGACACTTCGTCCAGAGTCTGCTTGGACACTTCGTCCACAGCATTTTTAATAGAACTATCAATATAAGTTTGTAATACCGATGATCCTTTAGGTGCATCTTTAGTTATGTTTCCTTTCTCATCACTCATTAATACAGGGTTAGCTATCCAGGAAGCCGCTGTAGAACCAAAACTTTCTTTTATACTGCCTCCAGGATTATTTCCACCTCTGCTATTGATCCATACTTCATAACTAACTATTATAATAGCAATTATACAAATTATGTTCATAATTAAAATTATATATACTAACATTTATATAAATTTAATTATATTTTTTTTTTAATTTTTTTTTTTATAAATAATTTATAATAAACATCCCTTTTTTCTTATTTCTTCTAACATATTATCACTACTATTATTATCTTCTTGTTCTTGTTCCATTTTTTTACGCTTCTGTTCTAATCTTTTTTCTTCTCTTCTCATTCTTTTATCATAAGATGGATGTTTATCAATTCCGATATTTCTATAATGTTCAACTGTATTCCAAAAATCTTTAAGAATAGGTATATTCATTTTTAACCACTCATCATCTCTTACAATTCTTACAATATTTAATTCCTGTGTCTTAGGATTATATTCAATAAAATCAGCTATTTCTAGATCACAAATATATAAATTTAATTGTACTTGTGGTACATAATAAGTAGGTATATATCCTTTTTTTATTGGTCTTCTATAAGGACACTTAACTTCTAATAAAACTGGATCTTCATCTTCATTACAATTATTAATAGCAATACCATCTGGAGATCCAGCTAAAAATTTATGATTTTCATTTACATCTTTATTATATACATCAGAGTAACATAATAATCCAAAATCATAATTAGTTCTATTAGTAATTGAACAATATAATTCAATTGCTTCATCTTCATATTTTTGACCATGTAATGTTGCAACATTACCAATAAAAGGTTTTTCAATACCACATTTTTTAAATAATAATTCTTCTTCTTTTGAATATGGATTAATACCTAAAACAGTTGAAGCATCACTTGATGTTAATTTATCTTTTCTTTGATTAAACCATTCTGGACTTCTTTGTTCAAATTGAGGGATTTTTAACAATTTTTCTATTTTATAATGAACCATGTATAATTTATATTATAAAATTCTTTTAAATATATTTTTATGCTAAATGTAACCATAAATCAAATAAATCAATCATATTTTTATCATCTTTTTTATTATTATTTGGCATTTTAAATTATATAATATATAAAATTAATTTTTATTTTTTAAATAAATAATAAATTATAATAATTATTATCATTATAAAAATTAATGATGATAACTCATTAAATTATCATATTCAGAGTTATAAATTAATTCAAGCAATATTACTAATGCAAATATTTTATTTTAATTTTTTAATATGTAATGCAGGTTTTTTTCTCGTTTTATTTATATCTAATTGATCATCAACATTATCATGATTTATATTATAATTTTTTTTATGATAATTCCATAAGTTTTTATTACCAATTTTAAATTTTCTATCAGGTTTAGCTCTATACCAAAATACACAATCTGAAATTTTATTACTTCTAGAAGTATTATCTAAAACCATACAATCAAATCCTTCTGTACAAGAATTCATTACTTCTCTGAATGTTTCTTTATGTGGAAAAATTCCAAAAAAATTTTTATATAATTTATCTTGATTTTCAATAATATTTTCTCTTAAAATAAAAACAAAATCAATATTAGTTCTTAAATCTGGAGGTAGATCCATACAATATTGCATTGTAAGCATAAATGTTACTCTCCAATGTCTTCCATTCATAAAAATACCACGAATATTAGGGTCTCTTATCATTTTTTTATCATACATACAATCATCTAGTAAAACAAAAATATCATTCTTAGGATCTTTTTTATTTTTATCATCTTGTTCTGCTATACTTTTTTTTTGTCTTGTTATAACTTGTTGAATTACTTCTTTATTATATTCAGAATGAATAAATATATCTGGTATATAATTAGCATAAAAAGCATTTCCATCTTCAGTTGCAGAAATTGCTATTCCTAATGGAATTTTCCGACAATGATATAATATATCAGCAACTAAAGTACTTTTACCAGTACCTCTTTTACCAATAAAAACACATGTTGCAGGTCCAGCTCCTGATAGTCTTCTATTTTCTATAATTTTAGGATCAAATTTTTTAATTTGAAGACTCATTTTGAATCCTTTTATTATTATTAAATTTAAAAATTTATAAAAAAAAACATTTACAGTTCCTCAATAGGATCCCAATAATTATCATTTAATAATTTTTCTTCATTTGCAGTTAAAAAATAAGATATTATTAAACTAATTATAAATGATAAAACTACAGCAATCAATAAATGATCAATATTTAATTTTTTTTTATCAGTTTTATCTTTAAAACATTTACTAAATATATTATATATTATAAATATAGATATTAGAACAATACATATATTTACTGTATTGAATTCATAAAATTCTAACATTTATAATATATTTTATTTTTAAAAAAATATTTTTAGAACGATCAATTATTAAAATTTATTTTTTGTTTAACGCATTTTTGGTCCAAAAGCTTTGGAGAAAGCCATCTCAACTTGCTGAGCTGAAGGAGCAGGTCCACGACGAGAATTAATTTGATTCATTACCATACCATGCGCTTTTGCAACCATTGAATGACCATCTAATAATATAAATAATGAATAGCAATGATATAATACCATAAGAATAGCTAAAACTAATATTATTATATTAACTACATTTCCAAAATCACCACCTTTACAATCTTCTTTAGATTTAGAGGGATCATTTATACAATTATGGCAACTAATTGCAGTAGATGCACCAATTAAAACTAAAATAAATAATACTAATCCAACAGATTGTGTTATCACTTGATGTTGAGCAAAAAAATCATATAATCCACCGAGCTCGAGCATTGTTTTATTTTATATTATACATTAAGATAAAAAAAAAAAAATAAAAAAATAAAATTATAAATTATAATTTTTATAATATTCAATTGTTTTTTTGATGCCTTCGGAAAATTTTACTAATGGAGTCCATCCAATATCTTTAAGTTTTTTACCTGATATATAATATCTCTGATCATTAAAAAATCTATCTTCTATATATTTTATATTTTTTTCTATATCAGTATTTTCATTTTTTAATTTTTTAATTATTAATTTTGCTAGTTCATTAATTTTAATTCCAGAATCATCTGTAGCAATATTATAAATATTATTAATTTTACCAGTATTCCAAATTTTAATTAAAGCATCTACTGCATCTGTAACATAAATAAAATGTCGTTCAGTTAATCCTTTACCATGAATAAAACATTCTGTATCATGTAAAGTATTATATATAAAAGCAGGAATAACTTTTTCTGGATATTGGCGAGGTCCATAAATATTATTACATCTTACAATAATTATAGGTAGTTTAAATGATTTATAATATGCATTTACTAGCATTTCAGCACCTGCTTTTGTAGCAGCATATGGATTAGTAGGCATTAATAAACTTGTTTCAGTTTTAATTTCATCATCTTCATTTCCTCCATAAACTTCATCTGTAGACATATGAATAAACTTTTTTAAATTTGAAGAATATTCTCTACATACTTCTAAAAGTGAATGAGTTCCTAAAATATTATCATATGTAAATTGTAAAGAATTATAAAATGAATTATCAACATGTGTTTGTGCCGCTAAATGAAATATATATTTTATATCATATTGTTTAAATATATATCTTAGTAATTCTAAATTTGTAATATTTCCCTGAATAAATTTATATTTATTTTCAATATCTTCAAAATTATTATAAGAACAATAATCTATTTTATCAATATTTATAACAAAATAATCTAAATTTAAAAGTTTATCAATTAAATGTGATGCTATAAAACCACTACCTCCTGTTACTAAAATAATTTCTTTCATTATTTTAATTATATTATTAAATAAATTATATATTTAAACCAGTTTATATTTAAATATTGTTATATTATATTATTAATGAAAGGGTTATTTAAAACTATATTAATTAATTTAATTTATTTAAATAATTGTTTTGTTCCAAATATTATGCCATTGATGTTAAAAGAATCATATTTTTTAAATAATTTAATTCTTGATAATAATTTACCCTGTCATTTAGCTTCATCAAGAATTAAAACATTTGAAAGTTCATTATATAAATTAAATAAATATAAAATAAATGATCTTTATAATTTACATGATTTAATTGGTTTTAGATTTGTATTTTATAATAAAGAGGATTTATTAAAATATTATTTTTTTTTAAAATTTGAAAGATCAATTATGTCTACAAAAAATTATATTAATAAACCTAAAAAAAATAATTATAAAGCTTTTCATATAAGATATAAAAATCCTGATATTAAAAATTGTCCTATTAAACAATTAGAATGTCAACTATATATTATAGATGATTATTATAATTCACTATATGGTAATGCTATATATGATAAAAATTATACTTTACTATTTTAAATATTATCAATAAAATTTGAAACAGAAATACATCCAGATTCAATATTATCAATTGTTTTTTGTATATCAATATTTTTAGATATTAATTCAGTTTGTTCAATATAAATATTTTTTAAATTTTCTTTAAATTCTAACTTTATTAATTCATAATTCTTGAATAATAAATATTTAAATGGAAATTTTTCTTGTTTTATAATTTTTATATATGTTAAAAGAATACTTAATGAAATAGTTTGATAAAATATAAAATTTAATATTTTAAAATCATTTGATATAAAAATATCAAAACAAAATAAAATTAATAAATTATATAAATTAAGATTAAATAACCAATTAATGTTTTCAATATCAAAATATTTATTAATAATTTTACAACTTTTTCTTGATTGTTTTTCCCAAGAATTTGCTAAATCACTACTTTTTTCCTTTATTAAAGCTAAATTATGTAGTAATCCTCGCATATATCTAATTTGTTCTTCAAATTTATCAATTTCTTCCATTTTTTGAGAAATATCATTTTTTAAATTGATATTTAATATTTTTAATTCCTGATTTTCTTCATGTAAAGATATATTACTTTCAATTATATATTTTTTATAAATATCTTCATTTTCATTTAATTTATTTTTATTATTAAATTTATTACTTTCTCTGCCAATATTAATATTTAATGGAAGAGTAGTTCTTGAAGGTGAATTTTCTCTAGAGGTCATTCTTATAATTTATCTTTATGTAGAATATCTTTAAATATAAAATAATTTTGTAAAATAATAAAAATAAAATTCAATATTTATTTAGTTAAATATATTTTTTTTTTAATTTAATTAAATATATGATATTTTTTAAATAATTTAATTTACAAAAAAATAAAATACTTAAAGAGGGGACTCTTTACTAAATTAGATTAATGGCAAAAAGTATAGAAGATACTTATAAAAAATATACACAAATTGAACATGTAATGGCTCGTCCGGGGATGTATGTTGGTGAAATAGCTACTATTACATCTGAACAATGGATTTTAAATAAAGAAAAAGATAAATTAATTTCTAAATTTGTTAAATGGAATCCTGGTATTTATAAATTATTTGATGAAATTATTACTAATGCAGCAGATGAAAGTCAAAGAAATTCATTATTAAAAAATATTAAAATTTCTATAACTGGGAATACAATTTCTGTTTATAATGATGGAGCTGGAATACCTATTCAGCTTCATAAAGAACATGGTATTTATGTATGTGAACTAATTTTTGGAAATCTTTTAAGTAGTAGTAATTATAATGATAAAGTTAAAAGAACAGTAGGTGGTCTTAATGGATTAGGAGCAAAATTAACTAATATCTTTTCAAAAGAATTTATTGTTGAAACAGTTTCAAATGGTCAAAAATATATGCAAACATTTAAAAATAATTTATCTGAAATTCAAACTCCAGTTATTGAAAAAGTAAGTAAATCAACAAAAGATTATACAAAAATTAGTTTTACACCAGATTTTGAAAAATTTGGTATGAAACAACTTGACGAAGATGATACTCTAGCTGTACTTGAAAAACGAATTTTTGATGTTTCAGCTATTACTGCAAAACATGTATCAGTATTCTATAATGATGAAAAAATAAAATATAAGGATTTCTTTGATTATATTAATTTATATATTGGACCAAAATCAGTAGCAAGTCGCGTAGTTTATGAATCACCGAGATGGCAAATAGCTATTGCATTATCACCCAAAGATACTTTTAAACATGTATCATTTGTTAATGGTATTGCAACAACTGATGGTGGATCACATATTGATCATGTAATTTTACCAATTATTAAAAATTGTACTGAGCAAATTCAAGCTAAACATAAAAATATTACAATTAAACCACAATATGTAAAAGATTCTTTATTTATATTTGTTAATTGTTTAATAAATAATCCTACATTTAGCTCACAAACTAAAGATAAACATACAACAAGAGTTTCAGAATTTGGAAGTAAATTTAATTGTGAAGATGATTTAATTAAAAAAATTATTAAATTAGGATTTGTTGAATCATTATTAGCTGTTGCAGAAGCAAAGGAAAGAAAAACACTAGCAAAAACAGATGGTAAGAAAGTAGTAAGACTATCAATTCCAAAACTTGATGATGCAAATAAAGCAGGAACATCTGAATCTCTTAAGTGTACTTTAATTTTAACCGAAGGTGATTCAGCAAAAACAACAGCTGTATCAGGTTTATCAGTTGTTGGAAGAGATTATTATGGTGTATTTCCACTTAGAGGTAAATTATTAAATACAAGGGAAGCATCATTTAGTCAAATTTCAAAAAATGAAGAAATTTTAAATATTAAAAAAATTCTTGGATTACAAACTGATACCAAGGAAGTTAAAAATTTACGATATGGAAAAATTCTTATTATGACAGATGCTGATTATGATGGATTTCATATTAAAGCTTTACTAATCAACTTTATTGACTCTGGTTGGCCACATTTACTGGAAGATATATTTATTGGAAGTATTCTAACTCCTATTGTAAAAGCTTCTAAAGGAAAAGATCAATTAGCATTTTACACTCACAAAGAATATTTAAATTGGAAAGATAGTCCGGAATCAAGTGGAAAATGGAATATTAAATATTACAAAGGATTAGGAACATCAACTTCTTCTGAAGCTAAAGAATATTTTAAAAATCTAAAAATTCTAAATTATATAAATTATACAAAGGAAGATTCACAAGCTATTGAATTAGCTTTTAAGAAAACCGAAGCAGATAATCGAAAAGACTGGATTCGTAAAAATACAAAACAGTTTGAAGGATTAGATTATTTAACAAAAAAACCAATTAGTATCTCAAATCTTATTAATAAAGAATTAGTATTATTTTCAATTAGTGATAATATTCGAAGTATTCCAAATATTCTAGATGGACTAAAACCTGGACAAAGAAAAATTCTATTTGCTTGTTTTAAGAAAAATCTAAATACAGAAATAAAAGTAGCTCAACTAGCAGGATATGTATCTGAACATACAGCTTATCACCATGGTGAACATTCTCTACAAGAAACAATTATAAATATGGCACAAAATTATGTTGGTTCAAATAATATGAATTTATTAGAACCATGTGGTCAATTTGGTTCTAGATTAATGGGTGGAAAAGATGCATCTAGTCCTCGTTATATCTTTACTAAATTATCTGAATATTCAAATCAACTATTTAATACACAAGATTTTCCAATATTAGAATATTTAAATGAAGAAGGACAAGATATAGAACCAAAATATTATGTTCCAACATTACC
>MDTG01341309.1_pt1 | contig 19621 bp, 17 predicted proteins | sample 811421 | NCBI WGS metagenome assembly MDTG01 (sample SAMN05326645, study PRJNA326480) | marine metagenome | isolation source: seawater | place: Pacific Ocean: South East | collected 2011
ACAGAAGAATTGGTTAATAATGATACAGTAAAAGAAGTTAATAAGGCTCCAGCAAAAAAGGCTCCAGCAAAAAAAGCTCCAGCAAAAAAGGCTCCAGCAAAAAAGGCTACAGCAAAAAAGGCTCCAGCAAAAAAGAAATAATTTTTTTAATTTAACTATAGAATCTATTTAATATGTTTAAAGTTAATAGTTCCTGCAATATTACATCTGCAAGGTCAGGACTTTTGCAAACTTCACATGGGTTAATAGAAACACCTGTTTTTATGCCCATTGGAACATATGCTGCAATTAAAACACTATCTACTGATGAAATAAAAAAGATGGGATTTGGCTTAGTTTTAAGTAATACATATCATTTATACTTAAGGCCAGGAACTGAAATATTAGATCAATTTAAAGGTCTTCATAATTTTATGAACTGGGATGGTGCAATTTTAACTGATTCAGGAGGGTTTCAAATTTACAGCTTATCTGAATTTAGAAAAATTAATGACGATGGCGTAGAATTTAAATCTCATTTAGATGGTAGTAAACATTATTTTACTCCTGAAAAGATTGTAGATATACAGAGAGATATTGGTTCAGATATAATGATGGTGCTAGATGTATGCCCTCCTTCTGATGCAACATATGAAGAACATGCTAAAGCTGTTAATCTTACAACGCAGTGGGCTAAACAATGCCTTGAACATTTAAAAAATAAAGGTCCAAAATATAATTTTGAACAAATTATTTCACCTATTATTCAAGGTGGAACTTCTGAAAAATTAAGAAAGATTTCAGCTGAGCAGTTAATTGATTTAGATGCCAAAATGTATGCAATTGGCGGTTTAGCTGTAGGTGAACCGAAGCATGAAATGCTTTCTACAGTTAATTTTTTAAATGGTATAATGCCTAAAGATAAACCAAGATATTTAATGGGTGTTGGAACCCCCTCAGACTTAGTAGAATGTATATCACTTGGGGTAGATATGTTTGATTGCGTTATACCGACACGCAATGCTAGAAATGGACAGCTATTCACCTCTACTGGAAAAATTAATATTAAAAATGCGAAATTTAGAAATGATCAAAGCTTAATTGATCCAAATAATAATTCTATAATATCACAAAATTATACAAAAGCTTATTTACACCATTTATTTAAAACTCAAGAAATTTTAGGTTATAGAATAGCTACTCAACACAATTTATCATTTTATAATAATATAATGAAAAATGCTCGTAGCGCAATTCAAGAAAACAACTTTAAAAAATGGTCTACTTCTTTTTTAAAGTCTTATAATAATTAACATTAATCATATATTTTTTTAATTTTTTTTTTTAAATTACTGGTAATATGACTAAAAAAAATAAACAAACATCTTCAGGTATTAATTTAAAATCATATTTTGGTAGTACTCCTGCAGGTGAATATCCATTCATATCTGGTATTTATCCTAATATGTATATAGATAGGTTGTGGACAATGCGTCAATATGCAGGATTTTCTTCAGCTTTTAAGAGCAATGAACGTTATCATTATTTATTAAATCAAGGCGTGTCGGGCTTATCTATTGCTTTTGATTTACCTACGCAAACGGGCTATGATTCAGACCATGAATTGTCTATTGGAGAAGTTGGCAAAGTGGGAGTTCCCATTTCTACAATAGAGGATATGCGAATTTTATTGAAAGATATCCCGCTAGATAAAGTATCTATATCAATGACTATTAACTCTACAGCAATTATTTTATTAGCATTATTAATTGTTGTTGCAGAGGAAAACGATGTTAATATTTCACAATTAAGAGGTACAGTTCAAAATGATATTCTTAAAGAATATATTGCAAGAGGTACATTTATATACCCACCAAAATTTAGTATGAAATTAGTTACAGATATATTTGAATTCTGTGATTCAAATATGCCATTTTGGAATACAATCTCAATTTCAGGTTATCATATGAGAGAAGCAGGTTCAGATGCAATTCAAGAATTAGCATTTACCTTTTCTAATGCTATTAGTTATATAGATGCAGCTATTAACAGAGGACTCGATGTAAATAGTTTTGCAAAACGTATCAGTTTTTTCTTTAATAGTCATAGCTACTTTTTTGAAGAGATTGCTAAATTTAGAGCTGCTAGGAAAATATGGGCTGATATAATGCAAAACCGATATAGTGTTAAGGATAAAAAGGCTTTGTTATGCAGATTCCATACTCAAACAGCAGGATCCTCTTTGCAAGCACAACAAATAGATAATAATGTTGTTAGAACAACAATGCAAGCTACAGCTGCTATATTAGGAGGAACACAGTCATTACACACAAACTCTCGAGATGAAGCATTATCATTACCTACTGAAGATTCTGCAAAATTAGCATTGAGGACTCAGCAGGTCTTAGCATATGAAACAGGACTAGCTGATGTAGTTGATCCGCTCGCAGGCTCTTATTATATTGAATCTTTAACAAGTTCAATAGAAAGCAGATCATTAGAATTAATGAAAAAAATAGATGATTTAGGCGGAGCTGTTTTAGCTATTGAAAATAATTTTCAGCAAAACGAAATATCAAATACAGCATTTGAATATCAAAAAGCGATTGAAAGTAAAGACCAAATCATTGTAGGCCTAAATAAGTTTGAAGATACTAATAATAGTACAGTTCCCATACAACCTATTGATCAAAATGCTGTAGATGATCAATTAAAACGATTACAAAAATTTAAGAGTAATAGAGATAAAGAAAACGTTATAACTTCATTGAAAGAATTAAAAATATCACTTAATAATAATAATAATCTTTTACCTATAATTATTCAATGTATTAAAAATAATTGTACTCTTGGAGAAATTTGTGAAACAATGCGCACAGTTCATGGAGAGTATTTGTAGGTGTTCTCTAAAAGTTTATTTACATCGAGTTTAAAAACTAAAAATATTGCTAAAGATGTTTTATGTTACTCTAATCTTGATTCAACTAATGATGAGTTATGGAGATTATGTGACAATAATATATCAGACTCTAAAAATTTATTGATTGTAGCTGATAATCAAACTTCAGGCAAGGGGAGAGGTGAAAATAAATGGTTTTCATATCCTGGGAAAAGTCTGACATTCTCTTTTTTATTAGATCCTATATTTTCAAGAAATTATTTCAATGTTCATGCTTTATTAGTTCCTATAGCTATAGTTCGAGGAATTAAGAAAATGACATTTGTTGATTTAGGAATTAAATGGCCAAATGATATTATTTATAAAAAACGAAAATTGGGTGGTATCTTAATTGAAACGAAAGGGATTAATAAAAAATTAAATATAGGAATTGGTTTAAACATTAATGAATTATATGAAGATTTTCCTGATGATTTGAGAGATTTAGCTATTTCATTAAAGCAAATAACAGGTAATTTTATTCAACGAGAAATTTTATTAGCTAATATATTAAATGAGTTAAATGACATCATAAAATCTAATGACATAAAATTAATAATTAATAGCTGGATAAAATATTGTATTCATAAAAATGAACAAATTTCTTTTTTACAAAAAGGCATACAGATCCATGGAATTTTTAAATCAATAAATGAGTTTGGGCAGGCCATTATCCAACGTGACGGACAATCAATAAGTTATGATGGAGTTATAAATATTTTATGAAAATTGCTTTAGATATTGGTAACACATCTGTTACAGTCGGATTATTTAATAAAGATAAATTGTTAAATAAAAAATATTTTAATTCAACTTCTGATTTGATTGATTTTTTAGATAATATACAAATTAGAAATATAGAGATTAGTATTATTAGTTCAGTAGTTCCACAACTAACAGATGAATATATTAATATATTTACTAATCAATATAATATACCTAGTATAGTTATTAATCATAAAATGAGCGGATTAGATTTATGCGTTCCAAATCCAGAAACTATAGGTTCAGATAGGTTGTGTAATATTTATGCTTTAAAAAAAGAATATACTAGTCCAGCAATTATTATAGATTTTGGTACTGCAACAACTTATGATGTAATTAATGAACATCAGCATTTTATAGGAGGAGCAATCGCTCCAGGAATAGAAACTTCTGCAAAATATTTAATTAAAAAAGCAGCACTTTTATCCAAAACAGATTTATTATTTCCCAATAAAGTAATAGGTAAAAATACTAAAACAAACATACAGTCAGGAATAATGTTTGGTGCTGTCGATCAAGTTGAAGGAATGATAAAAAGAATAAATATAGAATCCCCCGCTGATTATTTTATTATTTTAACAGGTGGTTTTGCCAACTTAATATCTGAGAAATTAAGTTTTAAGCATACTCTAGATCAAAATCTGACTTTAAAGGGTATAAAATATATTTATGAATATAATATTTAATTCTCAATATTTTGGTTTTGGAGCGGCTTTATCTGCTGCTCTTTTTTGGAGTATTGCTGTTATAATTTTTAAATCTGCAAGTAATGAGCTATCTCCTTACTTGATTACTGCATTAAAGAATTCTATTGCAACAATTTTATTCTTATTTTTATTTATAATAATTGATATTCCTCTATGGTATAATGGATTTAATAATTTAGATTATTATAAAATATTAATTAGTGGAATTTTAGGAATGGGGTTGGCGGATGTTATTTTTATTTATGCTTTAAGTAAAATTGGTGCTAATCGTATAGCTGTTATTAATTGTTTTGAGCCAGTTGTAATATATATTTTTTCTTCAATCATTTTAAGTACTGTATTAGACAATCAGAAGCTTATAGGGTTTTTAATAGTATTTATATCTATTTTAATTATGACTTATGAAAAGGATTATGATGGATTAGATATTCAAATTAAGAGGAAAGGAATAGGATTACAAATTTTAGCAGTAATATTTAGTAGTATAGGAATAGTTATGATTAAGCCCGTTTTATTAAAAGCTGAAAATAATATTTCTATTCAATTATGGGTCACTTTTTTTAGACTATTACCAGGGATGTTGACAGCTTGGTGTGTTTTTATGTTTCAAAAGAATAAACTAATTTTATTTAAACCCTTAAAAAAATCAAAATTGTTAATTAAAATTATTATCAGTTCAGGCCTGGGTACGTTTATTGCGTTAAGTTGTTGGATTATTGGCTATGCAAATATTGAACATCCTCCAATAGCTAGTATTTTAGGCCAAACCTCTGTGATTTTTATTATTTTATTATCATGGATTTTTTTAAAGGAAGAGATAACATATTTAAGAGTTATTTCAATGTTATGTGCATTACTTGGTGTCTGTTTAACTATTTTATAAATAAAGAATAAATAGTTTGAAAAACCATTATATAAAGTGGTATAATAACATACTTTTTTGCTAGTAATACATTTTTATACTTGATTGAAAAAAAAATAAATCCAATGCAATAGTATATTGTTAAATTTTTTGCATGCTCTCTTGAATCGAATATTTGAATTAATCCAGCATCAATAATTAATATTATACTTATTATACAAAGCGATACAGAAGCAGCTATCTCATATTTTTTTTTATTGATCATTTTTTAATCCAGAAAGTATATTTAGTTCGATTTGATAAGTTCTTTTCATTTAACTTTTTAAAATGATTATTAATTATTGATTCATTTATGGGAAAAAATTCATTAATATTTTCATTATTTAAATTGATATATGATATGTGTAAATAATCAGCCAGATCAAAGAATAGTTTATAAATAGATCGCCCACCAATAATAAATATTCTATCTATTTTATCCTTTTTTAAACTTAGCAAACATTCTTCTAATGAATGATAAGTTATTGCAGAATTTTTCTTTTTAGAAGAAATAACAATATTTCTTCGTTTTGGTAAAGGTTTAACAGGTAGTGAATCCCAAGTTTTTCTACCCATAACTATAGTTGTATTTAAGGTTATTTTTTTAAAATTTTTTAAATCTTCGGTTACATGCCAAGGTAGTTTACCGTTTTCTCCAATTCCACCGCTATAGTCTTGAGCCCAAATTAAATGTATCTCCATTATACTGCTACAGGAAATTTAATAATAGGATGATGCTCATAATTAATTAATTTAAAGTCTTCAAATTCTAAATCCCAGAATGGCTTTTGTTGAATTTTTAATTCAGGTAATTCTAAGGGCTCTCTATTTAATTGTTCCTTTAAGCCATCAATATGATTTTCATATATATGCGCATCATTGATATAATGTGAAAATTCTCCAACTTCAAGATTTGTTTCTTGTGCAATCATTTGTGTTAGAGTTGCATAACAAGCTAAATTAAAAGGAATACCAAGTGCAATATCACCACTCCGTTGGGTTAAATGACAGTTAAGTTTTCCATTTGTAACATTAAAAATAAAAAAAGCATGACAACTGGGTAATGCAATTTCATTTAGCACAGAAGGATTCCATGCGGTTACAACCATTCGTCTTGAATCAGGACTATTTTTAATTAAATCAATAACTTCTTGAATTTGATTAATATATTTTTTTGTATATTCTCCAGTAGATTTATTTTTTGAAAATTTTTCCCATTTAACCCATTGGTAACCATACATTTTTCCTATTTCCCAATTTTTTTCTTCATTAGTCCATGCATCCCATATTTTAGTATATTTTCTTAAATTACGTATATGGGTTTCACCTTTAAGATACCAGAGGAGTTCTCTAATCACTGAGTTAAAAAAAATTTTTTTTGTAGTCAATAAAGGAAATCCATTTGCAAGGTTTACTTTATAATGATAACCAAAATACATAATTGTATCAACACCAGTTCTATTTTTTTTTCTTATTCCATTTTTTAAAACCGTATCAACTAATTCTAAATATGTATTCATAATTCTATTTTAAATCCCTCTTCGTTTGTCCATTATAAATTTGCCTAGGTCTATTAATTTTGAAATCAGGACTGTGTAGCATTTCTTTCCAATGAGCTAGCCAGCCTGGTAATCTTCCTAGAGCGAACATTACAGTAAACATATTTGTTGGTATACCCATTGCTCTATAAATAATTCCAGAATAAAAATCAACATTAGGATATAAGCCCCTACTAATAAAATATTCATCTTTTAGAGCGATTTGTTCTAGTTCCTTAGCTAAGTTTAATAAGGGATCATCAATGTTTAATTTTTTTAGCACTTTATCTGCAGCTTTTTTAATAATTTTTGCTCTTGGGTCATAATTCTTATATACTCTATGACCAAATCCCATAAGTCTAAAAGAAGATTTTTTATTTTTGGCCATTTCAACATATTTTTTGTAATCACCGCCATCGTTTTTAATTTTTTTTAACATTTCTATTACAGCTTGATTTGCGCCACCATGCAATGGACCCCAAAGAGCAGCTATACCTGATGATATTGCTCCGAAAACATTAGACTTGCTACTTCCAGCGAGCCTAACCGTAGATGTTGAACAATTTTGCTCATGGTCAGCATGTAAAATCAGTAATAAATTTAAAGCATCAACTAATACAGGGTCAGCATGAAATTCTTCTTGTGAATCAGAAAACATCATATGTAGAAAATTTTCAACATAATTTAAATCTTGGTCAGGATAAATAAATGGAAGTCCATTATATTTTCTATAAGAATACGCTGCGATTGTTTTTACTTTTGCCAAAATTTTTATAATATTTGAATCTATAATATCTTCATCTTCTGATTCTGATTCAGGGTGAAATGCAGATAATGCTGTTACCATAGATGACAGTGTTGCCATTGGATGTGCATTTAATGGAAATCCATCAAAGAATCTTTTCATATCTTCATGTATATTTGCATGTTTTCTAAGTGCCTTACTAAAAATTTCTTTTTCATTTATATTGGGAAATTCTCCATTCAAAAGTAAAAAAGCAGTTTCAGTAAAACTTACGTTACCCGCTAATTGTTCAATAGGATATCCTCTATATCTTAAAATCCCCTTTTCTCCATCAATAAATGTTATATTGCTAATGCAGGCACCTGTATTTGCATAACCTGGATCGAGAGTTATAAATCCGGTTTCTTTCCTTAACTGTGTAATATTAATACCGTGTTCATTTTCAGTGCCTTTGATAACTGGCAAATTGATTTCTTTGCCATTTATTTTTACTTTAATTGAGTCCATTATTCATTACCTTTAATATTTTAATTACTTTGCGATAGTTTTAATTTAATAATTCTCATGAGCAGATTATAAATTTTTTTTTATTTTTGTAATAAAAAAGTTGACTTAAGATTTTAAAATAATTTATATTCTATATAGTGATTGTTACTGCTTGTTTTGGAAAATGGTTTTAAATCCGACGATAAAATCACCAAAAAAAAAGAAAAATCCTGAACTCCTTTTTAGGGGTTTTAAAATACAGAGCTTCAAGGCTATAAATTAAGCAAAAAACCAAATTGCTAAATTATATATATTACAGTAGACATTTTGTCTATTGAAACTAATTAAAATAAAGGATATTTATATATGTCAAAAATCGAACAAATGTTTGATTTCCAAGGGAAAACTACAAAATTAATTGGATCTAATAGAGCACAAGCGTACAGAGAGGTTTATAATCATTTATCAGAAAAACAAAAAAACAATGAATTGCCTATTCATGAAAATTATTTAGGAGATAATGAGTTAGCTCAAAATATTTATACAAAAAAATATTTTTTAAAAGATTTAGATAACAATTGTATTGAGAAATGTCCGGAAGATGTTTTTAAACGTTTAGCTTCTTTTTTAGCAACAACTGAATTATCAAAATCAAAACAAAAATTATGGGCAGAAAAATTTTATACAGAATTGTATGAGGGACGTTTTGTATCAGGAGGAAGGGTGCTAGCTGGAGCTGGCGATTTATACAGAGTAAAAACATTAGCTAATTGTTTTGTTGCAAAAATTGATAAAGATGATATAGACTCAATTTATAAGGCTGCATTTGAATGCGCTCGTACATATTCTTATGGAGGAGGAATAGGAGTTGATATCTCTAGTTTGAGACCTAAAGATTCAGTAGTGCATAATGCAGCAGATAGTTCAACTGGAGCAGTTTCATTTATGGAGTTATATTCTTTGACTACTGGTTTAATTGGTCAAAGTGGAAGAAGGGGAGCCTTAATGCTAACTATAGATGTTAAACATCCTGATATAAAATATTTTTTAAATGTTAAAAAAACTCCTAATTGGGTAACAAATCAAATAGTTGAACAATGTAGTTGGTCTGGTTTATTTAATGAAAAGGAATTAGATACAATTAAAAAGCAGGTGATGGAAAATACTCAAGTTCGATTTGCAAATATATCAATTAAAGCAAGTGATGAATTCATGCAAGCTGTTAGTGAAGAAAGAGAATTTGGAGAAAATACTTATCTAGTATATAAAAAAAATAATAAAAAAATAAGAATGGATGCTATTCAAGATGAAGATGAAATTCACTACTCATCTGGAATTCCATCAAAGGATATTCAGGATTATGAATTATTAGAATCATTTGATACTTTTGATAGCCTAAATAATTGGTTAGAAAGTAATGATTCTTATAAAAATCTTACAAAAATTGATAATGAAGATTTTAAAGATGTTCATAAGAGGGATATTTATGGAGATTATATTATACCTGGAAAGAAGAAAAATCATGATTTAGCAATTAAGCAAGCAGGAGATTTTCTTTTATATTTTGATAGTACAGCAACCAATGAGGTTAGAGAATTAATTAAATCACGTACAATATGGGATCAATTCGTTGAGGGGAATTATAGAACTGCTGAGCCAGGATTAATATTTTGGACTACAATGAGTAAATATTCTCCTTCTAATTATGTTGGAAAACCAATTATTTGTACTAACCCTTGTGCTGAGGTTCCTTTAGAAGATGGTGGTGCATGTAATTTAGGTTCAATAAACCTATCAAGATTTGTTAATAATGGATTTTCTGCTAATGCATCAATTGATTGGGATCAATTAGCGGAAACAACAATGATCTTAACTAGATTTTTAGATAACGTTGTAACATGGAACGAAGATTTAAATGCATTATCAAAACAAAGAGATGCAGCAAGAGAAACGAGGAGATTAGGTTTAGGAATTATGGGTATAGCAGATATGTTAAATCAATTAGGATTAGGCTATGATTCTGATGATGGAATTGAAATTATTGAACAAACTGTAAAATTTATTACCAATGCTGCATATCAAGCATCAGCAACATTAGCTGGTGAAAAAGGTCCTTCTCCCATATATGACTATAAAAATTATATGGAATGTCCATTTATAGAAGAAGCTTTAAATGAGCAAACTAAACAAACAATTGCAGAAAATGGAATTAGGAATATAGCGATTATGTCAATTGCTCCAACTGGTTCAATATCTAACATTGTTTTATCATATCAAAATGGTAAAAAGAATTATATAGGTGTGTCAGGTGGAGTAGAGCCAATTTTTGCTACTTATTATACTAGAAGAACAGAATCTTTTAAAGATGATAATAAATTCTATAAAGTATTTCATTCCACTGTTCAAGCCTATATTGATCAGTATGAACTACAGCCGAAAATAGATGAAATGGAAGCAGATAAAGATATTGAAACAGTCCTACCTGATTTTTTAACTAGAACTTCACATAAAATAGATTCTCAAAAACGTGTGGATATTCAAGGAATAATTCAAAAATATATTGATCATAGTATTTCATCTACAATTAATTTACCAGAAGATGTTCAGCCAGAATTAATTTCTGATATTTATATTCAGGCATGGGAAAATAAATTGAAAGGTGTAACAATCTATAGAGATGGGAGCAGATTTCCAATTTTGAGTACTGAAGGAGAATTAACCAAATTTCAAACAGAAAAAGATAAGAAATTTGTTATTACCAATGATGATGGAGAAGAGGTAGAGGTTAATGGTGACGATATTATGAAATTAGCTGATGGCTCTTTAGTTACAATGTACCATTACTTGAAAAATTCAGATAAAGGTATAGAGGAAGTTTTATCAAACACTAAATTTGAGGATGTTGTCAGTGATTAAATTAAAGAAAAATTTTAAAGTTAAAGAAATACAACCTAAAGATAAACCTACAGAAAAAGTTGGTTCTTCAAAAACAAGTTCTGCTATACGTCCAGAGGTTGTTAATGCTAAGGTTTATAAAGTTAAAAGTGCATTTGTCAAAAATGCTGTTTTTATAACTTTAAGTTATGTAGATACGCATTCTGGAAGAAAACCGATAGAAATTTTTATAAATTCTAAAGATTTAAATAGATCTGCAGAATATGTAGTCTTAACAAGATTAATATCGGCTATTTTTAGAAGAGCGACCGACCCTATGTTCATATTAGAAGAATTACATGGTATCCACGATCCTAATGGTGGATCTTTTAAGGATGGTAAATATTATCATTCGTTTTATGCAGAAGTTGCAGATGTTATTGAACGTTTCTTTTATGATGTAGATATTATAAAAAAAAAACAGGAAGATTTAATACCTGAAGCAGTGAAAAATGATGATTTAGCAATCGAAAATCCTCCAGTAATTAACGATGATGTAAATACTGAATTTAGAATTTGTCCTGACTGTTCTGATAAGTCCTTAAAGACAGAGAATGGTTGTGACATGTGTATGGAATGTGGCTATAGTAAGTGTGATAAATAGAACAATTAGTATTTACTAAATTTATCAGTATACTTTATCAATTCAGATTGAATATTTTTTTCTAACATTGAGTGTCCTTCAGCTGGTATAATAATTAATTTAGAATTTTCCCATTTTTTATGTAAATCCCAAGCACTACGCATTGGGCAGACAACATCATATCTGCCTTGAATAATAACATTAGGTATATGTTTAATTTTATGAATATTTTTTAAAATCCATCCATCTGATTTAAAAAATCCTTTATTAATAAAATAATGACATTCAATTCTAGCAAATGCTTCAGCTACTTTGCTATCATCAAAATGATGAAGAGAAGATTGAGTTGGAATTAGTTTACTGGTTCTTGCTTCCCATGTTGACCATGCCTTAGCTGCTTTAATGCGAGTTATTTTATTTTTTGATGTTAATCTTTTATAATATGCCTGGACTAAATTTTTATGTTCATTTATTGGAATTTCTTTAAGATATTTTTCCCATTCATCAGGATATATATAGCTACAGCCTTCTTGGTAAAACCAATCTATCTCCATTTTTCGAAGCATAAAAATACCTCTAAGAATTAATCCTTTACATCGTTTTGGATTTTTAATTGCATATGATAATGATAAAGTGGATCCCCAGCTACCTCCAAATACTACCCATGATTCAATATTGAGATATTGTCTTATTATTTCAATGTCATTGACCAAATCCCAAGTTGTATTTTCTTTTAGCTCAGCATGAGGTAGGCTTTTTCCGCACCCTCTTTGATCAAATATGATAATTCTCCATTTTTTTGGATTAAAATATTGCCTATATATTGGTTCACTTCCACCACCAGGTCCTCCATGTAGAAAAATTACAGGTTTCCCATTTGGGTTACCAGATTCTTCTACAAAAATAGTATGTATATTTGATACTTTAAGATAAAATTCACTATAAGGTTTAATTTTTGGATATAATTTTTTCATAACTATTAATACAACCTCTTTTTACAAACTCTATTTTTTAAAGATTTACTTTTAAGATATCGTTTAAGATTTTCTTCAAAGGATTCAATTACTTTTTCTTGGTAGCCAATAAAATTACCCGAAATATGAGGAGATAATAATACATTATTTAAACTAAATAAAGGATTATTTTTATTTAATGGCTCTGTGCTAAAAACATCGAGTGCAGCACCCCTAATTTTTTTATTTTTTAATACAGAAATTAATGCATCCTCATCAACAATATCACCTCTAGATATATTAATAAGAAAAGAGGTATCTTGAATTTTATTTAATTTTTCTTTATTTATCAATTTATAAGTTTGAGGTGTTAAAGGACATGCTAACACAATGTAATCGCTATTTTTTAATATGTAGTCAATATCTTTCAAGGGTAATAATAAATCAATATTGGAATTAGATATTTTATTTTTCTGTAGTCTACGTGTACCATAAACCTGCATATTAAAACTTTTAGCTCTTTTAGCAATTGCTTTCCCAATAGTGCCATATCCAATAATGCCTACTATTTTGTTTTCTAGGGTATTATTTTTTTTCGCTATATCCCATTGATTCCATACTTTATTTTTTTTAAACTCGATACAATCGATTAAATTTTTTTCAAAAAATAATATAGAAGAAATTACAAACTCAGATACTGGAACTGAATTTATTCCTCTAGAATTAGTAATAATAATTTTACTTTTTATAACTTCATCAAACATGCAATTATCAACGCCAGCATTACCGATTTGTATCCATTTTAATGAATCTATATTTTTTTTAAATATTTTTTTTGGAATTTGGTACGCTAATAATATATCAACATTTTCTATTTGATTAATAATAGATTGATTATCTATTAATTGAATAAAATTATATTGAGAAAATTGTTCTCTAAGATTTTTAGTTAATTCTAAAAATTTTTTCTTATTTTTTGTTATTGATATTCCAATATTCATTAGTTATTAAAAATTTGTTGAAGACTGGTATAATTTAATTTTTTATTTTTAACTATTCTTATGGCTCTAAGAATAGCCATTGCACCAGAAATCGTAGTAATAACTTGAATTTTATGTTTTATAGCAGCCTTGCCAATTTCATATTCATCAAATCTAGATTGTGCTCCTAATGGTGTATTAATAATCATTTTAATATCATTATTTTTAATAAAATCTACAATGTTGGGTCTGCCTTCACCTACTTTAAAAATAGTATTACAATTAATTCCATTCTCTGCCAGTAAAGCCGCTGTACCTTTTGTTGCAATAATTTTATAATCCATTTCATCAAAATCTCTAGCAATTTTTAGTATGTCTTGTTTATCAGAATCATTTACAGAAATGAAAATATTTCCAGATAAAGGGATTGTATTTCCAGCACCATATTCTGCTTTTGCATACGCAGAACCAAGATGCTTATCGAAACCAATTACCTCTCCTGTTGATTTCATCTCAGGCGATAAAAATATATTTTGATTTGGAAATTTATTAAAAGGAAAGACCGGTTTTTTAACTGCTATTAAATTAGTATTTTTTTCTTTGAAATTTAATTCTTTTATTTTTTTTCCAACGGATACTTGAGCTGCATATTTAGCATATGGAATATCTTTAATTTTACTAATAAAAGGTATTGTTCTACTTGCTCTAGGATTAACTTCAATTACATATATTATATTATTTTTCATAGCAAATTGGATATTAATTAAACCAATAGTATTTAGTTCTATAGCTAAACTTTCTGTATACTGCTCTATTATTTTTTTAGCATCTATTGATAAATTATAAGCTGGATAGACACAAGAAGAATCACCTGAATGAATTCCAGCTTCTTCAATATGTTGCATAATTCCTGCAATAATTACATCTTGGCCATCAGAAATTGCATCAACATCAAATTCAAAAGCATCTTCTAAGAATGCATCAATTAGTATGGGGTGATTACCTGAGACTAAGGCAGCTTTTGCAACAAATGTTTTTAATCCATCTTCATCATATACTATTTCCATTCCTCTGCCACCTAAAACATATGATGGCCTAACTAAAACAGGATACTTTATTTCTTTTGCTATATCAATTGAATCTTCTATCGAGAACGCTGTTCCATATTTTGGTACAGGAATATTTAATTTATCTAAAATTTTACCAAACTTTTTTCTATCCTCTGCTAAATCAATTGATTGGGGATCTGTACCCATAATATTAACTCCATTTTTCATTAATTGATTTGCAATATTTAAAGGTGTTTGTCCTCCAAATTGAACTAGAATACCATCCGGATTTTCTAAATCTATAATATTCATTACATCTTCAAAAGTCAATGGTTCAAAATATAATCTATCAGCTATATCAAAGTCAGTTGATACTGTTTCAGGGTTACAATTAACCATAATTGTTTTATAACCCAATTCTTTCAAGCCAAATACTGCCTGAATACAACAGTAGTCAAATTCTATGCCTTGACCAATTCTATTTGGACCTCCACCTAAAATCATAATTGACTTCTGATTAAAAGGAATAATTTCATTTTCTTCCTCATATGTAGAATAGCAATAAGGTGTTTTTGCTTTAAATTCTCCCGCACAAGTATCAACCATTTTGTAAGTTGGAACTATTTTATGTTTAATCCTAAAACTTCTTATATCTAATTCTGATTTATTTAAAGCATCAGAAATTTGTAAATCTGAAAAACCTTGCTGTTTAAAGAATTTAAGAGATTCTATAGTTAAAGGTTTATTTAATTTAATATCTGCTAAATTCTTTAATTGATATAAAAACCATGGATCTATTTTAGTTTTATTATTTAGTTCTTCTATAGAATAACCTTTTTTAAATGCTTTCCAAATTGTAATTAATCTAAATGCAGATGGAAAACTTATTTTAGAAATATCAAGAGGTCTTTTATCTGTAATTTTTGCTTCAAAACCATTTAATCCAACTTCTAGAGATCTTAAGGCTTTTTGAATTGATTCCTTAAATGTTCTTCCAATTGACATAATTTCACCAACAGATTGCATTTGTACACCTAGTATACCATCTGAAGTTGGAAATTTTTCAAAATCAAATCGAGGTATTTTTATAACAGTATAATCAATAGAAGGTTCAAATGAAGCCATGGTTTCTTTCGTTATATCATTTGGAATTTCATCTAGTGTAAGTCCTATAGCTAACTTTGCTGCAATTTTAGCTATTGGAAACCCTGTGGCTTTTGAGGCTAGCGCGGAAGATCTGCTAACTCTGGGATTCATTTCGATTATTATTGTTCTACCTGTTTTAGGATTTACTGCAAATTGAACATTAGAACCTCCAGTATCGACACCGATAGTTCTTAAACATTGAATTGACCAATTTCGCATATTTTGATATTCTTTATCTGATAATGTTTGTGCAGGAGCAACTGTTACACTATCACCTGTATGAATACCCATAGGATCAATATTTTCAATGCTACATATTATAATAGCATTATCATTACGATCTCTTACGACCTCCATTTCATACTCTTTCCATCCAAGTAAAGATTCTTCTATTAAGACTTCATTAATTGGGCTAGATCTTAATCCAATTTCAATTTGTTTTTCAAAATCTTCAATATTATAAGCAGTAGATCCACCTGTACCACCCAATGTAAATGAAGGTCTAATAATTACAGGGAAACCAATATCGTTAATTATTTTTAAGGCTTCCTTGGTAGATTTTATGAAGCCTCCTTTAGCTGTTGGAATACCAATTTTATCCATGCAAGATTTAAACAGTTCTCTATTTTCTGCTTTTTGAATTGCATCAATATTGGCACCTATCAATTCAATTTTATATTTATGTAATATTTTTTTATTATATAACTTCATTGTTATATCTAATGCAGTTTGTCCACCAACAGTTGGAAGTATTGCATCTGGGCTTTCTTTTTTAATAACCTCTTCTATAGCTTCTACAGAAATAGGTTCTAAGTATGTTGCATCAGCTATATTCTTATCAGTCATGATTGTCGCTGGATTAGAGTTAATTAAAATTATTCTATACCCTTCATTTTTTAAAGCTTTGCATGCTTGAGTACCTGAATAATCAAATTCACATGCTTGACCAATTATAATTGGTCCCGCACCTATAATTAATATTGATTTTATATCATCTCGTTTTGACATTTTTATAATTTTGAATCATTGTAATAAATTCTTTAAATAAATATCTTGAATCATGTGGTCCCGGATTTGACTCAGGATGATATTGAACACTAAAAGCTGGATAATTAATACATTTAATACCTTCAATAGTATCATCATTTAAACTTCTATGTGTAATAATTAATTCTTGAGATAGACTATTTGAATCAATCGCAAACCCATGATTCTGACTTGTTATTTCAATTTCTTTTGATAATAAATTTTTAACTGGATGATTGCAACCTCTATGACCAAATTTTAGTTTATATGTTTTTGCACCTAATGCTAACGCAAGAATTTGATGGCCAAGACAAATTCCAAAAATTGGAACTTTCATTTTTAATAAATCTTTAACAGTTTGAATACCATACTTTACAGCAGCAGGATCCCCAGGTCCATTAGAAAGGAAAACCCCATTTGGATTAAATTTTTTTATTTCATTAGATTGAACTGAACCAGGAAATACTTTTATATAGCAATTTTCATTTTCAAGTAATCTTAGAATACTATATTTAATTCCAAAGTCAATAGCTGCAATTCGATATTTTTTATTTTTTTTATTCCATTCATAGGATTTTTTACAAGTAACATTTTTCACTAAATCCATTCCATTCATATTCGGATGTACTTGCAATTTTCTTTTTAAATCTGATTCTGATAAATTGGAGCTAGATATAATCCCATTCATTGATCCTTCATCTCTTATAATTCTAGTTAAAAATCTAGTATCAATGCCTTGAATAGCGACTATATTATTTTTTATTAAGTAGTTATCTAATGAATCAGTGGATCTAAAATTAGATACTATAGGAGAATTTTCTTTAACAATGAGTCCCGCAGCTTGAATTTTTTTGCTTTCAACGTCTTCTTCATTAACCCCATAATTACCTATATGCGGAGCAGTTAAAGTAACAAGTTGACCAGAGTATGATGGATCTGTTAAAATTTCTTGATATCCCGTCATCCCAGTATTAAAACAAACTTCACCTAATGTAATTCCGATTTTTCCAAAAGCGTAGCCATGAAAAATTTTTCCATTTTTAAGAATTAGCTTTGCAGGTTTTAAATTCATTTTGTTATATAAAAAAATAGCCCCATTTGTGGAGCTATTTTAAACAAAATATTATTATTGGTATGCATATATAAATTTAGTAAAAATTATTATAAAAAATAATCAGTTTTTATATTTATCCACAACGGTAACTTCAATAAAACGACCTTTAAAATTACCATTATATATATTTTCATTCAGCCATTTTCTTTCATGATCAATATCAGCATGCTGAATTAATTTATACCAAACATTATCATTCCTATTACCATTGTCAGCATTATACCATCTATAATTTCTCTTTTTTAATAAATTTTTATATTCAAATTTTGCATATGTAGCCTCAACTCTACATAGAGGTTTTTTGGCATTTTGAATTAATTCAACAATTGGTTTGTTTTCGATATAGCTAGAGTGTGTTAAAAGATGAATTAATGCATCAACATCCATCATTGCTCTATGTGACTCATAATAAAATCCATGCCATATTGCAAGTAGTTCCTGCTTATATGCTTTAAATCCTTTTGATTCCCAATCAATATCATTGATAGAACAAGCCCATATTTTATTTTTTGATAATTCTAAGTTTAAATCAACAAAAGATCTGTCAAATTGAGCATTATGGGCAACAATCAATGGTGCTTTGTTAAATATATTTTCTACATATTCCCAGTCGATAGATTGATTCTTAACCATGTCATCAGTAATGCCATGAATTTTTATTGATTCTTTTGGTATTGTAACTCCTGGATCCTGAAATGATTCATAGGCATCAATAACATGTATATCTAATCCATTCTCCTTAGTGATTTCAACGCATTTGATAGCAATTTCAATTATTTTATCTTCATCTTTATCCAACCCTGTTGTTTCTATATCTAAGAAGCAAATTCTCATTCTAGCAGAATTAGCATTTAATGGTTTTAAACTATCAGGTTTATCAACAATTAAATCATCACCTTCATATTTTTGAAGTTTAATATTGTTTTCTATATCATTTAATCCTTTTATAAAGCTCATTTTTATTTATAGTGTTTGTACCATCTTAATAACATTTTCTTTTAGATAAGGGGCATGTATACCAATACATTCTTCATCTTTTAAATGTAAAATTAAATGTTGTCCTATTTTAAGTCCATAATATTCTTCAAGTAAGTATCTATATAATGATAGCTGTAATGCATAAAGGTTAAATTTTGTATCTTCTAAATCTTCTGTTGCAGGTTTAATCCCTTTTTTATTGCCATATGATTTTGTACTAATTGATTTTGATGTTTTCCAATCCATAATATTATATATATTTTTTTCCTTATCTAATACCAGTAAATCAATAGTACCGCATAACTTTAATTCTTCACTATAAACAATTACTTCCGGATATACTTCAAATCTAGATGTCATTTTAAATTTATTTAACCAATTTATACCATGAATGGATTTACGCTCTGTAACCGGAGTCTTATTTAAAATATTATTTTCTATTTCTTCATGAACAATAGTCCCATGGTCTGCAGCGTCTTTCCATAACTGTAGTACATCTTCAATGGTCATCCCTCTATATTTTGGACTTTTTGCGACAAGTCTAGCAGCAATTTCTTTTGCTTTAAATTCTTCAAAAAATTGCCCAACAAAAGTTGTTGCGCTTGTAAAATTTAAATCAGGATTAGAGGCTAATTTATAAATATGTGCATCACGTTCTAAGGTAATATTATTATTGAATAGCTTATTCATAATGAGTATTTAATTTATGATTAAACACTATTACAAACATAACTATATAATTAAAATTGTGATAATTTTTTCATCAATTTAGAATATAGTTCATCAATATTTTTATTAT
>MDTG01273607.1_pt1 | contig 19618 bp, 18 predicted proteins | sample 811421 | NCBI WGS metagenome assembly MDTG01 (sample SAMN05326645, study PRJNA326480) | marine metagenome | isolation source: seawater | place: Pacific Ocean: South East | collected 2011
CACCTCGTCCGAGTCCAGATTCGAATGGTGGTAGGGGACCGGAATCGCCTCGGGATGGAAGTCGAGCACCCTGGGGCAGAACGAGCAGATCACGAAGTTATGGCCTTCGAACGTCTGATGGGTCGGAGGCGGCATGTGATGCTTTCCGACGATCGGCGAGAAGTCGTCGATGTTGAAGCAGTACGGGTAGTAGCACCCGTCCCATCCGATGACATCGAGCGGATGGTAGTCGTACATGTACGAGTGCACGCTGTCGCGGGCCTTGATGCGGACTTCGAACTCGCCGGACTCGTCGTAGGTCATCGGCAGCTCGGGAAGCCTGAGATCGCGTTCGCAGTACGGGGCGTGTTCGAGGAACTGGCTCGTCTTCCTGGACATGTAGCGTGGGGGAGGATGGAAGTGGGAGGTGTTCATCGTTTCGAAGCAGAGAAACTTCGGAGCGGGCTGGCCGTCGCCCGTCGGGTCGAAGACCATCCGGTAGATGACGCCCTTGGGGATGACGATGTAGTCCTTGGGGCCGAAGGGCAGTGATCCCATGCTGGTGAACACCGTGCCCGAGCCGTGATGGATGAACAGCAGTTCGTCGCCGGAACCGTTCTTGTAATGGTAGTCCATCGGTTCCGAGGGCAGGCAGATGCTCATCTCCACGTCGCTGTTTCCGAGCAGCACGGTCCGTCCGGTGACGGGATCCCCGGCCGGGGCTCTGTCCTGCGACTTCAGGTGACGCATGCGCATCACGTCGGTCTCGACGTACTCGGTCCTGGTCGAATAGAGCTTCTTCCAGCCCGCGACCTGCGTGGGGGGGTGGATGTGGTACATCGTCGAGGTGGGTCCGACGAAGCCTTCGATTCCGAAGACCTCCTCCGAATACAGTTCGCCGTCGGGCCGGCGGAACTGGATGTGCCGTTTGGGGGGGATCTCGCCGAGTTGGGTGTAGTAGGGCATCGTGTTCTCCAGAGGGTGTGTATTCTAGCGTCACGATGCCACGAAGAATCGCAGTTCTGACCACATCCCGAGCCGACTGGGGGCACCTCGTGTGGCCATTGCGCCGCATGCATGAGCACGAAGGCCTGGATCCGCGTCTGATCGTCGCGGCTTCCCATCTGGAGAAGCGGTTCGGCTCGACGGTCGAGGCCATCCGCTCCGACGGCTTCGAGCCGGATGCCCTCATCCCCTGTCTGGCCGAGGGGGATACTCCGGAATCGATGGCGAGGACGCTCGCCGATCTGTCGTCCGGGCTGGTGAATGTCCTCGAGTCGATCCGGCCCGATCTCATCCTGCTGATCGCCGACCGGTATGAAATGATGGCTCCAGCCTCCATCGCGACCGCCATGGGCATTCCGATCGTCCACGTCGAGGGCGGCGAGATCAGCGAAGGGGCTCTCGATCAGCAGGTCCGTGATGCCCTCACGAAGCTGTCCCACGTGCATCTGGTGCCACATCAGGCGGCCGCCGAGCGGGTGTGTTCGCTGGGCGAGGACGCGGATCGCGTGCATGTGGTCGGGGCGCCGTCTCTCGATCATCTCCGCTGGTCGCAGTTGCCGTCGATCGACGACGTGCGTGCGCATGTCGGGGTCGATGCGGCATCGCCACCTCTGCTGGTTTCGATGCATCCGGTCACCCTTCAGGAGGATCCGGTCGCGGACGCGGTCGAACTCGTCGCGGCATTGGATCGGGTGGACCGTCCCGTGGTCTTCTGCTTTCCGAACGCCGATGCGGGGCACGATCGCATCATCGATCTGGCGGAGGCGTTCTGCCGGCGCCGTCGAAATGCGAGTCTGCATCGTCACATCGATCATCTCCAGTACTGGACGCTGCTTGCGCATGCCGGCGCCCTGGTGGGGAACTCCTCGAGCGGCATCATGGAATCACCTGCGTTGTCGATACCGTGCGTCAACATCGGCGACCGACAGCGCGGCCGCCTGCGTGCGGCCAACATCATCGATTCGGCTCCCGATGCGGATCGCATCCACGAGGCGATCGTACGTGCGCTCGAGCCATCGTTCGCCTCGACCATCGCCGGTCTCGCGAATCCGTACGGTGACGGCGATGCGGGGTGGCGGATCGCCGACATCCTGGCCGGCTGCCCGTCCGGTCAGTCGCTCCTGCGAAAGCGTATCGCGTCGACCGCCGCGGGTTCGGGCGCGACCGCAGCATCCTTCAGTTCAGAAACGGAGACCAGCCCATGATCGAAACGAAGTCGACCGCCCCTGCATTCACCCTCGAGGATCAGGACGGGGTGTCCCATTCCCTCAAGGACTCCAGGGGCAAGTGCGTCGTCCTGTACTTCTATCCGAAGGACGACACCTCCGGGTGCACGAAGCAGGCCTGTCAGTTCAGGGATGCCATGCCGCAGTTCGGGAAGCTCGACGCCGTTGTGCTTGGCGTGTCGCCGCAGGACGTCAAGAGCAAGGCGAAGTTCGCGGGCAAGCATGATCTGAACTTCCCGGTTCTGGCCGATCTCGATGCGAAGGTCTGCCAGAAGTATGGAGTCTGGCAGGAGAAGTCGATGTACGGCAAGAAGTACATGGGCGTCGTCAGGACGACCTATCTGATCGGTCCGAATGGAAAGGTGCTGCATCGCTGGGACAAGGTGAAGGTGCCGGGGCACGAGGAAGCGGTTCTCGAGGCGATTTCGTCCCTGTGAACGTGCTTTCATGACGGATGCAGGTTCGATCCGATGAGTCGTTCATGTCATCGGATGTCATCCTCAACGTCGTCCTTCCGATCTTCCTCTTCGTGGTCGCCGGCTATCTGTTCCGGATCGTCGGCAAGTTCGATCGGAGTGAGAGCGGAAACCTCATCGGGTACGCGATGAAGGTCGCCATTCCGTGCATGATCATCGTCGCTCTGGCGAACGAGCCCGTGGCCGACTACGTGCCGTACGTGAAATTCTTCTTCACGTTTCTCGTGATCACGACCATCATCTTCCTCGCCGCGCTGGCGTGCGCGAAGGTCTTCCGGATGCCGTGGCTCGAGGGCTCGTACTTCGCTGCGACCTGTTCGCTCTCGAACACCTGCATGATTGCGCTGCCGATTCTCGTGATGTTGCTGGGGCGCCCCGGTGCCGTCTACGGAATCCTCGGCGTGGTCAATCTGATCATCGGCCTCCAGGTGATGTCCTTCATCTACGACTTCCATCACGGGGCCGCCGACCAGTCGCTGACCAGGAACGTGCTCAAGTCGATCTGGAGCGCCGCTCGGCAGCCGTATTTCGTCGCGATGGTGATCGGTGTCGTCATCTCCATCACCGGTTGGGAGCTCCCGGGCACCATCGATACCACGCTCACGCTCTTCGGGGCGACCGTGGCGCCCGTTGCGCTCTTCGCGGTCGGCATCGATCTGGATTTCTCCGTCTTCAAAAAGCACCTGATCCCGGTGCTCGGCGCGACCATCTTCAAACTGATCCTCATGCCGATCCTGGCGTGGTTCGGATGCCAGTGGATCGGACTCGATCCGACCGCAACCGTGGCCGTGGTGCTCTGCAGTTCGGTCGCCGCCGCCAAGTGCCAGTACGGGGTGGCCAAGCAGAAGCATGTCTACGTCGAGCCCACCGCCGCGATCGTGGCCAGCACGACGATCCTGTCGATCGTCACGCTGGCCATCGTCATCATCCAGCTCAACGAGATGCACCCGGAGGTCTTCCAGATGGAGAAGATGTTCCATCACTTCCACCACGGGCATCACGCCACGGGTGCCGGTGGGTGATGCCGCTGACGGTTTCGTGATCGGTCGGCCCGGTCCTAGAGGTTTCCGCGGCGGTTCTGTTCGATCTCGAGTGCTTCGAACAGGGCCTTGAAGTTGCCCTTGCCGAAACTCTGTGATCCACGGCGACAGATGATCTCGAAGAACAGCGTCGGTCGATCCTGCAACGGCATCGTGAACAGCTGGAGGAGGTAGCCTTCGTCGTCGCGGTCGACGAGGATGCCGAGTTCCTTCACGCGTTCCTGATCCTCCTGGATCATGCCGACGCGGTCCCAGACCCCGGCGTAGTACTCGTCGGGGATGCGGAGGAAGTCGACGCCTCGGCGGCGAAGTTCCCCCACGGAGTGCAATTCGTCGTCGGTGCGGAACGCAAGGTGCTGCACCCCGGGGGTCTGGTCGTGCCAGTCGAGGTACTCCTCGATCTGGCTCTTGCGGAGGCCGTCGGCCGGCTCGTTGATGGGCATCTTGATCAGATGGTTGCCCGAGGCCATGACCTTGCTCATCAGGGCCGAGTGCTCGGTGGAGATGTCATCGTCGTCGAAGTGCTTGAACAGCGAGAACTCCATGACCTGGTCGTACCAGTCGACCCAGTGGTCCATCTTTCCCTCCTCGACGTTGCCGACGCAGTGGTCGACGAACTTCAGGCCGCACGGGTGCTTGGCGTTGAAGTCGTTGATGGCATGCGATCGGGTCTGGAATCCGGGAGCGAAGATGCCGCCCTCCTTGATTCTGGGAGTCGCGTAGCCGCCGTCACGGGAGACGAACGAATGGACGACTTCGCCGTAGGTGCTGATGCCGGCCATGGTCACCCGGCCGTGTTCGTCCGAGTAGGTACGGGGTTCGTATGCGGCGACGCCGCCGTTTCGGATGGCCTGCTCCCATGCCTTCTCCGCGTCGAAGACGGTGAAGGCGATGTCCTTGACCCCGTCGCCGAACTTGCGCACGTGTTCGCACGCGCCTTCGTCGGGGGAGAGTCCGGAGCACAGGAGGAGTCGGATGTTGCCCTGGGTCAGCAGGTACTGGGCCTCACGGCGTGCCCCGGTGGTCAGGTCGCTCGCCTGGGCGATGTCGAAGCCGAAGCAGGCCGAATAGAAGTGGGCGGCCTGCTTGGCGTTGCCGACGTTGAACCGGATGTGGTCGACGTCGATCAGGTGCAAGGGGTCGTTCTTCGACTGCTCTTCAGCCGCCTGCATTTCACTGTTGATTGTGGACATGGCCTGCTCCGAAAGGACAGGGGATGCTTCGCCGGTCGACGGCATCCCTCGGTTCACATTGTAGTACGTGGCTGCGCGGCTTCCAGAGTCAATATTTCAGCACCGAGAACAGCGAGTCGGGCGCGAGACGGCTGGCTCCGTCGAGATCCGAGAGCTCGATGAGCACACTGATGCCGACGATTTCGGCGCCGAGCGACTTGATCAGATCCCGGCAGGCGACGAGCGTGCCTCCGGTGGCGATCAGATCGTCGACGATCAGCACGCGTTGTCCGCTTTGGACCGCGTCGTCGTGGATCTCAAGCGAGCCCTTGCCGTATTCCAGTTCATATTCCTGGGAGATGATCTTCCCGGGAAGTTTGCCCGGCTTGCGCACGGGGACGAATCCGGTGCCCAGGGCATGGGCGATCGCGGTCCCGAAGATGAAGCCGCGGGATTCCGCACCGATGACGACATCGATGTGCTCCCCGCAGTAGGGACGGCTCATCAGGTCCACGGCCATCTTCAGGCCTCGTGGATCGGCGAGCATCGGCGTGATGTCGCGGAACAGAATGCCTTCCTTTGGAAAGTCGGCGATGTCGCGGATCATGCCCTTGAGGTCGCTGATCATGCCTTCGGTCGATTCGGAACCGGTTCTGCTGGCTTCTGAAGTGCTCATGCGGGTAGTATGACCTATTCATGGCCGACTCGAAACAGGCAAATCAGACGATTGAGACGGTTGAGCCCATCGGCGACCGCGTTCTGATCCGCAAGGATCAGGATCGAAAGGTCACCAAGGAGGGGATCCACCTTCCCGACAAGATCGAGATTCCGACCCTGACCGGGCGGGTGGTGGCGATCAGTGCCCAGGTCGCCAACGACATCAACTATCCGATCCAGCAGTACGACAAGGTGCTCTTCAATCCCAAGCACGGCATCCCCGTGGACTTCGAGGGGGACAACCGGCTGTTCGTAATCCCCGTCGAAGACGTGGTTGCGGTGTTCCGCAAGGATGATTGATCATGGGTTCGCCCACGAGATCCATCCAGTCGGCATCTGGCCCATTGCGAGGTTCGGTTCGGGTTCCGGGCTCCAAGAGTCTTTCCAACAGGGCCATCATCATTGCTTCGCTCGCCCGGGGCGAGTCCGAGATTTCCGGCCTGCTCCGCAGTGACGACACCGAGTCGCTTCTCAGGGGTGTGGCGCAGCTCGGAGTCGGCATCCACGACGACGGGGACGACGTTCGCATCGACGGCTGCTCCGGAAGTCTTCCCGACCCGGACGCGGGTGAGATCCATGTCGATTGCGGGCACGGCGGCACGCCCGCCCGGTTTCTGCTCGCACTGGCCTGCCTGAGTCCGGCCACGGTCGTGATCGACGGAAGCGATCGTCTTCGGGAACGTCCGATGGCCGACGGGATCCGTCTCCTTCGCGAACTCGGTGCCGAAATCGAGGCGGCCGACGACACGGATCACCTGCCCGTTCGAGTCGTATCGGGCTCGTTGCGGGGAGGCTCGCTTCGACTGGGGCCGACCGCCTCAAGCCAGTTCATCTCATCGATCATGCTGATCGCCCCTTTTCTCGACGAGGGCATCGAGATCGAATTCACGGAGCCTCCGACGAGTGCCGCCTACATCCGGCTCACCGCCCTCGAACTCGAGGCATGGGGCGTCGGTGTGGAGCTCGATCAGGGGATCGACGGCCTGCGATTCGTGAGGATTCGTCCCGGCATGGTCGCATCGACCCGCCGCGAGATCGAGCCCGACGCGAGTTCCGCCGCCTATTGGGCGGTCGCGGCCGCAATCAATCCGGGATCATCGGTGCAGCTGCTCGGGGTGCATCTCCATGACCCGCAGCCCGACGTGCAGGTGCTCGATGCGATCTCGAGATCCGGTGCAGGGGTGGATCCGCACAAGGACGGATGCATCGTCACCGGGCCGGTCGATCTGCGCGGTTGGGACGGGTTGGACGCATCCATGATGCCCGATGGGGCCATGGCCCTTTCCATCCTCGCATCGTGCGCTCTGACCGCATCGACCATCGACGGACTGCATACGTTGCGGATCAAGGAGACCGATCGCCTCGCGGCGCTGCAGACCGAGCTTCGGCGATGCGGCTCGGACACATTGGTTCGCGGCGACTCGATCCTCATCAGGCCGATCTCGTCCGATCTGCTCCTGGGCACCGCCCCCGAGATCGAGATCCAGACCTACGACGATCATCGGATGGCCATGGCGTTCTCGATCCTGGGACTTCGCAGGGGCGGAATCAGGATCATCGATCCGGACTGCGTCAGCAAGAGCTATCCGGACTTCTACGGCGACCTGGAAGCCCTCCAGTCGAGTTGAAATGAGGCCGGTTGGCCTCCGGGCTCCTGCGCTGGGATACTGTGCAATCCATGTCTTCCTTCTGGACATTCGCGGCGAAGATGGCTCGTCACCGGCTCATGCTGGCGGCGGCGCTGTTCTTCGCCATGCTTTCGGCGCTCGGGCTCGGCGTCGGTCTGCTGAGCCTTGCTCCGGTCCTCGAGCAGATCGTGCACCCGGAATCGGGTCGTGGTCTGGCCGAACTCGCCGTCGAGTTCAACGCATCCGGACCCTGGGTGTCGATTCCGCAGTGGATCATCGAACTGCTGCCGACCGGTCGGTTCGAGGGCGTCGTGCTGGTGCTGGTCTTCCTGACGTGCCTCACCATCGTCGGCGCACTCTGCAACTTCGCCCATCAGTACATCAGCCAGACCCTGACCACCCGTGCCGTCGCCGAGTTCAGGCAGGAGCTGTTCCGGAAGGTCATACGGCTTCCACTGGGACGAGTGGTGACCGAAGGCCCTTCGGAATACATCTCCCGTCTCGTGCGGGATTCGGCGGCACTGCAGCAGGGCCTCAATGCGTTGACCGGCAAGACGGTTGCGCAGGTCACGAAGGGGATCGCTGCGCTGCTGGCCGCGATGGTGTTCGATTGGAAGATCGTCATCGTGGCCCTCGTCGTCGGTCCGATCCTCGCGGTCGTCCTTCGCAAGCTCGCCAAGCGCGTGCGTCGAGGGTCGCGGGGTTCGCTGGCGGCCCAGCAGGAGATGCTGAAGCACAGCACGGAGATCATGCACGGGCTTCGCGCCGTCAAGACGAGCACCGCGGAGGCCGAAAGCGAAGTCGCTTTCGATCTCGTGAACGAACAGGTCGTCAAGAACGAACTCCGCATGCGTATCGCGAGGGCGATGAGCGGTCCCATCGTGGAAACGCTTGCGATCATCGCATTGAGCATTCTCGCGGCCATCGCGACCAGAAGCATCCTGAGCGGATCGCTCTCGTTCGACGACTTCATCCTTTCGTTGATCGCACTCGGCGTCTCCGCCGCCTCGCTTCGCCCGCTGGCCGGAATCATCAACGAGATCAGCGCCGCCGCGGCTCCGGCCGCCCGGATCATCGAGATTCTCGACCAGCCCATCGAAGCCCAGGGCGAGTCGTCTCCGGCTCTGCCCAGGCACGCCGGATCGATCCAGTTCGAGCATGTCGGATACGCCTACGAGAATGCCGAGGTTCCGGCGCTCGAGGACGTCTCGTTCTCGATCGCATTCGGAGAACGGGTGGCGGTGGTGGGCCCCAACGGCTCGGGCAAGACGACGCTGCTCGGCCTGCTTCCGAGGCTCCTCGTCCCCTCCAGCGGCCGCATCCTCGTGGACGGAATCGATCTCGCGCAGGTACGGCTCTCGAGCATTCGCCAGCAGATCGGAGTCGTCACCCAGGAATCGTTCATCATGAACGGAACGATCCGTCAGAACATCTCGTTCGGGATCGAGGATGTCGACGAATCCTCGATTCGCGAAGCCGCCCGGATTGCGCACGCGACGGACTTCATCGAAGCCCTGCCGGACGGGTGGGACACCGTGGTCGCCGAAGCAGGCGCTTCGTTGTCCGGCGGACAGCGGCAGCGGCTGTCGATCGCCCGCGCCCTGGTGAGGGATCCATCCATCCTCATCCTCGACGAGGCGACCAGTCAGGTGGATTCCGAGTCCGAGGTCGCGATTCGCGATGCATTGCACGACGCCGGCGTCGATCGGACCATGCTGATCATCGCCCATCGGATGGCATCGGTCGTGCATGCCGACCGGATCATCGTGCTCGATGCCGGGCGAGTCGTCGACATCGGATCGCATGCGGAGCTTCTTGGCCGGTGCGAAGTCTACGATCGGCTCACCCGGACGCAGCTGGTCGGCTCGGATACGTAGCCATGATCCGCCTCGTCCTACTGGTCGCGTTCGTGCTGAACATCTGCTCATGCGATCAGGCTCCACCCGTGGAGCCGTCGGCCTCGCCTCGAATCGCATCGTTCTCGCCAGCCCTGACCAGTATCGTCCAGTCGTTGGAACTCGGAGACTGCATCGTCGGTCGATCCGCGTTCTGCCGGGATGTCGATGCATCGGTGCCGGTGGTCGGCGATCTTCACGAGGTCGACTACGAGACGCTCGTACGCATCCGTCCGACCCATGTGCTCGTGCAGGGTACGGAACAGTCCGTCGACCCGGGCTTGGTGGCACTGGCGTCGGATCACGGGTGGGTCGTCGAGGCCTGCAAGGTCGACGGCGTCGACGACATCCGAAGGACCTATTCCAGATTGCCGCGTCTGATGCTCTCGGACGACAAGGATCGACTGGCGGGATGTCTTGCGATCGTCAACGCCCACGACGCCGCCCTCGATGACGTGACGTCCACCCGCATCGAGGGACTTGACGGGCAGCGTGTCCTGATGATCTCCCCCTTCCAGTCTCCGCTCGCCTGGGGACCGGACACCTGGCTTGGCCAGCTGCTCGAAATGCTCGGCGGAGTGAATGCGGTCCAGTCGCGAGGGTGGATCGCCATGGGCATGGAGGATCTGCTTCGGATCGAAGTCGATCGCATTCTTCTGATCAGTGAACGTCCCCCCGGTGAGGACAATCCGATCGTTGATCTGGTTCACGGAAGGAAGGGCGTCATGATCGATGTCCTGGTCCACCCGGACATCCATGTGCCGGCCGCCAGCACTCCGCGGATCGCGGCGGAGCTTCGTTCGATCCTCGAGCGGGGAGGCGGTCAATGAGCCGAAAGCCTGCCTTGATCCTGCTGCTGCTTCTGATCGCAGTGGTCGTCTGCGTGCTCCGGCTCGTCGTCGACCGTCCGCCGGGAGGGGAGCTCGGAATCGCGTGGCCCCATTCTGATTGGCTGCAGTTCCGGCTGACCGCGGTGATCACAGCCGTCATCGTGGGGGGCAGCCTCGCCCTTGCCGGTGCATTGCTCCAGACCATGCTTCGAAATCCGCTGGCATCCCCGTTCATCCTCGGGGTGTCCAGCGGCGCCGGCCTGGGAATCATGGTGATGGCCTGGATCGTCTATGTGACTGAAAGCACGTCGGCGGCGTTGCCCGATCAGGGCAGTGCCCTGGTGGGCGCCGTGGGGGCGTTGCTCGTCGTCTTCGCATTGGGACGAAGAAAGGACGAATCCGGACGAGGTTGGCTCGATCCGATGGCGATCGTGCTGGTGGGCGTCGTGGTCTCGACCATCTGCGCCGGTGGAATGATGTTCTTCCAGCATCTCGTTCCCACCGGCCTGAGAGGGCAGTTCACGATGTGGCTCATGGGGACGATCCCCGAATATGTCTCGACCTGGCGACTCGTCCTCGCCGCTTCGCTCGCCTGCATCTCGCTGCTGTATGCGTTCGGGCAGTCCCGAAGGCTCGATGTCTGCCTTCTGTCCGACGATGAGGCTGCCGGCCTTGGAGTCGATCTGGGGCCGCTGCGATTGGGCATCTTCCTCGTCTGCGCAGTACTGACGTCCGTGGCCGTGTCGTTGTCGGGGCCGATCGCATTCGTGGGTCTCATCGGTCCGCATGCCGCGAGATTGATTCTGGGGGCACGACATGCGTTTCTGATTCCCGGGGCTGTCCTGTGTGGGATCATTCTTCTGGTCGGGGCCGATGTCCTTCGCCAGCTGATCGATCTGGGGGGCGGAAGAATGCCGGTGGGCGTACTTCTGACTCTTGGCGGCGGCGTGCTCTTTCTCGTGCTGCTTCGTGTGGAGATGCGTCGTTCATGACCCTGCGACTCGATTCCATCCAGGCCCGCTACGGTTCGATCCATGCGATCAACTCCGTCACGGCCGAGGCGCGACCCGGATGCGTGACCGTCGTCGTCGGGCCCAACGCGGCCGGAAAGTCGACCTTGCTTCGTTGTGCCGCCGGCATCCAGCACTGCGGCGGCTCGGTCGCATTCAACGGCGAATCGCTTCTGGAACTTTCCGGTGAGCAGCGTGCCCGGCGTGTCGCCTGGATGGCGCAGCGACCGAGGGCGGATGTTCCGCTGCTCGTGCAGGATGTGATCGAGCTCGGTCGGCCCCGGTCGCAACGTGACCCGGATCGGATCGAAGCCCTCATGACCTCGCTGGAGCTGGGGGGGCTGGAGTCGAGGATGATGGCAGGGCTGTCGGTGGGCCAGCAGCAGCGGGTCGCAATGGCCAGGAGTCTCTACCAGCTGCGGGGGGCGGATGGTCTTCTGATCTTCGATGAGCCGACGGCGCCGATGGATCCCCGTCACGCAATGATGGCCCTGGATCATCTGATCGAGGCAGCCGGATCCGGGGCAACCGTTCTGCTGAGTCTTCACGACATCGGGCTTGCCGCCTCGATCGCCGATGAGGCGTGGCTCCTGCGCGAGGGATGCCTGCTCGCCAGTGGTCCGGTCGACTCAGTACTCGAACCGGATCGGCTCGAAGCCGCATTCGGCATCGGCTACGAGAAACTGCCGAGATCGGATGGATCACAGTGGCTGGTCCCTTTGCGTGGTCCCAAGCGGGTATGATGGAGTTCAATGGGCGGATTTGAAATCATCCTGGTCTTCATCGGCGTCGTCTGGTCGATCGCCTCTGCCATCGTGCAGAACAAGAAGAAGCGCGCGGCCGCGAAGAAGCGGGCAATGCTGATGGAGGAAAGTGTCGTTTCCCCTCGCGAGGAGTTCGATCAGGATCCCCAGCCAGACACCCGGGTCGAGGCCGCGGCGCCCGCATCTCCAAGCATCCAGTCGCTTTTCCAGGGATCGCTTTCGGACCGATTCGAAGCCATCAAGCTCATGCGAATCGAGAGGATGAAGGCCGCGGAAGCTTCCATGGAAGCCACGGCAGGTTCCCCCCCCGGTCCAGTGGCCCAGACCACGGCTCAGGTGCCCATTCCGATTCAACCCACAGTTCGGACGACTTCGGCATCAAACGGCCCTCAAATGCCTTCACGGCCTCCCAGGAGGGCTCCCAAGGCGACCCAGACGCCTGAATCGAGTTCTCACCACGAGGAGTCGATGTCCCTGAGTTCATGGCATACGCAGGCAAAGCATGATGAGGTCGCATCCAAGCTCCACGAGGCCATCAGATCGAAGTCATCACTGAGGGCTGCATTTGTGCTCAAAGAAGTGCTTGACCCACCGCTGGCCTTGAGGCCCGGTGAGATCTGAAGCCATGATCTCCGCAGATCGATGCAGAAGCAGGGCAGATCGGACATGAAGTCCACGTAATGCCTCGTTATACTTCCCGCCATGACAGACATCGCCGACATGAAGCTCTCCGCCGATCAGTTGGCCCGCAGCAGCGGCCGCATCGATCGTCTTCGCCAGCGTCTGGCTGCCGAGGGCCATTCCGCGATGATCATCGATCATGAGATCGACATCTGGTACCTCACGGGCTTCGTCGGTCATGATGCCACGCTGGTCATCACCACGGATGTCGCCGCGATCCTCTGTGATGCCCGGTACGAGGAATATCTGAGGCCGTGGAAGGACGGGGGAGTGCACGAGGTCCACATCGGTCCGCGTCAGGAGCTCGTTCGTCGCATACGCGAAGTCGCTCAGGCCTGCGACGTCGGTACGTTCGCGTTCCAGGCGGAGCACATGACGGTTGCTCGCCTTCAGCAGTTCAGGTCGCAGCTCGAGGGGATCGACTTCATCTCCTCGCACGGCCATCTGCTCGCGTTGCGGATGATCAAGGACGATCATGAAGTCGGCATCATCGAGCACTGCATCGACATCCAGCAGCGTGCGCTCCACGCATCGTTCGAACAGCTCGAGCGGGGCATGACCGAATCCGGGTTCACCGCCATTCTCGAGTTCGAGATGCGGAAGCTCGGGGCGACCGGAGCGGGCTTCGATCCCATCGTCGCTTCCGGGCCCAACAGTTCCGTCATTCATCACATGCCGTGCGAGCGTCCGATCGGCGACGGCCCGCTGCTCGTCGACTGGGGCGCCCGGTACGACGGGTACTGCTCCGACATGACCCGTACATTCCAGATCGGGCCGGCCGACGGCAAGATGGCCGAGTTGTACGACATCGTGCTCCGGTCGCAGCTCGCTGCGATCGAAGCCTGTCGCCCCGGTGCCGATTGCGCCGAGGTCGATGCGGCTGCCCGCGACGTGATCGCGAGCAGCGGCTACGGCGAGAACTTTCCCCACGGACTCGGGCACGGCCTCGGCATGGAGGTCCACGAGGCACCGAACTTCAGTGCCAAGCAGGCGGGAGTGCTTCTGGAGCCGGGCATGGTGATGACGGTCGAACCCGGCATCTACATTCCGGGATTCGGCGGCATTCGCATCGAAGACGATGTGCTCATCACCGAGACCGGACATCGCGTACTTTCAGACATGGACAAGTCGGCGGGGTCCGTCCCGCTGAATCTCAGGTAACCGCTCCGGCGGCATGGAACGAATCGCATGATCGACATTCGAAAACTCAAGGAACTCGTCCGGCTCATGGTCGCAAACGACCTGACGGAAATTGATCTCCGCGACACCGAGGAGCAGGTGACCATCCATCGGCCGAGCGTGTATGCATCGCCGCAGGTCGCGGCGCCCGCGGCCGCCGCTCCGGCGCCGCAGTCGGCTCCGCCTGCTCCCGTCGCCGCCGCTCCCGTCGATGAGCCTCCCGCCGAGGACGATACGGCCGGACTCGTCGCCGTCTCGAGCCCCATGGTGGGAACGTTCTATGCGGCCGCGACTCCGGACGCGCCTGCCTTCGTGAGCGCGGGGGATTCGATCGGACCCGATACCGTCGTCTGTCTCGTCGAAGCGATGAAGATCTTCAACGAGATCAAGGCGGAGTGTTCCGGAACGATCCAGAAGGTTCTGGTCAACAACGGCGATGCCGTCGAGTTCGGCCAGGATCTCTTCCTCGTCAAGCCAAGCTGATTTCGGGAGCACCCGGCATGTTTTCTCGCATCCTCATCGCCAATCGTGGTGAAATAGCTCTTCGCATCATCCGTGCGGCGCGTGAACTCGGTCTCGAAACCGTCTGTGTCTACTCCGAAGCCGACCGGGACGGCCCCTGGTTGGATCAGGCGGATCATTCCGTGTGCATCGGTCCGCCCGCGCCGCTGGACTCGTATCTCCGCATCGATCGGATCATCTCCGCCGCGGAAACCACGAAGGCCGATGCGATTCACCCCGGCTACGGATTCCTCGCCGAGAGTGCGGAGTTCGCAACCGTCTGCCGCGACTGCCAGGTCGAGTTCATCGGACCGAGTCCCGAGGCCATGGCCCTGCTGGGAGACAAGATCTCGTGCCGTCGAATGGCCAAGGAGTCGGGTACGCCGATCTTCCCGGGCAGCGAGGACGCCATCGAGGAAGAGGGCGAAGCGATCGAAATCGCCCATGAAATCGGATTCCCGGTGATCGTCAAGGCCGCCGCCGGCGGTGGCGGCAGGGGGATGCGCGTCGTGCAGACGGCGGAGGAGCTGCAGCCGTCCATCCAGTCGGCGCAGCAGGAGGCGATTTCGGCATTCGGAAACGGGTCGGTCTACATCGAGAAGTTCCTCGAGAAGGCCAGGCACGTGGAGGTCCAGTGCATCGGTGACAAGCACGGCAACGCCGTCCACCTCTTCAATCGCGACTGCACCTCGCAGCGTCGGCACCAGAAGCTCATCGAGGAGGGGCCGGCGCCCGGAGTGCCCGATGACATCCGCGACCGCGTGTGCGAATCCGCTGCAGCGCTGATCCGCAATGCCAACTATGCCGGAGCGGCCACCTGTGAATTCCTCATGGACCGCAGCAACGACTTCTACATGCTCGAGGTGAACACCCGGGTGCAGGTCGAGCACCCCGTCACGGAGATGATCACCGGGGTGGACATCGTCAAGGAGTCGATTCTGGTTGCGGCGGGCGAGAAGCTGTCGATTCGCCAGGAGGACGTCTCGATCAACGGGCATGCCATCGAATGCCGCATCAATGCCGAGGATCCGGCCCGTGACTTCATGCCACAGGCCGGGGTCGTCGACGAATACCGTACGCCAGGCGGATACGGGGTCCGTATCGACAGCCATGTGGTTCCGGGATATCGAATCCCGTCCAACTACGATTCGATGATCGCCAAACTCATCGTGCACGGTCGGGACCGAGCCGAGGCGATCGCGCGGATGAAGTCCGCGCTCAGCGAGTTCAAGATCGGCCCCGGAAAGACCACCATTCCGCTGCACCTGCGCCTGATGGACGAGCAGTGCTTCCACGATCTCGACATCGACATCCACTATGTGGAACGCCTGCTGGAGAACGAGATCTCCAAGGCCTGAAGATTTCGAATCACTCCGGTCAAATCCCGGCCGATGGGTCGGTCGAAGGCTATCGTTCAACGCTCATGATCTCCGCTCGCAGCATCACGAAATCCTATGGCGACGTCGAAGTCCTGCGGGGCGTCTCGTTCGATGTCGAATCGGGAACGATCCACGGTTTCGTCGGTCCGAACGGGGCCGGGAAGTCGACCTTCCTCAAGTCGCTGGTCGGAGTCGTACGGCCGTCTTCCGGCGAACTGGTCGTCGACGGAATCGACGCAATCGAACGTTCGCTGGAAGCCCGTCGTCGCATCGGCTACGCGCCGGCCGAAACCTCGCTCTACCACAGGCTTCGCGTCGGGGAGCTGCTTGATTTCGCGATCAGATACCACCCCGGCTCGGACAAGGCGCGTGGGTTGGAACTTCTGGATGCGCTGGGCGTGCCCGTCGGCCGCAAGGTCGGTGTGCTGAGTCACGGAATGAAGCGAAAGCTGATCCTCTCCCAGGCGATCGCGACGAACGCTCCCGTCATGATCCTCGACGAACCGATGGAGGCGCTGGACCCGGAGGCCAGACGCATCGTGGAGCAGTTGATGCACGAGGAGGCGAGCGCCGGCCGGACGATCCTCCTCTCGTCCCATGACCTCTTCAGCACCCAGAGACTCTGCAGTCGTGTGACATTCCTGCACCGGGGATCGGTGCTCAGGGACGGGCTCGTGAGCGAACTGCTTTCCGGCCGAGCCGGAAGGCTGCACATCGAGTTCTCCGCCGATCAGCATTCCGAATCCCTTCCGAAGGGTGCGGGACTCGAATGGACCGGTCTCGGCGCCAGTTGGCAGCTTCGATTCGACCGTCCGCTCGGCGAGGTGCTTCTTCTGCTCGGCAGACTTCCGGTCTCCGGGATCCGTGACGATGCAGGAAGTCTCGAAGACCTGTTCGACAATCTCTACGACCAGTCCGAGGTGTCGGCATGAGTCTGCTCAGGCACTGGCTGCGTGACACTTGGTGGATCCTGCTCGGCTACGTCGTCGTGCTCGAGGCCGCAATGGTCGCCGCAATCCTCTACTGGCCGAGGTTTCGAGACAATACGCCGGCCATCGCCAAGCTCGTGCCCTTCGATTCGCTTCAGCGACTGCTGGAATCCGTCGAGGTCGAAGGGTACTGGCCGTATTTCGCGGTACAGCAGTGGTTCAAGGGATGCAGTCTCTTCGGCCTCGCGGCGGCGGCCTTTCTCACCAGCGGGCTGATCGCACGGGATGCCGACCAGAAGACGGCCGAGTTCCTGCTTTCCAGGCCGATCTCACGGTCACGCGTCTTCATGACGAGGTGGTTCGCAACCTGCGGACTCGTCGTCGTTCCCGTGTACCTGTCGTCGATTTCCGCGATCTGGATCTCACCTGCCGTCGATGAGCAGCTTGAATGGGGACTCGTGCTGCTGGCCAGCACGTACATGTCGCTGTTCCTGGTGATGCTCGTGTCGTTCACCGCGATGGTCTCGGCGATGAGCAGTCACCAGATGCGTGCCGGCATCATCCTCATCGGGGCGATGCTGCTCAGTTTTGCCTTCTATCTGATCCAGGAAGTCGACAACTTCAGTCTCTTCAAGACGGTCGATGTCTTCGTCTTCATGCAGATCAGTGCCGGAAACTTCCCATGGATCACCTCGGCTTCGTTCGTCGTGGCCACGGTGCTGATGATCCTGATCGGCCTTGCGGCGTTCCGGAGAAGGGACTTCTGAATCCGGAGATCACACCGACTTGTTCGTCGCGATGTGGTAGTGGGGATCCTCGCTGATGTTCACCTCGACCAGCTTGCCCGCCTTGTCGAGCAGGGTCCTGCAGTCTGCACTGAGATGGCGGAGGTGCAGCCGCTTGCCGAGCTTGGTGTACCGTTCCGCGAGCGTATTGATCGCCTCGAGTCCCGACTGGTCGTAGACGCGGCTGAAGTAGAAGTCGATGATGACGTCATCCGGATCCTCCCTCGGGGAGAACAGGTCCCTGAACTCCGGAGTGGTTCCGAAGAAGAGTACGCCGTGCAGCTGGTAGATCTTGCTGCCGTGCTCGTTGGTGCTGATGTCGGCGACGATGTGCTTGCTCTTCTTCCAGACGAAGACGATCGCCGACAGGGCGACGCCGATGATCACCGCCGTGGCCAGGTCGTGCATCAGCACGGTGTACGCGGCGACCACGACCATGATCAGGACCTCGCTCCGTGGAATGCGTCGCCACGTCTGCAGCGTCGTCCATTCGAACGTGCCGATCACGACCATGAACATAACACCGACGAGTGCCGCCATCGGGACGGCCTCGATGTACGGCGACAGGAACAGGATGAACACGAGCAGTGCGCAGGCCGCGGTCACGCCGGACAGGCGTCCGCGCCCGCCCGACTTCACGTTGATCAGCGACTGGCCGATCATTGCGCAGCCGCCCATGCCCCCGAAGAAGCCGCATGCGACGTTGGCCACGCCCTGTCCGACGCATTCGCGGTTGCCGCGGCCGCGCGTCTCGGTCAGTTCGTCGATGAGGGTCATGGTCATCAGCGATTCGATCAGTCCGACGCCGGCCAGGATGAACGAGTAGGGAAGGATGATCCAGAGGGTCGACCATGCCACCGGCGGCATCTCGAAATCGAGCCAGGCGAACCGGGGCAGGCCGCCGGCGATGCCGACGGAATCGACGTCGACGGAGTCGACGGCATCGACCCGCTCGCGGTCGGTGAGCGGTGCCACCGGGCCGCTGCCGATGTGCTCGGCTTCGATGTTCTCCGGCAAGGACGACTGTGCCGCTGCGATGACAGCGGCATCCTTCTCTCGCTGGGCGGAGGTCACCGCGGCGGCCCGCGTGCTGTCGATCAGCATGTCCTTCACGGTCAGAACGGGCTGGCTCCGCCGTGCGTCGGCCGAAGGGCCGTCCGGATCCGCATCCGCGGCGTATCCGTTCATGCCGACGGCGATGAAGGACACGATGAGGATGGCGGCCAACGACGACGGGACGGCCTTGGTCAGGCGGGGCAGAAACGCGATGATGGCCATCGTGATCCCGACCAGTCCGATCATGATCCACAGCCGGGAGCCTTCGAGCAGTTGCATCGTTCCGTCGGTGCCCAGCGTCTTGAAGCTTCCGAACTGTGCGAGCAGGATGACGACGGCGAGCCCGTTGACGAATCCGAGCATCACGGGATGAGGAACGATTCGGATGAACTTTCCGAACTTGGCCATCCCGATCAGGATCTGGATCGCTCCGCAGAGCACCACGGCCGGAAACAGGTAGCCGATCCCGTAAGTTGCGACCAGGGATACGACGACGACGCCCATCGCTCCGGTTGCTCCGGAGATCATTCCGGGGCGACCGCCGAGCAGTGAGGTGACCAGGCACAGGATGAAGGCCGCATACAGCCCGACCAACGGGGGGACGCCGGCCAGAAATGCGAATGCGACGGCTTCCGGTACCAGGGCCAGCGCGACGGTCAGTCCGGAGAGCACCTCGTCCTTCGGGGATCCGCTCATGGATGAACGGAGGCCGAACAGCCTCGATTTCATCGGACGCAGGCTGGGAAGTCGATTGGTGATTTCAGGCATGCGTGCGGGGCTCTCGGTGGTGGAGCCTTCGCTCGCGAGGGGGGACCGGGGACGATAACGCCCGGAAGGCGGTTGTCAAGTGCGTGGCGGATCGGCGCATTGCGACGTCCGCACGTCGGCAGTGTCGGTTCGGCGCTGGTTGGGAGTCGTTCAGAACCCGATGGGGACGTCCACGTTCATCGTTCCGATCAGCGTGTGTCCCACGCGGAGTGATGAGATCCTGACGCCGTTGGTGACCTGGAAGACGAGCACCAGCTTCTGATCGGCTCGCGACAACGACAACTGAGGCAGTTCCGGTGCGGTCCGGATGCCGTTGCGGGGATCGAGCTTGAGCTCGATCTGGTTGTCGAAGATGAAGTAGTACCCGATCGGACTGTACTTGTTGCCGATCGAATCGAGCAGGATGATGTCGTCCGTCGATGCAATGCGATCCTCGACGTTTCCGCCGAGCCAGGCGGGGGAGTCGGCGCTGATCTCGATCTGGACGATCCTCGTGCCATCGGCTGCCGCAATTGAGTTGGCCTGCAGCTTTCGGCTCGTCTGCGTGTCCGAACTGCGGGGCATCCGCAGGAAGCCGGATTCGAACTTGTTCTTGTCG
>MDTG01438376.1_pt1 | contig 19618 bp, 18 predicted proteins | sample 811421 | NCBI WGS metagenome assembly MDTG01 (sample SAMN05326645, study PRJNA326480) | marine metagenome | isolation source: seawater | place: Pacific Ocean: South East | collected 2011
AGTTGGGATTTTTGTTGGGGGAGGTTATGTTTGGCATGGTGTTAGTAATATTATTGATCTTGCAAAACAGCATCCGTTAGTTGGCTTTATTATTATTACATTTTCTGGTTATGATGCTGTTTATGATAATGTGTTGTCATTATCATTTCAAAATGTGGCTACCTTAAATAAGGTATATGGATATTGTAACTTTGGGATAAGTATATTTGGGACGGACATAAGCGGTTTAACAGAATTTTCTAGTTTAAAAACACGGGAATATCTTTATAATGGGCTTCCTGTATTAACACAGGCTTTTGATTGTGTTGAATATATTGATGTATTAAAACCCTATGTTTTTAATATTAGACAAAATCCTGATGTGTTTGATTTACTGTTAACAATTAATGATAAAGCGACTATTTCTAAGTTGGCATCCCAAAGGTTGGCTTGGGATTTTTTGTTGAAAGATATTTAATTTGTATTGAATGGTATGAGCTAGTTTAAATAGTATCTTGTTGGTCAAAATAATGTTTAATTTGGTTTATAATTTTTAAGCTTGCATTTCCATTGCCATATAGGGACAGATGCGTTGGTTTTATTTTTTTTGTTTGTGATGTGAGTTCTGTGATGAATGCGGTTTTATCAATGGATTGGTAATCATTTAGTACTAGAGTGCTTTGTCCATATTTAATGATCTCTGGCCATTCTGTTGTATCTCTCATTATGATGCAGGGTGTTCCCTTAAAAAAGGCTTCTTTTTGAAGTCCCCCACTATCTGTGATTATTTTTTTTGCATGATCTAATAGTGTGATGGTTTCTAAATATCCTATAGGAGGGCTTAGATAAACAGAATCTGGAATGGTTATGTTAAATGTTTCTAATGACTTTTTGGTTCGTGGGTGGAGAGAAAAAAATATTGGATTTTTACTTTGTTCTAAACAATCAAAAATACTAATTAATGTTTTTTTTGTATCAACATTTGAGGGTCGATGCATGGTCATAAAATAAAAAGGTATGTCAAAATTAAAAGAGGGGTGTTCCTTTTTTAAGTGATTTATTTGGTTGTTTTGGATGCTTATTTTTGAAAAATGCTTTATTGCATCTAACATGATATCGCCTGTTAGACAAATATGTTTTGTAATATTTTCTTTTTTTAAATTATTGATAGCTATTTGGGTAGGGCAGGCATGTAAGGTTGAAAGATGATCGGTTGTAATACGATTTATTTCTTCTGGAATTCGTTTGTCGTAACTTCTTAGTCCAGCTTCGATATGAAGTGTTGGGATATGTAGTTTTGATGATGCAAGTACACCGGCAAGGGTTGTATTGGTATCACCAAAGATGACTAACAAGTTTGGGTTAATAGACGTAAGTAATCTTTCGATTTTAATTAACATTTTTCCTGTTTGTTCTCCGTGATTACCTCCGGATATGTTAAGATTATAGTTTGGTTTTGGAATGTTGAGATCATTAAAAAACTTTCCTGACATGTTATTGTCATGATGTTGCCCAGAGTGTGCGATGTGACACGTAAAGTGTTCTTTTGCTTGGTGAAAGAGTGGTGCCAGTTTGATGAATTGAGGTCTTGCGCCTACCAGAAATAAGATTAATTTATTTTTGTGCATCTTGATAATGTTAAGCCATGATCCAACGCATTACTTCAAAGGTTTCAGCGTACTGTGTTCCAATTTGAATGCCTCGTGTATGGGCCCAACTTTTAATAAATGATTCTTTCATATACTCTCGGTGTGATTGTGACTTGTATTTTGATAGTGCTTTAATTTTTTTTGTAATATGTTTTTGTTTTAATGTGATAAAGGATTGAGTATTAAATGTTAATGAGTTCCAAGGTAATTCGTAACCCAGAATAGAACATTGTTTAAAGGCTCTTAATCCTTCCATGGCTACGGTTGAATGATCTTGATGTAAGTCATTTTTGACAGGCATAAATACTAAATCTGGTTTAATTTTTTTGTTAAGTACAACGAGGTGTTCTAGGATATCTTGTCTTACATAATTTAATTTACGAACGTCATATTTAAATATAAATAAATTGTTTTTTGGAATGTTTAATGCTGACGTTGCTTTTTTAACTTCTGTTTCTAAAATGTTTTTGGGGTATCCTTTTGGTACCGATGTTTCTGCTGTTGAGAAGGCGCAGTAATATACTTCTTTTCCTTCTTCTATAAATCGAGCAATACTACCACCACAACCAAGTTCGCCATCGTCTGTATGAGGCGATAAAATTAACACTGTTTTAATGGGTATATCTCCTTTTGTTTTTATCATAGTATAATAGTGTTATTTTGTAAATTTTCTAGTTGTTTTTGTGTGTGAATATCATGTCCAATAATAAGTTTATCTTGATCGATATAGTTTAGAAATTTTTTTTTAATTAGTTGATCTTGTTTATTGTGTTCGATAAAAACATTGTTTTTTTGTGCTATATTTATGAGTTTAATCATCAGTTTATTTTCGTTTTTTGAAGGATATTTTTTGAAAAATCGTCCAGGATGAGCCCAGATTTTTATTAAGTGATCATATTTTTTGTTTTCAAATTGATTCTTTGCGTTATTTAAAAATAGATTTTCATCATTTGGAAATGCATGACAAGCAAAAAATAATGCTTCAACTTGAGTTAATATGTCATCATTAATATCTAAATCATTAGGGGGCAAAAATTTTGCTTCGACGCCTATTATATACTTTATTGTTGGGAATTTTTTTGAAATGCTTTTTATTTCTTTACAAAATTTTTTGAAATTATAGTTCATTTTTTTTCTGACATGTTCAGAAAATATTAGGGTATCAATATGATTTTTTTGGCAAAATGAAAAATAATCTTCTATTGATAGGTGTCCATCAGTATAGTTGGTATGAAAATGTGATAGATAATTACTTTTTAATATGAGGTTATATTTTTTTTGCTTCATTATGATTGTTAATACCAATTCCAGACCATGTTCTAATAAATTGAGATTTCATGTTGATGGATGTGTTGGGTTTATAATTAATCTTTAATGCATCTAATACGGAATAATAAATTAAGTTGAATCCTGCTATTACAGTGGCAGCCATACTTCCTTGTACTCTTGGATTACATTCTAAAATTTTTGGTATTTTGTTTTCGTCACATTTAAATTGGAACCCGAAGCAGTATGTTAAGTCTAATATCGTTGCTAATTGGTTTGAATAATTGATCAAGTTTTTATTGTTTTCTATACTTGTTTCAAAGCTTATGCCACTTCTAATTTTAGTTCTTTTTCTAGGAATGCTTTTTATTATTGTATCGTTTCTGTAGCTATCAACTGTATATTCATTTCCTTCAAGATAATCTGTTACTAAGTAATCATCAAATGTTTTTTTCTCTGAAAAAATTTTGTTTATTTCATTAAAAGACATGGAAAGATTAAATGGCTTTTCATTTATTAATTGAGAATAGGATAAGGTTTCATTTGTAATGATTCTTACGCCTCTTTGACCATTAGAATGTCTTGGTTTAATAATGATGTTTTTTTGTGGGAAATTTAATTTTTCAAGAGCTAAATGAAATTCTTTTTGGCTATTTATTAAGATGTAATTGGGGTGGGGTATTGCATGTTTTTTACATAGTTCTAGTAATAGGTACTTATCATTAGCTATTTTAATAGCTTCATGTTTTGATACTATGGTAGTGCAGTTTTGATTTTGTATTTGGTCTTTAAATTTACTTAAGATGTTAATTTCTCTTGTTGTTTGAGGCAATATGACATCTATTTTTTCTTTTGTAATTATTTTTATTATTTCATTTATGTAGGAGGTATCTTCTGGCTTTGGTAATACATAAAATTTGTCTGACATATATTGGCCTACGGCATTAGGATTGATATCTGTAGTAATAATTTTAAATTGTTTGTTGTCAGGATTGTTTTTTAGAGAAAAAATTGTTCCGTCTATTCCTGGTGCTCCTGCTCCAGTTATTAATATATGTATTATATGATTCATTTTGTCTAAATATTGTTTTAAATTTATTGATACTTTATTTTGAGGTTATCATAGTTTGGAAGCTTCTAAAAGCATGTATTTGAGTATTCATTAGTTTATCTTCATTTTTTATTTATGGATGAATTTAGGAGGATTAGTGTTTAGTAAATTATGTGATTTTGTATTTATTAATTAACAATTTTTTTTATTTCAATTATAATTAAAACTTATGATTAAACTTATTGTTGTTGGTGCAGGGAAATGGGGTAAAAATCATATTCGTACGGCATATGAGTGTGGTGTTTTGGGTGGAGTGATTGATTCTAATAGTGATAGTCTTGAGTTAATAAAAAAAGAATACCCTGATATTGCTGTCTTTCAATCGATTTATGATGAGGGGGTTTTAGATTTTGATGCATTTACGGTTGCTGTTCCGGCAGTTGATCATTTTGAAGTTACTAAATTTTTGTTAGAGCATAAAAAACATGTATTAGTCGAAAAACCTATTACACTTAATGTAGATGATGCTATTAAGTTAGATCACTTAGCTAATGTGAATGGCTGTGTGTTAATGGTGGGACATTTATTATTATTTCATCCGGCTTTTAAAAAGATGAAAGCGTTAGTTCAAGAAAATAAAATTGGTAAGTTACAATATATGTATTCTAATCGTTTGAATTTAGGCACGGTTCGTACTGAGGAAAATAGTTTATGGAGTTTTGCTCCTCATGATTTTTCTTTATTTCAATATTTTTCAGAGGATCAGCCCATCATGGTTGAATCGCATGGGGGTGCTTTTGTTCAACCTCATATTCATGATACAACCATGACGGTTGTTCGTTATCCAGCTAATGTAGTGGGTCATGTTTTTGTGTCGTGGTTACACCCATTTAAGGAACATCGTTTTGTTTTGATTGGTTCTAAAGGGATGTTTGTATATGAAGATTCAAGTGTTGATAAGAAATTGCTTTTTTATGAAAAAGGGATTGATTGGATAGAAGGAGAGCCTGTTAAACGTGAGGGTGATGTTATTGAGATGGTTTACGAAGAGTCACAACCGTTAAAAGATGAAATGCAGCATTTTGTAAATTGTATTTTAGGTAAAGAAGATAATGTTATTATTAATGGAAAAAAAGGGGTTGAGGTTTTAGAATTATTATCACGTGCGCAATCATGTTTAGAAATGAGTTTGAATGATGTCTGAGTTAGGTTATTTTTTACATGAATCTGTTATTTGTGATGATGGTGTTGTGATTGGTAAGGGTACTAAGGTATGGCAATTTAGTACTATTCAGAAAAAGGTTGTTATTGGAAATAATTGTATTTTAGGTCAAAGTGTTAATGTTGGTTCTAATGTAATTATTGGTAATAACTGTAAGATTCAGAATAATGTATCGGTTTATGAAGGGGTTGAACTAGAAGATTATGTCTTTTGTGGCCCTTCGATGGTGTTTACAAATATTATGCTTCCTCGTAGTAAATATCCTCAGGCAGAATCTAAGTATTATCAAAAAACGTTGGTAAAAGAGGGCGCATCTATTGGTGCTAATGCGACGATTGTTTGTGGTGTTAGTTTAGGTCGCTTTTGTTTTGTTGGTGCAGGTTCTGTGGTAACTAAAGATGTACCTGATTTTGCTATTGTTGTGGGGAATCCTGCTAAACAGGTAGGTTGGATTTCAGAAGCTGGTCAAAAATTGGATTTTAGTAATTCAGCTATTATTTATTGTGACAAAAGTAATCGTTCTTATGAGTTAAAGGATACGTTTGTTGTTGATTTTGAAGGTTGTTAAGAGGGTGATGTAGTTTTATGAATGTTAAATTGTTAGATTTGGATCGCCAATATGCAGGTAAAGAAGACTTAATTATGGCTGCTATTAAAGAGGTGTTTGATTCAAAGCAGTTTATTATGGGACCTAAAGTTTTAGAATTAGAGCAAGCTATTGCGGATTATACGCAGACGAATCATTCTATTGGGGTTTCTTCTGGGACCGATGCTTTGTTGGTAGCGTTAATGGCTTTGGGTATTCAAGCAGGAGATGAGGTTATTACAACGTCGTTTAGTTTTTTTGCTACAGCAGGTAGTATTACTCGTTTAGGTGCTACGCCTGTTTTTGTGGATATTGATCCTAAAACGTATACTATCAACCCTGAGTTAATTATTAATAAAATAACGGATAAAACTAAGGCTATTATTCCTGTACATTTGTTTGGACAATGCGCTGATATGGATGCGATTATGGCTATTGCTCAAGACTATGGTCTTTATGTTGTTGAAGATGCAGCACAGGCTATTGGTGCGAAGGGCTTGTTTCAGGGGCAGTTAAGACAGGCTGGTTCTATGGGGCATTTAGGCTGTTTTTCGTTTTTTCCAAGTAAAAATTTAGGTTGTTGTGGTGATGGTGGCATGGTTACAACTCACGATTCGGAATTGGCAGAAAAATGTCGTGTTTTACGTGTCCATGGATCAAAGCCGAAGTATTATCATCATGTTGTAGGTGGGAATTTTCGTTTGGATCCTATTCAAGCGGCTGTTTTATTGGTTAAGTTACCGTTTTTAAATGATCAGCATGAGCAACGTCGGTCTAATGCTACTTATTATGATAAGCATATTAATGATGATTATATTAATCCTTTTATTAAGGATGATTATTATATGATTTATAACCAATATACATTACGTTCTAATCAACGAGAATCTGTTTTAGCTCGTTTAAAATCCTATGATATTGGTGCTGTTATTTATTATCCGGTACCGTTACATCTGCAAGCATGTTTTGCTTATTTAGGGTATCAGCAAGGAGATTGTCCTGAGGCCGAAAAAGCAGCTAAAGAGGTTTTTTCTATTCCTGTTTATTCAGAATTATTGCAAGAGGAACTAGCTTATGTCGTTGATTGTTTAAATAAGAGCTGACTGCTGTGATTTATAGCGATTTATAAAATATATTTTCTGAAGTGCTTGGTTTATTTAACATATTTTTAATATCATAAATTACTTTATTTTGATGTTTAATTTTTTCTGTAAACTCTTTAAATGTTAGTGTTTGGTAGTCTTTATGCGGAACAGCAAGAATGATGCCATCTAATTGTGTCATTTCAGTCATTTCTGTTAGTGATAGGTTATATTCTTGTTTAGCTTCCTTTGCTAATGCATATGGATCATGAACATATATGTTACATTCAAAATCTTTTAATTCGTTAATGATATCGATAACTTTTGTATTACGTATATCAGAAACATTTTCTTTGAAGGTTAGGCCAAAAATTCCTATTTTTGCATGTTTAATTTTGATTTCTGCTTTAGTTAATAATTTAATATATTCATTAGCGATATATTTTCCCATGCCATCATTAATACGTCTTCCTGCTAAAATTACATTTGGGTAATGGCCTAGTTCTTTCGATTTGTTGGTGAGATAGTAGGGATCGACTCCAATACAATGTCCGCCTACTAAGCCAGGGGTTATTTTCATGAAATTCCATTTTGTAGATGCTGCTTCGATGACATCTGTCGTATTGATATTCATTTTATTAAACATAATCGCTAGTTCATTCATTAATGCTATATTTAAATCACGTTGTGTATTTTCGATTACTTTTGCGGCTTCTGCTACTTTGATAGAATTAGCTTTATGAATTCCTGCGGGTATAATTTCTTTATATATATTGGCACAAATATCACAAATTTCTGGAGTGCTTCCTGAAACAACTTTAATAACTTTGGTTAAGGTTCTTTGTGTATCTCCAGGGCTTAATCGTTCGGGAGAATAACCTAGAAAAAAATCTTCATTAAATGTTAATCCAGAAATGTTTTCAATGATCGGGGCACAGATATCTTCTGTTACACCTGGATATACAGTTGATTCGTAAATAATAATATCATTTTTTTTGAGATTATTTGCTAATAAGGTTGTTGCATTTTTTAAAATACTTAAGTCTGGTTTGTTTTGCGAATCTATTGGGGTGGGTACGGTGACAATTTTTATATTTGCTTTTTTTATGTCTGCAATGTTATTTGTAAAATGGGTGTTTGTATTTTTAAGGTGTTTTTTATTGCATTCGTTTGTTCTATCTATCCCATTTTTTAATTCATTAACTTTTTCTAGCTCAATATCAAATCCAATAGTTTTAAATTTTTTAGCTAATTCTAGTAATAAAGGGAGTCCTACATAGCCTAGGCCAATGACGGCAATTGTATCATAGGTTGTTTTTATTGTTTTATTTTGTTTTGGTTGAGTATTTGCTTGTTTCATTATGTATATTTTTTATTAGTTTGATACCACTTTATAGTTAAATCTAAACCTGTATCAAGTGTAACTTTATTGTCATAATTAATATGTTTTTTTTGAATTGTTGCAAAAATTATTTAAGATAATAGCCTGATTGCCTTTTTTTAATAAGGTTTCAACTAAGTGAGATTCGATAAAATCAGCTCCTCCTGTTACTAAAAATTGGTACATGCTTTATAGTTTATCATGTGTAAACTCTAAAAAATAGTTGATGTTATGAGTTTTGTAATAAGGTATTTATTAAGGCCATTCGCATATAAAGTCCATTTTGAGATTGTTTGAAATAGTGTGCGTTTGGTAAGGTATCGATATCGTTGTTCATTTCGTTTACCCTTGGAAGGGGATGTAAAATAATACAGTTTTTTGGAATGTTTTGTAATAGGTTTTTGCTTAGTGGCGTTAGATATTCTGATGATGTTTTTGTAAATCGTTCGGTTTGGGTTCGGGTAACATAGAGTATATCTAGTTTTTCTAAACAGTTATTTAAAGATGATGTTTTAACGTAGTTACAGTTTTGTTGTGTTATCATCGTTTCACATGTGGATGATACTTGAAAGTCGTTTGTCGCAATAAAATAAAAGGTGTTGTTGTTGTAACTTGCGAGTGTTTTTGTTAAGGAATTTACGGTTCGTGAATATTTTAAATCGCCCCAAAATCCAATGTTAAGTGAATCTAGACGTTGATGATGTTCATACAGTGTCATTAAATCAATTAATGCTTGTGTTGGATGTTCTTCAGAGCCGTTACCAGCATTGATTACGGGGACAGTTGTATGTTGACTAAAGGCTTTCATGCTATCGATGTCAGGGTGTCTTAAGACAATGATATTAGCATAATCACTCATAACCCTTCCCATGTCTTCTAATGATTCACCTTTAGCAATAGAGGATGTGTTGGCTTGCTCTAAGTTTATATATTGACCTCCTAATCGGAGGATAGCGCTTTCAAATGAAAAGCGGGTACGAGTACTAGGTTCAAAAAAGAGGCTTGCTAAAATAGGTGAGGGTGTTATCGATTTAATATCGGATATTGGTGTTTTTTTAATATCTATAGCTGTGTTAATTAAAAGAGATATATCTTGATGGTTTAATTGTTGGGTTGTTAGTAAGTTTTGAAATGATAGTTTTTTACTCATTTTTTAAAGTATAGCAGGCTTTCTTTTGAGTGAGAATTGTTAAATAATGTTCTGGAAATATGTAATTGTTTTGATTAATCCTTTATCTAAATCAGTGCTAGGTTCCCATTGTAATGATTTTTTAGCTAATTCGATATTAGGCATTCTTTTTTTTGGGTCGTTATCAGGAAGCATTTTATAGTTTATTGTTGATGATGATTGAGTTAGTTTGATTATTTTTTTAGCTAGTTCAAGGATACTTATTTCGTGAGGGTTTCCTAAGTTAATGGGGCCTGTCGTTTTTTTTGGTTTTTTCATGAATGATATTAAGCCTGTTATGAGATCATCAATGAAACAAAAGCATCGTGTTTGAGATCCATCTCCGTAGATTGTGATGGGTTTGTTTTGTAGGGCTTGTGTTATAAAATTGCTTATTACTCTTCCATCGTGAATGGCCATGTTGGAGCCGTAGGTATTAAAAATTCTAGCTACTTTTATGCTTACTTTATGTTGGCGATGGTAATCAAAAAATAATGTTTCGGCACAGCGTTTTCCTTCATCATAGCACGCTCTTGTTCCAATTGGGTTAACATGGCCCCAATAGCTTTCATTTTGTGGGTGTTCTTGAGGATCTCCATATACTTCTGAGGTAGAGGCTTGTAAAATAGGTTTTTGGATTTTTTTTGCTAAATCTAGCATATTAATACTTCCTAGTACGGCTGTTTTTATAGTTTGTACGGCATCATTTTGATATTGAATAGGGCTAGCGGGGCAGGCAAGATGATAAATTTCATCAACTTCTACAAACAATGGTATCGTAATATCATGTTTTTTATATTCAAAATGAGGGTTTTGTAATAATGTTTCAATGTTTTTTTTATTGCCTGTAATGTAATTATCAATACATAGTATGTGGTTGCCTAGTTCTAGTAGCTTTTTACATAAATGAGATCCGACAAATCCAGCACCTCCTGTAACTAGGATTTTTTTTTTTGCCATTTCTATAGAATAGTTTCAAGGATTGATGTAATAGTTTTTGATGATTTTCCGTCGCCATAAGGTGATTCTTGATAGCTTTTTTTGCAATGATTATTGGCGTTGTCTAAAAGCTTTTTTGCTTCAGATACTAATGATTTGCTGGTTAAGTCAACTAATTTATTATTATTTTTTTTGCTTTCAGATCGTTCTGTTTGTTTTCGAGTTACTAATACGGGAATACCTAAATGAGGGGCTTCTTCTTGGATGCCTCCTGAATCTGTGATAATTAAGTCACTTTGTGACATCATCCAGATAAAATTGGGATATGATTGAGGATCGATTAGTTTAATGTTAGGAATACTATTAAGAAGTTTGTGTGCAGTTTCTTGAATGTTGGGGTTTAGATGTAATGAAAAAATGATTTCTATAGATGTATCTGTTGAAATTTCAATTAATTGCTTACATAAATTTTCAAAAGGTTTTCCAATACTTTCTCGTCGATGGCCTGTTACTAGAATTAATTTTTTATTATTTTTTTTACATATTGTAAAAGGAGGCGTAAATCCATTTTTTACAATATTCAATGTATGATTTAGAGCGTCAATTACTGTGTTTCCTACTACCCAAACATTATTCTTAATACCTTCTTTTTGTAAGTCATTTTTATTTTTTTCAGTAGGTGCAAAATGAAAGGTAGCTAACTGTGCTATTAGTTTTCGATTAATTTCTTCAGGGAATGGATTATCTCTATCAAATGTACGTAATCCAGCTTCGATATGTGCTACTGGAATTTTAGCGTAAAACCCAGCTAATGCACCTGTAAAGGCTGTGGTTGTATCTCCTTGAACAATAATAAGATCAGGTTTGCTTTTAATGAAAATAGTTTCGAATTGAGTTAAGCATTTTGTTGTAATATCAAATAAGGTTTGTTTTTCTGTCATAATATTTAAGTTGTAATCAGGTTTTATGTCAAAAAAACTGAGTACTTGATTGAGTAATTGAATGTGTTGTGACGAAATACAAATAGAGATGTTAAATAGTTTATTTTTTTTTAATGCTATGATTAGGGGAGCTAATTTAATGGCTTCTGGTCTTGTTCCAAATATGATTAATATATTTTTAGTCATATAGTTTAATTATATAGTTGTTTGTAGATAATAATAGTTTGAAATGTATTTGCAACAATATTGATAATTCTTTCCCAAAATTCCATACCGTAACGTTTTGACCATTTTTCTTTTATTTCTTGAGGGATGTAGATAGTATCACCTAATTCAATTTTTGATGGATTTTTTTTGATTACACCATTAGCTTTAAAAACATATGTTTTTCGTTTTAAAGCGAATTGATTTCTACCTCCAGCTTTATTAACGTAGTAACGTGTTGATTTATTTTTTTTATAATACACACCTCTTGCTGTTTGAACGCCTCCAATTACAGAGATAATATTTGATTTTTTGGGGATATTAATTGAATCGTTATTTTCTAGGATGATATTGTTTAGGATATTTTCTTTTTTAAAATCAATAATAATTCTTCCTTGTGATTTTTTTTCTTGTTCTTTTATGAATGATAAGATTGGTTTTTGATTTTCAAGAAATTCTTTGGTAAATAAAATTCGTTTTTGTTCTTCTTCCATAAAAAATTTATGTCCAGATATTTCTTTGTTTTTTATACTTTGTCTATTTAATTCTAGCCCGTTTATTAAGGCTTCTTTTGTAAATCCTCCTGCTCTATTTATAATGCTTTGTAAGGATTCATTATGATTAATGATGTATGTTCCTGGGTACAATACTTCTCCAGAGATTGTTATAGACTTTTTTGTTTTTAATTCAGGGTTATCAGGAATGAAAATGGTATCATTAGCTTCTAGAACATAGTTTTCAGTAGATTGTGGGTTACTTAAAATGTTACTTATATTTAATGCAATTACTTTGCTTTCATTTTCGGCATTATATTTAATTAATTCACCTTTTAAGGCGGCACTAGGACTTAAGGTAGCTAGTTGAATTAGATCACTTACTGTTAAGTTTTTAAATCGTTGATAGGTGCCAGGAGATTCAACGGATCCTTGAATAAAGACGTATTCTTTTATTATTTCATCAATTTCAATAACATCCCAATCTTTTAGTTTTGTGTTTATTAATGTTTCTTTTTCTGTTCCATCGATGATAATTAGTTCTTTTTGATGATTGGATATGTATCTAAATAATTTGATTTTCTTTTTGTCAGCTCTTGATGCTATCCCTTCAGCTTTCTGAATGAGATTGAGGAGACTCATATTGGGAGTGTATGAGTAAATACCCGGTTTTTTAATAGCCCCAATGATTCTTACGGTATTTTTTTCTTCATCTAGAATGGATGAAATTGTTATTTGATCATTATCTTTTACTATTGTTTTTTTCAATGTTTCTACTAAGTTTTTATGATTTGTTTCTATGTTTAATAATGTTCTACGTTTATTGCTTGAAATTCGTTTTACAGAAATAATAGATTGATCGGATGTTCCCCATACGCCACCTGCTAATTTATAGATTGCAGAATGTACGGATGTTTTTCCATTAAGTTCGTAGATTGCGGGTCGTTTAACGTCGCCTTCTATCTTAATGATTGAGCCTATTGGAGGGACAAATATGGTGTCATAATTTTTTAATTTTTGATCATGATTATTATTACCTGATAATAAATATTGGTAGAGATCTACAGTTGTGATGGTTTTGTTATTTCGTTTTAGTTTGATATTTCTTAAGGTTCCTTTTTTGGTTGGTCCATTTGCTGCGTGGAGTGCTGTAAATAAGGTGGATAGTGATGAAATATCATAGGATCCTGGATTATTAACTTCCCCTAAAATGAATACTTTTATTGTTTTTAAACTTCCCATTGTTAAACTTAGTTCGAAATTGACATATTGTTTTTGTAGGGCTTTTTTAATGACGGTATGAGCATTTTTATAGGATATACCGGATAAAAGAATATTTCCTATTTTTGGGATATAAACTTTTCCATTATTATCAATGGTTACTTCAATTTGTTGTTCAATTTTTCCCCATATTCTAATGATCAGATTATCTCCCGATCCAAGTATGTAATCATCGCTTACAGGGATGTTCATGTCTAATATGTTATCTAGGTCAGCGTTAAATATGTCGTAGCCAAATTGTTTGATGATTGTTTCTTCTAATTTTTCATCTAGAAGGGCATTCGCTGTTGTTGGTATCATTTGTTTTTTTATTTCTTGTGTAAAATAATATTGTGGTATCGCTATTGAATCTTGAATTTCGTTTTCATTTAACTTTTCTTCAAGGTTTGATTTGATGTATTCTTCTTCTTCTTCTTCTTCTTCTTCTTCGTAGAGATCATAATAATCTAGTATTAATTGTTCTTCTAAATTATCATTTGTGTTGTTCTTTTTTTTATTAGTTGACTTGTTCTTTTTTTGATTTTTAGAATTTGATTGTTTGTTTTGATTGTTTGTTGAATATTGAGATAATGTTTTTTTAACGTTTTTATTATTTAATGCTTGCTGTAACGCTGTGTCAATTTGTTGGTTTAAAAGAATGTTTCCTAATGATGGACTGGATAGAAGAAGGAATAATAAAATTGGTGTTAGAATTTTTTTGAATTTTGATTTCATCATGGAATGATAAATAAATACAAATGGTTGTTCAAGTCATAATTTTAATTTTTTAAATTAATACCTTGAAATTTTTTCTTCTATTTTATATTCTCTTTTATGGTCTTATGATCAGATTAAGCTCTCGATGATCCCCCCCCCCTAATCGAGGGCTTTTTCTTTTCTGTAGTTTTTATTTGTTTTTCTGAATACTAGGTTTTAGGATAATACAGAGATTTGTTTGAGTTGTTTTTTTTGTTTTTAGGCCTGTAATCTTTTTTAAGATGGGTATTTTTTTGAGTAAAGGGTTTTGGGAGTGATAGGTTTTTGATATAGCATTTGAGAATTGTGTGATTAAGGTTGTTTTTTCGTTTTCTAAAATTGTTTTTATAGTTATATTTCGTGATCCTAGAATAGGATAATTATTGTTATTAATAGATTTCCATAGTTTTACGTTTGAAAGATTGCATTGAATATTACATTGAATTTGGTTTTCTGAAATGATAGTTCCTGAAATGTTTATATCGAGTCCGGTTTGTACATGGTGTAAAGATTGTGACGTTGATGTTGTGTTGATGATGGTTGTGATATAGGGGAGTTTTTCTCCAATAATTAATGATGCTGATTTTCCATTTTCTATTTTAAATTGTGGATGGGCAATAAGTGTTGCATGTCCGTTTTTTTCTAGTGTTTTGATAGTATCAAGTAATTCTAAGTTATCTGTTAAGGTTGATAATTGGTTATAGTTAATATGTGTGCCTTGCTCAAAAGGACTGTTTATTAGATTTAGTTCTTTTTCAAATTCTTTGTTAATTTCATAAATGTAGCAGTCTATTTTAATAGTAGTAGGTAATAAATTTAATTGTTTTAACATGTTTGTTAATATTTTTTTTTGATCTTTGTCATGCAAAATAAATAATTTTCCAGTTTCTTTATTTGTCATAATAGCTAAATCAGGATCGTAATACTGTAACATTGTTTTTACGGTTTCTAATGAATAGGTATTTGATTTAAAAACGGTCATTGTTTTTGTATTATGGTTATTTTGTTTTTGTAGTGTTTGTAAGGCATTTCGATTTAATGCATTAGGGTATTGCATGATGGCGGTTGCTAATAGGGTTGAAGACATTATGATAATTAAGCTTAATGTTAGTTTGTAAATTTTCATTTTATAATGGGATACGTAGCTCTATGGTTTGGTTTAGTAAATCAATGGCAATATCGTTAATAGGTCCATAATAATTTTTTAGATCGTTTAAGACTTGTATTAGTATGTCATTGCTTTTTTTTGTTTGGATAATAATGTGCTGGTTATATCTTGTTTTTTGATTGCTAATGATGGTTCCGTTAAGCCTGTTTGTTATAGATTTGATTAATGTATCTATGGATGTTTTTTGTTTTAATTTTGTTTGATAGGTTTTAATTAAATGTGTGATGGTATTTTGCTTTTTTTGTGTTGTTTTTAATTGGTTTGATGTTTGTTGATATTGTATTGTTACTATTGTTGTTAAGAACGATAGTATAATTATTATTAGCAGGGTTTCTCTATAATATATACGTGATTTCATAATAGCCTCCTTGTTTGTGATTTGTTAGTTGTTTAATCAGTGTAGGAAGCTGGTGGTCTATGTAGGGTAGGTTCGTCTCATATGAATAGACTAGGAAGGTAATTCTTTTTGGGGGACTGATCGTAATGGTTTGTATTAATAATGGTTTTTTTAATAAGCTATTTATTAAGGTAGTTGTGGTAGTAAAGATGGATTGTTTGGTTTCATTATGCTGATTTAGTAATAATGTAACTGTTTTTTTTGTTTTTGATAATTCTTCTTGGATAGTACTAAATGATTTTTTTGTAATACTTAATATGCTAGACCATATTATTAAGGTAATACTTATTAGTAGGATACAGCTATATCGATAATCGATATTTTTTTGATACAGGATTGTTTTATCTGGTAAGGATATTGTTTTGACAGTTATATTTTTGTTTTGGAAGATTGATAAGATACTTTTATAATGGGTTTTTAACGAATTTTCTAAGATGATGTTGATAGATTTTTGGGGGATGTTTTTTAGTAATTTACTTTGCTGCTTTTGTGAGTTTAAGAACTCATAATATGAAATAGGTATTGTTTTTTTTGCTATGGTAATATTGGATTCATTAAGGTAAATTTTTTTATTATTAAAAATCACTTAATTATTTTATCTAAAAATAGATATTTTATCAATCTAGTTTTCTTTTTATTGATTTTTATTTCATCATTAATCTTTTTTAGGTAATATGATGGTTTATATCAAAGGGATTTTATGAAACATTTTAGAGATGAATTGGTTTTTCATACTCAAACTAGACGTGAGTTGATTAATATTACGACTCAGGTTAATCAGGTTCTTCAAAAAAGTGGTATTCAAGAAGGATTGCTACTTTGTAATGCGATGCATATTTCTGCTAGTGTTTTTATTAATGATGACGAAGCTGGGCTTCATCATGATTTTGAAGTGTGGTTGGAAGGTTTAGCTCCAGAAAAGCCATATTCTCGGTATCAGCATAATGGGTATGAAGATAATGCGGATGCACATTTAAAGCGCACGATTATGGGTCGAGACGTAGTGGTAGCTATTACTAAGGGGCAATTAGATTTTGGTCCTTGGGAACAAATTTTCTATGGTGAATTTGATGGTATGAGATCTAAACGTGTATTGATTAAAATTATTGGGTCATAAGTGTCTTTATTAAAACGTTCTTGTTCAATCTTTGTGTTTGATCAAACTGTTTCTTTAGATTCTATTTATGCTGTTAGTGCATTAGAGCTTACTAAAATACTTGCAGAAGGTTCTTTCTTTTCTTTTTTTCCCAAAGTATATTCATATGATATTTGGACTGATGATATTACTCATGATGTTGTTTTAGGTTTGGTTTCTTTTTTACATTCTGAAGGGGGTGAAATTCGATTTTGGAATGATTTATCTTTATCAGAAGATTTTGTTTTTCAATTTAAACCTTATGTTAAGTATTGGGGATTTTATTGCCCAACCTTTAATACTTCAGATTATCAAATGATTATTGGATCTCATGGTTTTCAGGAGGCTCAAGCTAAATTAGATAGGTTTCTATCTGAAAATATTAATGTTTTTTTGCATATGCCACTTTATTCCTATCATTTAGATGATTTGCCTGAATGGATTGATTTTATTCTTAAGCATGATTATCTTACTTTTTTTCATTATCAAAAATTTGATTTATCATCGTCTCAACGGCGATCTATTCATTATTTTGAGCAGTTTTTACCGGTTGTTGTTTTGCCCTTATCTAAGCTTTATCTTGATTTTGATTTAAGTTTGCCTTTTCATGGAGGGGTAAATTTTGAGTGGTTGTTTAAGTTAGCGATGATTCGAAAACGGTTACGACGTTTTAGATCTTTTTTTAGTATTTAATAGGGTTTAAATGGCTTTTTTTAAAAGTTTGTAATTACGATGTTTAACATCCCTAATTTTTGTGCATAACAACATTAATATCAATTAATTTTATTAGTATTATTGTGAAAAACAGGGTGGGTTTTGCTTATGTTTTTGATGGTTATATGTAATTAGTTGGGTCGATTTTTACACGATCATAGGAGGTTTATATATGGTTAATAAAAAAATGGTTTCATTATTAGCTATTGGATGTATCGGATTTTTATTTGTTAGTATTTTTGTTATTAATAGTGCTATTAAGTCAGTTGTTGTTAAAGAGTTACAGGCTGTATTTCAATCAGAAGTAGAAGTTGGTTCAGCTCGATTATCTCTTAATCCGGTTGGTGTTGTTGTTAATGATTTAAAATTTGTTGATTCTGATAAGGCTGCTTTATTTCAATTTGAAAGTTCTAAGATTAAACTATCGTTACAGGTTTCAGAGTTGTTTAATGGACGTTTTATTATTAATGAAATGATGGTTTTAGATGTTAAAACAGCTTATAAACAATCTAAAAAAAGATCTCGTTATTCGGTATCATCTCCTTCAAATGAAACGGCTATACTTGATCCAGAACATAAGCAGCAATACGATTATACTTCGGGTTCATTGTCTGATTTTTTAGTATCGGATACTGAGTTGTCAGGTAAAGTGCAGTCGCTTGCTTTATTAGACCAGTTAACCTTAGATAAACAACAATTAGTGGATTATGTATCGTTAGAGTCTGATCAACAAGCGTTGCTTAAGATCCATGATTCGATACAAAAATTGACAGAATCTTTACAAGAAGTTGATTTAACAACGGTAGATTTTGTGAGAGCTGATATAGCTGATTTAAAAGAGAAAGCTAGTAAATTGAATCAGGCTATTACTTCTAAAAGAAATTATATTCAACGTCAATATAAGGAAAGACATGATTCTGTTTCTTTTTTAGATTCCTATTTTGAGTCTGATTTTCAACGTTTAAAAGAAACGATTAAGTTAGATTCGTATCAATCTGGTAACTTATCTGAGACACTTTTGCATCATGCTTTCTCAGATTATGTATCGATTTATTCTTATTATTCTCGCTTGGCTTCTCGACTTATTCATAATTTATCTTCTATTGATAAAATGAATCATGCAGCTTCTGTTCAGTCTGAATCAAATATGGTATTACCTCGTATTTGGATTAAAAAGCTAGTTTTTTCTGATTCTGATAATGCTTTTTCAGTCAAAATTTTAAACTTGTCATCTAATCAATCGTTACTTGATACACCAGTACGATTTCAGTTTAATGATGCTAAAAAACAAATTTTTGCTTCTTATTTTGTTGGTAATATTTTAACACAAGTTTATTCTGTTACTTATTTTCCATTTTCTTTAAAATCGCATTCTCTTTATAATGATGGAGAAAATCAAGTTATGTTGGATTCAGCAACTCAAGATATTGCTGCTAACTTTGAAATTATTGGCAGAAATTTAGATGGTAATGTTTATTTTAATACGACAAGTTTAGCTGTTTCAGGAGATGATTTAGATCGATTGTCTGTTTCGGGTTTAATTTATGATACCTTAAAAGATAGTGATAGTGTTGTTATCAAGGCAGGTTTGTCAGGATCAATATTGTCTCCTGCGGTTTCTATTTCATCAGATTTTGATGCTATTGTTAAAGATCGTTTTAATGATGCTATGAGTATTGAGCGGGATAGGCAAGTACAGTTATTACAAGAGGCTATTACTCTTAGAATGGAATTAGAAAAATCAATGTTATTATCAACGATTGAAGAGCAGTATAGTGCTTGGTTGAATACTTTAGATGTAGAGTTGTCTCGAATGAAATTTTTAGAGGATTCTATTGTAGTTGCGGATAAGGATAGTTTAGTTATTAAAGAGCGATTAGAAGAGGCTAGACGTCAAGAAATAGCACGCCAACAACGTGAGGAAGAACTTGCTTTGGAACTTGAAAAGAAAAGGCAGGCTGAAGCACTTGCTTTGGAAGAAGCTAAACAAGCTGCTATATTGCTTCTAGATAATTCACAAGCGGTTGAGTCTGCTAATATGGCTGAACAGGTTGAGGTAAAGACTGAACAAGTTATTGAAGTGTCTTTAGAATCAGCAGTTGACGTGATGGAGTCTACTAAGACGGTTGAACAGGTAGAGTCAGAACAGGTGGTTGATGTGTCTTTAGAAACGGATGTTGACGTGATGGAGTCTGCTGAACAGGTAGAGTCAGCACAGGTGGTTGA
>MDTG01266975.1_pt1 | contig 19616 bp, 23 predicted proteins | sample 811421 | NCBI WGS metagenome assembly MDTG01 (sample SAMN05326645, study PRJNA326480) | marine metagenome | isolation source: seawater | place: Pacific Ocean: South East | collected 2011
AGTCAGGCATTAAATAAGATGATATCGCTGTCCTTAACCAAAAGAAGGGCGAAGGATTTATGCTGGCATATAAAGTATTTAGTAGATAAAAGGTTGGGAGTTGGAGATAGAAAGCATTTTTATAATTTAAAGCACAATTATAAAAAAAAATATGCAGACAGCAAAATAATTTCTGACGAAGAATGTAGGTTGTGTGTATTATTAGCATTAAGGAGGGGGGAAGAAATTTGCGACATAATAACCTCATTCTTGCCTGAAAAACATTGCGTTTTTATATTCCCGCTATGTTTAAATAAAATTTCTAAAAATAACTTAAAGAGAAGGTCAATAATAAAATGAATAACAGTAACAGAAAAGGTTTCGACAGATCAAAGTTGCTTTATAAAATAAAAGTTACGGCGAAGGACTCGAACAGAAGTCTTATCCATGACAACGTTCCTCTTGATCATGTTGAGTTGATGAAAATAAATCCAAATTTAGAAGTACACGTTTTAGAGGTTAAGAATTCTAGATACAATAAGCACAGAGGAAAGAGAGATAATTATACAAATTCAAAAAATAGGTATTCAAAATGATGCTTCTTTTGCTTATATCTTTAATACCTGCAGCATTATCCGGATATATAGGAGATATAGAGAAGGTTGGCTCGAAAACTATATACTTATATTCTAGAAATATAAACATAGAGGTCTATAATCAAAACGGGTCGGATAAAAAAAATTATAAAGGTGAACAATATTTTTATGATAAGTTTATAGAGTTTTCAATATTGTATAAGGAAAAGTGGGGAATAGGCAACTCCAGAGGAGATTGTACGGCTAATAATTTAAAAATTGTTTACCTCAAAGAAGGCTTTCTTAATAATGAAAGAAACATTGCTATTTGGACTGGAAATAGAACGATTCTAAAAGAAGGAGAGACTCTTTTGGGTTTATATACATACAAAGACTTTTATAATACTATATATATTTCCGATTCAAAATATGATATAGCTTCAATGGATAAAAGATTTATTCATGAAATTTCTCACTTTTGGTACGCGAAAAGTTGTTTGAATAGTGCTAATGAGGAAAATGAAAGAAGAGCCGTTGAAATGGAAAAAAACTTGGAGTAATGAAAATGGAAGATCAAAAAAATATAAAAACTTTAGAGCAAAAACTAAAAGAAATGGACTCAGTATTAGCTCTTATCCTTTCGGAAATAAGAACTGTTAAAAGCAAAGTTTCTGATGTGCAAAAGTCACTTGCAGATACAAGTGGATCTTTGGATGATATGGTTAACAAATCTTTAGAAAGTCTAGGCGATTTATTTTCCGGAGAAAACGAAGATATGGCGTCAGATTTAAAAGATAAAAAGGATTCTTTGAATTCTATGAGGGATATACTCGAAAGTTATAAAGATTTATATAAAAAATAAAAACATATCTTTTAAAAAATAAAAATCCTTTTATTATATGATATAAAAATATACTCATATATTTTGACTATGTTCAGAAATATGGCTATACTATTATTGCGTTGGCAAGGGCTGACGAATACAGACTTTTAATAAATTTTATATTACGAAAGGAGAAATCTTATGGATATCAAACAGACAAAGGCTATTTTAACTACTGCTCCAAAAAATAAATCAGTTATGCTTCATGCAAAACATGGGGTTGGTAAAAGTTCTGTGGTAAAACAGGTTGCAGATGAACAAGGAATAGGTTTTTATGACTTAAGATTATCTCAATGTGAAGTCGGAGACATAAAAGGTTTGCCATACAACCATACTTTGCCAAACGGAAAGACAGTTGTGAGATTTGCAAAACCAGAGTGGTTTCCAACAGATACAGAGAGTAAAGGTATCTTATTTTTAGATGAATTAAATAGAGCAAGCAAAGATGTTCTTCAAGCAGTATTTGAACTCTGTTTGGACAGGAGACTTGATGGACAGTCAATTCCAGATGGTTGGCAGATTGTATCTGCTGTAAACTCAGATGATGAATATGATGTAGTTGAATTAGACCCTGCCTTATCAGATAGATGGTTTCACATTGACTTTGATCCAAGTGTAAATGAGTGGATTGAATGGGCAAGTGGTGCTGGAGTACATCAAGCAATAATTCAGTTTATAAGCAGAAATCAAAACTTATTAGACCCTCCAGTTGGTTCTTTAGAGGCGGGTAGAGTTTACCCATCAAGAAGAAGTTGGGTAGCCTTTTCTGATTTTGCAAAAGGAATGAATTTAATTGAGAATGACTCAGAAGGTTTATTGACACAAGTTTGCAAAGGGTGGTGTGGCAGAGAGGTAGCAATTATGTTTCAAAAATTCTGTCAAAATGAATTTTCTCTACTTAGAGCAGAGGATGTACTTGATAATTACTCAAAGCATAAAAAAGATATAGAAAGTGCCTGTGAAGATATAGAGGTTATTGCAACACTTGCAAAGCAAGTTGTTAAAGAAGCAAATGAAAGAAATGCTAAAACCTTTAAGGATAAACAAAAAGAAAACTTGAAAAAATTCTTCTTAATCTTGCCCAATGATGTAACAAGCGATACTTGGATTGGTTTACTTAGTGGAAAAAAGACTAAAAAGCTAAGCCTTGAGTGGGCAGATGATGAAGATGTAAACAAAAAGGTAAATGAAGTTTATTTATCATAATAAAGTCTGTAACTTATAGTCCCACAATTCTGTGGGACTATTTTTCTATATAAATTATAAAAAAGGAATTTGGTATGTCAAAAGCAAAAGCAAGAATTGAAAGTGCTATAAGTAAACTTCTTCTGTTTCAACCATTATATGGAACTGTGTTTTTATCATTAAATAAAAGAGAGTCAAGGGCTATTCCCACACTTGCAGTTGGTGTAACGAGAAAAGTAGATATGGCTCTATACTTTAACCCAGATTTTGTAGAGAAACTATCTACATCTGAGTTGATAGCAGTTTTAACTCATGAGGCATTACACTTTTTATTACATCATTTAACTAGGATAAAACACTTTAACTTCAACCCAAAGGGCTATAATATAGCCGCAGACATGGCTATTAACTGCCATATAGAGGGTTTGCCAAAGGGTGCTTTATATCCAGAACAATTTGGTTTTGAGAATGAGAAATCTGCAGAATACTATTATGCAAAGTTAAAAGAAAAGTATGGTGGAGAGGGAGGATTTGGAGATATAGATGGAGAAACCTTAGATGATCATAGTCTATGGGATGATTTTGATAAAGATATAGTTGAAGAAAAGGTAAGAGGTATAGCGGAAAAAGCTATAAAAGAACAAGAGAAAAAGGGTTGGGGAAACATAAAGGGTAGTATAGCAGGGCAAGTTATTGCGGCAAATAAACCAAAGGTTAATTGGAAGAAACAAGTGAGATACTTTATAAACCAATTAGTCTTAATGGGGAAAAGAAGCACAAGAATGAGACCAAACAGGAGATATGGTTATATAAATCCTGGCTCAAAAAGAAACTACACCAGCAAACTGTTGGTCGCTTTCGATACATCTGGTTCAGTTTCAGACAAAGAATTGTCTATGTTTGCAACAGAACTAAATGGGATGATAGACCACATAAAGGCAGATTTTATTCAATTTGATACTTGTATTCAAGGTGATCCACAGCCTTATGGAAAAAAAGCAAAGGAGATAAAAATAGTTGGAAGAGGGGGAACTGATTTTCACCCAGTAATAAGAATGGCAGATGAATTAGATTATGATGGCTTAGTCATATTTACAGATGGGTATGCTCCATTTCCACCCAAGCCAAAGACAAGAGTTTTGTGGGCTATATGCGAGGGTCACTCTTCTGTGGAGTTTCCATATGGTAAAAAAGTTATTATAAGCGATTAGCCATTTTTCAAAACTACGGCTATAATGATAGGAGATTGGATATACCAATCTCCTTTTTTTTATGGAGAATTTATGATACACAAGTTTATTAAAAGTAAAAGCAGAATAGCAACAGTTATGGTTGGGTTTAACGCAGGCTCAAGAAATGAAATTAAATACAAGTATAATATGGGCATATCTCATATGCTTGAACATTGTTTTTTTAAGGGAACTAATAAAAGGAATTGGGAAAATCTTCTAAACGATATATCGTACATAGGCGGAAGCGCAAACGCATACACATCATATGGCAAAGTGGCCTACATGATAGATGTGCCCGTTGAAAATATAGACTCTGCTACAGAAATAATAAGTGATATGATCTTAAATTTAAATTTATCAGAAGAAGAATTTGCAAAAGAGAGAGAGGTTGTTATGGAAGAAATGATAAGCTCCTCAGATTCTGTCTCACAATATATGTGGGAGAACCTATCAGATATTTTCTTTGACAATTATTTGGCCAACCCTATAATCGGAAATGAGGAGTCTATATCTTCTTTTTCAAAAGAAGAAGTTGAAAGGTACTATAATCAATTTTGCGGAACAGATCAAGCGGTGGTATTAATATCAGGAGATATGAAGAAAAAAGATGCTATGTCTGTTATGAAAAAATACTTTGGAAAGCCAAACGGTAGAATAAAAAGACCAAAGTTTAAAAAATCTGGAATGCCAGAGTCTTGCATAATAGAGGTAGAAAAACCCGGAATAGAGCATGTTTATGCTAAAGTTTGTGTGCCAGCCCTTTTGGACACCGAAAAGGAAAAGGTCATTTCAGAAGTAATGAACGCATACTTTGGAGGTGGCATGAACTCTAAGCTTTTCAAAGAAGTCAGAGAAAAAAGAGGTTTGGTTTACTCAATATCTTCGCACTCTACAAATTTTTATGGTGATGGGTCAATTCAGTCCATAGGCTTCTCAACAAGAGAAGCTGGTCTGAAAGATGCTATGGAAATTATAGAGAAAGAGATAGAGAGTTTAACCGAAAATGAGATATCTGAATATGATTTAATTAGGGTAAAAAATCAAATCAAATCCTCGTTTTATTCTTTTATAGAGTGCAGCAATAGTTTGTGTTCCTATGAACTAAGCAGGGTAATAAATAGAGGCCAATCTGTGTCAGAACACTTAGCTATGATGGAGTCTGTTACAGGAAAGGACATTTTGGAGTATGCAAAAAAGATTTACAATAAAGAAAACGTAGTTGTTTTATTGTGCAGAGGAGAAGTTTCAAATGATGAAAATGAATAAAACAGGAAATATGAGATCTATAGCAGATTCTGCTTGGATATCAACAATGAGTGAGGCTAGAGCAAAATCTAGAACTGATGAAGATGTAGATAGAGTTGTTTCTTTCTTGGCAGAACACATGCACACATCTCCGTTTGAATCCGTAACGCTATCTTTTGTTGAAAGCAAAGAAGACTACGCATCTAATGCAAACGGAGATCTCGTTAGTCTTTTAAAAAATAAGTATTCAAAATCTTCCTGCTTCAAAGATGGTATGTCTGTTACAATAGATTTGTTAAATTTTTCAAAACACTCATACTATAATTCATTTAAAAATGATCTATGGAAAATATTTGAGTCAGAGGAACCTAGGTTGGCTGAAATAATAAAGCTTTTTAATTTTTCTAAAAAGGAAAAAGCTCCAGAAGATGCAACAAAATTATTTGAGAGTGAAATTGAGGTTGAGCTTATCTCTTTGCACAAAGGTTTATCAAAAAAAGAGGCAAGGGCTACTTGGAGAGTTAAGTGCCCTCTAAGTATTGCGGTTCAAATACTAAGACACAGAACTGCATCGTTTAATATGGTATCTGGCAGGTACAAGACGATAAGGCAAGAGGTGGTAGGGATTCCAAGCGATATAATCGAAATACTTGATTTGGCTGATTGCAAAGATTCTGAAAACAAACTAGGCTGCCTTGTTGATGAAATTATGTCAAGAATGGATGCTTCAAAGGAAACATATCTAAAAACTATGAAAGAATTAAAAAGATGCAAGGATAATAGTTCTATAACAAACGCAGATTATAAGAGAATGAGAGAGTATGTCAGATTTGTTTTGCCAGAGGGCAGGCTGACTGAACTATATATAACCATGTACCTTGATGATTTAGATAACTTTATTATGCTTAGAAATTCTGCACACGCGCAAGTGGAACACATAGCTGTAGCACAGTTGATGAAAAGAACCTTGGAGAATGAAATTTAAAACAAAAAAACTTTTATTTTCAATACTATTATAGTAAAATACTATTACTGAAGGAGTATTGAAATGTTTTTAAATATTATTTCTTGTGTAGGAATAACAATGATAATAACCCAATCATCTTTGTTCGAAAGACTAAGAGATTGGGTTTTTGTTCGTTCAAAAACACTAGGAGAGCTTATAAATTGCCCCATGTGTCTTGGGGTTTGGGTTGGCCTTATAATGAGTTTTGTTTTTTGTTGCAACATAATTCATTTATCTTTTGCGACAAGTATTGTTTCTTGGATTATAAATATAGCTGGAAACTTATTAATAAATATGTCTTATTATTATGACGAAAATATTGGAGAGTAAATTGGAAAAAATAAGCAAAATGTGCATTGACTCTAGGATAATAGAAGGTATCTTTTCAGATGACGAGTTCGCATCTCATATGTCGTCTTATAAGAAAATAAATATAGGAAGATATCCTAAAACAGATCAATGGTGTAATGAATTTGGATTTACCTTATCATTTGCATTGGCCGGGTTCTGCTCAAAAGATGTAAAGGTATTTGTGGAGAATAATATGCTTTGGGTTTCTACAAATAAGATTGAGCAAGATTTGCCGTCTAAAAGCAAGGGCTTTATACATAGGGGTATAGCAAAAAGATCTTTTAAAAAGGGTTATTATCTAGATAAATCTTTAGATATAAATAGTGTTTCGGCCACAATGAAGAATGGTCTTTTAACTATTTTTGTCCCATTTATAGAGAAACAATTAGAACCTGTAAATATAGAGGTGAAAAGTGAGTAGTATTTCAGAATATGCAAGGTTAATAGTTTGTGGTTTAGTTTCCGATGAAAACGGAGTATTAGTTGAAGAGAGCAGCAGCGAAAAAGGGCTTTTTATTGAAATAAAAGTCTCTGAAGGTGATGTCGGCAAAGTTATAGGAAAGGGTGGAAGGATAGCAGAGTCGATAAGAACCCTTGTCAGAGCTTGCGGAGCTAAAAATAATAAGAGGGTTCTTGTTAATGTCTTTAATAAACCAAGATAGAAATTCATCCTGCCCAAAGCATATTCTGGAAAAGATAATTCAAATTTACGAAAATTTCGATTTGGACATAGAAGATATGACCTCTGAGGAAATTTCTCGTATTTGTAAACATTATTGCGCAAACCCATCTCAATTAGAAGAAGACATAAAGAAGTCTAAGCTATCTAAATATAGTAATAATAAAAGTATAACTAAACTCGGAAGTAAATATGTTAAATAAAAAGAAGATCATTGATATGCTGTGTAAAAAAACTCTTTTTACTAAAGATGAGTCGAAGCAGGCCGTTGATCAAATATTTAAAATAATAAAAGAAAGCTTTTTAAATGAAGAGGATGTGTATATAGTTGGATTTGGAAAATTTTCTCTAGAAGAACAGAAGGCTAGGCCCGTTAGAAACCCCAGAACTATGGAAAGTATGATGCTTAGGCCTTATAAGAAAATTAAGTTTAGGCCGTCAAAAAAAATATCTGATGAATTAAAAAATAAAGGAGATCAATAATGGCAAACTCAAAAGTAAATACAGAAGAATTGATAGTTAGAAATTATACAGACGCACCCGCAAATGCGGATGTCAACAGCCTTAGACTGTATACCAATGGAACATATCTATATCACAAAAATAGCTCTGGAACTATAACAAACTTATCAACGGGCGGATCTGCAGGATTTGATGAGACTGTAGACACTATAACTATAGGCAATAATACCGGAATGGGTGTAAACTCAATACACTTGATTGCTGGAAATAGCGGATCCGACTTAATAACTATAGGAAGCGGAAATTCTGGAGAGACAACTCCATCAAATATGACTGAAACTGTAACAGTTCATTCTGGATCAGAAACAGAGATTCACTCTTTGTCGATAGTAAACGTTGAAAGCCCTACTATTAATATTGGAGCGGATTCCTCTGCGACTGGTGCGCACACAATAAATATAGGCGCAAACACTGCTTATCCTGATATAATAAATATAGGCGGAAGCGGAGGCGGAGTTGACCAGGTAACAATTCAAGCAGAAAAACTAGTCCTTTTAAATCTGCCCACTTCTGACCCCGCAGTATCTGGAGCTTTGTGGAATGACAGTGGAACTCTAAAGATAAGTGCTGGATAACCTATATCTTCATTTTTATATTAAATCAGAGGTTTTAAAATGGCAAAGAAAAAGGTTTTATCTGTAGAAGATACCTCTTCATCAGAGAGTTCTTTTAAGGATCTCAGCACAACAGACTTGTTTGATGTAGATGACTCAACCGCTCCAGCGGGCGGTGACACTTTGGTCTACAATTCTTCTACTGGAAAATATGAACCATCTTTATCCGGAATAGGACTAGACTGGGTCGACCCACAAGAGGTTGGTTCATCCAGATCAATAGTTGTTGCTGACAAACAAGAAGTAAGAAGGGCTGATATATATATGTCAAACGGCTCATCTTTAACTGTAAATTATGGCGGATCAGTATATGTAACAGATGGCATAACAAACTCTTCTGGATCAGGAGGCTCTTCCGCGAGTCCTACAGATTCAATACAGCTTTCAGATGGGTCTGGGTCTTTCTCTGCTGCAAATTGGACAATAAATTCAAATAATATTATTCCAGGAACAGATGATTCTTACGATATAGGCTCCGCAACAAATAGAGTTAGGGATCTTTATTTGGGACCGGGAAGCATAAAGATAGGAAAAGACTCAGGGTCATCTGATTTTTTAAGTATATCAAGCGGACCCGTAGGTGGAGCTGCAGGTAATATGGTATTTAGTGCTTTCCCAGAGGGGTCTGGAACTGGAATATCTCATTATATTTTTGAAAATGAATCAACTGAAGATAACTTATCTACTCAGTTAGAGCTAAGAGGTGGCGCAAAAACAAGCAACTGGTACTTTAAACTAAAAACCGATGGCTCTCAGAGTGAAAATATAACCTTGAGGTTTCCGCAGTCAAAAGGTTCTACTGGCCAGGCTTTAACGGTCTCTAGTGTAGCCGGAGAGAATCTTCACTTAGGATGGCAAACCCCTTTGCTTAATTCTGCTGGTTCAGTTTTAACATCTAATTTGGCAGACGACTCTGTAACGGGAGATAAGTTAAATAATACAACGGTTACCGCAGGATCTTATACTAATACAAACATAACTGTGGATGCCCAAGGAAGAGTGACTGCTGCGGCAAACGGCTCTTCTTCTGGCGGACTATCAAATATTGTTGAAGACACTACTCCGCAGTTAGGTGGAAATTTGGATGTAAATGGTAAAGACATTGTGTCTACTTCAAGTGGAAATATAACTATATCTCCAAACGGATCTGGACATACAGTATTGGGTAATGGTAATTTGGGAATAGGTACAAGCAGTCCTTCGACTAGAATTCATATGGTTGGAGAGTCATCTAACTCCGCCCAATTAAGATTGGACGAACACCATAATGGTCAGGATGGACCAGACATAAGATTCCACAGATCTCAAGGCACAGCGTCAAGCCCCACTACATTAGTAACCAATGATTATATTGGCGCCTTTAATGCTTATTTTTATAACGGGACCTCCTATTCAAATGGAGGATTCTTAGGTTGGAGAGTTGGAGATAATCCTGCTGACCATGAAAGTTACTTTAACATAAAAACAAATATAGGTAATGGCAATAGGAACAGGATAAGTGTTGAAAAATCTGGACAGATAACGTTTGGAAATGATGCAGATGATGCAAATGGAAAATTTACTTTTCCTTTTTTAGATGGGTCAGCAGACCAAGTTTTAAAAACAGATGGAAATGGAGTCTTAAGTTGGACAAATCCAGCGAGTAGCTTAACCACAGAGCAAGTCCAAGATATCGTAGGAGGAATGGTAACAGGAAATACTGAGACTGGGATATCAGTTACTTATGATGACTTTAATAATGAATTTGACTTTGTTGTTTCTGATTTAACTGTAGGAGGAGATACCGGTTCGACTGGGATGACTCCAGGTGATACATTAACTATAGCTGGAGGAACAAATATAACCACAGCTATGTCTGGTGACACCCTAACTGTTAGCAGGACCAGCCACATTGAAGCTTTTGACATAAATACAGGTGACGGCAATACTGGCAAAAACTTAAACGGCCTTTTGTCTGACTCAATCTATAATGAGACGGATATAATTATATATAGAGATACTGATTCAGATAATAGACTTCAAATTAACACACAGGCAAACTATGCTGTTGGTGATGTAATATATATTTTAAATGAAATTTCAAATACAGAGAATAAGCAGTTGTTCATCGAAAGTGTAGCCTCATCATCGTTTATTCAAGCTCCAGGGGCTTCAACATTTAAACCAAATTTTAAATCTCCCTATGGCTTCGCGTCGGTTACACATGAAGGTCAATCAGTAAAGATCTTAAATTTTGTAGGGGCGCTAAATGGCTCTATGCCAACTCCTGGCTCTGTAATAGAGCTTAATCCAAATAATAGAATTAAGCTAACTTGTACTCAAATTACAGGCTCAGATCGTTTCTTTGTGGTAACAAAGGCTTAAGCTTTTTAACAAATTATAGAAATAGAGATAAAACAAATGTCAAGTTCTTCTTCAACATTAACAAAATTTAAAACAGCCATAACAATCCTAACTGCAAGATTTGCAAATAGCATATTTGGAGGATACAAAGGGTCTGATTTAGAGGATACGATAAAAAATGCTTCTTCTCATGGCTCTTATGACCCACTTATTGCCGGACATATGCACGATGGAGGTCAGGGAGATGGGCATGCTCAAAAAATAAACTTAGGTGGAACTGGGACTGAGCATACCTCTGGGCCGCACATAAGAGGCGAGCTTCAGCACAAAAACCTTGCTGATGCCGCAGTTTATAAAAATAATGTGTTTAATACTGGAACTGAAACAAACTCAAATATTATTCCATGGAGAGTAGACTTAGGTGGCGGTAATTATAATTACTATTTAAATTTATCAGATTATACTGCATCTGTAGTTGGAGTTTTAGATTTAGATGCCGTAGCAACTGTTGGAAACAAAACTGATCAAAAAATAATGATTGGCTCAGATACAAGAGTTCCAGATTCACAACTAGATATTATGGCGGACTCATCATCTTATCCACACATTAAGTTTATAAATACGGATTCGGCCCCATCCTCTGCAATATTTTCTATGCAAAACGGAACTCATGTATTTGGCATGTCTTCAAAATTAGATTCATATACAGGATCCGATGATAACTCCATTAAGATATACCCCGTACACACTTCTTCTCATCCCAGTATTGGAGTAGAGCTAAATGCAGACCAAGGAGATGTTCTTGTTAGGTCAGAAAACATAGTTCATATTCAATCTACAAATGCATCCGGAACTGGAATTCAAATAGAGACTTCAGATAATTCGAATATTGAGATAAATTCAAGAAGAACTTCAACTATAGGACCCGGAATAAACCTTGAGACTTGGGGAGGCTCCGGTATACACATTGGGACTCAAACTTACAACACCTCTTCTGCGAAGCCAACTGAGCAGGTGAGGTTTACTGCAGAACAATTAAGCTTTCACCCTACGCTTAGACCAAGTGTAAGCGGAGGTCCGGCAATAACTTCTTATGACCACGAAAATGAATTTATAAATGTTTATGATAAAGCAAATATAGACTCTAGCAAAAAAGCTATATTCACTCTTGATTTAGGAAACAAAACTGGAAATTCATCTAATACTAGCCTTTCTAATAATAATGCTAAGATATATCTGGGACCAAACGCAAAGGCTGACTCGACAGAAGAGAGGGATAGCAGCATACACATAAGAGATTCTCTTGGCCCAAAGATAGTTCTGGATGACCAAACCTCTTTTTCGGGATCAATGTCTGGCTTAAGAATGGTTGGACAAAAGTCTTCTTCTCCAGCGCCTGGACAATATTTGTTTTCAGAAGTAACAGGAGGGCTGGAGCAAGGGTCTGTTCATGGCTCTGGTAATTATGGGGGAAAGATTGAGGTGTCGACCTGGGGATCAAAAAGGATGATAAACGCATCCGCCACTTCACCATATTCCACTACTGGTTTCGCATCAATTCCAAGATTAGGTATAGACTACAAAGGCAATGTTTCTGTCGGAGAAATAAATAGAAATTTGTCTAAGAATTACCACTTTGTTCAGTCATCTGATGCTTTTGCAAAAGATAATTACGAGGCCCTGTTTTCTCTTCAGGCTGAAACATTTTTGGAAACTGATGGAGTTGGAAATGATATGGTTGCATCTTTCAGCCAAACATATTCTCAAGATAGTAGCTCGTCAAAGATTGTAAAAGACTTAAGGTATGTTGAAATTGAGGCTCCAGATTTTGTAAATACCAATACTTCATCTGCGGTTGTTCCGCAGATAGAGTTTTACAACCTAGGAAACCATACCGATGGGGGTCTGTCAAATCCTACGGGTCAGAATTTTTCTTGCAAAAAAGCAGCGTTTATGAATTTTAAACATCCAGTTAGAGATGAGGTAACTGTGCCTGGATCTTATGGCCTAAAGGATAACGCAATAGATCACCACCCAATGCTTTTAACAAATATGAGCTCTCCATCTTATCAATCAAATTCAGGTGTTTCTTTTTCTGGGCCAAAGGCAATGAACACCATACCTGTTAGTCATTCTGCATTTGGAGTCGGAACAGACGCAGGTTATTATGCAGATGTAGAAGCCTGGATGAAGGTCTTTGTGGATAATTGGAATGGCGTGAGTTGGGAAAAGAAAGTCTATTACGTGCCAATGTGTACCCTTAGGAAAAGATAAATGATGGCCAGTCTTGTGCTATGTAGTCATGATTTTGAAGATCAAGATGGGTTTTGTTATTCTAAAAATATTTTTAATAAGATATTATATTTAAATAAATTAGATAAATCTAAAAAAGACAAAGTAATATCTTTTTTAGATGGAGCATGCGGACTTTTTGACAAGGAGGTCTATGATTATAATAAGGTTTCTAATATAATAAAGATGCTTCATACAAACTTTGAAGTAATAGATAGAGATACATTATTAAAAATACAAAAATTTTTAATAATGTATAAACATTTTGGAATAAGTCTATTTTTAGTACCGGAGGAATAATGTCAGATATAAAATATCCAAGTTCAAATTTTTTAAAAAGGGGACATAAGAGGGCTATGTCTAAATCAGAAACTGCGATTAAAGAATACAACTCTCTTATGGAGGACAAAACCCATAAGAGCAATCAAACGCCAGCTTATGAGAAAAATGTAAAGCATGTTTTAAATTTATTATTGCAGGGAGCTGACGAGCTTGAATCGGAAAACCCTGGAGAGGGGATATATACTTTGATTATATTATCTCTAAGAAATAATATAAGGCTAAAAGATAAAATCGTTGACTTAGAACAAAAAATAAAAGATTTAAACATAAAAATAAAAAAAGAAAATGTCAAATAATTCGAAGCACAACAAGCTCCTTGAGTTGGTAATAAAGGAGTCTATGTCTTATAAAAATAAGGCTAAAGAAATTGAGAGTTGGCTTTTAAAATTAGACTTAGACCCGAGCAAAGATATTGCGTATATTACAATGGTGGGGTACATTCGTGCCCTTGAGTTCGTAATATCAAAAGCAAAAGAAATAAAAGAGGGGTCTGATGATAAAACTTATAGAGCAAAGTTTTTCAACAAAGATTGAAAAAATACTTTTTGACTTTGGAGTTAAAACAAAGTCGGTAAATAAGGTTACAAAAAACAACTTTGAAATCTATGACATAGAGCTTGGCTCAGGGATAAAGTTCTCAAAAGTAGAGAGAATTTTGCCAGAAATAGGTCTAGGCCTAAAGTCTAAATCCATACCAAGAGGATATCCCGTATTGAATAAAGGGGTCTACAGAATAGAGGTACAAACAAAAGATTTCTCTACATCAAAATTGGAAGACTACTTCCTGGAATTCAAAGATAAGTATTGCCCAATTGTTATAGGGTCAAATTCTTCGGGAGAAAAAATAGTATCAGACTTAATGGACTTTCCCAATATGCTTGTTGCGGGAGCCACAGGCTCTGGAAAAAGCGTAGTTCTGCACAATATAATTTTATCTCTTATAAAAAATGGATCAGAAATATATCTTGTTGATCCAAAAATGGTCGAGTTTTCTTGCTATGAAGATCTAAGCTCAATAAAGGAATGCTCATATTCCGCAGAGGAATCTGTAGATTTAATAAATAGATTAAACGAAAAAATGAACAGCAGATTCTCTCTTTTAAAATCAAGCAAGTCTAGGAATATGGTTGAGCATAATAAAAAAACTGGGGATTCAATGAGGCCAATTGTAATGGTTGTCGATGAGTGGGCCGATTTATTTATGCAAGACAAAACAATTGAGTCACCGCTGTGTAAGCTTGCGCAAAAAGGAAGGGCTGCCGGGATATCAATTGTTTTAGCTACACAAAGACCATCTGTAAAGGTTATATCTGGACTAATAAAGGCAAACTTTTTAGGAAGAATATCTATGAGAGTCAGCAATTCGGTAGATAGCAGAATAGTTTTAGATAGGAATGGCGCAGAAAAGCTGAAAGAAGTTGGGACTGGAATATTTATAAACAGAAAACAAGAAGTTTCTGTTTTTAAAAGCCCCTTTGTTGAGGACATTTCAAAGTTTTTGGAGGATAAAATTGATATCTAAAATAAAAAAATATGTCATGATAACGGATATAGCAGAAAGATTCGCGGTAAGTCTAGAGGAAGTTTCTGTGGGAAATTTTACGCACAGATGCAAGTGTCCTCACCCAGATCATAAAGGCGGCTCAGAGAGAACTGGATCCTGCTATATAGACTCAAATAAAAATAATTTTTATTGCTTTGGGTGTCAGGCAGGTTCTTCTTCTATAGATTTCTATATGGCATGTGCAAATATAGACTTCTCAACTGCATTGGACTGCATGTCTCCAATGGTTTGCAAAATTAACGACAATATTCCAGATATAAAAGTAAAATCAAATTACCTAATACTCCTTGAGATATCTGATATGTTTAGGAAAAAATTATCAGAGAGCCCATTTTGTTTAGACCAATTAAAAGTTGTCATGAAAAAAACAGATGAGTATATTGATAAGATAAAGCCTTCTGACGTAAGAAGGGCTAAGTTTCTAAGATACAAGGTAGAAGAAAAACTAAAGGAGTTATAATGAAGATAGCGGTAGTAGGAGATACTCATTTTGGAGCAATATTTGGGCTAGGAGAACCAAATGATTCCGGGGGTAACTCGAGGATAGATGACTATGAGAAAACTTTTGACTTTATAATAAATCATTGCGTAGAAAATGACATAAAAGTATTAATTCAAACAGGAGATCTTTTTGAAAAAAGAAAGCCAGACGGCCCATCTTTGATGGCAGCAGACAGATGTCTCAGAAAGTTGTCTGCAAATGGAATTATAACTTATGTAATTATGGGAAATCACGACTATATAAGATTTCCTGGGGGCTTTTCTTCATATCTTGAAGCGATACCTGCAAATAATTATGATAAGGTAAATATATATACCAAGCCGCAATCACCCAAGATAAATATTGGTGGCGAGGATGCAAACATAATTCTTTTGCCATTTCAAGATAAGAAGTCCTTCTTTGTAAAAGACGAAAGTGGAGACTTAAAGCCTGCCACAACAGAGCAGGCCTCTATAGAGGTTGAGAAGATAATAACATCTATGCTAGATTCTGTAAATACAGAAAAGCCAACGATATTTGTTGGGCACAATTTTTATTACGAAGGAAGCTATAATATATATGGAGGAGGCGAAATTCTAATTAGACCGGAGATTTTCGATAGATGTAACGCAGTAATGATGGGACACCTTCATCAATTTAGATTATTAAAAAAATACAATCCAACAATACTATACACTGGTTCTTTAGAAAGAACCAACTTTGGAGAATCAAATCAAAAGAAGTACTTGACTGTGTACGATACAAATATTGACAAGTGCAACTTTGTTGAGTTGCCCTGCAAAGAATTAAGTGATGTAACCATAGATTTATCAAAATCTCAAGCAGAAAGCTTTTACTCTGATTTAAAGTTACAGGTTTCTGACTTAGAATATGAGGGGCACATCGTAAGATTTAAGATATTGGTAAAGGAGTCTTTGAAGTCAATAATGTCACCAGATAAAATAAAGGGGATTGTCTCTGCGCAAGATCCATCTTATATATCAAAAATAATATTGGAACCAGTTAAAGAAAAGATAAAAAGAAATTTAGAAATAATGGAAGAAGAGAGTGATTTTAATATATTTAAAAAGTTTGTTAATGATCAAATTGCAGTCGATGACGAGATAAAGACGATGATAATTAGCGCATCAAAAGAAATACTGGAGGAATAATGAAGCCAATAAGGTTAAAGATGAAAAATTTCTTTTCACATAAAAATTCGGATATAGATTTAACCGACATAAACTCGTGCCTTTTGGTCGGCAATATAGAGGGAGATCATTCCAAGTCTAATGGCAGCGGGAAATCTGCAATATTTGAAGCAATACCCTGGGTTTTATTTAATAACTCTAGATCTTCTTCTAGAAATGATAATATAAGGTGGGGTCAAAGCAGTTGCAAGGTTGACCTTACATTTTCCCATAAAGGTGATGTTTACAGGGTTTCTAGAGAAAGATTTAGAAAGACTTCTACTTCGAACGTATACTTTTTCAGAGAAAACTCTATAGGAGAGTGGACTGACTTAACAAAAGAAACCGCAACAGAAACCAATAAGCATATAGTTTCTGTATTAGGAATGGACTACAAAACATTTTTAAATACTGTATATTTTAGACAAAATGATATATCTGAATTTTCAGAAGCAGACCCAGGAAGAAAAAAAGAGATTATTAAAAATATAGTAGATATAAGCAGATGGGACGACTACGAAAAGGCCTCAAAAGAAAAGCTAAAGGAGTTTAAAATAAAGCACTCTATAATAATGGAGGACATGGAATCGTTTGAATTAATAGAGTCAGATTACAATAATACAAAAAAAGCTCTAGAAGAGGAAAGGGGCAGGTTATCTTCGGTAAAAAGTATTAGAAGCAAATATGTAAAAAATTATGAAAACATGCTTGAGGAGTATCTAATAAAAGAGTCTAGCCTTGATACAAATCTTTTTGATAAAACTTTAGAAAAAATAAGATATTTTTCAGACATGATTGTTAAAAATGAAAATATTATAAAAAAAGAATCAACCTCTCTTGACAGCATTAAGAGCAAGCATCTAAAGACAACGGAGTATTGTGATAGTCTGTCTAGGCAAATAGATTCTTTTGTAGAAGAGAAAGATTTGGACCTAAAAATAGAAGAAATATCTTCTGCAATAATGGAAGCAAAATCAGAATACAAGTTTAAGTCAAACTCTATATTCGAGATAAAAAATACAGAATATTCTTCGGACTTTTGTGGACAGTGCAAGCAGCCTGTTTCTAGAGAACACATTGATAGCTTGAAGAGGTCAAATAGAGTCAAGGAGGAGTCGTTATCTAAGGATATTGCTAAGCTAAAGAAAAGCATTTCTTCGCTAAAAAAAGAAAAGGAATTCTATGAAATAAATTTAAAAGAGAGGGCCAAGGTTGATTTGTTAAAAGAAAAGCTATCTTCTGCTACAGAGAAAAGAGATTTTTATAAAAATAATCTAGACTCTATAGATGAATTTATTTTGCTTGCAAAGAAAAGAGTTTCTGAGTTTTCCATAAAGAAAAAGGAGCAAGACAAGCTCCTGGGATCCCTAAAGGATTCTGAGTTTTCCAGCTTAAAAGAAAAGCTTAGGGCTTCTAAAGAAAAAAAGGATGAAATTCAAAAGGAGGAACTTTCTGTAATAAAATGCATAGGAGCTTATGAGCAGGAAGTTAAGAATTTTGAAGAAAAAATATCTGACTATAAAAAGAAAAAGAAAGAACTAATAGGTCTTCATAGAAACATTGAAATATATTCTATGATGACAAAATATTTTGGAAAAAATGGAATTCAAACAATACTTCTGAATAATTTCATAGAAGATCTAGAGGACGAAACGAATAGGGTTATAAAAAATATAGGACTACCGTTCTCCATATCAATAGAGACCCAGACTGCCGGATTTAAAGGTAATATAAAAGAAACTCTGGATATAAAAATAAGAAAAGATGGACACTACCATGGATTTGAGTCTCTAAGCGGGGGAGAAAAGGCAAAAATAGCCCTATCTCTTAGATTTGCCTTAAGCTCTCTGTCTTCAAGATATGGAGGGGGAGAGTTTGAGTTCATAATGTTAGACGAGATAAACTCTGCGATGGACAGAGATGGTGTTGATAACTTGATGGTTTCTATAATAGACTCGTTAGAAAAGAGCTTGCTAGTTCTAATGATAACACATGATGAAGGGCTGAAAGAAAACTTTAGCAACATTTTAGAAGTTACAAAAATAAATGGCGAGAGTCACATCAGTATGCTTAAGACATAATCTTAAATTTAATAGCCTTTGAAATATAAGGCTATTAATTATTTTGCTTTATTATAAAGGGAAAAACATGACTACTTTATCTATTACTGAAAGTGACGAGCAAATAATATACGGAATTCCTTACTACCTTTCGGCTACTACTGACGATGGATATATATACTATACTTTAGATGGGTCTACGCCATCTGAAAATTCGCTTCTTGCGGATAACCCATCTGGTGATACGAAAAAGATATACTTGCCAACAAATGATTCGAACTTTACTATAAAAATAGTCTCTATATCTGAAGGAGGCTCCTCTGAGGTTTACGAAAAAGAATTTACCGCTACCTATGGGTCAGTAAAAAATTCAAGAAAAGGTAACGAAGGCGGAGTGGTTGTTATGACTGAATCTGCCGAAGTAGTGGACTCAATGGGCTTCGACAGCTTAGGCTCTCCATCAAAAGAGTCTTCCATTGATCTGAGCTCTCTTGATATAAAAGCATCCGTTCCCAATGGGCAAGGCATATCCGATGGTTTTTCCGACTCAAGCAAAACTTATTTAGATTTTATAAATTTTGCCAATACAGATGATGAATATTATAATAACTTTAAAGTTTCCTATGTAAACGATAATGTTAATTTTGACCCAAAATCAAAAGTGATTGTTATAAATGCTAGAAATGAATCAGAGATAAACTCTCAGTCGGTAGTTTTAATAAATAGAAGTTACGGAACTTTCGACCCATCTTCAAATTTTTATGTAGAAAATGAAGAAAACTTTAAGCAAATAATTTCTGGAAATTTTGTAAGAGCTGTGTACAATAATGTAACAGGGGCTTATACTTCGTATTATTACGAAAGCAAGGAGTCAAAGTGGATCATATCGAATCAAGTGATAGATAAGAAAAATTTAAATTTAATGAATACAAGAGTTAGAAATTTTACCTATAAGTGGATTAAGGATCCGGTTATGTCTAAAATATTTTAATCTCTTTTTTGGAGAAAGTTATGATAAAGTTGTCAGTTTCATCTATAGATACATTTAATAGTTGTCCTAAAAAATATAATTA
>MDTG01304547.1_pt1 | contig 19615 bp, 17 predicted proteins | sample 811421 | NCBI WGS metagenome assembly MDTG01 (sample SAMN05326645, study PRJNA326480) | marine metagenome | isolation source: seawater | place: Pacific Ocean: South East | collected 2011
CCAGTATATCTATCGTAAGATGTTCTTATTTTAAGAAAACTTTTTATTTTTCTTAAAACTTTAAATTTTTCACCATAAATGATTTGTGAGCTAATTTTAGAATTAGTTGAAGGTCGCTCATATATATTTATACAGGGATATGTTGAGAAATAGTTATTTTGCACCAATTTTTATTTTATTTCTTATAAACCACAAGCAAATTAAAGAAGGAATAACCATTATTGTGGTTAAAACAAAAAAAGCTCCCCAATCACCATTGAGCCAATCTACTAGTGCTCCTGAAGATGAGGCGAGAGTAGTTCTACCTGCGGTTCCTATTGAAGCTAGTAGAGCATATTGAGTAGCAGTATAAGTTCTATCAACTAATAATGAAATAAAAGCTACAAATGCTACCGTTGCAAATGCAGCCGTAATATCATCAGCTATTACTGCAATCGCAAATAATAATTCAGATTTTCCCGTCCATGCTAAAAGAGCGAACAAAAGGTTTGTTAGAGCCATTAATCCTCCAGCAAAAAACATTGTTTTTATTGTTCCTGCTCTCATTGCCATGACTCCACCAAGTAATGTGAAAACAACAGTTGTAATCCAACCAAGACCTTTTGAGTAAATTGCAATCTGTCCTTTTGAAAATCCAATTTCTTTGTAAAAAACAATAGACATACGTCCAAGAAATGCTTCGCCAATTTTAAATAAAAACACAAATCCTAAAATTCCTGCAGCAATTGCAAATCCATTTTTTTTAAAGAAACTAATTATAGGTCCCCCAATAGTTCCCGTTATGTAGGCAATAAAATTAGTTATAATATTATTTGATCCAAGCTTTCCTTCTATCATTTTATCAGTTTCTCTTTGTTTTGCTTGTCTATCAGTTTCAATTGGCTCATGAACAAACATTAGACCAATATTCATAAAAATTATTACGACTCCTAAAACTAAAAAAGTAGCTTGCCAATAATCAGCTACGCCCATATTTTCAAAAAATTCTGCAGTAAATAAAGCAACTACTCCTCCTAATTTATAGCCTGTCCACCATCCAACTACAGCCATAGCCGCACCAGCTGCCATTGCCTTTCCTTCATTTGCATTTATTTGTTCAATCCTCAAAGCATCAACAGTTATGTCTTGAGTAGCTGATGCTATAGCAATAATTAATCCGACAGTAATTAATAGAGCTAAGTTTTGTGTTGGGTTTATTAAACTCCAGACCAACAAGCTAAGCAAAATTACAATTTGCATTAAAACTATCCATCCTCTTCTGTGGCCTAGTTTTTTTGTTAAAAACGGTATCTGAATTCTATCTATTATTGGTGCCCATAAATAATTAAACGCGTATACACCAAAAATTAAACCTGCCCATCCTATTGTTGATCTACTGAGACCTTCTTCTTTTAGCCAAAGACTTAAACTGCTTGCGATCAAGACCCATGGAAAACCACTTATTGCTCCCAATAGCAATATCCTAAGCATTCTTACATCTTTATAAATTTTGATAGAATCCATCCAATTTGATTTTGATACATTCATAATTATTTTCGCCAAAAAGAAGGCAAGAACAGAACAAGTATAGCAAATAATTCAAGTCTACCCAAGATCATTCCAATGCTTAATATCCATTTAGAAATATCAGGAATTTGAGAAAAATTACCATTTGGGCCTATAATATTTCCTAAACCAGGGCCTACGTTAGAAATCGAGGTTGCCGCCGCAGAAATTGATGTTACAAAGTCTAAACCACTTACAGACAACAGGGCAGTTATAAAAAAAAATATTATTATATATAAGTAAATAAACGAGATAACAGAAGACATAAACTTATCATCAATATTATTTCCTTCATATTTTATTATAAAAATTCCTCTAGGATAAATTATTTTCTTTAATTGATTGATAAAAAAAAGATACAAAATTTGAACTCTAAAAATTTTAATTCCACAAGTTGTTGATCCCGCACACCCACCAATGAACATTAATATAAGAAAAAAAATTAATGGAAAATTTCCCCAATTATCAAATTCTTGAGTTACATAGCCAGTACCAGTTAAAATTGAAACAACATTAAAGGATACCGACCTTAGGCTTGTTTCAAAAATATTTTCATTTTTTATTGCTAAATAACTAAACAGGATAGCTATTGAAATAATTGTTATCTTAATAAATGTTCTTATTTGAGTATCAGAGGTAAATATTTTTCTATTACCATTTAAAAATTTTATATATGAGATAAAAGGTATGCTTCCTAAAATTATAAATATTATTGCTGTTATTTCAATACTTGCACTTTTAAAATACCCTATTGACTCATTATAATTAGAAAATCCACCTGTAGCTATCGTAGTCATAGAATGAGTTAAACTATCAAAATAACTCATACCAAATATTTTATAAAAAATTGAGCAAATAAACGTTAATCCTAAATAGATTAAAAATAATCTAAGAGCTACTTCTTTTGATTTTGGTAATATTTTTTCTGAAGCTTCATTACTTGAAATTTTAAATAATTTCATGCCTCCTACATTCATAGTTGGCATCAATGTTATAGCCATTACGATTATACCTATACCTCCTAACCATTGAAGAATAGCTCGCCAAAAAAGTACTGCCTTTGGTGATCCGTCTAAATTTGTAATTATAGTTGACCCTGTTGTAGTAATTCCAGACATACTTTCAAAAAAAGCATCTGTTACACTTAATTCAAGATTTGAAAAAATAAAGGGTAAAGAACCAAAAATTGCAATACTTATCCAAGAAAGTGCTGTCAATAAAAAAGCCTGATGTAAGTTTAATTTTTTATCATTATCTAAATTAGACAAAAAAAACAAAACGCCAAAAATTATAGTAATAATTCCAGCACCTATAAATGACGAATCTATTTCAGCATAAATAATTTGTATTATAATAGGAATAATCATTGATACTCCTAAAATAATTTGCAGCAAGCCTAAGGTAAAAAAGACAGTTTTATAATTGGACATTTTGAATGAACATTATTTTATGGTAAATAAATTTCAACTCTATAAGAATTAATAAAAAGGCCAAATATAAGATATTTTGTTATTATAAATCATGGTAGAAAAAATAAATATAGATAAAACTAATTCTTGGCCATTTGTAGAAGCAAAAAAAATTTTAAAAGATAAAAAAAAGTCGATTGAAAAAAAAGGAAAGATTACTCTACAAACTGGATATGGCCCGAGTGGTCTTCCCCATATAGGAACTTTTGCTGAAGTGGCAAGAACCTCTATGTTGGTAAATGCACTTAATCATATTACCGATATTCCAAAAGAGATAATTACATTTTCTGACGATATGGACGGATTAAGAAAAGTTCCAGATAATGTTCCAAATCCTGAACTTTTAAATAAAAATTTACATAAACCATTAACAAGTATTCCCGATCCATTTAAAAAATTTAATAGTTTTGGCGAACACAATAATGAAATGTTAAAAAGTTTTTTAAATAAATTTAATTTTAAATATATTTTCAAAAGTTCAACATCCCTTTATAAATCAGGATTTTTTAACTCTGCACTAGAAAATGTTTTGCATAACTTTCAGGGCATTATGGATATTATTATTCCAACATTAGGTAAAGAAAGACAAAAAACTTATAGTCCTTTTTTACCAATTTGTCCTGAAACTGAAGTTGTTTTAGAAATTCCTATAAAAAAAATTATAAAAGATAAATCTAAAATTATATTTGATAATAATGGAAAAGAGCTTGAAACAAGTATTTTTGATGGTAATTGTAAATTACAATGGAAAGTAGATTGGGCAATGAGATGGTATGCATTGGATGTTGATTTTGAAATGTATGGTAAAGATTTAATTGAAAGTGCAATTTTATCTACAAAAATTGTTAAATTGTTAGGCAAAAATAGTCCTAATGGTTTTGCTTATGAACTTTTTTTAGATGAAAAAGGAGAAAAAATTTCAAAATCTAAAGGTAATGGCATTACTATAGATCAGTGGCTTAATTATGCCTCACCTGAAAGTTTATCACTTTTTATGTATCAAAACCCTAAAAGAGCAAAAAAACTTTACAAAGAGATTGTTCCTAAGGCAGTGGATGAATATTTAGAATTTATAGAAAAGGGAAAAATTCAAAATGAATTAGAATTGTTAATGAATCCAGTTTGGCATGTTCATAGTGGAAAAATGCCAAAAGAAAAAAAAATTATGAGTTTTTCTATGCTTTTAAATTTAGTTGAAACTAGTAATGCTGATAATAAAGAAGTTTTATGGAAGTTTGCAAAAAAATATAAGAAAGATATTTCAGAGGAACAATACCCAATTTTTGATAGTTTAATAGAATATGCTATTCGGTATTTTAAAGATATAATTCAGAAACAAAAAAAATATAAAAAACCTAACTCTTTAGAAAAAACTGCTCTACAGGCTTTAGTTAGTAATTTAGAAAGATGTAATGATGAAATGTCACCAGAGGATATTCAAAGTATAATTTATTCAACAGGTAAAGATAATGGTTATAAAGATAATCTAAGAGATTGGTTTAAATTAATATACGAAGTAGTTTTTGGTGCAGAAAATGGACCAAGGATGGGTTTTTTTATAAGTTTTTTTGGAGTTAATGAAACTAAGGAACTTATAAAAAATAAAATAAAATAATGTTTTCAAAATTAAGATCTTTAATTTTTAAATTTGATCCAGAAACCGCACATAATTTAGCTATAAAATCTCTAAAATTAAATTTTTTTACTAGTGCTTTTGATGAAACTAAAAATGATGAAATATTCCAAACTACATTATTTGGAAAAAAAATAGATAATCCAATTGGAATTGCCGCAGGCTTTGATAAAAATGCTGAAATATATAATCCTTTATTTAAATTGGGTTTCGGATTTGTAGAAGTTGGGACAATAACACCATTACCACAATACGGTAATCCAAAGCCCAGAGTATTTAGATTAGAGGAAGATCAGGCACTTATAAATAGGCTGGGATTTAATAACTTAGGCGCCCAAGATGCTAATTTCAGAATTAGATCAAATGTTCCAAATGGTGTTTTAGGAATAAATATTGGACCAAATATGGATACAAAAGATAGATTGAAGGATTACTTGGTTTGTCTCAGAAAATTTCATGATGTTGCTGATTATATTACTATAAATATTTCCTCACCTAATACAGAAAATTTAAGAGATTTTCATGATCAAAGCAACTTAGATCAATTAATTAGAGTTTTAGAAAATGAAAAAAAAAACTTAAAGTCAAAAGTACCATTAGTAGTTAAAATTTCCCCAGATATTTTAAATGAACAAATCAAACCTATTATTGAAATACTTTTAAAATATGAAATTAGAGGAGTAATTGTATCAAATAGTACTGAGGAATGTAGAGATGAATTAAAAAATGTTTCTAAATACCAAAAAGGAGGGTTATCAGGAAAACCACTAGAAAATAAATCTAATGAACTGATAAATAAATTTTATAATTCAATGAAAAACAAAATTCAAATTATCGGGGTAGGAGGTGTTGACTCCGGTGAAAGTGCATATAAAAAGTTTTTGGCCGGTGCAAATTATATTCAATTATATACAGGTATGGTTTATAAAGGTCCAAATATTGTATCTATAATTAAAAAAGAATTAAAAGAGATACTTGATAAAAAAGGCATAAAAAATTTTCGAGATATAATCGGTCAAAAATAAATTATTTTAATATATTTCTAATTAAATTAGAAAAAAATCTTCTAAAAATTGCAGCACCAATTCCTAAACCTAAAGCCAGTACAATTGAAAACATACCATACAAGAATGGAACTTCTTTCGAAAGATCCCTTACAAATTGCGCTATTGGTCCTAAAGATTTAGTTCCATTTTCATAAACATGTTTTACAGTTTCTTCTGCAAAAAAAGTGTCATATGCGATGGCTATACCGACTATTAATAATAGTACTGCTAAAATTGTTTTAAATTCAGAGCTATCAACTTTTTCTCCAATTTTTTGTCCAAACTGTACACCTAAAATTGATCCTAAAATTAAAACAGTAACTAAAATTAAATCAATTGAGCCATAATTAAATGCATGTAGAACAGTTACTATTGCACTAACAAATATAGTAACAAATAAAGATGTACCAGGAATTAATTTTGTTGGCATTCCTATAATATATATCATTGCAGGCACTAAAATAAATGCACCTCCCACTCCCATAATTGCTGCAATAAATCCAACAATTAGCCCAATAATTATAGGTGTAAATGCACTTTCATATAGTTTAGATTTTTTAAATCTCATTCTAAATGGGAGTCCATGTATCCAATAGTGAGAATGTAATTTTTGTTTTAAAACAATTTTTTTCCTTGCTCTGTCAATTTCTGTTACACCTTGAACCAACATCATAGTTCCAATAATCGCTAAGATATACATATATGATAGAGATATAACTATATTTATTTTTCCTATATCTTTGAAATATGTGAATGTTAAAATACCAAGAATTGTTCCAAATATCCCTCCAATAACAATCATTAGACCCATTTTATAATCTAATGTTCCTTTAAACCAATGGGTAGTTGATCCAGAAATAGATGTACCTAAAATATTATTTGCTTCATTTGGAACTGCGTAAGCAGGAGGAATTCCTAAAAATATTAAAAATGGAGTCATTAAAAAACCTCCGCCAACTCCAAAAAGTCCAGATAGAACTCCTACTACTAAGCTTAATATAAAAATTAAAGGTAAACTTACATAGACCTCAGCTATTGGGAGAAAATATTCCATTAATATTTAAGTATTATTCAAAAATATTAATGTCAACAAATTGATTTATAAAGATGAAAAAATTAATAAATTTTCATAAAAGTTCCCACTATTATTATGCACCAGTAGGCAGTTAGTCCAAGAAAAATACCAGTTTTTAAAGCGGTTTTGCTGAATAATTGAAGAGTTTTTTTTAAAATTTTTTCAATAATTTTATTTAAATTTCTCAGCATTTTCGGTGATTAGCATGAATTTACAAATTTACAAAGAATTATTTTAAAATTGAAAATGATATATAAACTTGACTGGGTCATAATCCCATCTTATACAGTCACTTAAAGTTATGTCTAAAAAATGTGAATTAACAGGCAAAATGCCCTTTAAAGGTCATAAGGTTAGTCATGCTAACAATAAAACTAAAAGAAGGTTCTTACCAAATATAAAGAAGGTGAATTTTGTAAGTGATATATTAAAGAAGAATTTAAGACTTAACGTTTCAAATGCCGCGGTTAGATCTGTAGATAAAAAAGGAAGTATTGATCAGTTTTTAAAAGATGTAACTAATAAGAATTTATCCCCAAGATTAAGAAAGTTAAAGAAGATTATTTTATCAAAATCAACTTAATGAACAAAATTTTTTTGTTACTCTCATTTATAATGGGAGTTATTGTATTGTTATCAAACTATTTAGTTCAATTTCCGATCAAATATTATGGTTTACAAGAAATATTAACATATGGAGCATTCAGTTACCCAATTTCATTCTTAATCACAGATTTAGTAAATAGGTCTTATGGAAAAATTTATGCAAGAAAAGTTGTTTATTTTGGTTTCATTATAGGTATTAGTTTTACTCTTTTTTTCTCAACAAACTATGATGATTTAATTTCTATAAGAATAGCATTAGGATCGGGTACCGCATTTATATTTTCACAATTATTAGATGTACAAATTTTTGATAAACTAAGAAAAAGAAAATGGTTTATAGCGCCACTAACATCCTCTCTGGTTGGTTCTACAGTTGATACATTTTTGTTTTTTTCAATATCTTTTTATTCAACAGGAATACCGTGGGTTACCTTATCTTTGGGAGATTTAGCAGTTAAAATATTTGTAGCTTTATTAATGCTAATACCTTTTAGATTATTATTGGGGACTCTCAAGGTTATAAAAGCTTAGCATAAAAATTTATATCCCAATATTTTATATGCTAATTTAGCAACTAAGAAATTATAAGAGTTAAAACCTTTTATTGGAGAAAGTTCGTTTATATCAGCCCCAACAATATTAGAATTTTTCGCAGCTATCTTTATAATTTTTAGAGTTTCCTCCCAAAGTAATCCACCAGGTTCAGGAGTTCCGGTGGCGGGCATTATACTAGAATCTAATCCATCAACATCGAAAGTTAAATATACAGTTTTGCCCTTTATTAATTTTTTAAATCTTTTTAGGTTCCATTTAGGTTTATCTTTTGCCCAAAAAATATTGATTCTATTAGAATTTTTTTTCAAAAAAGATATTTCATTTTTTGAAATATTTCTTATACCAAAAGAAATTACTGATACATTTTTATAATCTAGACATCTCTTAATGGCAGAAGCGTGTGAAAATTTTTCTCCATTATAACTTTCTCTCAAATCTGCATGTGCATCAAAGTGTAAGAGGCATATCTTTTTATACTTTTTTACAAACGGAACAATACAACCAGGTGTAATAGAGTGTTCCCCACCAAAAGTAATTGGAAAAATTTTTTTATCTAAAATTTTTTTATTTATACTTGAAATTTTTTCAAGAGCTTTTTTTATACTTTTACTAATTTTAAAAGGTTTTAATGTTTTTATTCCAATTTTTTTGTAAGGCTCGCACTTTAACTCTTCGTCATACAATTCTACTTGATGTGAAGCTTTAATAATTTCTTTAGGCCCATTTTTAGTTCCACCACCATAGCTAACAGTTTTTTCAAGACCAAAAGGAACAACTACTACTTTTTCTTTAAAATTGAACTTATTATCAATTCCAAGAAAACCATTTTTATTAGAAAGAAATTTCAATTTTTATCCAAATATTTTTGCAAAGTTTTTTCTATCTCTTTTTTTCCATTCACCTTTATGGAAAGCATCACTAGCTATTAAAGGTAAAACAGAAGTTGCTTCAGCAAAGACCATTTGTTCTTTAGTTACATCAACTTTGCCCCAAGAACTTGCTTCTTTTAAGGTAGAGCTACTACAAGCGCCATCTCTAGAATCAGCAACAGTAATTTGTACAGCATATTTATGCATATCAACTTCCTTACCTAAAAGTTCTGCACAAATAACTGTATCCTGAATAAAATTTTTTGGAACTCCTCCACCTATCATAAACAAGCCAGATCCTTTTGACTGTATTTTTATTTCAGTCAATTCTCGAAATTCTCTTATGGAGTCAATGGTCATATGTTTTTTTGGATTTTTTTCTTGATGCATTACTAAACCGAAACCAGCACTGGAATCTGTAAATGCAGGGCAAAATATTGGAACATTATTTTGATATGCTGTTTCAATTAATGAATCTTTCTTTTTTGAATTTTTTTTTAAATATTTACCCATCTCATTTATAAATTCTCTTGAAGTATAACTTCTTGGTTCTAAGGTATCAGCTATTTCACATATTTTTTTGTCGCACATTTGCAATTCATCTTCATCGATATATGTATCATAAATTCTGTCTATATAATTTTTTCTTAATTCTCTATCATCTTGGAATTGTGAACCCTGGTAATGTTTAAATCCTAAAGCTTCAAAAAAATCCATATCAATAATAGCAGCACCCGTTGCAACTATCGCATCTACCATATTATATTTAACTAAATCTTTATAAATATTCATGCATCCTGCAGCAGAAGTTGATCCGGCTAATGTTAAAAAAATAGTACAATCTTTGTCTTTAAGCATCTCATTATAAATATTTGCAGCATTTGCAGTTTCTCTTGAAACAAAAGACATTTTTCCCATTGAAGAAATAATTTTTCTGGAGTCGAATGATGTAATATCTATATGCTCTACAGGATTTTTTAAAAATTTTTTTTTTATATTATGACCTAAGTTTTTTTTTTCTGACATTAAGCAACAAGAAACGATTTTCTAGTTTCTTTGTCGTAAATACTCATAATTGGTTCATCTTCAACTTCATAAATTTCATTTGAATAATATCCATTAAACTGTGTTCTAAAAGTTAAACCATATGAACCGAGTTGACCTAATTCAATATAGTCATTTTCTTTGATATTATTTGGAAGAACAAAAGGGCCTTTCATATAATCCATGCTATCACATGTAGGTCCATAAAAATCAAAAGATGTAAGTTTTTTAGAAATTGTTCTTCCAATAGCAATAAGGCGAGCAGGATAAACTATATTTGGAACTCCTGCATCAAATAGTGTTCCGTATGTACCATCATTTATATAAAGTTTTTGTTTTTTTCTTAAGTTTACTCTTACAATCGTCGAGCCACTCTCAGCAACTATTGCTCTGCCAGGCTCACAAATAATTTCAGGAATTTTATCTAATTTTAATTTTTTTAAACTTTTTTTAATTTCTTCAAAATAATTATCTAATGATTGTGGTACTAAATCTGGATAAATAGTAGGAAAGCCTCCTCCAACATTTATATAGTCAGGTACAATTTTTGTTTTTTTAATTATACTTCCTATTTCAGCAATTCCCTTAGCATAAGAAATTGGATGCATACACTGAGATCCAACATGGAATCCTAATCCAACTTTTTTTGCGTATTGTTTAGTAAGTCTTAGCAAGCCTGAGGCCTCCGATCCAAGAGCTCCAAATTTCTTTGATAAGTCTATTTCCGCATGTTCATTTGATACTGAAACTCTAACAAATAACTCTAAGTCTTTTGCTTTATTTGTAGACTCAATTATCTTTATTAGCTCATCTTTTGTGTCTAAAGAGAAAGTCTTAACACCATGTTTAAAATAAGCTTCATTAATACTCTCTCTACTTTTTACAGTATGCATGTATGAACATATTGCATTTGGATCTATTTTTTTTATATCTTCAATTTCCTTTATTGATGCTACATCAAAATTTTTAATTCCGCTTTTTATCAATGTTTTTAATACCTCAGGATGTGGATTTGTTTTTACAGCATAGAGAACTTTGCCTGGAAATTTATTTTGAAAAGTTTTTGAGGCCACATGTATCGAGTTTTTTCTGATACAATAAACAGGTCCTACAGGTTGTAGTTGACTTACAAGTTCGTCAACACTTTTAAATTTTTGCATCTCATATGCCCCCAAAAAAAATTTAATAAAAAAAATTTCTAATAAATATTTATTAAAAACTTTATATTCTTGCCAATTAATCCAATAGTCAATTAATGTAAAGCAAATAATAATGATTGATTTTAGAAATTTAATACTTATATGCAGGTCATGGATCAAGTAAATAAATATGTAAAATTAGGCGAATTTACTGATAAATCTTTATTAATTGTTGATGATGATGCTCCATTTAGAGACAGGTTATCAAGGGCAATGGAGAAAAAGGGCTTTGAGGTAATTCAAGCTGAAGGTGTAAAACAAGGTATAAATTGCGTCAAATTAAAAAAACCTGCCTTTGCAGTAGTGGACCTTAGATTAAACGACGGAAACGGGCTTGAAATTGTAAAAGCAATACAAGAAGGGAAAACAAAAAGCAGAATAATTATGTTAACTGGATATGGAAATATTCCAACCGCAGTTGCTGCAATCAAGGAAGGCGCAATAGATTATTTAGCTAAACCAGCTGATGCTGACGATATTGAAAAAGCACTTTTAGCAGATCCAAAACATAAACCACAACCTCCTGAAAATCCTATGTCAGCGGATAGAGTTAAATGGGAGCATATACATAGAGTTTTTGAACTTTGCAATAGAAATGTATCAGAAACTGCAAGACGTCTTAAAATGCATAGAAGAACTTTACAAAGAATTTTATATAAAAGATCTCCTAAATAAACTTTCTAAATTTTAGTAATATTTTAGTTAATAAAGTTAATAAACAAATTTTAAATAATTCAGCAAGCAAAAATGGTGCAGCTCCTAACTGAAATATTGGCTTATCCCAACCAATTAAATTTCCTAACCAAAGAATTCCTAAGATATAAATTACAGAAACCGATATAACTAACTTTATAAAAATTAAAAATAAATTTGTTTTTAAATTAAAATAACCTGCCAAAAAAGTTGCTGCTAAAAAACCAACCAGGTAGCCCATTGTGGGTCCTGTGAAGTATATTAGTCCAACACCTTTTTCTGGTGAATTTGAAAAGACTGGCAATCCGATAATGCCTTCTAAAAGATAAAGAGTAACCGTAGCTAATCCTATTTTATAACCAAAAGCTATTCCCAAAAAAAGCACCACAAAAGTCTGCATAGTCATTGGAACAGGGTAAAAATATATTTTGAGCTTTGCTGAGATTGTAAGTAAAACAGATCCAAGGAAAATAATTAATAAAAACTTTAAAATTTTTTGGCTTTGAATTGTTTTTACAGTTTCCATATTTTAAACTTACTATTTATTACTTGATTAATCTAGTTTTTTGTTAGTTGTAAAAAAACGTCTTCTAGATCACCATCATCTGTAGATATATCTTGAATTTCAATACCATCTTTTTTGATTAATTTAATAATATCTTCAATTTTAATTTTACTTTTATCATAGGTAATACAAAATTCATTTTCTGAACTAAAAACAATCTTTAATGTTTCTAAATCACCATCATTAAGATTAGCTTTCTGATTAATTTTAAAATTTACTCTTTTTATTTGTATTCTATTTAAAAGATTTATGGTGCTATCTAGTGCAACTAAATTTCCGTTATTTAAGATTCCTATTCTATCACACATTTGTTCAGCTTCTTCTAGATAGTGAGTTGTTAAAATTATGGTGACACCTTGCTTATTAAGTGAACGAACATTATTCCAAAGATTTTTTCTTAAATCAATATCTATTCCTGCTGTAGGCTCATCTAAAAAAATTATTGGAGGTTGATGTACCATTGCTTTGGCCATTAGCAATCTTCTTCTCATACCTCCAGACAAACTTCTTGAATAGCTATTGGCTTGTTTTTCAAGAGAAACTAATTTCAAGATTTCATTGGTTATTCTATCTTTTTTTTTTACTCCATATAACCCAGCTTGAAGTTCTAGTAAGTCTCTGGGGCTAAAAAATGGGTCCAAGCTTACTTCCTGTGGAACAATTCCTATAGAAGCTCTAACCTGCCTTGGATTTCTGTCTATATCAAACCCCCATACATTCACCTGACCAGAAGTTTTAATTACAGTACCAGCTAGTATATTTACAAAAGTAGATTTTCCAGCACCATTAGGTCCTAGCAAACCAAAGATTTCGCCTTGTTTCACCTCTAAGTTTAAATTATTTAGTGCGTATAGCTTGTTTAATTTTTTACTATTGTAAATTTTGTTTAGATTTTTAACATAAAGAACATTTTTTTTTTCCATTTGAAATTATACATTTACAACAAATACAATAATTAAGATAACATTATTTAAATGGATAAAATAAAAAAAACAGACCATTTTTACTTAATAGATGGGTCAGGATATATTTTTAGAGCTTATTATGCTTTACCACCATTGACTAGAAAAAGTGATGGGCTTCCCACTGGTGCTGTAAACGGTTTTTGTAATATGCTTTTTAAGTTACTAGAGGATTCAAAATCAGAAAATAACTTACAAAAGCCTACACACTTCGCAGTAATTTTTGACTCTGCAAGAAAAACTTTTAGAAATGAAATCTACTCAGATTATAAAGCAAATAGATCTGATCCACCAGAGGATCTAGCTCCTCAATTTGAATATATTAGGAAATCGGTAATAGCATTTAATTTACCTTCTATAGACTTAATAAATTATGAAGCAGATGATTTAATAGCAACTTATACTGAAAAAATTTTAGAGAAAGGAGCAAAAGTTACAATTGTTTCATCTGATAAAGATTTAATGCAACTATTTAAAAAAAATGTTCGTATATTTGATCCAATGAAAAGTAAATTTATAACAACAGAAGATATAAATAAAAAATTTGGAGTAGACCCAAAAAAAATAATTGATGTTCAATCTTTGGCAGGAGACTCTAGTGACAATGTTCCTGGTGTACCTGGGATAGGCATAAAAACGGCTGCAGAGTTAATAAATAAATTTGGTACTTTAGAAAAATTATTAGATAATGCAAACCAAGTTAAGCAGAATAAACGAAGAGAAACTCTTATAGAAAATAAACAAAAAGCTATAATTAGTAAAAAATTAGTTACTTTAAAAAAAGATACTCCAGTAAAAGAAAGTATCAATCAATTTAAATTAAAAAAAATAGACAAAGATAAACTTTATAAATTTTTGAGAGAAATGGAATTTAATCGACTATTAAGTTCAGTAATTTCTGTATACGGAGAACCAGAATTATCAAAAAATAATTTAAATATAAAACCAAAATCTGATTTCCTAGAAATAAATAAAAAAAACTATTTTTTGATAAAAAATATAGAGGAGCTTGATCATTGGATTAATGAAGCTGAACAGGAAGGAGAATTAGCTATAGATACTGAAACAAGTTCATTAGATGCCAATCAAGCAGATTTAGTAGGTATTTCTTTAAGTTCAAAGATTGGTAAAGCGTGCTATATTCCAGTTGGACATAATTCAAAAAATTCTCTTCAAAAAAATTTAGTAATAAAAAAATTAAAACCTATTTTAGAAGACAAAAGCGTTAAAAAAATAGGACAGAATATTAAGTTTGATTTTATAGTATTATATAGACAAGGAATTAATATGAATTCGATGGAAGATACCATGTTAATGTCATATGTGCTTGATGCAGGTAAAAATAGACACAATATGGATACTCTTTCTGAAATTCATCTTAATCATAAAACTATATCTTTTAAAGAATTAGTTGGATCAGGCAAAAATCAAATTAGTTTTAAAGAAGTAGAACTTAGTAAGGCTATGGAATATTCAGCTGAAGATGCTGATGTTACTTATAGATTATATAAAATTTTTAATGAAAGTCTCAAATTAGAGAAATTAACGAATATCTATGAGCTTTTTGAAAAACCTATGATTAAAATATTAGCAAATATGGAAATGAGTGGTGTAAAAATTGATAGTAAATTTTTAAAAAAATTATCCATAAAATTTGAAGAAAAGCTCAAAAACCTAGAAAAAAAAATTTTTAAAATATCAAAAAAAGAATTTAACATAGGTTCAACAAAACAACTTGGTGAAATAATTTATAATGATCTGAAAATTACTTCATTAAAAAAAACAAAAAAAGGAAGCTTTGCAACAAGTGCCTCTGTACTTGAAGATCTAGCTTTTAAAGGGCACGAATTTCCAAAGCTAATATTAGATTGGCGTCAAATTTCAAAACTAAAAAATACTTATTCAGATTCATTACCAGAACATATAAATCCTAATACTAATAGAGTTCACACTTCCTTCATGCTTGCAGCAACTACAACTGGAAGACTCGCTTCAAGTGATCCAAATTTGCAAAACATTCCAATTAAAACAGAAGATGGAAAAAATATAAGAAAGGCATTTATTGCTGAAAAAGGATTTACTTTGATTTCAGCAGACTATAATCAAATTGAAATGAGAATTTTAGCTGATTTGGCAGACGTTAAAGAATTAAAAAAAGCATTCAAAAATAACGAGGACATACATTCCTTAACAGCAAGTCAAGTTTTTAGTACTGATATAAAAAAAATTAATCATGACTTAAGAAGAAAAGCTAAAGCAATCAATTTTGGTATAATTTATGGAATATCTCAATATGGGCTAGCAAAACAAATAATGGTTTCCAATAATCAAGCTGAAGAATTTTTAAGTTCATATTTCTTAAAATTCCCAGAAATAAAAAAATATATGAATGAAACTATAAATTTTTGTAGAAAAAGTGGATATGTAAATAATATTTTTGGAAGACGAAGTCATGTAAGTGGCATTAATGATAAAAATTATAACATTAGAAATTTTCAAGAAAGAGCAGCTATCAATGCTCCAATACAGGGATCTGCTTCAGAAGTAATGAGAATGGCCATGATTAGATTAAATAAACGTTTTGAAAGCTTAAAAGATATAAAATCAAAAATATTATTACAAATCCATGATGAGTTGATTTTTGAGGTACCTAACAATGAGGTAAAAATAATTTCTAAAATTATTAAAGAAGAAATGACAAGCGTTTCAGAAAGTAGCCTGCATTCTTTTACAACACCATTGACAGTTGATATAAATATTGGCGATAATTGGGGAATACTGCATTAGCTAACTACTATTGCCCAAATTAGAACAATTTAGTATTTTTAATATCTTTTATGCAGAAACAAACAATAGCTTTAATTGATGACGATAGAAATATATTAACAAGCATAAGTATTGCTCTTGAAAAAGAGGGTTTTAATGTGCAGACATATATTGATGGAGAAAGTGCTCTTATTGGTTTAACAAGAACGCCACCAGACTTAGCTATCATAGATATAAAAATGCCAAAAATGGACGGAGAAGAGCTTTTAAAAAAGTTAAGAAAAAAAACTAGTTTACCTGTAATTTTTTTAACTTCTAAAGACGAAGAAGTGGATGAATTACTTGGATTAAAATTAGGAGCAGACGATTTTGTAAAAAAGTCAGGTGGATTTTCAATTAAAGTATTAATAGAAAGAATAAGAGTGCAATTAAGAAAAAAAGATATTGGGAATAACATAGAAGATGCAAAAAATATTATAGCACATGGAAAACTAAAATTAGATCCATCCCAATTAGAATGTGAATGGAATGGTAAACAATTGCCTGATAAACTTACAACTACTGAATTTTTAATTGTTAGAGAACTTGCTAAAAGACCTGGAATTATTAAAGAAAGATCTCAACTTATGGATATAGCTTATAGAGAGGATACAGATATTGAAGATAGAACAATTGATAGTCATGTAAAAAGAATTAGAAAAAAATTTAAAAAAGTAGATAATAATTTTTCTGCAATCGAAACCAGATATGGAAGTGGATATCGGTGGAACGTTAATTGATGTTTGATAATTTTATAAAAAATTTATCTATATTAAAAAAATTTTTATTTATTAATTTAATAATATTTATATTTATAAGTATTTTTACATTTGTTTATCTTAAAAGTGTTCAACCAAGTTTAATCAAAAAAAAAACTGAAAATCATATTCAAATTATAAATAATACATTAGATAATATTAATAGATTAAAAATTGAATTTGATGAAAGTGATATTAGAAAGTTTTTATTTTCAACTAGATTTCTTTTCCAAAGTTTAGACAGAGTTATTATATTTGACGATAAATTTAACTTAATAGGGGATACTGATACATTAGATCTTGATCCAAGATCTTTTTCTCAAAAATTAGAGATAATTGAAATGGATGATCTTAATAAAACCTCAGAAAAAAAAAATAAAAAAAAAGAAAAATCAAAAATAGAAATTCCTATATACTTAAAAAAAGTTTTACTTAGTTATTCTAAATCCGAAGATTTTGGAAAGCCTTATACTTTTACTAACGAAACATATAATCAGTTTTTATTAACTACAATTAAAAATGTTAATAACGGAAAAAAAAATATCGGTTATTTAGCAATTTCTGAAAAAGCTAATGATGTAAAATCAGCAGTTAATGAAAGAAGAATTTTCATAATTAGAACTGCAATCGTAGCTATTCTAGTTATTTTTATTTTTTCATTTGTTTTAAATACCTATTTTTTAAAACCAATAAAAAACTTGGTGAGTTATACAAATATAATTAAAGATAAAAGTAATGAAAAAACAAATATAGAAAAAATAAAAAAAAGAAATGATGAATTAGGATTGTTATCTCAATCTTTAGATGAAATGACATATGAGCTACAGAAAAGAATTAATACTGCACAAACTTTTTCAACAGATTTAGTTCATGAAATTAGGAATCCACTTGCGTCTTTGAAAAGTGCCTCAGAAATTATATCAGAAACTGACAATAAAGATCAAAAAGATAAATTAATTAAAATAGTTTCTCATGATGTTCAAAGAATTGAAAGGTTAATTACTGACTATTCGCAAATGCTAAAAGATGAAGCTGCGATAAGTTCAGAAAAAATGCATAAAATAAATCTTTCATTAATTGCAAAATCAGTAGTAGATGATTTTAATAGTATTTATAATTCTAAAAGAGGAATTTCTATAAAACTTAAAACTAACGGAGCAAGTGAATATATAATTTTAGGAATCGAAAATAGAATTGAGCAAATAATTGCAAATTTATTAGAAAATTCCATTTCCTTCAGTAAAAATGACCAGGAAATTCAAGTTGAATTGTCTAAAAAAAAAAATGGAAAAATAAATTTGAATGTAATTGACCAGGGAGAAGGATTTAAGGAGAAAGACACTAATAAAATTTTTAATAGATTTTATAGTAATAGACCTGGAAAATTTGGAGAACACTCAGGTTTAGGTTTAAATATTGTTAAAAATTTAGTTGATCTTCATAATGGTCAAATAGTAGCAACAAATAATAAAAATAAAGGTGCAAAAATAGAAATTATTTTTCCTAAGGCCTAATGATCAGTTGATAAATATTTATAAAGTTGTTAAAAGGTCGCTTCAATGACTGATTTTAAAGTAAAGGATATCAATTTAGCTGATTTTGGTAGGAAAGAAATTTCTTTAGCAGAAACTGAAATGCCAGGTTTGATGGCATTAAGAAAAGAATACAAAGGAAAGCATCCTCTTAAAGGTGCAAAAATTTTGGGTTGTCTTCATATGACAATACAAACTGCAGTATTAATTGAAACATTAGTTGAATTAGGTGCTGAAGTTAGATGGTCATCTTGCAATATATTCTCAACCCAGGATCATGCAGCAGCAGCTATTGCAAAAGCAGGAATACCAGTGTTTGCATGGAAAGGTGAGACTGAGGAGGAATATTGGTGGTGCGTTAAACAAACAATCGAGGGAAAGAAGGATTGGAAGCCAAATATGATTCTTGATGACGGTGGTGATTTAACTGCACTCATGCATAAAGATTACAAAGATTTATTAAAAGATATTAAGGGATTATCAGAAGAAACAACTACAGGCGTATTAGCGCTTAAAAAGATGGAAGCTCAAGGCACATTATTAGTTCCAGCTATTAATGTAAATGACTCAGTTACAAAGTCTAAATTTGACAACTTATATGGTTGCAGAGAAAGTTTAGTTGATGGAATAAAAAGAGCGACCGATGTAATGATGTCAGGCAAAGTTGCAATAGTTGCAGGTTTTGGAGATGTTGGAAAAGGAAGTGCTGCTTCATTAAGACAAAGTGGTGCAAGAGTAATGGTTACAGAAACTGATCCAATCTGCGCTCTGCAAGCAGCAATGGAGGGTTATGAAGTTGTACTCATGGATGAAATGATTAAAGAGGCAGATATAGTTGTTACAGCCACAGGAAACAAAGACATAGTTACAGCCGATCATATGAGAGATATGAAAGATAGAGCAATACTTTGTAATATTGGACACTTCGATAATGAAATTCAAGTTGAAGCACTAAAAAATTATAAATGGGACGAAATTAAGCCACAAGTTCATGAAATTACCTTACCAAGCAAGAAAAGAATAATTTTGCTTGCTGAAGGAAGACTGGTTAACCTAGGTTGTGCCACTGGACATCCAAGTTTTGTAATGAGCGCTTCATTTACTAATCAGGTAACTGCTCAGATAGAATTATGGAACAATTCAGACAAGTATGAAAAAAAAGTTTACGTTTTGCCGAAACATCTTGACGAAAAAGTAGCTAGATTACACTTAGAAAAAGTAGGTGCTAAACTTACAAAAATGTCTAAAGACCAGGCAGA
>MDTG01116312.1_pt1 | contig 19614 bp, 25 predicted proteins | sample 811421 | NCBI WGS metagenome assembly MDTG01 (sample SAMN05326645, study PRJNA326480) | marine metagenome | isolation source: seawater | place: Pacific Ocean: South East | collected 2011
CAAGGGTGGATTTTGATGCTATTGTTGAAAATTTAGACGCAGAGTATGCAGAGAACGGTGTTACTACCGACGCTGAAGGTATGTTTGAAGAGTTGGTAGAACAGTACCCAGAAAATGTTGCTGAAATAAAGGCAGCAATAGAAGATTTCTACCAGATTCAAATCTGAAAGGGATATTGAAAAGTTTATAGACTTTTCAATTAAAAAACTACACGCCATCGCCAATGAGAATTGTTAACTTATTTTGAAAGAACTCTAGGATCGTTTTTGCCTAGACCCCTGCACCAAGGGGAGTCATCGGGGGACCACTCGCATCGGGTGGTTCCTCTTTTCCCTTTTTTAAGAGCACGTTCTGCCTTCATTGCATCCGACCTACCATAATAAGGACCATACACAGCACGGAGTTCCCAAGGTTGGTGCATAGATGTATATTTCGCACCACCTTTTATCTCTCCGTTGTGTTGTCGCAGTCTTCTTTTAACATCTGTGGTACAACCCACATAATGAAATCCTGGAAGAGGATTGCCTTTCTTTCCCGTACGAACTTTAAGTGACTGGATAACATAAACCCAGTATTCTGACTTTTTCTTCATATTTTCTCTCTGTTTGGGTATGTTTACTATCATACTTGAACCTTATGTATATGTAAGCCCGATAAAATATGGAGAAGTTATGAAATATAATCACCAGTCAAGAACCCACCGCCAAATCCTCGCTGGAGAAATTGTCTCAAAACTCACTTCCTGCGGATTTACGCAAGTAAAGGAAGAAGGAACAATGGAACTTCTTTTTGAACGTCCGGTCGTTGGCGTTGATAACATGAGAGTTCGTGTTTATACCTCGGTGGATCAAGTAGGTAACCGACCTGCTGAGGTTCGCACCGTTGGTTCTGATGCTATTCGTGTGGTGACTCTCTACACTGCGCAGAAAGATGGAAAAGATCGCCCTCTGGCAAAAGCAAACATGAGAGTATTCCGAACTGGTGATATTGGTGACATTGCTGCCCGCATGTATGACAGAATGCGGGAATGCTACAAGGTAGGTTTGAGTAATCCTTGCACTTGCTCTAAATGCGGAGCGCCAACCTTTAACAGTAAGGAAAAGCGAAAGAAAGTTCGTGGCAAGATGGTAGTTGTCAAGCCAAGCCGAGTGGTCTGCGCTGAGTTGTGTTACTTAAATAAACAATAGATTGATTATCCAGCATTTATATCGGTTCTTAAAGAAAGGAGTTTCGATATGGGTGCTGGTTTTATTTTGTATAAAGAAGATCCTCTGCAGATTTTCACCTTAATTCCAACAAAGAAGAAGTTCTTATTTGATCTACCAAAAGGCACTGAAGATCCTGGTGAAAAAAGGCTTGACACAGCCCTTAGAGAATGTTTTGAAGAAGCAGGTATACAAGTACCTATTGAAAACATAGAGGGGGTTATAGAAGTTGATTCTGGACGTCTAACGATATATATCTCCCCATGGATAGAGGGTTGGGTTCCGAAAATAAATCCAAATCCTGATTCAGGTAAAGTTGAGCATTCAGGCTGGGACTGGTTAAGTCCAGAGGAGTTCATTTTAGATTGCCCCAAATGGATGAGGTCTGCCCCAAAGAAGTTCAAAAACTGGTATCTGAACTTCAAGCAATAATTTCCTTATCTGTTTTTGTAGGTAGGAGTATTGCATGAGTAAAGAAATACAAATCGGGTTCCCTTGTACCCATTACATCATAGAAGAAACAGTTTCTTTGGGTTCTGACAGAAAGACGGTGGTTTCGGGTTCTCCTATTGGTTCAGAGCCATCAGTAAGACTTCTTGTGAACAACCAATACTATATCCCCTCTTCAGGACTATATACGCAAGCATTTTTGACTTCTTCAAAAATAGGTCCTTACAGGATAGAAAAATGCGTTGGTTTGCTAGGACCTGATGCAAACTTGTTGATTGTTGAAACCCCATCCGGGAAGTTTGAGGTCAGACTTCCCGAGTTCAAAAGACTCAGTTTGAAAGATTTACAAAAGGCTCTGAGATTATCTGTTTTGTATGATTTTGTAGAGATTACGGAACAAAGTGGTGCAATAGCACTTAAAGAGAAACAAAACCTTGGCAAAGAAAGTTGGATCCGTGTTTCGGGCAAAGGTGCTGAATCTCTTGGGTTTATTCAAAAAGGTGCCAGAGGGGCAACACTTTATCCTGGATGGAAACTTGTAAAAGAGGAAACAATTATTCCTTCGTCTTTGAACCCTCGTTCTGCTTCGGCTCGAAAAGTTGTTTTTGACGCACCTTTAAGGGGAAACCCAGATTTGAAGTTGAGTTACACAACAATTCCAAGTATGTGTAAAAGGTGTAGGGCGACTTTTGTTGAAAACGATTACCGTTTCAGCCCAACCGGAGATGTATTAACAATCGAAAATGAAAACTTGTTATTGCAGGCTTGCTTAAAAGCAGTGTTAACAAATAAAGGGTCTAACCCATTTCATGTTTCATACGGTTCAAAGATACAAACTAGAATTGGAAATAAAATAGTGGGGGCAACTGCCGCTCTTGTAAGAGAAGACGTGGTTCGCGCTCTTCAAATAGTTAAAAGGCTACAAACACAACAAAGAGAGTTTCAAACTATAACTTCTAAAGAGTTATTGGTTAGAATATCATCAGTCGATGTCACAACTGATGCAAATGATCCAACGGTATATTATGTAGACGTGGTTGTTAGGAACGGTTCAAACGAGCCTGTTTCTATTTCAATAACCTACACTGCTCCTGGGGCAGTGGCTCTAACTGGCTCAAATGGCCAAAGTTTGGGTACATCAAGAGTAGGAGTATAACATGGCGCAAACTTATTCAAGTGTTCTTGTTCAAGGACCTGATGGCAATTTAAGGCAAGAATTAATCTTTACAACCTCATTAGAAGACCGTTTCTTTAATGGTGTTGTTCCCGAAGATGCAGTTTCTGTCGAAGTTTCGATAAACGGAAGTGGGTTTTCAGATGACCCTGCTCTTGTTGAGTGGGGTGATGGTACTTGGGTCGTGCCCTCTCCAACATATGAGCCAAATGGTCTTGCTCTTCTTGAGGGATTAAACACAATACAAATAAGGGCGATTCTTCTAACAGGTTCAACAACTAACACAGCAAATGTGGAAGTCAATTTAAAGTCATCTACAAACTTAAATGTTTTGGCAAACCCACCTACAAACACAACAGTAGACCAAAAGAATGCATCCGTTGTAATTTCAGCAGAACCCTCTTTGAAAACTGGGTTTATAGGTATGAACTTTTATGCTTCTCTAAATGCTGGAGGAGGGGTTTCAGGCTATCAAAGGGTGAATATCAACCTTGTTCGAGAAGGAACAGCAGTAGAAGAAATAACTTCTATCGCTAACTCTTCCGTAGATGCTCTTGTTAAAGTAGACGCAGAAAACAACCCAGTTGCTGACCCATTATTTTTCCGTGTAAGTGCTTCGCAAGAGAATGTTGCTGAAGCAACCTTACAAGAAGATTATAATGAAAAGTTCGAGATCCCAGAAACAACAAGAACAGTTCGAATGGATGTTTCTTTGAATTCGGTGCGTAGTGTTAAAACATATTCTTTTGACCATAATAGAAACTTTGGGCCAACATCAAGTCCTGAAACTGTTTCCGTAGGGGACTTCGCTACATTACCCAACGAAACACCACTTTACTATGTTGTAACCTCTATTTATTTTGATTCTGATTCTAATACAGAATATGAATCTTCTTTCTCTCAAGAAGTTGTTGCGCACCCGTTAAGTGTTACAACTGCTATTGGAAGTTTCTCCACAACAAATCGCCAGTATATAGTTGAAGAGTACATAACTGCAATTTTTAGATCTAACCCTCAAATAAAGGTTGAGGCAGGTTCAGTTCTTCGAGATACTGTTATAGACCCATTTTCTTCGGAAGTAGAAAGATTGAGGTTTGTACTAGACTTTTATCAAAGGGCAAGAACTCCAACATTATTACTTCAAATAGATGACCCGAACGGAACTGGTTCTTCTGTTCCTGTAACGCAAAGTGCATACAAGCAAGGTCTTCAGCAAGCATTTTATTTAGGATCAGCGCAGGAAACGCAAAACTTAATTGACGGTTCTTTCGATGCATATGCCTCCAACTTTGGTCTTGTTAGGAGGTCAGGAACTTCGGCAAAAGGAGAGGTGATCTTCTTTACAACTTCTCGACCAACCAATTCGATTTTAATTCCTCTTGGAACAACAGTTTCAGGAGGTGGTGTGCAGTTTTCCACAACAAGGGCTGCATCTATATCTTTGGCCAATATAGCAAGTTTCTTTAATCCTGTAACAGGAAGGTTTCAAGTAACAATACCAATAAGGGCAATATCAACAGGTTCTGTTGGTAATGTTGGAACAGGCCAAATAAACACTCTTGTTTCAAATCTTGGTGGTGGTGTTCGAGTCGTAAATGCATCTCCTATGATAGGAGGTAAAGACGGAGAATCTAATCTTGAACTAACATCGAGAGTTCAAAATACTCTTGCCTCCGTAGACTCGGGAACGGAAAGAGGTTATTTGCAAACGGCAGCCGATGTTCCTGGGGTTATTCGTGCTAATGTTGTATCTGCTGGTGACCCTTTAATGCAGAGAGATCTAGACGATAAGGGAGAACATAAAGGTGGTAAAGTGGATGTATGGGTTCAAGGAAACCAAGATGCAACAGTTACGGATGTTTTCTCCTTTACTTTTGAAATTGCAAGAGACATTCAATTTGAAACAGTGGGTGACCCAAATGACCTTTTGTTTAGAGCCATAGATCCAAGTTTGTCAGAAACAAATCCGATAGTAGAATTGATCGTTGATGTTGAACTAGGATATAACTTCATTAATGCTTCCACTGGTGATGATTTCGATATAACGGGTGCAACATATCCAAGTTTTAACACGGTGCAACTTTCTACAAGTATCCCCCAACCACTTGTAGACCTAACGGATGTTATTCTTGGGTCATACCGAAAAAGGGTTGGTAATGCTTTTAAGTTTATCCGACAGCCAGTTGATTCTGTTTTGAGTGTTATTGGAACAGTTTCAGGAACTCTTCCTGAATCAGCATATAACCTTGTTAAGCCAAACCCTCCTCTAGAAACCGGAAACTCCACCCTTGCTGGAGATTTCCTTCAAATAATAGGTTATTTGAACGAAGACGGACAAAGAGTTCCAAGTGGTGACACAACTCAGGTAACTAATGAACCTCATGTTCTTGTAGGGGTTTATCCTGAATTCCTAGATAATCTCGGGGCAAACTTCTTGTCTGTTCGCGTATTCAATCCCACAAGATCTATAGAATATAGGGGTCCCAACGATCCTTCAGGAAACCCTGATTTTCAAATAACACTTGGTAGTGAAACAGTCCCAGTTTCTATTACAAGAGTAGAGGGTGGGCAGATATCATCTGGGGATTCCGTTGTTGTTGACTACCAACACGATGAAAACTTCACTGTCACATACAACACTGACCTTATTGTGAGTTTGGTGCAAGATGCTGTTGACGAAAAGAAACATGTAACTGCTGATGTTCTAGCGAAGAAAGCAATTGAAGTTCCACTTGATGTTGAGGCAACTGTTATTTACTCAAGAGGAAGAGATGTTTCCTCAGTTGATCAAAGTATTCGCACAAACATTGGAAACTATTTTAATCAATTAACTTTGGGGGATCCTGTCAGGCAATCGGATGTTGTGAACATTATTGAAAAGTCAGATGGGGTTTCTTATGTTATTGTACCATTTACAAAAATGGTACGCCAAGAAGGTTCTCAAGTTGTAAGAGAAGAAATAAGTACAGATACTGCTGCCGAGTCTACATTAATTACTTCCTTAACTTCTAACTCGGCTGTTGTTTATATTTTGAACAATGCATTAACTGCCTCCACAACTGATGGGGGTGGCTCAGAAGACATTTTCCGAGGAGTATTTCAAGATGATATTGGATTAGAGTTACTCCCTGCATCCGCAAATCTTGAAAGTCTTGGGTTTTCTCCCGGCAGAAGTTACATAATAGGTTTTGGTGGGGTTTCTATTCTTGGTTACTCTGACGACGCAACCCTTATTTCCCAAGGTTATGTTACTGAGAATGCAATTTTACAAAGAAGAAAGCAACTAACTGCCAACAAAGTGCTGGTTTCTTTGGCTGTGGGAACTGACCCAACGATACACACTTATGCTGCAACATATATTGTTGGTTTCGACACTGGGTCTAAAGACATAGACCCAGGGAAAGCAGAGTACCTTGTTCCAGGAACCCTTGTTTTCACATATGATGAAGATAGATAAGGGTATTCTATAATGAGAGGTGAAAAATGAAACTAATCGGTGAAATAACTGAACAATGTCAGAAAACTGTTGCAGATCTCCAACTAAACCAAGACTTGATCTTAAAAGAAATTGGTAAGTTAGAATATCAAAAAGATTTAATGCTGAACCAAGTAAAAGAACTTCAGGCAACAATACAAAAACTGTTAAACCAAGAAGTGTCTGCTTTGGGTGTTCCCAAAGGTGCTGAATGGGAAATTGCAAAAGACCGTAAAGTATATGTTGCTGAGGTGGGTGACTAATGCAAGGTTCTGAATTAATTGATAAATTGATTGAAGAAGGAGTTAAAGAGTTCCTTATTCTTGCCCCTAGAAATGAGTATGACGGTGGTTGCGTAGGTTTCAAAAAAGAAACCAACCAACTCATATATGATTACAACCTTTTATATGCTAGTTTGTGTAATTCCTGGAGGCCAACATTTAAAGACGAAGATGAACTTTATGATGCTGTAGACGACCATCTTTCATACAATACATTAAGATCCCTCCCCTATTACCAAAACCCTCCAATTATTCTGCTAGAAAATGAGGATGGAGTAAAAGTTCCACATGGAGAGAGATAATGTCAACAGGTTGGGATCCAAGTGCAGGTGATTTTCCGTGGCCACCACAAAACGCAACTGCTATGTCTTCTTTTCATTCTTCCGATGCTGATATTCGTTGGGATGATCCGTCTATTTTAAACATAGGACCTGAGTTCCCACAAGAAGAAACCAAAAGAGCATCTGTTGACCTTACAGTTATCTTAAACCCAAGGCCATGGCAAATAGCCACGGGATCTTTTACTGTAAATAGTCTTCCTCTTGCGGGGGACTTTATAGAAATAGGGGGAGTTCTGCTAACTGCAGTTAATGGTGCTTTTGCTCGGGACGAGTTTGATATTTCTTCGGGAAATCTTACAACAATAGCATCGAACATAGCAACTGCTGTAAACCAAGGTTCCGTAAAAAGTCTTGGGTTGTCCGAAGCAGGTGCTTCTGGACCGATTGTTTTCTTAGAGTACCCTGTAGACGGGGAAGAAGGAAATCTTGTAACTTTGAGTTCTACAACTGCTGCTGTTTCCCCATCCGGAACTTCTTTGACCGGAGGGCAAAAAGGAGATACTTTGTTCTTTGGAACTCTTGAACTAAAAGCAAACGGATCAAGAACATCAGGAGAGAATAATTTTGATGTTTCAGGAACAATACAAGATGTTGCGGAATCAATTAAAGACGCGATTAACGATTCTTCAAATTATTTTGGATTATTTACTGCTGGTGTTTCCTCTAATGTGGTTACGGTATATGTTGCTGAGCCAGGAGGTCAAGGAAATAACATTCCTGTAAACATAGGGTTTGGTGACTCTACTGCTCCGATTACGATGGATTTTTCTAACGGATATACTGCAGGAGGAACTGGAGTTTTTTGTCCAGGAAAGTCGAACACTCAATGGACTATTGTAGGTGTTAATATATACAGGTCAGACACTTCTCAAAGAGGTCCGTATTTCCGTGTAAACCGTGTTCCTGTTGCGTCCCTGTTTTATCGAGACCATACAAATTTGGTAGAAGTTATAGATGAAGTAATTCCATGGGAAGGGGGGTGGATTTTTAGAGGTGATGCGCCAAATGCCAGGTCATGGAGAATGCGTTCTAGAAACACCCCAATTGTAAAGGTGGGTACAAATGGGATCCCTGCTGACTCTGAGTTTGATGTAACTGTAAAGATTAATGGCAAAGAAGTCCCTGTTCGGGCTGTTTTTGGTCCCAAAGGAGAAATTGACTTAGATTTAAGACCAGTTTGGGATCCGGCTACCGAAACAATGATCGAGCCTGTGATTCCAGAAGAAAACTATTCAATAACTTTATCTTACACATATATGAAAGGCAATAAACTTGTAAACACACTAGACAACCGCCATAAAGTGTTTTACAGGCTTACAACAGTTGCCCTAGACCCCTCTGGTACTTCTGCCACAGGGCTTGTTGAAACCCCTCTAGAGTACTCCGAACCTATAAGTCCTATGAACTCAGAGAAGTTGGATTATATATGGCGAGAGGCGATTAGAAGAAACCGATGGATCTTAGAGCAGGGTGGGGAAAGGGTAAAGTTGTTTATTAGGAGAGTAACAGGAAACCCTTGCGATTGTGTTTGGGATGCTAGGTTAGAAGAGTATTCTAAACAACCTCTTAATTATTGTATGCGGTGTTACGGCACAGGTTGGGTTGGGGGGTATGAGGGACCCATAGATATAATTATTGCCCCAGACGATAATGAAAGAACAGTAACTCAAACCGCAAACGGAAGAAGATTAGAGCACAGTTATGAGGTTTGGATTGGTCCTTCTCCCATGACATCTCAAAGAGATTTTATTGTAAAACAAAATGGTGAAAGGTATTCTATAGGTCCTGTAAGAAGAACGCAAGTTAGAGGTTTAATTTTACAGCAAATGTTTAACATAGGTTATCTTGACACAGGAGATATAAGATACCAAGTACCGATGAGTCCTCTTGAAAGACTACCTTGGCCTGAAACAAGGTTTTCCAACCCAGAAGACTCAGAATGCCAAGAATCAGCACCTTATCCTGTTGGATATGACTACCAAGCAAGCCCGATGATGTCGGATAAGCCATCTATTCCAGAAGGAAGACAACAAAGAGGTAGAACTCCTGTTTGGCAGAATATAACATATGGGGGTAAAGGTAATGGGAAAGAGTAAGGTTTCAGTTAGAGGGTCAAGAAAAAGCACCTTTCAAAAAGGTGTGCAGGTTCCGTTAACAAGTGCGGAGATAACCAAAATAGCAGGTATCTTACTTGAGTCTGTAAAAGCAGAAATAAGGAAAGACATTGCAAAGTCGTCAGGTGTTAGAAGTGCTGGGCAACCTGTGCCTATACCAGACTCCAAAAAGTTTGTAGACTCATTCAAAGTTCGCATCACAGGGAAAACTATTGAAATATATTCAGACTGGCCAACAGCAGAAGCACACTTAAACAAGAAAGATAAAGGTCCTTTTCCGATGAGGTGGCTTGCAAGACCTCAAGTTCCTTATTCTAGGATTGAAACAAAAGACGGGATTTCTTTAGTTCGTTCTACACCTTCAAGCCCAAACTTCTGGGTGCATCCTGGTTTCAAAAAGTATTCTTTTTTAGAAAGAGGTGTTCGAAAAGGTCAAAAAATAGCCAGAGAAAAGGTTTTGACCCCAAAAGCAGTTGATTTCGTTATGAGAAAGGGTATATTTAATGCGACGAGTAAAAGATGATAAAGATTGAAACAAATCTTGAGATTGTTGCCATACCGGATTTAAAGTTATTCGTGAGAAAACATGATCCTATTTGGATAACTCAAGAACAATACAACTCTTCTTTGGCTTTGAAGAGACTGGAGAAAATGGGATCAGTTGTTTGTTATCCAAACCAAAGGAGTAGAGAAATGGCCAAACTACCGAAAGCACCCAAATCAGCGCCAATAAGGACAAATAGGTTCTCTAGGCCAAATAAAAATGGGCCACCAAATAAGCCAGATAATTCTAATCTACAAATGCAAGAAGAAGTTAAGAGAGCCACTTCAGAAGTAGCAAGGCAGGCTGCTGAGCAAGCAGTGCAGAATGTGGCCGAACAAATACTAGCAAGGCTACCAGCGCAGCAACAAACCCCTGCAGCAACTAATGTAGAGGGTCTTGAAGATATGATACAAAAGGCTGTTTTAAATGCTCTTGGAAATGTGCAAGTTGTTTCAGGGTCTGCTACTTTGAATGAGGTTCAACAAGGACCTGAAGAACCAATATATATTCCTTCTAACATAGTAGATAAAGATGTAAAAGGTAATGTAAACATAAAAAGCGAAACTTCAGAGTCTGAGGGACTTGACGATGCTGCTGAAGCATTAAAAGAATTAAGAAAATCAAAACCAAAAAGGAGAAAATAATATGGCTAAATCTGTTAAACTGGGTGTTGGACTAGATGTGGGGACCATGAACTTGGTTTCAGCAAAAATGGAAAAAGGAAAAGTACAAACTTCAAGAGTTCGTGATGCTTTTCTTGACCTTGAAGAAGGAGCCAAGAAAATGCTCAAGATCTCTAATGTAGACTTTATTGATCAAGGCGAAGATGGCGTTATCGTTATTGGTGATGCTGCGTTAGAGATGGCCAATGTATTTGGTAAAGAAGTAAGAAGACCCCTTTCACGTGGTCTTGTTTCCGCAGGGGAAATTGATGCCCTTTCAGTATTGGGGGTTCTTGTTAAAAACGTGCTCGGGGAACCAAGAGAAGAAAATGAGGTGTGTTACTTCTCTGTCCCTGCGGCTCCTGTTGACGAAAACCGTGATGTTGTTTATCACAAAGGAGTATTCGAAAGAATTGTGGAGGAATGTGGTTATGAGGCATATGCGGGTAATGAAGCGATGGCTATTGTCTATGCTGAGACGGCTCGAGATGGCTTTTCTGGACTGGGCATTTCTTTTGGCTCTGGTATGTGTAATATCGCTTTGGCTATATCGGGAATGGAGGCGATGACTTTTTCTGTGGCAAGAGGTGGTGACTGGATAGATGCTGGCACAGCGAAAGCAGTAGGTTCTACCCAATCTCGTATTTGCGCAGTAAAGGAAAAAGGTTTTGACCTAATGAACCCGAAGTCTAGAGATGAAGAAGCACTTGCTTTGTACTACAAATCTTTGATTGAATACTGTATCGATCAAACAGCAAAAGAATTTATTCGTATCAAAGACAGGTTTTCCATGCCCAAACCTGTTCCTATTGTTATATCAGGTGGAACTTCTTTGGCAGGAAACTTTGTAGAGTTCTTTGAAAAAGTTTTCAAGAAAAAGAAAAGAAAGTTTCCTTTCGAAGTTTCAGAAATCCGGCATGCTTCAGATCCTCTTAATGCTGTAGCAAATGGACTTCTTATTCAAGCCCATCAAGAATATGAAGAATAACTACAGTTGCAATCCTGTAAACCACTGAAAGTTTTCCAGGACTTGCTCGGCATTTAACCCACTCCTGTCTACAAGGATACTCTTCCGTCCTTTAGATGGGGGTTTCATTCCTCCTGGGCTCATAGGGTCTGGTTTCCATCTAGAAGACTTCCCTGTAATAAAATAAACTTTCAAAGAATACAATTCTGGGCGAATCTCTTTAATCTCACACCAAGTTTCGTTCCACCCTCTTGTAAGTTGAAACTTTACTTGCGTTCTTCCCCCGGAAAAGTTTCTTGCTCCAATCTTATGTTGCAAGAAAACTTTTATGTTTCCTACATCTCTAGCATTCAAGATTTCTAATAGTGGGTATTGCATAAAACCTCCTGTTTAAAGCACTATACTGATTACATATACATAAGGTTTCTAAAATAACAAAACAAACCTCAATAGAAAGATTATTTGCATTTATATAATAAATGGAGAAAAACATGAGAAGAAAAGCAAGTGCTACGAAAGTGGCATACTTATATAAAGTGGCAAACTTTTCTAAGAAAGCCCAACGTCCTTATATGCCAGAAGTAAATATGAAAGCATATAAACAAAACTTGGCTTTCATGGCTCACATGATTGATGCTGGAAGAAATAATTCAAAGTTTTATGAGATGGCTATTGTTCCACATAGAGACGGGACCGCAACTCTTACAAAAATGTGGGGTGCGCTGGGTAAAGGTAAAACAAGAACCAAAGTAGAGCACTTTGATAATCTTGAAATGGCCCAAAAAGCGATGAATAAGCATGGTAAAGGCAAACTTCAAAAAGGTTATGTTAATGCTTTCTTAAGTGCTCCAAAAGGGCAGTATCCTATTGGTCTTGACCGTGCTGGTCCTGGTTTTGGTTGGGGAACCCAAAGCATCCGAACTCAAATCAATGCCCTTAAAGAAATGGCTATCGATATTGAAGAGGGAATGAGTGCTTTGAGAAGTTCTGACAATCTAGAGTTGATTGAAAACTTAGAGCAACTCAAAGCAAACCTTGAAAACTTGGATGACGGCATGGCCAAAGAAATCCGTAGGTTGATCGTTTCCCCATTAAACAAACTTCGTAGTGGAGAATTAGACGAAAGATTAACTCGCAAGTATCTAACAACTTTAAAGAACTATATCAAAAACCAACTCAAATATCACCAATAACTACTCAAGTGGAAATACAACAACGAAAGATAAGATGTAATCTTACTTTTCACCGAATAGGCGATGCATCAATCTGATCTTCGCCTTTTTTCGTATTCCTGCACGAAACAACAATTTGAATAGTCGGTAAGTATCTTTCACATCTTTCTTGGCTGTATGTGCTCCGTGTTTAGACCAACCCAAGAACTTCCTGATGTTATCCATAGAAACACTTTCTAAGCCCATTGGCACAAGGTGCTCCTGCGCTAATGTAACGGTGTCTATGCAATGATAGGGGATATATACCTTTTGTCTCTTTACAAAGTCCTCTGGGAGTCTAGCGACCCCCCATTTAAGCATATTCAAGTCGAACTGTATATTATGTCCTACAGCAATGCGATTTTTCATAAACCTAGCGATGTCGACAATCACGTCTTGAAAGTCTGGAGCATCTTTCCATTTTTCTTCTGTGTACCCATTTATCTCTAGAGCACGAGGAGATGCAATCTCTATGTTTTGAGGTTTAATCTTTGTATAGAACTCTCTGCCAGTATCTGGATGGTAAAGATATATTTCTAAGATTTCGTGTTGAGGTGTAAGACCTGTTGTTTCAGTATCGAAAACAACATATCCTTTTTCTGAGATTTTCTTTTTGGCCATAAGGACCTCCTTTCATATTCACATAAGGGTTTTGGGAGACTATAACATACCCCGCAATAGAAAGTTTATGTTTAAGAGTATAGTGCACACTATATTATAGAGGTCAGAAATGAGTATGCAGAAAAATGCAAACACTTTTCGGAAAATAAGGGCTGGGGTTCCTGAAATTAAAGATAACGGGATTTTGAACTCTTTTGTGGATCCTTCTTGGGAGAGTGTTGTTGATGGAACTTATGGTTTAAGCATCCCTTATGTAGAAAGTATCAGAATAGGGGAAATTGAAGCAGATAAAGAAGATGGAATTCTTTATGTGGATGTTACTGCAAGAGTTCCTTTCAAAGTTTCTCCTTGGTGGAAGCAAAACCCTGAATCTTTCTTTTCTCAAGTCGAGAAGTCTTGGGGCACCCCACTTTATGAGAATACAGGACTACCTTTTGAAAGGTATTTCTTTTCTGCAGCATCTGTAGACTGGGGACCTTCTTCTGTATTAAAGTTGTATGGTTCTTACGAAGAACCATATATTCTTGTTGAGAAGTTTGTAAATCCTGGTAGATACCAGAGAGAGTTTAACGGTCTTGTCCAAGAAATGACTGCAAAGTTCAGCAAAGAGTACAAGTTATCTGCAAGCCGCAAGCAAGCAATTTCGCAAATTGCATCTATATTGAAACAAATGGATGCGGAAGCAAAGAAACTCTTTAGAAAGTATTAAGTTTGAAACGAATTACCATAAAAGATCCAAGCCCGCAAAGAGGAACTGATTCTGAGGAAATAAAGTGTTTTGTTTCTTTTGTTGAAGAAGGATCTCATTGGGGTGAGTTTGAGGTGTTTAGAGGGTCCTCTTGGGAAAAAGTTGTCAGTGTGGTGCCTGCCGATGATTTCTCCCATGCTCTTCACGGCATGGTGGACCCTCTTCTTCGATCTCTTGGTAGGGAACCCACCTCAGCAATCAGAAAAATAAAACCCGAAGAGGGAGAGTGCTTGCATAAAAGCATATGCATCGGTTGGGATAAAGACTTTTGTAAGCCAGGAGGGCGCAAAGGTAAGGGGAAGAAACTTAAATGGGGTCCCCCAGAGTGTTATGAGCCTCCTCTTCAGGGTGCTAGTCCAGATATACAAGAGATCTTTTCTGAAGTGTTGCTGGCTCTGAGAGAAGGGTTTTACATTGTTGTCGTAAAAGGTGCCGGATTTAATTTTGCCTGATTATGGCCAAACTTCACGCATAACACCACGGGCAAACTTCAAGAACTTGGATACCCAGTTAGCAGAATAGCCAGTTGCTATGATTATGTCTTTATTCTTCCAACCATCGAAAAGCATCTCGATAGCAACTTTGGCTCTTTCCAAGTCCATTTTATGGCTCGGGCATCGAGCAAAAACTTCTTGTCTTAGATGTTCTTTAAGGGTTTCTATCTCATAACTTTCTCCTTCAACAGGAGTTTCTTTAGCAAGTTTCGAGCAAGCAACATCTTGTCTTTCACCGTTTTCATCTTTAACACCGAAAACCTCATTTCTTTCAAGGCGAGAAAACTTTCTTCTATAGTTAGAAACTATACACCCTGAAACCATGTGAACATAATGCCCAAAAGATGACTTACTTGGGTCAAATGGGCATTTGCCGTTATTACGAACAAGAATACCTTTATAGACTTCTTGAAGAACATCATCAGGATTATAGCCCATTGCAATTACTTTCTTGGCAAACCCAGCATAAAATAGTCTTTTAACATCTATCGCTTTTCTAGATAAGTCAATACCCAAACTCGGAGCACTTATATAAACACCCACATCTTGTTTAGGGTTTTCTTTCGCAAGAACGGATAACGACCTTTCACCGAACAAATCAAGAACATCTGTTCTGTATTCTTTTCTCTTGGAGTATTTGCCAAGGCGAAAGTATCTGTCCCAGCAATAATGGAGATCTTTCTTTACAGGTTTTATCAAATCAGGATCATTGTTCACAACAGCAAGAAGTGTTTTTCTCACATTAGGATAAACTTTTCTGCCGATCGGCCATTCAACCTCTATTCTATCTTTCATCCTATAAATAGGATAACTACCATGCTCTGACCTTGAGTATAAAACATCCATAAAAAACCCCCTTAAAAGAAACACCCAATACCTTATTACTATTTACGTGTAAAGTATAACCCCCTTTATGTAAAGATATAGGTATTTTTATTTGTTTGCCACTATTTGACAGTATCCTAGAGCATAAAATATGGCTATGTACTACGACTATATCACAAGATTGTCATCGCCCTGCTACCAGCCTTTGACAGCCTAACCCAAACTCCTGTGACATTAATGTAGCCTTGTTTTTTCAACCAAGCAAAGTGTTTGTACGGTATTTCAGATTTTTTCATCTTTTTGTTCCAAGAAAGATCCATCATGGTTTCTAGCACTCTTTTCATTGAACACTTCCTTATCGGGTTTGGGGTTTGAACACAACTTCTTTTCCAGAAACACCCTTTTGGCCAGCGATCCAGAGAGAAATATAAGTCGCAGTATTTTGCAGGATAACATGAGATTTGGGCCACCAGTCTTTAACTCCGGCGATTGTAGCCAAGTATGCCTTAGCAGTTTCTTTCTCAACCCAGATCGCCTCTTCAATTTCAACATGAGTTGGCTTGGCTATTTCTTCTAACTTTTCAGCACCCTTATCTGCGTCATTACGGTGGACAAAGCGATGAGCCAACGCCATTATATGCTTGCACGGATCTAATTTGAATGCAGGAGTACCGTCCGGATTCATTTTATGAAAGTCTGCGCAAGAGCAAGAGATTTCTCCTGAACCTTGGAAACCATTTTCTTTGGTGGGGTGCGGTGAAAAGTCTGCGGTGATTTTCACGTCGTAGATAGATTTTCCAGAACCAATAGCAATACCGGAAATCCCAGAAGTATTCGCTGTGGTTGTACCCTCTCGAAACCCAACTTGGGCTCCTCTTTCATTATATCGAGTTCTTGTGCAACCCAACACATTTGAACAAACATTTTCAAGATTTTCAATAACAGACATAACCAACTCCTTTAATATATTTCAGTTACATATACATAAGGTTGCTGACTAGCCAAAACATACCCATAAAAACAAAAAAGAGTCCGATTTTCACCGGACTCTTAGGGATGGCTTGCAAATCTAAATTATGCTTTTGTCACGAACTCGTTTAATTTCTTTGCTGCATCTACAACATCCTCTACCGTGTAAGGGATATATTCTTTATCTCCCGAGGCAGCCATCTTCATTCGGGCATTTTCTCGAAGAATGTTTTCAGCAAGATGTAGCAGATGTTCGCGGATCTCATAGGGTTTTGTTTTATCGGACATTTCTGTCTCCGTGTTAGGTGTTAAGTGTTAAGTGTAATGACCTGTAGTGGCCATTACCACTATACCCTATTCAATACCAACCATTATAACTTTCCCGGCAGGAATAGATTTTATCTGGTAGTACTCCAAGAACTCTTCAACGGACTCCGTGTCAGTATTTCCAGTGACAACCTCAAACTCTAACTCTTTTCGGATAGTAGCAAGATCCTGACTGAGTAAGATTTGATCTTCTGCAGAGGCTATTTTAGGTGTTAAGGACTTAGAAGTCCATTTTTTGCCCTTATACTCACCTGTAAGAACCCCAGCCTTGGCAGCATCGATAACAGCCTGACAAGAGCCATATTGTGCAAGCATCTTAGCAGCCCAACCTGCTCCACAACCCGCAACTCCTGGAATGTTGTCCCCCCCATCTCCGGCCAACCCTTTAAGTGGCGCGATCATTTCAGGGGAAACACCCCACTTCTTTTGAACTTCTTCAAAATTAAAGACTTTGTCACCTTTTCGTCCCGAACCTCCTGCGATGACATGTATTCGGTCAGTAACGCATTGATGCATGTCACCATCTCCCGAGTAAATGGCAATCCTGGCCTCAGGATCTTTTTTCTCGTAGTAGTGCGCAAGAGTGCCTAGCGCATCATCTGCTTCCCAACCTTTTACACGACAAGACTTCCACCCTGCTATATCTATAAGGTGGTTAAGGGCATCTTGTTGAGAGAACATCTCTTTCAAATACAATTCTTTCTTGAGTTGTTCATCCGGATCGGGCAGTTCCTGTCTTCGGTTTCCTTTATATTCGGGAAAGAGTTTCCTTCTTTCATGAGCACCACCCTCCCAGCAAAAGATAACCTTACAGCCCGACGGTTCTGCCCACCGTTCAAAACATTTCACAGAAAGATTTAAAAATCCGTATATGGCTCCGGTAGGAACCCATGTTTCTGTCGTAGGGTCTACAAAACCAAGACCACTGAATGCAGCCATGGCTCGATGTAAAAGGTGACTTCCGTCAATTAGTATGACATCGTAATGGCCATCTAGTTTGGATCCGTTTCCATCTAAGTCGAAAATAGATAATTGCATTGTTTTCTCCTTTTAATTACATTACCCTATGCAGCATACTCGTCGAACCCCAAGGCTGCTGCCTCATCCTCCCAACGGAAGAACTCTGGCTTTTCCGTTTCTTTGATGGGAGCGATGAGAAGAGTGGTGGTTCCACAGTATTCTAACTTTCCCTCGTACTCGTCGAAGTATGTTTCATCGACATAAATCTCCCCAACGATTTCCCATCCTTCTGGGTTGTTCGCTGCTTCTGCAGGAACCTTATCCCAACTGGCAAGAGGGTGTCCAGTTTCTTTGAGCCAAAGAAAACCCTCGGTGGCCACTACCGCACGAGTCATGTCGACTCGGTCAGTGTTAGAAGAAGAGAGATTAAAGTCAGAAATAGTAATTGCAGTCATGATTTTCTCCATAGTTTATCAGCCTTACAGATACAAAAGGTCTCTTGACTTCTAAAACATACTCTATTCTGAAAACTTTTGCATAATTTCTTGAAAACTTTCAAAGATCTGTTCTACTTGATTGAAATGGCCAAGTTTTTGTTTCCTCTGAACTTCCTTTTGAACAAGGTCGCGAGACCATGAGGCAAAGTCAAGTACTGATAGTGCTCTTAAATGATACAGTGCAGAGCCCATTTGATCTAATTCATAGAAAACTTCTCCCTCTGACTGGTCATTATACACATTTCGCAGACTTCCCATGAGTCGGCCAAAAATGATCCCCTCAATATCAGAGTTTAAGTGGTAAAGGATAGAACCTTCTTCCCAGCCCCCAATCTCGGCAAGGTGGTCATATATAAAAGCCCAAAGAACAGACCGCGAAAATGATGCCCCCACTGTTTCTATATATGTTGTTTTCTTGCCCTCATACTCTATCAAGTACTCATTTATCATCTTTTCGATTTCAATATAAGTGTTTTCCATAGTCTTCTCCATTTCATACCCATATAAGGTTATATGTATTGTTCTAAACCCTCAGGCTGCTTTAATAAGTTGGTTAGATGCAAAACCCTTTGAACATACAACCTGTTGAGTGCGTTTCTGACTTCATCTTCCGGGATTTCGAAGAAGAAACCCTCTAGTCCGCAGACGAAAAATCGATCTTGATGCTCAAGAACGAATAATTCTAGATCTTCATCAGGGTCAAACTTTGGCAAACTTTGAAATGTGGCTTTGACAGAAATGTACTTATAGAACACCATTTCCTGAAGGTCTTCTCTATCTTTCCCAAAACGCAGCATCTTGAGCCCATCTAAAGAGAACTGCGCACCTTTCACTTGAGTAGATGACTTCGAAGAACTTATTGATCCGGAAGTAGAAAACCCCATCTTGATTCTATCCTCCCAAACAACATAAGGGGACATAGAACCGTCCATTTTATTTATCCTTAAAGTGAGTTCGGAGTCAAGTGCAGAAAACAGAACTATTTCTTCTCCAGGATACATCTTTCCTATAATACTCCACACATCGAACATATCAGCCATATTATCTCCACATTGGGGTTACAAATACATAAGGTTTGAATTGTATCAAAACATACCAAACCCTATTTTTTGGGTGGTTTACAGTGCCCGAATTCTATCATCTGCATTGCTGTTCGGCCAAACCACCCTTGCAATTGCCAACACATCCCTGTGTCTATAAGAAGTTGCCATGCTTCTACATACTCTTTCTCTTTTTCTTGGTCTTGTAGTTCTTCTTCTCCATAACTCTCTGCTATAATTATTGCATCCGTCACATTCATGTTTTCATCCTTTTTGGTTTGTAGTTAGTTCTTTGATATCTAAACACCCCACCGTTCGGGTCATCACACAAAAAACATTTATAGAACACCCACCTCTTGGTTATGTGGAACCAGCCAAAGTTGTGCCCATCCGTTTCGCAATAAGGACAACGAGGGTTTTCAGGCTCTCCCTCAATGAGCACCCCTTGATACTTTTCCCAGTTTGGGTTTTTCGGAAGTTTCAGTTTCATTTCTTTAATTCCTTCCATTGTAATTGTAACCCTTTCAATATATTGTAAGCAAAAGCCAAAACATGTTTACAGGCTCCTTGTTTCCCCCAATCCACACAAGTACAAGAGTGTTCTATCTTTGGCAGGTTATCTCCTCTGTCTTGTATCTCTACTATGACCTTATGAGTCTTAACTGAGGCTTCAGTCGCGCTCACAGGCTTTACAAGATGCCTTATATAC
>MDTG01367000.1_pt1 | contig 19610 bp, 17 predicted proteins | sample 811421 | NCBI WGS metagenome assembly MDTG01 (sample SAMN05326645, study PRJNA326480) | marine metagenome | isolation source: seawater | place: Pacific Ocean: South East | collected 2011
GGAAATATTTTCATATCGATCAAGGTAACTGGATATTGTATCTATTGTTCCATCATTGCTACCAGAATCTACAAAAACGATCTCAAAATTTTTTTCTGTTTGGCTTATGAGTAATGGAATTAAAATTTTTAGATTTTCATTTTCATTTAAACACCTGATAACAATTGAAATTTTTTTAGTCAAGTTACCTCAATTGTATACCATGTCTTATAATTGTTAGATTTAGGTAAGTATATTAGGTCACTTTTTACAGCATCAGCCAAGTCTTTTAGGCCAGAATTACACGGCTCTAGTACGTTAACATTAAGATTGTTCCAACCTCCTCTTGATTGAAATATCCAAAGATATGGAAGCGACTTAGTATCATATTCAAAAATGCACATGTTATCGTTGTTTAAAACGTTTATTTTTCCATCAACTCCATAAAAGTATACAAAATCATTCTTGTTTTGATTTGGAGTAATTGAAGAAAGAAAATCATTCAGGTCATCATCAATAACTATATTTCCAAAATCATCATCAACTTTTTTGAAGGAATCAAAATTAAAATTTATACTATTTTTTTCTATTGGTAGAGCTAAATGAAGTTTAAATAAAAAATAATCCAAACTAATTTTACTGATGTCATAATCAACAAAAATTTTATTGTTTTGAATTTGAATTGTCTTGATTGTTTCAGAGTTTGAAAAATAGCCTTTACAATGAAGTTCTAAACTGGACTTCGATTTGTAAACTATATCCCAAGTAGACGACCAGAGCTCACCGTGATCAGGTGATTTTTGATTCTTGAAAGTTTCCACCTTATCGCTTGGAAATAATTCTTCATAGCCACCTATCCATTGAGAGTCGTAATCAGAGTATTGATTTGGTTTAAAATTTTTATATTTTTGTCTATCAAACCATACCCAATTTGCATTATTTTTTTTATCAAAAATTTCAACTATTTTTCCACCAAATGAGGCGTCTATTTGTATTTTTAGATATTCATTTTCAAGATTTATAAAACTATTCAATTAAATTTCTTTCATTTAAAATATCTATGTTTGAATGAGTAACATTATAAATTTCATAATCCAGGCTTTCTAGTTCTAATACTTGTTTATTTAGTATCTTGATATGGCTTTTGTAATATTTGCCAATATTGCGATCAACAAAAAAGCTTGGGTGATCTTTCTTGTGCTCATTCAAAGTTTGATGTGTTGTTTTTGAATACTTCCAAAAATCTTTTTCATTAATGTTTCTACCGTCAAACCCGCCAAAATAAATCTTTTTAGAGATTAGTACAGAAAAAGGAAGCATGAATTCTGTTAAAACATTACTTGTATTTGGAGAAAGTAACTGTACATCTTTTCCAATTTTGTAATTTTTGTAAATTGGCCTAAAACCAATAATATAATTTGCATCTATTTTCCAATCATCAACTAAGATTGGGAATGCAACTATTGGACAAATTATATAAAATTTTTCGTTATTAAATCTTTCTATTACTTTACTTTTAAATCGGAATGCTTCCTCACTTATGCCAAAATGAAAAACCGGATCAGCAAAACAAATTATTCTGCACTTTTTATTCCAGAGTTCATCATCATAAATTGCGGAATTACATGAAATAATCTCTATATTATTATTTAAGAAAATATCTCTTGCGTTCTCGTATGATGGACCTGTCCCAAGTACTGCAACACTCTCAAAATTAGATAGGCTCTTGAAAGTTTCAAAATTTTTATTTGATAAACTTATAAATTTTTCTCGTTCATTCAATGAGGAAAAATCATAGTATCGTAATCTAAACCTGGTGGAGGCTTCTGAGCTTAAAAAAAAGTTTTTATCAAGAATTCGGATATTTTTTAATTGGAATAAAAACTTAAAAATTAATAAAAAATTAAACTTCTTAATTAAAATTAAAGTCTCTTTATCAGCCTTTTGGACAATTTGAACTTGTTGAGAAATTAAAAGACTTGATAGCTCGGATTTATTAAAACCATACAGAAATATTTTTTCATATTTTTTTGTATTTTTTAATTGGATTCTCCTAAGTAAAAACCAAATAAAGGATTTCAAGAAATTGAAGGGATTAATAAATTTAGTTTGTTTAAAACTAATAGGTAGCATTTACATATTATAAATTGATTTAATAAGTAAAGAATATTAATAATTTTTAAAAATAAAATTATTATTCATATTCATATAAACTTCTATATCTTCTTCATCTGATATCAGTTTTAAGTCATTATTCACAAAACAGAAAGCCTGAAAGTTTAGACTTTTTAATTTATTGAATATCTCTTTATAGTTTTTATTATGTCTTTTTTCAATTTCAATTAGTAATGTTACATCAAAACTTGCAAATGTATTCGTCCCACCATTTATAACACTATATTCAGAACCTTCCACGTCAATCTTTATAAAAAGTTTTGCAGTATTTAGTTGTTTTATATCTTCTAAATATTGATCCAGAGTAACGGTCTGAATACTTCTAGTTTCTGAATAATCAAATTGATTAGTTATAGACGACTTCCCAAATATTTTTTCATTATCTTCAATAGGAATATTTATATTCAAAGTATTCTCTTGGTCAGACACTGCTTTATTAACAAATAAAATATTTTTATAAATATAACCTCTTTTGATGTATTCAATACATTCTTTTATAGGATCAAAAGAGATAGTAAATACTGACAGTCTTCCAAATAGAAAAGTAAAAATACCATAATTTGCACCGACATCATAAAAAATAAATTTGTTTTTATATTTTTTAAATTCTTTAAATAAATAGTGGATCTCTTTTTCACCAAAATATTTGTTATAGTAAGCTCTTAATGGCCCAGTAAGTATTGGAAATTTTAGTAATTGCTTTCTCATATTACATATTAGAAATGTGGCTTCTTAATAGCTTTTATTTGATTTTTTACTCATAGTAGAATGTTATTATGAAAAAATTTGATAATCCAATACCTTATATGAAACATCAGGTTACTGAAGATGACAAAAATTTTGTTATGGAAGTTCTCGATGGAGACTTTCTGACTCAAGGCCCTTTTGTAAGCAAAGTAGAAGAGTACATGTCTAATTTAACCAATAAAAAATATGGTGTTATGTGCTCTAATGGAACTGCTGCACTTCACTTAGTTGCGGAAATGTTAAATCAAGATTCTAAAATTATTGACAAAAATATAATAACAACTCCTTTGACTTTTGTAGCTGACGCTAACTTTGGTAGGTATATCAATGCAGAAATTCGTTTTGCTGATATAGATTCAAATACATGGACAATCGACCCATCAAGTGTAGAAAATTTAATAGATAAAAACACAATTGCCGTTGTTGCACCACACTACGCAGGATTAATGTGTGATATGAAGAGTCTGTCTAAAATCTGTAAAGATTCGGGTGTTTTTCTTGTTGAAGATGCATGTCACGCACCTTCCGCTAAAATCGATAATCATTTGTCTGGTTCACTTGGAGATGTTTCAACTTTTTCTTTTCATGCAACAAAACATATTGGTGCTGGTGAGGGCGGAGTTATATGCACAAACAGTAGTGAAGAACATGAAAAACTAAACGTATTAAGAAGTCATGGATTACCTCACTGGAGTAAAAGAACTGGTTTTGGCTATGATATTAACAAAGTAGCTTTTAATTATCGACCTAATGAAATTGCAGCTTCTATTGCATATTCGCATTTATTAAGGCTAGACTCTCTAATTGAATCAAGACGGAAAATTTCAAACATTTATGATGAAAATTTAGACTTCGATTTTTATGCAAAACAGCATATCCCAGATGGCTATACACATGTATATCATTTATATCCTATTTTGGTTCCTTCAAGAGAGTTGAGAACTAAACTGTTAGAGTTTCTTAAAGAAAAAAATATTTTTGGCCAAATTCATTATCCACCAATAAACAAAATGGAAGGTTTTAAAAATTATGTATCTGCAACACCAATTTCAGATGATATTACCAGTAGAGTTGTTTCAATTCCTATGTTTCCACAACTTACAGATCTAGAAATTGAATTTACAATTGATGCTCTTACAGAATTTCAGCAATTACATTGATTTCTATAGCGGGAATTACCATATCTAGTCCAGATATCGGAATGGGGCATTTAGTAAGAACAACACAATTGCTTACAAGCCTTGATCCTAAATATTTTAACTTTAAAATTTTTGGTCAAATTAAATCCGTTCCTACGTGGTTAGATAATTTTGATCATGAAATAATAGATTTTGAAGAAATAGATTTAAATTTAATAAACGAATATGACCTAGTTGTATTTGATAGTTATTGGAATAGAAATATACTTAATAAAATTACTACAAAAAAGTTAATTATTGATGATTTAAATCACCTAGGTGGAAGTGATTCGGATATAGTTCTAGATTATAATTTTGGGTCCCAAAAAGAACTTTACGATGAAGAAAAGCAATTACTAGTAGGTCCAGAATTTTTTCCAATATCAAAAGATTCATTTCCAGAGTTTATTACAGATAAGCAATATATCTACAATGATTCTTATGCAATACTTCTTTCGTTTGGAGGAGTTTCTGATCAAAATCTTATTGATATTTCAAATGAAATAGAATTTTTTGAAAATTTTGGAGATGTTTATCTAATGGACCCTCTAAACAAGCTTGAAAAATATGAAAAGAAAGTTAAAAAAAGATTTATCAATAAATCTCTATCAGAAGTATTTTCTTTAGAAAATATAAAGTTTTGTAAAGTAGCTGGAGGGACATCAAAGTATATAGCAATAGCACACAAAATTCCATTTCTGTATGTTTACAGAAATGAAGTTGAAAAATTTCTAATTGACAAGATGGTTGAAAAACAATTAACTATTAAAGATGATGAAATTATGAACTTTCAAAAACTAGACATTTTAGAGAAAAAGATGAACGAACTTAGTAAAAAATATAGTAGTTTTTTTGATAAATCAAATAAAGTGTCTGTAAACGAATTTCTAATTAACTACTTTAACGTATCTATATAAGTTTTAATTTCTTCAATTGAAAGGTACCATTCATTGTTAAAAGAATTGTATTCAAAATCATCTGCAACTTTTTTGGCTTTCAATGAATCTCCATATTCTGAATAATTATTTTCGCCTTTGTTAAATGAAATAGAAGGTTCGATAACAAAAAAGTTATCGAATTCATGAATCTTTTGATATTCATCTCTTGGACACATAACCTCATGTAGCTTTTCTCCTGGTCTTATACCCACTATTTCAGTTTTTATATCTGGAGCTAAAGCTTGTACTAAGTCCGTTATTTTTACACTTGGAATTTTTGGAACAAAAATTTCTCCACCTTTCATAATTGATAAAGATGAAATTACAAAATTAACTGCTTCTTCAAGGGTAATCCAAAATCTTGTCATTCTTTCATCTGTAATCGGAAGGGTATCATTATTTTTTTCCAATAGATCTATGTAAAAAGGTACAACTGACCCTCTAGATCCAAATACATTACCGTATCTAACGACTGAAAAAGTTATATCACTTTTACCTCCTATGTTATTTGCAGCAGTAAACAATTTATCAGATGCAAGTTTTGTGGCGCCGTAGAGATTTATAGGGTTTGCAGCCTTATCTGTTGATAAAGCAATTACTTTACTTACACCGGCAGATATTGATGCATCAATAACATTCTGTGCTCCCATTATGTTTGTTTTAATGCATTCCATTGGATTGTATTCGGCTGCTGGAACCTGCTTTAATGCTGCAGCATGAATTACAATACTTACATCATTCATTGCCATTTCAAGCCTCTCAGAATCGCGAACATCTCCAATAAAAAACCTTAATTTATCTTTTATGAGTTCAGCACCATATTCATCTGATAAATTTTTTTGCATTACTGATTGCTTAAGTTCATCTCGTGAATAGATAATTATTTTATTTGTTTTGTAGTCGTTTATTAGTGTTTCGATCATCTTTGATCCAAAAGACCCAGTACCACCTGTAACCAAAATGTTTTGATTTTTTACATCCATTTTTTAAATACTAATCTAAATAAAAAAGTAATAAAAGAATAATTATCATTTGCTGTTTTTAAGAATATTAATCTTGCTAATTAAAGCATCCTCAAGAAATGTTTCACTATTTTTTATTTCATATATACAGGGTTCAGGATAAGTTTGATTAAGTAATGTTTTTAACATTTCTTCAGTGGAGTTATGATCAATTTTAGAATCTGACAACAATTCTTCAATAGCTTGCTTTAAATTCTCTTTTGATTTGGGTTTTATAGCCATATTATTATATTTGTAGTAACTGTTTCCCATAACAATAATCTTTTTTCCACAAATTAATGCTTCTATGCCACTCGTAGAGTTTATAGTAAAAATACCTGAGCTTTTCTTTATAAGTGGACGTATTGGTATATTTGGATCTACAAAATATAAATTGCTAAAAGTATTTTTTAGTAATTTAATGTCTTTTGATTTTATCATTCCTGGATTTACAGGATGTTCTTTTACAATTAACTTTATATTTTTAGGAATACAGTCAGCCAACATTTTGATATTTGTAATATTATTTTGAAAATTAGGTGCCCTAACAAGCAGTTGTTCATCGTTGGGCTGATTTAAAGGATAAAGAATATAATTAAAATCTATTTCTGTGTTTTTAATATAGTGGCGTAAATTCAAATAGGTATTCACAAAAGATGATAGGGCAAATTTTGAAAGATAATCATTTTTAAAAATAATTTTTAAAAATCTCTTAATGACCAGATATACCGAATTAGGAGAGTAATTTTTCCTGAGTTCAAGAGCTTTTTTTGCCCAATTAAAATCATCAACTAGCATTGAGTGCTTCAAATCGGAAATATGCTCCTTAATTTTCTGATTATCATAATTAAAATTTGATGATTCGTTTACTTTTAAATCCCAGAATAAATTTGTAGAAAACCAAATTCGTTTACCTTTCAAGTATGGATTTAGATATTCAGTTTGTAATAGCTTATATGATAATACCCCAAACTCAAGTGCGACTGTATGGGGAATGGTCCATATCAGGTAACCTGCTGCACCAGAAAACATTACGTCAACTTTGTTTATTGAAAAATACTTTCTACATGCGTTAATATAATTTTGTTGAAGAGCTTGATTAATTTTCTTATCTTTGTTTACATACCTAGGGTCTGCTTGAAATAGTTTTTTATTTTTCCAAATTTTGGGATTTAAGTCTTTGACTTCATCTGGATAATTTATAAAAAATTCATTCAATACAAAATTATCAAATTCTGTATTTATAGCCTTTTCAGAAATAATAGTAATTTTGCAACTTTCTTTTTGAATTGCTTTCAGTGATTTTTCTATTGAATCATAATATTCTTGATTTAAAACCGTAAAACTTATGTGGAAATCAGACATATTATTCATTTTATATCTTGGTTTCTTTTTGTAAGCATTATTTTCTTATATACTCTTAAATAAATGGAACTTTTTAAATTAGCACTAAATTACAGATCAATTTTGAAAAAATTTCTTCTACCGGTATCTTTTTCTTTACTATTTTCAATGATAGGGGCAATAACAGGTGGAATAAGCATTGGTTTACTCTTACCAATAATTGATGATAACTCTGAAGAAGTATTTAATGAATTGGGACTATCTTTTTTAAACAATTTATTAGTTCAATTAAATATTGACGGCGATCTTGAGAAAATTAGAGTATTTGCACTACTGATAATTATGTTGACTATTTTTGAAACAATATTGAATATTTTATCTAATTTTATTTCAATAAATATTAGTACTAATTTTACTGTGCTAACTCAAAATAAATTACTCAACAAATATTTCGAAATAGATCAACATAATAGAAATGAAATAACATACGGCTACATTTTTTCTCTTATTTCAGAAAGTTCAAGACAAGTAGGTTCTTTATTTATCCAAATCCTAAACGGTGCAAAAAATGTATTCATAGTAGTGGTTTACAGTTATGTTTTGTTTAAAGTTTCATTATTAATGACACTTAATGCTTTTTTATTACTTGGAGTTTTATCAATTATTGTCAAAGCTTTTTTTGGAAAACGATTAAAAAAACAATCTCAAAAAACCATCATGAGTCTCGAAAGCCTAAATACACTTTTAATTGAAACATTAAAAAATTCTAAGTTTATAAATGCAACAGGTAAATCTTTTGATTTTTTGAAAAGGGTAGATAACAAACTCTACATTTATAAAGAGAATATAGAAAAAAGAAATAAAATAAACGCTCTGTCTGGGCCTATTTTTAATACTATAAATGCTGTTTCAATAGCCTTATTGCTTATAGTAGGAACTTACGTTATTGACCAACCTTCTGAAGATTGGTTGCCTCTAATGGTTCCTTTTATAATTATAATTTTTAGATTAATTTCACCAATAAACTCCTTAAATTCAATAAGAATACGTATTGAGGGCATAATACCTGATATACATAGAATTAGAAATTTTGTTATCTCTTCAAGTAGTAGAGAAAACAAATTTGAAACTTTAGAGTTTAAAAATTTAAACTCAGAAATAAGATTTGAAAATTTAAGCTTTAAATACAAAGATGATAGAAAATTTAATATTGATAATATAAATTTAACATTCCCTAAAAATAAATTTGTTGCATTAATTGGTCCGTCAGGTGGAGGTAAAACTACAGTTATTGATTTATTGCTTAAAGTTTATGATTACCAAAAAGGTGAAATTTATGTAGACGATTGCAAGTTATCAAACATTAAGTCTGAATCATGGCAAAACAAAATAGCTTATGTTAGCCAAGACCCAGTTGTTTTTAATACTACGATAAAAAACAACTTAGTTTGGTTTAATGAAAATGCTTCAGAAGAAATGCTAATAGAAGCAACAAAAAAGGCACAAATATATGACTTTATTATGTCTTTAGATGAAGAATTCGACTTTGAATTTAAAGATAATGGTTCAGGCCTATCGGGAGGGCAGAAACAAAGACTTGCAATAGCAAGAGCGTTGCTTTCAAATGCAAACATCGTTATATTGGATGAAGCTACGAGCCAAGTTGACATTGAATCTGAAAGTAAAATTTATAATCTTATCAAGACTTTAAGTGAAGATTTAACAATAATTGTGATAGCACACAGGTTAAATGCAATTAAAAATGCGGATAATATAATTATTTTTGAAGAGGGTAGAGTTGCTGCTCAGGGTAACCACAACGAGCTACTTACATATTCAAATTTTTATTCTGACTCTTTAGGTATGTATAAGGATAAATAAACATAAATTGAAAATTTTACAGATTTTAGAAGAGAGTCCAAGTTTAGACTTTACAATTCCAATTTTTGAGTTTATTGATAATGAAAAAAATCAAGTTTTAATATTTACTGCAAAACCTTCCTATTTGAATTGGTTTGATCATGAGCCTGAAAAATTACTAGTAAAAAATAAATTTATTTCATTTGCTACTTCTGTTGACACATTATTCTTAAATCCAATTCTTACAAAATCAATTAAAAAAATAAGTGAAAATAATAGAGACAATCTAAACAATCCTATGGCAAAAATCTTTAGAAAATTAGTTAATTATGTAATAAATCATTATTCAAATCCAATCAAATATTTTGATACTTTCTTTAATGGTCTACCAGACTATGTTTTAATTGATACTCGAAATGATTTAGATATTGGGAAAATGAACACCAAAATATTTAATTGGATAGAAAAAAACTCCTTAAAAACAATAGGTGTACCAGTAAGCTCTTACACCATAGAAGGAACCAAATGGGGACCTATTACACCTTTTGGTAAATATGACGAAAAGGAAAGGCCTATAAAACAATTTCCTTCAAATTATGAATATTGGATGGCCAGTAATCAAAAATTTGTTGTGGAACAATTAGGAGACACCTTGCATAGAACAGTAGGATATCCTGGAGTTGATAGTAAATACATTGAATTAATAGAAAATGAAGATAGCAATTATAAAGCATTTGAAAATTCTATAAATATCCTTTTAAATATCAGACATTTTGGATCTGATAGAAATATTGGACCAGCCGCTGGCAAGTATGTTTATGAGGATGTTTTAAGGTTTTTTGAAAATATTAAAGAATGTATTGATGAAAATTCAGATTATGATTTTCAATTTATAATTAAGCCACATTACTATGTCAATTTTAAAAGTTTTCACAGAATCCTTAAAAAAGTAGGAATCCAAAATTACAAATTTATAAGAACATCTATCTACCACTCATTTAAAAATATTGATTTTGTTATAGGAATGCACACAAGTGTTAACTTAATTTCAATTTTGTTTAAAAAACCAACAATACTTTTTCCACAAATTTTAACTAAAGAACTTATGAAGCAAGATTCAAAATCTGAAGAAATGTACAAAACATTAAATGGCTATTGTGTTGATGAAAATAATTTCAAGGTTAATTTTAAAAGATTTTTAGACATTGAAAAAAGAAATAACTTCTCAACACAAGACTTTGAACACATAAGAAAATTTTTTCAAGATAATTCAATTGACAAAATAATTAAGATTTTAAAACTATAGTATCTCTAATCTTTTAGATTAAAGTTATTTTGTGTATGAAAAAATAAAATTTTCAAACTTTAGAAATCTATTTTTGGCATTTCGCTATTTTTTAAGATTTCTAGGTAATAAGTTTAAAGTATTTAATTCATTGGAGTACAAAGATTTTGAGCTGTCTTCAAATAATAAAGATGCAGAAAAAATTCTTATTTTCTGTCCTTCTTTAAATTTAGACACCCCTCACTTTTTAAATGTTGGATTAAGAGCTTTCATAAATGCAACAAAATATTTGGGAGTAAAAATTGACATAATTCAATGTTTTAACTTTTTGAACATTTGCCATTTAGGAGGTAGTCCATTCTCGGATAGTAATAAAATGCCTTGTTATAGTTGTAAAAAAGTAAATTCAAAACTTTATAAAGATATAAATACTATAAATTTGTCCTTTTTAAAAGTAGATTATGAAAGTGAGTTACAAAAACTCAGTTTTGATGAATTAAAGAATTACACCTTTGAAGGAGTAAATTTAGGTCAACTTGTTAGTTCATCTATAATCTGGATAAAAAGACATTCAGATCTGAATGAGGAATCAAAAAATTATTTTATTAAATTAATAAATGATTCTAAAAACTTAAAGCGATATTTCGATAATTTAAAGCTTGAAGATTACAAGGGTATTCTGGTTTTTAACGGAATATCATTTCCCGAATCAATACTTTATAAAATTTGTGAGGAGAAAAATTTAAATGTTGCCACTTTTGAAGGCGGTATGTCTAAAAATTTTAATTACAGTATTGAGTTTAATTATGGTTTTACACCTCAACATTTTTTTAAATTTGATATAGATAAAAATTATGAGAATGGTTACTTCGAAGATCAGGATTTTTTTAAAGCAAAAACGAATAATTTAATTTCAGAAAAGATGGATAGGACTGTATCAATATTTACAAATGTTTCATGGGACACAAGTCAATTTGTGTCGAATAATATATTTGATTCTATGTATGAGTGGTTAGAAAATTTAAAACCTCTATTTAAACAATATAAAAGTATTAATTTTGTGATTAAACCTCATCCTGGAGAGAATAGAAGAATAAAAGAAACATTTTATACTGTATCAAGTTGGTATGAAGAAAATATTAGAAATCAGTATTCAAATGTTTCAATAGTTTTAAATAATGAAAGAAGCACATCATACAAATTACTAAAAAAATCTAACTTAGTACTTGTCTACAATTCTACAATTGGAATAGAAGCAGCCATATTAGGAAAAAAAGTTATTATGTCTGCAAATAGTCACTATTCAAGTTATGGTTTTGTAGATTGCCCCAAAGACAAGGAAAGTTATTTTATTTATTTGAAAGAAACTTTAAATAGTCAAGACTTTGAAGTAAACGAAGAAAAAATAGAGTTGGCGAAGAAATATTATTATCAATTATCAAATGAAGTCGCATATCCACTGGATAAATTTATAGAGGGTCATAATGGAAGATTTTTGGAAATAAATGATAAAAATCTATTAAACAGAGATGTTCTAGAAGAAACAAAGTTTTTGAAGCTTGTTAGAAGTTTTTTAAATCAAGAAGAATTAAAATATTCATACTAAACAGTTAAAGTTGAATTATGGAATTAAAAATAAATGAACTAATTAACAATAAGCCATTTATAATTGCTGAAATTTCAGCAAATCACAAACAAGATATCTCACTTGCTAAAAAATTAATAGACCTCGCTAGTGAGTGTGGATCAAATGCGGTCAAGTTTCAGACATTTAGACCTGATAGCTTAACCTTAAATTCAAATTCAAAAGAATTTGTATTAAATGAAGATAGTAATTGGTCTGGATACTCTTTATATCAACTATACGAACAAGCCGCTACTCCTTTTGAATGGCATGAGGAATTATTTGAGTATTCAAAATCAAAAGATTTAATACCGTTTACTTCAGTTTTCTCCATAGAGGATATTGATTTTTTAGAATCAATTAATTGTGCAATATATAAAATTGCATCTTACGAAGCAAATGATATTCAACTTGTAGATGCTGTTTCTAAACTAAATAAACCAGTGATAATGTCAGTAGGAGGCTGCACAGAGGCTGAAGTCCAAAAATCAATAAATATTTTGAAGGAAAATTTATTAGATAATTTTGTAGTTCTTAATTGTTTGAGTGCTTATCCCGCACCACTTAATGAATTTTCAATTGGAAGAACAAGTAGATTAATAAATGAATTTAATGTTATTACAGGACTGTCAGATCATTCTAGTAATAACAGTGCAGCATTAGCAACATTGTCTCTAGGTGGATTAGTTTTTGAAAAACATATTATGATTGATGAGGAAGATAGCCTCGATAAAGATTTTTCGGCTACAAAAGATGAGTTTCAACATTACGTATCCTCTCTTAACGACCTATTTACAGCTTTAAAAGAAGATTCGTTTGAACCAAAAGAATCTGAAGCACCAAATGTAATACTTAAAAGAAGTATTTTTACAACAAAAAAAATTAAAAAGGGTGAGACTTTTACATTGAATAATACAAGATCTGTAAGACCTTCTTCGGGACTACATCCACATCTTTATAAAAACTTACTAGGAAGTAAAAGTCTTAAAGATCTAGAAGAAAACAGTCCAATATCCGAAGAGGATTTTTAATAAAATTAAATATGAAGACAATTTGTGGAATACAAGCAAGAATGAGTTCATCGAGATTGCCGGGAAAGTCTTTACTTCCTCTAGGGGAAGAAACTGTAATTAAAAGAGTTTATGAAAATGTTGTGTTATCGAATGTGTTTGATAATGTTCTAGTTTTAACATCCACCGATAGGACAGACGATGATTTGTGTGAATATTTAAATAATGAAAATATACAATACTTAAGAGGATCTTTAAATAATGTATTATCAAGATATTTAGATGCTCTAAAATTATTTGATTGCTCAAATGTAGTAAGAATTACTGGAGACAATCCTTTGATTGACCCAAATGTAATAAAAGATGTTGTTAATTTCCATATAGAAAATAATTTTGATTACTCTTCAAATATTATTAACAGATTCATTCCAAGAGGAAATGATGTTGAATGTATAAAACAAAAGGCTTTAATTTCATTAAAAAAATATAAACTTACTAAAGAGGAACTAGAACACGTAACTCTTTTTATAAGAAAAAATTCAACATTTTTTGATGTAGGATCATTTGAAAAAGATTATGGAATAGAAAATAATGACCTACGTCTTACTTTAGATTACAAAGAAGATTATGAATTAATTTTAAAAATTTATAAAGAATTAAATTTTAAAAATGAAAGAAATAATTTAGGCAAAATAGATAAATTATTTTCACATAATAAAAAGTTAAAAAAAATTAACTCTACTGTAAAACAGACAAAAATCAATAAACAAACTTGGTAAATACGTAGAACTAATTTTCAAGTCTTTTGAATTGTTGTATATTTAAATCCCAGTCAACATTTTTTGGTAAGTCTTTTACTAAGTGAAAAGTGCCTTCAAAAGTGTTCTTAAAAGGCTTTAAAGTTGAATAAATAAGATTATCAATATTTTCGATAAACAACTTTTCTATTTCGAAACGAAGTTGATGGTACGATGCTCTAAATGATAAATCTTTTTTTAAATTAATCTTTTTTTGAAGAAGTATAGATCCAGTATCAATACCTTTATCAATTCTATGAATTGTTACTCCGTGTGGGGTTTCATCATAATAGGCCCAAAAATTTGGATGAGCACCTCTATTATAAGGCAAATATGATATGTGAAGGTTGATAGGAATTTGTTTAGCAGAGAGTAGCTGGCTTTCAGTTATTATATGTCTGTAACCATAAGAAATAATATAATCAAATCCTGCTAAACCATCATTTTCTAATTTAGAATTTTTACAAACTACTTCAAAACCACAATCTTTCAAAAAATGAACTAACTTGGTTTCGTCTGATGAATATCCCAAAAATAAGATTTTTTCAACTTTGTTTAATTTTTTTGAAAATAACAAAAGTTCATTTGAATCTTTGTTCTCAATCTTTATAAATCCGGATCGTTCAAAGGATTTAATACTTGGTATGTTAAATGGCTTAATTGAGGCAAGAACATTTATTTCTTTTAAATCATGAATTTTGATTAAATAATGTAATGAGCTGTTAATTATTGACGACGATATCTTCTTTCCTCTAAACTCCGGATTTAAATTTATACTTATTCCAAATTTTCCTTTATCAAGTTTGTCTAATTTTATTAATGCACATGGTTCAGAATTATAAAAATATATCAATAATAAAGTATCTTTGGAATCAATCTTAGATTTTAACCATAGTTCGTGATCGTTCTGATTAATAATGTTTTCGTTAATTGAGTTTTTTCTTGTTAATTCGTCATTTCTCCACTCTAAAATCTCTAAAGAGTAGTCAAAGTTTTGAATTTCAATAAAAGTTAATTGATTGTCATTCATTTAAAATCTTTTCAATTCGATTGGAAACTTTTCCGTCTACAGCATGTAAGTAATAATTTACAATTTCATCTCTTTGTTGTTTGTCTCTATTAATACATATTAAATCAGGGTTGTTTAGCAAATTTTCAATAAAGCTAGTGAATTCTTTAGGATTATTTGCTGAGTTATATGCTTCAGATTTTTTAGTAAGTAATAATTTATTTTTTAAAATAATGTCATTAGATTCAGACCACTGAGGAATTAAACAGGGTATGTCAGTGCTTAACATCTCAATTAGTACAGTTGTGTTAAACCCTACTACAAGCAAAGAGCTCTCGTAGACCTCTTCAGTCGTCATTTCATTACTAAACAGAAGATTGTCATAACTTGAATCTGTAATATATGTCTTGACTGCATTAGTGCTTGTCGGAGACTTGGTCTTGACCAAAAAGTTGATATCGAGATATTTGTTAGATAATTTAGCAAATAAATTAATAGTGTCTTTCCAAAGATTTGGACACCAATAACCCGCTTGCCAGACTTGGGAATAATGAGTAGTCGCATCAAAATCATCTTGAAATTCACCGCATGGAAAAGCATAAAGTGTTATAGTTTTTTTAAATTTATTTGTATTCAGATTTTTTAAATTTGAATACAAGCTATCTGTTTTTAACGAACCAACCTTAAATATTTTTTCATTATCTATTATGTTGGTGTCCTTAAATTGCCTAAAGCCTGATTCTCCGTATACTAGAACCTTGTCTATGTTGTTAATGTCATTAGATGATTTAGAAATGTAATAGTTGTAACCTCCTATCCTTCCGTCAGCAACTACACTTTCTTTATAATAAACAATCAACTCAATACCAAGTTCTTTACCAGCATTTGCCCATTCTTGATGTTCAAAATAGTTATAACTAGAGACAAGTATAAATTTTAAATTTCCATGCTTTTTGAGGAATTTTAAAATTTTTAATAGATTATTCCTCAATTTTAATTTTTGATTATATGAAGTTTGATCTTTGAATTTAAAGTAGCTTCTTTGTGACATCAATTTTTTATCAAGAAATAAGGAAGGAATAAAAAACTGAAGTCTATGAAGATAAAAATAATTAAATTTTTTATTTTTAGTCATCAAACTCATATCCGAGCTAATCCTTCCAAAAACAAGTATTCCGTCATTGTTTTTGGAGTGAATTATGCCTGTTCCTTTTGAAATTAAAAAAGCATAAACAAAATGAAAATTAAATTTTAAAGTAATGCGAATAAAGCTTTTAAGGATTTTGGAAATTATTTTTTTCATTGATTGAATAATATGATATTTTGATTTTTAACTCATAATATATGAAGTTAAAAATAATATTTTTCCACTATATCGTTATTAAATTAATTCTTTAATCAAGCCATTGTCAAGCGATACCTGTATTAAGTACTCAATTTCTTTCTTTGTGTAAGGTAACTGCTCAACCAAATCATCGAATAGATTTTTACCATCACAATAAGCAATTAAATTTACGAGCTTTGTAGATAGTTGATTATGCAGTTGAGCTGAAGTAGTTATTGAGCTTATTTCTGCATACAAATTTCTTTTGGACAAAAAAGGCTCACCGAATGTTGTTGGGATATAAATTGGTTCATTTTCTATGTTTTGAATTAAATTTTTTATAATCATCAAAGAATCGTCAAGTGATGAAGGTGTCACTAAACTTAAATCATCAAGAGATGTGTGATACTCTTTATACTCTCTAAATAATGATCTAGTAATTGTAACAAATGGTAAATTAAAGTTTGGATGTGTGTACTGACGTTCTTCACTTCCTTTATCAAAATACGATCTATGCACGTAGCCAGAATTTAATTTATCTAAAGTAACTTTTGCATAAGAATCAGCTAAGGTGTCTCCATATTTAGATGGAATCAAATTAGGTATAGCTTCATCTCCAAAACATGTAAATACAAAACCAGCGATTAAATTTTTCTGTAGATTTTTTAAATATCTGTCCAAATAACACAAAGTTCCAATAGTTTCTATGTTGAAGAGAACTTTATATGTGTACTTTGTATTCATGCTTTCTAGTAACTGACAAACATAAGCTAATATCGCTGGAGCTGCCAATTCATTATTAACCATTTCGGGATGACATATATAAGAAGACAGTATTATTTCCTTTTTAGACTTACCAATTTTCGTATACTCTGCTGTTTTAAGATTGCCCTTCACAAATTTAGATTCAATACAAACTTCATAAATTCCATCTTTCAAATTTTTATATTGGTTATACGGTAAACAAAAACCCCAATTTGAGTCATAAAATGAGGTTATGTATGGAATTGCATTTGGCAAATCTTCTAATGTAAATAGATTTTTCTTTAAATCATTTAATTTTATTTTTTTTCTAATTGGTTTTGAATACCCAACGACATGCAATGAAGAGTTGTCTGAGTGTACTATAGTATTTCCATCAGGGTCTTTAATATATGCATAATTTAAATGCCATTCATGTGGAACTTCCCAGTCAAAAACTTTTGTACCACTTTTAAAATTATTTATTTTTAAACTAGGTATCTTACTTTTCAAAAATTGAATAGTTTTATTTGTGCCAGGACCAGCTAAAGTTCTTTTAATTGGATAAAGTTCTTCAATCCAAGAATAAATTTCGTTTCCATCATTCATTATGTTTTCCTGATGGAAAGTATATTAATTCACTTTCTTTAATGTTTGATGATATTGAATTTTCTATACAAAAATCTACAATTCTATCTTCAAAATGTTTATAAATTACTAAAAGATGTTCAGGCCGCCACATGTTTCCAGTCCAAAGTCTTCCAGTTTTTTTTTGACTTGTGCTTGGTAAAAATTTTTTTTGTTCTAGTAGTAAGGGGGAAATGTCATAAAGTTCATCTACAAATTTTGATACTAATCGGCCAGCATGTTTATGAAGACCATCACCTGATACTAAATCTGCTTTTGTTTGATGAATGATTGAACCACCATCAATTTTTTTTGTAAGTTTATGTAAAGTCATTCCAGTTAACTCAGGTTCTAAATTATAAGAGGGCCAAAAATGTGTAATTACTCCTTTGTACCACGGTGATAAACCACCATGAATATTGATTGATTCATAATTAGAAAGAGAAAGTATTTCTTCATCAAGCAAGTGACACCCATATGACATAATAAAATCACAAGAATGCTTTCTAAAAAATTTTTTTACAGAATCAGAATTTTGTTCATTTTCATTGATAGTTATACTATCGATATCGTTTGGTGAATAAGATCTTTTTTTAAACCAATGTTCTTCAGCTTCTTCACGTTTTTGAAAATGCAGGTCAAATAAATCTCTTAGCTCTTTATTAATAATGAAACTAGAATCTGGTATAAAATTTTCTCTCTTTTCAATAACCCAGCATTTAACTAGACCTGTATCAATTAATTTACTTCCTAAAAATAAATGTCTTGGGTGGTTCCCAGTTATTAAACCAATCATCAAACATAATATTATATTGCTTTAGAAGAATTGGTCTTACTTAAATTATTATTTTTTTTAACTAAGTTGTATTGCGAAAAATAATACATAGGAATCAAATATAAATAATTGGAATAATCATTCATATTTGATTTAAAGTTAGTGTGTGTTAAAAATTAAAAAATCTTTAATCCTTTCATGTTTCACTGGAGTAATAATTTTTTTATTCTCTGTTTTTATCAACAGAGGAATAACTACTTCATCAGTTTCATTAGGTTTTGATTTACAGATGTTATCAAATTCACTACCGAACACAGAGGGCTTCTTGCAACCACAAAGAATCCTATTACCAGTTTTAGGAAGATTATTTAATTTGGACTTACAACTTGTGAATATTTTTACCGCTGTTTTATTTTTAATTTGTTTGTTTATATTCAATCTAAAATATTCAGATTATAATTTTGCCTTTTTAATTGTATGTTGCTTATCAACCACAATGGTTTTTCAATTTACATTAATATATGGTGGTTATCCAGATATTCTCTCATATTTGTTTTTAGCTCTAGCTTTTTTTAATAAAGGTAAAAATCTTATGCCTTATTTTTTATTTTTCTTGGCGTTACTAACGAAAGAAACGGTAATTTTTACTTTGCCGTTTTTTATGACTTTAAATCTTAATTTAAAAAAACTATTGTTAACAGTTGTAAGTTATCTACCAATTTATTTCTATTTATCACAAGGAGTCTATAGTCCCAACTATTTCTTAGATTTAATTCTGGAAGACTACTTATATTTTTTTAAACAATCCTCTGAAAATATATTCATTGGGTATTTTTCAGCTATTAAATTTCTATGGTTTTTTATCTTTATTGCAATTTGGATGAATAGAGATATTAATTTAAAGCCACTTGTATATTTAAATCTTGGAATATTCATACAGTTTTTCTTAGGTGGTGACACAACTAGGTTTGTATCATTTATATTTCTTGCAATTCTTTACATTGTCGAAAATTCAAGTAAAGATAGTTTTAAAAAACTTAAGGTTATTTTAATTTTCATACTCGTTTTAAATATCTTTACTCCTAAATATTATGTTTTTGCATATGGTGAATTAGTAATTCCAAATGAGTCGAGATTACATTTTCTTAATTTTAAATAATTTTTAGTGGCCAGAGGCAGAATCGAACTGCCGACCC
>MDTG01359624.1_pt1 | contig 19608 bp, 15 predicted proteins | sample 811421 | NCBI WGS metagenome assembly MDTG01 (sample SAMN05326645, study PRJNA326480) | marine metagenome | isolation source: seawater | place: Pacific Ocean: South East | collected 2011
AAGTAAGCAGGCAATTGACGAAAATTTCTATGGACCATATACGAATGCAAGATTAGTTCGAGATCAGATTAAAGAATTACAAAAAATTTTTAGATTACGTAATTGCTCAAATAGCACATTCAGCAATAGATCTAGACCTTGCATTGAGTATCAGATGAAGCGTTGTAGTGCGCCATGTGTTAATTTCATTAGCAAGTCAGATTACGCTGAAGACATATCCTCAGCAAAAAGATATTTAACCAGCGAAAAAAAACACATTAAAAAAATTCTTAAAGAAAAGATGCAACATCATTCTGAGTTACTTCAGTTTGAGGAAGCTGATAGATATAAAAAAAGACTTGATAGTATTATTTCACTTGAAGATGAAGCATCCATCAACATACATCCCCTAGACATTGATATTTGGCATGGTTCTTTTCGGCATAAGACTGGCCTTGCAAAGATATCGGTCAGAGATGGCAAAGTAAGATCTACTAAAACCTATTTAATTAATTCTGATGAATCTGCAGAAGTAGATAATGTTTTTAGGAGAGCAATTTTTCACAATTACCTACATAAAAGCCAGATTCCAAATAAGATACTTATTGCTAATAAAATTTTTGAAAGAAAGCTACTCCAAGAAGCACTTGAAAAAACATTTAAAAAGAAAATCAATATTTTTGTAAAAGCACCTAAAGGCAGCAAAAGTTTTTTAGATTTAGCGAAGTTAAATTCAAAACAAACCCTCATAAATTCTGAAAACAAAGAGCCTCCTATGAAGTTAGCTTTTGATGAATTAATGCAAAAATTTAAATTTAATACTATCAATCCAACGTTAGATTGCATAGATATCAGTCATCATTCTGGGAGCAATCCAAAAGCTGGAATTATAAGATTTAATATAAATGGCCCAGATAAAAAGTTTTATCGTGCTTACAATATACCTGAAGAATTAGGTGGCAACGATCCTGGATCAATTTCATATGCAGTCAATAAGAGACTGGAAAAAGAGGATGAAAAGCCATCAATCCTGCTTGTTGACGGCGGCAAGGCACAGTTAAATGCTCTTACTTTAAAAATTAAAAGTAGAAATATTTTATTATTAGCAATTGAGAAAGGGTCTCAAAGAAAAGTACTTACTGAGAATATTTACTCCATAAACGGTCAAGAATCCATTGAAGTCAACTCTAGGCTATTTAACCTTCTCATAAAAGCTAGGGATGAAGCTCACAGATTCGCCATTAAGGCTAACAGAAAGGCTAAGCGTATAAATATGCAAGTCTCTATTTTAGATTCTATCAAAGGTATTGGACCTAAAACTAAAGAAAGACTTTTCAATGAATTTAAATCTATTGATGTTATTCTAAATTCAGAGATTGATCTCTTACAAAATATTAAGGGAATAGATGAGCGAATAGCCAATGAGATTAAACAGCTAAAACCATGATGCAAAACTTCATAATGTTTCTAACTTTCTCAAGAATTTTTTTTGGGCCTTTAATATATGTTCTCTCAGTTTTTTTTGAAATGTATTTAGTTTCATTGATAATTTTTATTATGTGCTCGGTCACAGATTTTTTTGATGGTTATCTTGCAAGAAAATTCAACCATGAGTCATCACTTGGAAAATTACTAGATCCAATTGCAGATAAGATACTTTTATGTTCATGTTTACTATCAGTACTAACTTTAACCAAAGATCCGTTTGTAGGTCTATTTGTAATGATGATCTTAATTCGTGAATTTTGGGTATCTGCTATACGAGAATTCAATGCTTTAAAATCAAATACTAATTTAAGTGAAGTTACTTTTTTAGCTAAGATAAAAACTACAATTCAATTTGCTGCTATTATCTCGTATTATTTCTCATTTTATCTTGAATTAAGTCTTGGTATCTTTGTTTCAACCTTCATACTTTTTCTTGCAGTGGTGATAACTTTTAAGACCGGTTTAGAGTACACAAAGAAAACCTTTCATCAGAATTGAAATAAACATTTTTTGTAATAGGTATATATAATATACAAAAAAATATGGCTGGATGGCAGAGTGGTTATGCAGCGGCCTGCAAAGCCGTGAACGCCGGTTCGATTCCGGCTTCAGCCTCCAATGATAAAAAATGAAGGATAAAAAAAATTTCAAAATTTCAATAATTGGCCTTGGCTATGTTGGTCTTCCACTATTGGTTGAATTCTCAAAAAAATATAACGTTAATGGTTTTGATCTTGATTCAAATAGGATTTCTGAATTAAAAAGTAAAATAGATAGAACAGGTGAGATTTCTAAAGAGTCTCTTGATTTAATTTCAGTTTCAAGTGAGGTTTCTTCATTGGAAGCATCAAAAGTATTCATCGTTACAGTTCCAACTCCAGTAGATAACGCAAATATACCAAATTTAACTCCTCTTAAATCAGCATGCAGCATGTTAGCCAAATATTTAAGAAAAGATTCGTATGTAATATTTGAATCCACTGTATTTCCAGGTTGCACCGAGGACGTCTGTGTACCAATATTAGAAGATATTTCTGGCTTAAAGTTGAATAAAGATTTCTACTGTGGCTATAGCCCTGAAAGGATAAATCCTGGAGATAAAATTAATACACTCACTAAGATTTTAAAGATTACTAGTGGTTCAAATAAAAAAGCAGCCAAATTCATTGATGATTTATATTCTTCAATTATTGAAGCAGGCACTTTTGTTGCAGATTCTATTAAGGTAGCTGAGGCTGCTAAAGTAATTGAAAATACTCAGAGGGATATAAACATAGCGCTTATGAATGAACTTTCAGTTATTTTCAATAAAATGGATATTGATACTCACGCTGTTTTAGAAGCTGCTTCAACTAAGTGGAATTTTTTGAAATTTATTCCAGGTTTAGTTGGCGGGCATTGTATAGGCGTCGATCCATACTACCTTACCTACAAAGCTGAACTATTAGGATATCATCCAGAAGTAATTTTATCTGGGAGAAGGATTAATGATTCTATGCCAAGAATAATAGCAGAAGATACTGTTAAATTAATGACATCTCATCCTGTAAGGCTTCAAAACCAAAATGTCCTTTTGTTAGGAGCTACATTCAAGGAAAATTGTCCAGATACTAGGAATTCAAAGGTATTTGACCTTGTAAAGGAATTAATTGGATATGGAATTAAAATTGATTGGGTTGATCCAATTGCAGACTTTAAAAAAGAAAATATACCATTAAAAATCAGGAAAAAAGTACCTAATAAAACTTATGACTTAATAATTCTAGCAGTACCACATAAATTATTTAAAAAACTTGATAATCCCGTTGAGATAGAAAAAATCACAAATAGTGACTCTAAAATCATTGATCTGAAAAATTTCTTTTCAAATATAGCTGCTTCTAAGACTCTATGAAAAAAATTTTAGTCACTGGTTGCGCAGGATTTATTGGATATCATCTAGCCAAGGAACTGATTGAATCAGGTCAATTTCATGTAATAGGCATAGATTCTATTGATGATTATTATGATCAAAATTTAAAGCTGGACAGGTTAAAAAGCTTAGAACAACTTAAAAATAAAAATAATTTTAGTTTTTATAAAGGAAACTTGGCAGACAAAAAATTTGTTGTTGACCTTTTTAAGAAGCATACTTTTAATAAGACAGTTAATTTAGCTGCTCAAGCAGGCGTTAGGCATAGCATTGAAAATCCCCATAAATATATAGAAAGTAATATCGTTGGATTCACTAATTTGATAGAGGCAATAAGGTATCAAGGTACCGAGCATTTTGTTTATGCAAGTACTAGCTCAGTTTATGGCGCTAGCAATCAAATGCCATTTTCAGAGGATGATCCAATAAGTCATCCATTACAATTTTATGCAGTTACAAAGCGCTCCAACGAGCTAATGGCTCATAGCTATGCAAATCTTTTTTCAATTCCTTCATCGGGAATGCGGTTTTTTACTGTTTATGGTCCATGGGGAAGACCTGATATGGCACTATTCTTATTTACAAAAAATATAATTGAAGGAAAAAAAATCAACATTTTTAATCAAGGTAAACATTATAGGGACTTTACTTATGTGGATGATATTATTTCCGGGATAAAAATTATTTTAGATAATCCACCAACCTCTAATCAAGGCTGGGACTATCTTAATGGTGGGCCTGGCTCAAGTTATTCTCCATATGAGATATATAACATTGGTAACGGTGATGAGATTTCACTTTTAGATTTTGTTAAAGAAATTGAAGAATGCTTAGGTTCAAAGGCCAAGATAGAATTATTACCTATTCAGCCAGGTGATGTTGAAGGAACTTTGTCTAATACAAATAAGCTTAGAAACTTGGGATATAAACCGTTAATAAGTTACAAAGAGGGGATCAAAAACTTTATTAGATGGTACAAGGATTATTACAATGTCAACTAACTTTGCAATAATTGGACCCTCTGGATATATTGCTAAAAGACATCTTAGTGCAGTTCAAAAACTCAATGGGAGAATTTCTGCATATTTAGATTTAAAAATTTCAAATTTCCAAGGCAAAGAATCAAATACAAAATTCTTCGATAATGAGCATGACTTTTCAGATTATCTATCAATTTCAGAAATTGATTACCTAATTGTTTGCAGTCCGAACTATTTACATTTGAGACATATAAGGTTGGGCCTTTCAGCAAATATAGATGTAATTTGTGAAAAACCAATCGTTTTATCGATGGATGATTTTAAGGAACTCGAAGAGCTAGAATCGCATTCTAAAGCAAGCGTATTTACAATTTATCAACTAAGACTTCATGAAATCAATAATCTAGTAAGGGAGCTCATTAGAGATGATAATACTTGCATGCTAACTTATGTTGCAAGAAGAGATGAGGAGTACTATAAATCTTGGAAGGTAGATGAAAATAAATCAGGTGGTATTCTTTTCAACTTAGGTATTCATTATTTTGATTTTTTGATTTCACACTTTGGGATCCCATCTAATGTTAAATTAAATGATAAGAGTGCTTTTAGGGCTTCCGGTGAAATGCAATTTAATAATCTTCATGCAGAATGGTTATTTTCAATAGATCCTGATGATTTATCCCCTGATTTGGATGTTAAAAGAGAATTTACGATCAATGGTAATGATATTGATTTTTCAGGTGGTTTCAAAGATCTTCATTTTGAAAGCTATAAGAATATTTTTAACGGCTCAGGCTATGGACTAAATTGCGCAAAGCCGTCTATAGAAATAGTTGATAGGATTTTAAGACTTTAATGAATTACTTTGTTCATGAGACAGCAATCATCGATGATGGAGCTAAGATAGGAGCTAACACTAAAATATGGCATTGGGTTCATGTTTCAAATGGAGCGGATATTGGATCAAATTGTAGTCTTGGTCAAAATTGCTATGTTGCAAGTTCAGTTATAATTGGTTCAAATGTAAAAATTCAAAATAATGTTTCCGTTTATGATAATGTTAAAATCGAAGATGATGTTTTTTGCGGTCCAAGCATGGTGTTCACAAATGTTATTAACCCAAGGTCATTCATTGAAAGAAAGGATGAATATAAAAATACACTTCTAAAAAAAGGATGTAGCATAGGAGCAAATGTAACAATTGTTTGTGGAGTTACAGTTGGAAAATATGCATTTGTAGGTGCGGGTGGGGTGGTAACAAAAAACATACCTGATTTTGCATTAATGGTTGGTAATCCAGTCAGACAAATAGGATGGGTTAATACTGCCGGCAACAGACTAAACCTGCCAATTAGATCTGATACAGAAGTAAAGTTATTTTGCGATGAAACAAACTCCAATTATTGCTTGCGTAATAATCTGCTTTACCAAGAGTAATAAACATTATGGAATTTATAGACTTAAAAAGACAATATAACTTCCTCAAAGAGGATATAGATGCTGCAATTAGCTCTGTATTAGAATCAACAAATTTCATTCAAGGCGATATTGTAAGTAAGCTTGAAGAGGAATTGGTCAAATATTCAGGATCAAAGTATTGTATAAGCGTTGCCAATGGTACTGACGCACTTGAAATATCACAGAAAGCCATTGGAGTTGGCCCGAATGATGAAGTTATAATTCCCTCTTTTACATGGGTTTCGACTGCTGAAACAATAGCCTATCTTGGGGCTAAGCCTATATTTTGTGATGTAGATCCATTAACCTTCACTCTTTCTATTCAAGATGTTAAAAATAATATTACAGAGAAAACAAAGGCAATTGTTCCTGTCTCCATATTTGGCCAGATGCCTGATCTTGATGAATTCATGAGCATTACCAAAGATAGCAATATTAAGATCATAGAAGATGGAGCCCAAAGTTTTGGAGCAAAAGCAAACGGTAGACACTCATGTTCAATAGCTCATATCTCAACAACCAGTTTTTTTCCTTCTAAACCTCTAGGGTCTTATGGCGATGGCGGTGCTATTTTCACCAATGATCAAGAGCTTCATGAAGAAATGAGGTTAATTTCTAGACATGGCCAAATTTCTAAAAATTCTTTTAAGGTTGTAGGCCGAAATAGTCGCCTAGATAGCATTCAAGCAGCAATCCTTTTGGAGAAGTTAAAAATTTTTACTGAAGAACTAAAAATAAAAGAAAATATTGCCTTAGCATATAAAAATTTGATTAATAGCGATTCCGTGCAACATCCCTTTATACAGGATGGGCATAGCTCAACTTTTGCAATTTATACTATAAAGGTCGATGAAAACTTAAGAGATGATTTATCAACCTACCTTCGAGAAAAGGGCGTACCTAATGCAATTTATTACTCTGACCCTCTTTATCTTCAAGACATATATCGCAGTCCCAATCAAAGAAATCTTCCTGTGACAAATAAACTTGCTAAAACTACTTTAAGCCTTCCAATGCATCCTTACCTTTCCGAAGAGGAAGTGGAATATATTTCCGATGCAATAAACAGCTTCTTTGACAAAACCTAGTCTCTTAACGAGATTATTTCAAATGCTTCTGCATATTCAGCATCAACAAATACAGACTTTGATTTTAAGAAACTAATTATCGTATCTCTATCAAAATATTTCCTGTGTGATTGGCTTTTATACATTGATATCGCCTTTAATTTTGCATTAACATGCGACTTCTTTAGCCCGATCACATATCTTGATTCTTGCTTGAATTGGTTCCATGGACATTCATAGCCTAATAAATTAGAGTTTTTAAAGGCTCTAATTGATTCCATGTGAATAACCGCATGATCTTGATGAGTGTCATTTGAGTTAGTTGTGAAAATCAGATCAGGCTTAACTTTATTTCTTATATTTATTAGATCTTGGAGAATATCTTGTCTAGATTCATGAAAATATCTAACAGGGTAATCCTTTACTTCTAGATTCACTTCATCACAACCCAGTGATTTAAATGCTTTTACTGATTCGACTCTTAAGATATTTGGAGGTAAACCTCTCGGCAGAGATTCTTTACAATCAGAAAAAACAATTGAGTGTACTTGAGCTCCTGAATTTAACAGTTTTTTAACTGTGCCACTACACCCAAATTCAAAATCATCTGTATGAGGAGAGATTACAAGTACTTTCTTAAAATTTGAAAACATTACTAATTATATCAAAGTGGTGCCCGGAGCCGGACTTGAACCGGCACGAAGTTGCCTTCGAGGGATTTTAAATCCCTTGTGTCTACCAATTCCACCACCCGGGCTTCCTTAGATGATCCTAAAATCTACCTACCAAGACTAATATATGAGATACCATTTTTAATCATTAAATCTTTGTCGAGAATATTTCTAGCATCGAATATTACCCTATTTTGTTTAATTTTTTCTAATTCAACTTTATTGAAGGTTAAAAAGTCCTCCCACTCAGTAGCAATAATAAAAAAATCAGTTTGCATAATTAAATCTTTTTTTGAGTCGGAAAATACAATATTATTTAGACCACTATCCTTAAAATATAGCAATGAATTCTGATTAGATTTAGGATCAAAAGCTACAATTTCTTTTACTTTGCTTGATAATTTCTCAACTAATTTTATAGACATCGAAGATCTTATATCATCTGAATTAGGTTTGAAGGATAGGCCTAATACTCCAACACTTTTAAATTTAAGAGAATTCCCAAAAAATTTCTTTATTTTTTCTATCATCCAATCAGGCTGTCTATCATTTACATCAATAATAGAAGAAATAATAGGAGACCTAATTTTATTTGATTTCATAATTTGTTCTAGTGCCTTGAGATCTTTTGGAAAGCAAGACCCCCCAAAACCAAGACCAGAATTCAAAAACTTCTCTCCTATTCTTGAATCTGCTCCCACACCTGCTCTGATTTTATTTATATCGGTACCAAAGATATCTGAAACCCTTGCCATTTCATTCATAAAACTAATCTTAGAGGCAAGAAATGAGTTAGAGATATATTTCGTAAGCTCAGCTTCAGTCGGATTCATAAAAAAATATTTATTCTTTGGAAGTTTAAGGTTTTTGTAAATGTTTAAAATTACTTGAATTGATTCTTCAGAATTTATTCCAGCAATAATTCTATCTGGTTCAATGAAATTATTTACTGCATTACCCTCACTTAAGAATTCTGGGTTCGAAATTATATTCAAGTCAAAATTTTCTTCTCCTAGCAACAATCCAATCATTTGGTTTGTTCCCGGTGGAACAGTAGATTTAATTACAATGTTTTTTAGCTCAAATTTGTTCTTGTGTTTTTTAAGAAGCGATTTAATATTTTTTATTGACTTTTTAATTGATGATAAGTCGGCCTTTCCTGATGAAGAGCTTGGTGTAGGCAAACAAAGAAATACGGTTTCAGAGTCCTGAAGTATGTGCTCTAAATTATTCGTAAACTTAAGATTCGAACCATAATTTTTTTTTAATAAGCTATCTAGCCCATTTTCAAATATATAATTTTCTCTATTCCTAAGCTTTGAGAGTTTTTTCATGTCAATATCAAAGCCTATTACCTTATTCTTCAATTCAGCCAAACAGGCTGCAGTAACAAGACCTACATATCCAAGACCAATAATTCCAATATTCATCCTTACCCTTTGAAAACGACTTATTCTATATCAAGAGTTATAATATGTCAGTGAAATCATCTGGAAGTGCGGGCCTAGCAAAAAGTGAAATTGTAAATAAATTTTTACTAGGTGTTTTCTTTGGTGCAATAATTTTTGCAATATCTATAACAGCATTAAGGGGTGGTTCAAGGGTCGGCATTTTTGAGATCTGCCTAGTTGTTAGTATTCTTGGATTTTTTTTATTATCAATACCTAATAATATTCAATCGATAAAAAACCTATCAATTTCTGTTGATCTAATTCCAATTACATATGTAATATTAATACTTACACCTCTAACTTTTTTTAGCTATATACTTCAATCTAATGGAGCAAGCTTACTAGAATTACTTGCATACATACTTGCGGCTTTAGCCTCAATAGTTACTTATCGCCTTGAGAAAATTTCTCCTGGAGCAATTGCATATGGGATTATTCTTTCTGTGTGTATTTACTTTATTTACTTATTCGTTACCGGAGATATTTTTACTGAACAAGGAACACAAAGATGGCGAGGAGGCTCGAAGAATCCAAATCAAACTGCACTTTATACTATTTGCTCTTTAATAATTTTAAGTATCTCATTGAGATTAAAGGTTATTTTAATTCCATCAATTTTTTTGCTAATAATAGGTTTTAAAGCTTTTTCAGATGCAATGCTATTAGGCGTAACTGTAGGCATAATTTCAACCGCTCTTTTACACCTTATGCTTCACTCAACAAGAATGATTAAGAGCTTCATATGGATTATTTTTATGCCATTACTGTTGATCGGTCTTTTCATATTTTTTAAAAATTATCTATCTTTGATCTTAGAAATTTGGTCAGAGGCAGATGAGGGCGGAGGAAGACTTTTATTGCTTACAAATGGTATTAAGGCATATCTTCATTCTCCAATTCTTGGTCATGGTGCAGGTGTTTTTTCTGGTGGATACCAGCCATTTACAGGAGGTGAAGCTCATAATACTCTTGTTGATTTAGCGAATATCGGAGGAATTATTCTTCCAGGGATTTTTTATTTTCCATACATTTATGCATATATCATATCCGTAAAAAGGAAAGAATATTTACTTTCAATCTTGCTTGTTACATTCATATTTTTTTCTTTTTTTCATTTTATAGCTAGGCATCCAATTTCTTGGGTATTGTGGAGCCTTTTAATCATCTATATTTTTTCAAAAAACAAATAATATGTGTGGTATTTATGGGGTCTTGGGGCCTGATTCAGAAAAGATTGAAAACAACATCAGGGCACTTGAAACTCTGAACCATAGGGGGCCAGATGCAGGTGATTACTTTTTTGATAAAAATCGGAGATTATTTTTCGGTCATAAGAGATTATCAATTATTGATTTGAGCGTTCTAGGAAAGCAGCCGATGTTATCAAGTTGTGAAAGATACTTAATTTCATTTAACGGCGAAATTTATAATCACAAAAAGCTCTTAGCAAAATTAAAATCATCTAATCCAAACCTTAAAATGCGAGGCGGCTCTGATACTGAGGTTTTATTGGAATGCATATCTTTATTTGGATTAGATGAAACTTTAAATATGAGCAGAGGTATGTTTGCAGCAGCAATCTATGATTTTCAATCAAGCTCATTAAAACTATTCAGAGATCCACTTGGAGAAAAGCCACTTTATTATTATAAACAAGAGAATAATTTAATCTTTGCTTCTGAGTTAAAGGCAATATCAAAAAATTATAATGCAAGACTAAATATTTCTAGTTCAGCCATTAATTGGTTTTTTGCACAAAGTTGCATACCAGCACCATTAACCATTTATGATGAAGTGAAAAAGGTGCTTCCAGGAGAAATAATAACATTCGAACTTAACAAACAGCTAAGCTCTAAATTTTTCTGGAATTTAAATGATATCGTTGGAAGTAGTAATATTTCCATGCAAAGTGATAATCTCGATGCATATGTTAATAAAGCCAATCAATTAATAGATCTTTCAGTATCTGAGCAAATGGTTGCTGATGTTAAAGTTGGAGCTTTCTTATCAGGAGGTATTGATTCATCAGTAATAGTTTCATCAATGCAAAAACAGTCTGACATCCCGATAGAAACTTTTTCGATGGGTTTTGGGAAAAATGATGAATTAGATCAAGCTGGAATGATAGCAAAGCATTTAGGCACTCAACATCATGAGCTAATTTGTACTAAGGACGATATAATTGATCAAGTTGAAAATTTGTCAAAGATTTACTGTGAGCCCTTTGCAGATTCAAGCCAATTACCTACATACTTATTATCTAAATTAACAAAAAAACATGTAACCGTTGCATTAAGTGGAGATGGCGGTGATGAGCTATTTGGAGGCTATAATCGATACATTGCTGCTGAAAGTCAATTAAAGAATTTATTCTCTTATCCATTATCTATAAGAAAGCCAATTAAAAAGATTTTAAATCTTTTACCGTCCAGTTCAATTGATCAATTGTTAAGTTCCATAAATTTAATTATTCCAAAACAATATCAGCTTTCTGATTATGGGCAGAAATTTCAAAAAATAATAAGAGTACTCGATTCTAGCAGCCATTCGGACTTCTATTCAAAGCTTGTAAAAAAATGGGAACTACATCCAATCATTTCAAATGATTACTTATATCAAGATAACTTGATTGAGTTTGATGAGCCAATGAATGACTTTATTGCGAATATGATGTTTAACGACATAAAGAACTATCTTACTAATGATATTCTTGTAAAAGTAGACAGAGCATCAATGGCCAATAGCCTGGAAACAAGAGTTCCTTTTTTGGATAAAAGGATTGTGGAGTTTTCTCAAAGTGTTCCTAGCAAGTTTAAAGTAAATAATGGAGTGTCAAAGATTATATTAAGGGAAATATTTAAGAGAAATTTACCTAAAAAATATCTTGAGCAACCTAAAACAGGTTTTGGTATTCCTATTGGGGGCTGGATGAGAAATGAGCTCAGGGATTGGTCTGAAGAAGCTTTATCTGAAACTAACTTGAAGCAATCTGGCTATTTAAATGTAAAAGGTATTAGAGGTATCTTTAAATCTCACATCAAGGGAGAAAAAAACTTTGAACATTTGCTTTGGGATGTAATAATGTTCCAAAAATGGTTTCTTAGTTCCAGGGTCTCATGAATACAATTAGTCTAGCAGAGCTTTACGCTATAATCTTAAAAAAAATAAAGCTTATTATATTAATGTCAGCTGCTTTTTTCTTCGTAGGATTCTTTATAAATTTGTTCTTCTTGACCCCAAAATATACCGCTTCATCTGTGGTTATGAATAGTATTTCACTTGGGCAAGGCTATAAATCTGCGAAAGCATTTTCAGGACAAGGCGGACTTCAAGGTTCTATTTCAAGTGTTTTAGGTTCGGCAGGATCATCATCAGGTGAATCTTTAAATCTTGTACTAGAAATTGCAAAAACGAGGGACTTCATAACAAAGTTTATTGATCGACATAATCTCTATCCTTATATCCTTGCTTTTGATTCATATGATAAAAAAAATGAAATAATTTACTTCAAAAGAATTTATGACTCAGAATCGAATACATGGAAAGGGGCGTACACTAATAAGGCAAAGATGATTGATGAAGCATATAGAATTTTCAAGTCAAAACATTTAAATATAGTTTCTGATCTGGATATGAAAGTGGGGACTATTTCACTTACTTATTATTCACCAGTAATTAGCTATGATTTGGCAAATAAGTTCATTGCTGATTTAGATATGGTCTTTAGAGAAAAAGAAAAAAATAAGGCCGTTAGCAATATTGAATATTTGAGAACCTCCTTATCTACCATCAGAGCTGAGGGAGCTAAAATGCAAACATCATATCTTCTTGAAAATGAGCTTCAAAAATTAATGAAAGCTGAGGCTACTGAAACTTTCGCATTTGAAATATTGGAACCACCATTTTTACCTATCAACAAATCTTCAATGAGTGGATTGTTCTTCTCACTCATTTTTTCTCTTATAGGTCTTATTCTTTCAATGTTTATTTATGTATTTCCATCTATATATAAATCTGCAACTGGAGATATGGAATGAAATTAAATTATTTAACAATATTTGTCGCATTTCTTTTCTTTACATTAGGACCCAATATTTATTCACAAGAGAAAGGCCCATTAGGATTGAATGCTGAATTTTTAGATTCATTGCCTGATGAAGTTAGAGAGGATCTCTTGGTAGAAATTGAAGGCAATCAAAGCCAGCTTGAGGAAGTAGACTATGGTGCCTTGAGCTCACTGCTTAAAGATCCAGCTGCAAGATACATAGAACAAGAGTTACTTAGGTCAGAGATTCCAACAATCCCTCCTCAGGAAATACCCTTAGAGGATTTGAAGTTTTTTGGTGAGGGATTCTTCAAAGGGTTGCCATTGTCATTTATGCCAATTTCGGACCCAAGCCTTTCAAGTGATTATGTTGTTGGTGTTGGGGATATATTAAATGTAAACATTGTTGGAATAAAAAATATCAATGAAGGCATTAAAGTTGCAAAGGATGGAACTTTAACCATCAAGCAAGTTGGTAAATTATATGTATCTGGGCTGACTTTATCGCAAGCTGAAAAAAGACTACAAGTTCTTGTAAGTCAAAATTATCCTGGATCAAACTCAAGTCTTGCCTTATCTGAGCTTGAAAGTGTTCAAGTATTAGTTTTAGGAATGGTTAATTATCCTGGTCTTTATACAATTTCTGGAAATTCAACAGTTTTAAATGCTATTTCTTCAGCCGGAGGGCTTAATGCAAGTGGTTCACTTAGAAATATTATTGTTAAAAGTAGAGACGGAACAACTACTGAATATGATTTATATGACTTATTAATAGATGGAGATGTTAGTTCGATATTACCAATTAAAGCAGGTGACAGCATCAATGTGTTGGGCAGAAAAAAATATATTTCAATTTATGGAGGTGTCAATAGGCCTGCAAAATATGAGATAGAGGACGAATCTTTATCAAGAATAATAGATTTCGCTGGCGGAATAATACCTCCTAGTCCCATGTCAATTTATAGTCAATCATTGGATGGAAATAATTATGTTTCCAGAGAAATATCTATTAAAAATATTGAAAAAATTAAAGCTGAAAACTTAGATATTTATAATGTTAATTATTCATCTGTTGCAAACAATGTTGGAGTAGAAATATTCGGATCATTAGCTAGTACAGGAAAATTTAGTTTAGAGAGAGCTAAAAAAGTAATACTAAATAACGCTTTCTTAGATGATGCCTATCCAATTACTGTAGCAGTAATTAATCAAAATAATCCTAAATCAAATGGAATTATAAGATTTAGAAGTCTCACTAATTTGAGTGATCTAACAGATGGAGACAGTATTTATGCCTTCAATAGGAAAGACATAAGCTTTATTAATTCGAAATTAGTCAAAGATTTTTTCAGGGATATTGAAAATAATATCGATTTTTCTAAATCTAATAGTTATTCATGTAAGCTGTTTGAATATCTTCAAGATATTTCAAAATCTGAGAGATTGCTCATAGCCTCTAGTTTCTTTGATAAAACAAACAACCCCTCAGGAGGAGAAGACAAGTCATCACAGTTAAGTGATCTTATGGCTTCTGAGATTCCAGATAGTGCAGATAGTATCTTTAAAAGAAATGAGCCAGAGAGCAACTGCCCAAAAATCTTTGAGCGGTTTCCTGAATTATTCTTATCTGCTTTGATGTCATCCGTTGAGGTTGAAGGTAAGAGCCTGATGTCAGGCCTTTACCCAATATATTCAGGAATTCGAGCTAAAAGTTTGTTTAATTATCTTCAAATTTCTAGCGTTCCTGACGCTGGTGATCTTGAACTAACCTCAAATGACAATGGACAAACACTTCCTATTAAATTGAACGGATCTAATCTGATTTATCCTATGGATAAATTAACTTTTAATCAAAGCAATTCTTTGCGAAGTAACAAAGTTATCATCAGGGGTGAAGTAAAAAAACCTGGGGTCTATTTTGTCGGTAAAAGTGAGACTTTGTCAGATGTAATAAATCGAGCTAATGGCTTTACTGAGAATGGTTATCCACTTGGGGGTGTTCTAGTTAGACAATCTGCAAAAAGTTTAGAGATCGAGTATAACAAGACACTTTATGATCAAGTAATTAAATCACTTGCAACAGTTATTACTCAAGGAAAAAATATATCCTTTGATGGTTTAAACTTAATTTTAGAGGAGTTCAAAAATCTTGAGCCACAAGGGCGGGTTATTACAGAATTCGATCCAATTAAAATAAGATCTAATCCTTCATTAGATATTTTGTTAGAAAATAATGACTTCATTACCATACCTAAAAGAACTGGAATTGTTTATGTTTTTGGGGATGTAATAAGACCAGGTCCACAAAAATATAATCCTGGACAAAGTACAAAATATTATATTTCTAATGCTGGCGGATTAAATGATTTTGCTGACAAGGATTTGATTATTTCAGTTAGTCCTAATGGTGAATCAAGAATAATTAGGAATAGTTTATTTTCTGGTAACGGTAAAAATATAATGCCAGGTTCTGTAATTTACGTATCAAGAGATCTTAGAAAGCTTGAATCGATTGAGTTAGCAGCTACTATCGCACCAATAATAAGTAGCATTGCAATTTCATTGGCATCCTTGAATTCAATTTCAGATAATTAAACTGCAAGTGACTTATTCTTTAAGGGTATTTGCAGTTTGCATTTCCTTTTTTAGCCTACAAACTTTTTCAGTTGATAATAAGTATATTTTTCCAAATACAGCTCCATCTTTTTCTAGTTATGGCAATGCTGGTTTGTTAAATATGCCTAATGCAAGATTTATGGATGAAGGTTCTTTGGGTTTTAAGTGGTCAAGAACAGAGCCTTATATGCGCGGATCAATAATAGCTTATCCATTCAGCTGGATGGAAACTTTATATAGATATACAGACATCAATGACAGGCTATATTCAGATAATAGAGCATTTAGTGGAGGCCAATCTCTTAAAGACAAAGGTTTTGATGCTAAGTTTAAATTGCTCAATGAAACCCCTTATTTTCCTGCTATTGCAATTGGATTTAGGGATTTGGGAGGAACTAATAGATTTGCATCTGAATATATTGTCGCTTCTAAATTCATTAATAATATTGATTTTACCTTTGGTGCTGGTTGGGGCATTCTTGGCGGAGGCAATCTAAGTTATAAGAACCCGCTTTCTGAACTAAATGAAAACTTTTCTGCCAGGGGTACAGGTGGGCTTTCAGGATCAGGTGGAAAGTTTAGTACCGATGCTTTTTTTAGGGGAGAAAAAATAGGAATTTTTGGCGGTATGGAGTACTTCTTTCCAAGGATGAAAGGCCTTAGATTTAAGGCTGAATATGACTCAACTAACTATGAAATTGAAGGCGAAAGGCCTGTTAGACAACGAAGTTCCTTAAATTATGGGATTGTTTATCCTATTGGTGATCAGGTAAAGCTAAATTTAGGCTATGTTAGAGGCAATACAATTCAATTAGGTTTTAGCATCGCATATGCTTATGGCAGGAAGAACCCATTGGTTAAAAAACAGGATAAGCATGCTCCCGTTAAAAATAAAGATATCATTAAGATGGTCACTGGAAGAGAAGATAGATTGTTATATTTAGCATCTTTAAGAGAGCTAAACTCTAGAGAGTTTTTCTTACAATCTGCCCAGATGAAGGATGAGACTTATCAAGTTGTTATTGCTCAACCCAACCATATTAGCTATCCAAGGGTTGTGGGAAGGGTATCAAGGATTCTTGATGATATATCTCCTGAGAAAGTAAAGGAATTCAAAATCACATCATTAAATAGTGATTTTGAGACTTACACAGTATCTGTTCCTAGAGAGATTTTTAATAGGGCAATGCCCTCGAATGATTACACTGAGCTTGAAACTTATCTTTCTATAAAAAATGAAAGAGACATCCATTCAACTAATTCATTCGTTCCCAAGATAAAAATGCCATTCTATAAATGGGGCCTTACTCCGGCTCTTAGAAATCATGTAGGAGGACCAGACGGATTTTACTTTGGACAGTTTTGGCTGAGAGGCGACGTTAGCATAAAACTTTCTAGAGCACTTTCAATAACTGGTATATCTTCAATTGGTATTGCTGATAATTTTGAAAACCTTAAATTGCCCTCCGATAGTATTCTTCCTCATGTTAGAACAGATATTGTGGATTATCTTAAAAAAGGAAGACACTTCTCAATTACTCGTTTGCAGCTAGACTATATTAAAAATCCAGCAAAAAATCTTTATACCAGATTTTCTGCAGGGATTTTTGAAGAAATGTTTGCAGGCATTGGAGGTGAAATTTTATATCGACCTTTTGAATCTAACTATGCAATAGGCGCAGAGATATACGACGTAAAGCAAAGAGATTTTAAACAAAGATTTAAATTCCAGGACTATCAAACTGTTACTGGACACATAAACCTTTTCTATGAAGAACCAAGATCTAAAATTCTCTTTAAAGTATCAGGAGGTAGATATCTCGCAGAAGACTCTGGCTTAACATTCGATTTCAGTAGAAGATTTAAGAGTGGTTTATATATGGGAGCTTTTTTCTCTCTTACTGATATAAGCGAAGAGGAGTTTGGCGAGGGTAGTTTTGATAAAGGTTTTTATTTCTCATTTCCGATTGAAATTTTTCTAAATCGTCATTCTTCAGGTAGAACTTATCTTGGTCTTAAGCCCCTAACAAGAGATGGCGCAGCTAGGTTAATAACAGGATATGGATTATGGGGTGTAACAGATCAGAATTCCTATAACTCATTTATTAGAGATATTGATGACATCTATGATTAATCTTTTGTATAAATCACTTCCTGCTTTATTTTTAATATCATGCTCATCTTTCCCCTTTGTTGAGTATGGATCTGAGGTATATAAAAACTTTATACTCTCTGAAGACCTTAAAATCACTCAAGAGTTTTATGAAGAAACTCCTTATGCGTTTATTAGAGCAAAAATAGGAAGATCTAATAGCGCAATAATGATCCTAGTAAATGAAGAAGATGGAGTGCTAAATTGGATTTCTGCGGATGGAGTTAGAATTTCTACATATCATGGAAAAGTCATTTCGATTACGGGCATTGATCAGGGATATAGATTAGTTACTTACAAAAAACCAGATAACACAAAAACGCATATTGTTGACCTTTTTGGTCCAGACTTATATAACCTTGGTATTTCAGTTTCCAGAGAATATTTAACTATTGACGAGTCTATTGAGTTGAATCAAAAAATAAAAATTGTAGGCTTAGTTGAGGAAACATTTAATGCAGAATATATTGGTTGGAGGGGCAAAAACTTTTTTTACCACGATATTGATGGGAATATTCGTAAAACAATTCAGGAAATTCATCCAAATTTAAGTCCCATTACAATTGAGTTCGTCAAACTTTATAGGCAATAAAAAAGGGAGGCAAGCCTCCCTTAAAAATCGCTGAAATTAAAATTATTGACTTGTTGCTGTTCCAGTTGATGTAGTTGTAACAGTATCAATATCTTGAGTTTCAATAACCACAGTTTCCTCAACTACGGTTTCAATCTCCTCAATAACTTCCACTTCTACAACGTTAACAACCTCAACCACTTCTTCAATAATGCTTACCGCACTATCACCTGTATCAGATGTAGTTGTTGCAGTAGAGGTACCTGTAGCTGTCGCTGTAGCAGTTGTTGTGCCAGTAGTAGTAGCAGTAGCAGTAGCAGTACCTGTAGTAGTTCCTGTTGAAAGGCTTGTAGAAGTACCAGTAGTAGTTGTTGTAATAATAGAAGTTGGAGCTGGCGTTGGAGCAGGAGCTGGTGTCGGTGATGGTGATGGCTGTGGCCCTAAAGTAGGTGCTGGAGTTGGTGTAGGAACAGCGGTTCCACCGTCACCTCCACTATCAGCTACAGCAGCAATAGCAGCAGCAGCAGCTACGGCAGCAGCAATAGCTCCGGCACTAAGTGAACCTGTTGCGGAGCCCTGAGCAGCTTCCTCTGAACCTGCTGAAGTACCCGAACTAGAGTCTTCTTGTGCAAACACGGTTGTATTAGCAAGACCTAATATTGCTAACCACATTACTTTGAACTTAGATTTAATTTTAGCCATAATTTTTCCTGTTTATTCTCTCTGGAAATCTACGTTTAAGATTCCTGATAAAGTGAATTATATCGTTTTATAAGATTTTGTACATATTTTACGTTTTTTTTTAACTATTAAATTAAACTAAATTTTTTTTAGTTATTTTTTTTTAATTTTTTCTTACAGTATGAATCGTTATAAAATGGTAATTAGTAAATAAATCGGGATGTAGCGCAGCCTGGTAGCGCACCACACTGGGGGTGTGGTGGTCGTCGGTTCAAATCCGGCCATCCCGACCAATTATCTAGTCTTCCTTATTACCTCTTCAGCGTACCAATTTATTTCAGCAATCATTCCATCTAGAGTTCTCTCATCTGGACCACCTTCATAAGCATTCCTGAAAGCTACTATTACTTCTGTTGCCCCTAGGTCTTCAAGTTTTTTTATTCCATCAGGAGAATATGCGGCTTCACCCATAACTTGAAACTGATAATTTGGATGATCCAAAGTTCCAAACTCTTTTCTGTAATTATTTATTTTATT
>MDTG01035317.1_pt1 | contig 19605 bp, 17 predicted proteins | sample 811421 | NCBI WGS metagenome assembly MDTG01 (sample SAMN05326645, study PRJNA326480) | marine metagenome | isolation source: seawater | place: Pacific Ocean: South East | collected 2011
CCTCGCCGCTCGCCAGACCGGGGCAGCCTGGCACTGATTGGCGAACTGAGCCGCAGTGCCGGCGCCACGCGCATTTGGTTACTGCAACCGCCCGCGGGTGAAGCGCTCGACAGCGATCGCCTGAGTGACTGGCATAGCGCCCTCGATAAACTGCAATTGCCTCATGCCGATAGCGCACCGCTGAAATGGCTGGAGACAGGCCATGACTAACAAGCCGCTGACACTGGCATTGGTGGGCCACACCAATGTCGGCAAGACTTCGTTGCTGCGCACCCTGACCCGCGACGTTGGCTTTGGCGAAGTCTCGCATCGGCCCAGCACCACCCGCCACGTCGAAGGCGCACGCCTGTCGGTCGAGGGTGAGCCGCTGCTGGAGCTGTACGACACGCCTGGCCTTGAGGATGCAATTGCGCTACTCGACTACCTTGAGCGTCTGGATCGACCCGGCGAACGTCTGGATGGCCCGGCGCGACTGGCGCGTTTTCTCGACAGCAGTGAAGCGCGCCAGCGTTTCGAGCAAGAGGCTAAAGTGCTGCGCCAGTTACAGGCCTCCGATGCCGGCCTTTATGTGATTGATGCACGCGAACCCGTGCTGGCCAAATACCGTGATGAATTAACTGTATTGGCCATGTGCGGCCGGCCGTTACTGCCGGTGCTCAACTTCGTCGCCAACGACGCCCACCGCGAGCCGGAATGGCGCGAGGCACTGGCTCGCCTCGGCTTGCATGCACTGGTGCGGTTTGACAGCGTAGCGCCACCGGAAGATGGCGAGCAGCGGCTGTATGAGAGCCTGGCATTGTTGCTGGAAAAAGCCCGGCCCAAGTTGCAGCGCCTTGTTGATGACCACAACACTCAGCGCCAGGCCCGCCGCGAAGCGGGTATGCGCCTGATTGCCGAATTGTTGATTGATTGCGCGGCGTGTCGACGCAGCGTGCCTGCCGAACCAGCCGCAGAAAAGGCTGCAATCGAAGGGCTGCGCCAGAGTATTCGCTTGCGTGAGCAGAACTGCGTTGAAGCGCTGCTGCGGCTCTACGCATTTCGCCCGCAAGATGCTCACTCGCAAGACTTGCCACTGCTCGACGGACGCTGGGGAGACGATCTGTTCAACCCGCAAACACTCAAGCAGTTAGGGGTCAAGGTGGGCGGCGGCATGGCGGCAGGCGCAGCTACCGGCGCGGGCATAGATTTACTGCTCGGCGGCCTGACGCTGGGCGCGGCGGCGGCGCTTGGAGCCATCGTCGGCGGCAGCGCGCAAACCTTGCGCAACTATGGTTCGCGCCTCAAAGGCAAACTGCGTGGCGAGCGCGAGCTAACCGTGGATGATGCAGTATTGCGCCTGCTCGCATTGCGTCAGCAGATGCTTCTCGACGCCCTGAATAGCCGGGGCCACGCGGCGGTCGATGCGGTGAAACTGGCCGCACCGCAAGACACCGCCTGGCGTGATGGCAAACTACCCGACGCCCTGAACAATGCCCGGGCGTATCCGCAATGGTCGAGCATTGGCAACGCCAACTGGCGCGACACCGCAGAGCGGCGCGCCGAGGTTGATGATCTGGCCGCGCGCTTGCTCAAAGACGCGGCCAAACGCCAGCCGGTTTAGCGTCCCAGATAAAGCTCCTGCATTCTCGGCCACTCATCGCTGTTGGTAATGCGCAGCACTTCCTGGCTGATCGGCTCACGTAGCTTGCTGCCGCTGGCCAAGGCAATGGCGTAGGCCTGATTTTCGAAGGTGCCGGGCAGAATGTTCAGCTCGCCCTTCTCCAGTTGGCGATTACGAAACTGCATAATCGGCAGGTCATAAACCATCGCATCGACCTCGCCGTCCTGCACCGCACGCATCCCGCTGAGTACATCCGGGTAACGGCTGTTACGAATCCGCTGGCTGTCGAGATAACGCGCGCTGATGGTTTTGTCGATGGTCGCGACGTGCGAGCGGCGCAAGTCATCAACACCTTGAATGCCGCTGTGCAGACCGCCCAGTGTCAGCGTGCTGGTCACGGCAGCGGTAAAGGTCGACACCATAATCAACGCCGCAAACATCCAGACAATCGCAATCAGGCGACCACCCATGGTCACCGGCGCCTTGTCGCCATAACCGACTGTGGTCATGGTCACGGCTGCCCACCAGAAACTATTGCCTAGCCCCTGAGCCGGGTTACCGCCGAATTGGTCCTTGTTGCGGCGGCGCTCAAACGCCCAGAGCAGTGCGCCCACCAACAACAGCAAACCTGCAAGACCCAACACCAGGCTGAAGAACTGCCACGAGAACAAACCCTTGAGCGCGTTCCAGCCAGCCGAGTCTTCGCCTTTAGGCACGGCGATGGCCAGGCCGGTTTGATAAAACGGGTGAGTGAAGTCGAGTTTCTCTTCGCGCTCGGCCGTCATGGTCAGCGCGCCGATCACCACATCCAACTGATTGGCTTCGAGGCTGGGCAATAATTCGCCGAATTGCATGGGCACCAGCTCGAACTGATAGTCGAGCGACTTGGCAATATCCTGCCAAAGATCGACGCTGATACCGCGCCAATTGCCATTTTCTTCGTGGATTACAAACGGTGGGACTTCGCTGATACCGACCCGTAGTACCGGCTTTTCAGGCTCTGCGGCCCAGCTTGAAGAGCCCATCAGGCACAACAGAATTACGCTCAAAATCCTCAACACAAACCCGCTCCTTGCAGACAATCAAAGTCTCAGGGTAACAAATTTGTGCCAGGTGCCCGGCCCGCTGATCATCGACGGCGCCGAAAAGGCGCCGACAACCCGTGCCTGAAAGCGCTGCGAATGCAGCGCTGGAGTGACTCAGACCGCGACTTCGGCCTTGATGTGCGGATGCGCTTCGTAGCCTACCAACTCGAAATCTTCGAACTTGAAATCGAACAGGTTGGTGACCGCCGGATTCAGTTTCATCTGCGGCAATGGCAGCGGCTCACGCGTCAGCTGCAAGTCGGTCTGCTCGATGTGATTGGCGTACAGGTGGCAGTCGCCTCCGGTCCAGATGAAATCACCCGGTTGCAGCCCGCAAACCTGCGCGACCATCAGCGTCAGTAGCGCGTAGCTGGCGATATTGAATGGCACACCGAGGAAAATATCCGCCGAACGCTGGTACAGCTGGCAGCTCAACTTGCCATCCGCTACGTAGAACTGGAACAGCGCGTGGCACGGTGGCAACGCCATTTGATCAACCAGCGCCGGGTTCCAGGCGGAGACGATCAGGCGACGCGAATCCGGGTTGGTCTTGATCATTTCGATCAGCTTGCTGATCTGATCAATCGACTGACCATTAGGCGCAGGCCAACTGCGCCACTGATAGCCATACACCGGGCCAAGATCACCGTTTTCATCGGCCCACTCGTCCCAGATGCGCACACCGTTTTCCTTGAGGTAACGGATGTTGGTGTCGCCCTGCAGGAACCACAGCAGCTCATGGATAATCGACTTGAGATGGCACTTCTTGGTGGTCACCAAGGGGAAGCCATCCGCCAGATTGAAGCGCATCTGATGGGCAAACACCGAGTAGGTGCCGGTGCCGGTGCGATCACTCTTGAACGTGCCGGTTTCGCGCACCAGACGCATCAGATCGAGATACTGTTTCATTACAACTCCGCAAACGTGCCATCGGCGCTGACCGACTGGACTTAATCGGTCAGCACAAAGGTTTAATCGAGCATTTTACTTGAGCTTGAGCCTTCTCAGTGCGAGTTGGCGGCAGCGGGCGACTGACGGCGGTAAGCGAAGGCGATAAGGCCCAGACCGCCGAGAATCATCGGCAGCGACAATACCTGGCCCATGGTCAGCCAGCCCCACGCCAGATAGCCCAGCTGCGCATCCGGCACACGGACGAACTCGACAATAAAGCGGAAGATCCCGTAGCACATGGCAAACATGCCGGACACTGCCATGGTTGGGCGCGGCTTGCGCGAGTAGAACCAGAGAATGGTGAATAGAGCCACGCCCTCAAGGGCAAACTGATACAACTGCGACGGGTGGCGCGCCAACTGCTGCGGGTCGGTCGGGAAGACCATAGCCCACGGCACATCTGTTGCCTTGCCCCACAATTCAGCATTGATGAAGTTGCCGATGCGCCCAGCGCCCAGACCAATCGGCACCAGCGGCGCGATAAAGTCCATCAGCTCGAAGAAGCTCTTGTTATTGCGTTTGCCGAACAGCCACGCCGCCAGCATCACACCGATAAAGCCACCGTGGAACGACATGCCGCCCTTCCACACTTCAAGAATCAGCAGCGGATTGGCGATGTAAGACGACAGGTCGTAAAACAGCACATATCCCAGACGGCCGCCCAAAATCACGCCCATCGCGCACCAGAACACCAGGTCCGAGAGCTTCTCCTTGCTCCAGGTCGGCGCAAAGTCATGCAACCGGCGTGACGCCAACAGCCAGGCGCCACCAATGCCGATCAGGTACATCAGGCCGTACCAGTGAATCTTCAGGGGGCCGATGGCCAGAGCAACCGGATCAATCTGCGGGTAAGGCAGCATTCAAAACTCCTCAGTGCCTTCGCGAATATCAGGCCAGGCAATAAATTAACGGTGCGCAGTTTACGCCAGAGTGACAGTAACTGGCGAAAACCATAAGCGCCAATCAAGCAGTTTCAGACCAGAATCACAGCAAGAAATTCACACCCACCGAGAACAGCAGCAGCGCAAACAACCGCTTGAGCATCAGCGGTGACAACCGATGCGCCAGCCGCGCGCCAACACGGGCGAAAAACATGCTGCTGATGGCGATGCCCGCCAGCGCCGGCAGGTAAATAAAGCCGGCACTCCATTCGGGAAGCTGTGGATTGTTCCAGCCGTTCCACATAAAACCGATGGCGCCGGAAACGGCAATTGGCAGGCCACAAGCGGCTGAGGTGGCCACGGCTTTTTGCATGGGCACGCTGCGCCACGTCAAAAATGGCACGGTCAATGTGCCGCCACCAATACCGAATATTGCCGAGGCCCAGCCAATAACCACACCTGCGCCCGTCAACCCGACCTTGCCCGGCACGACGCGGCTTGGATTGGGCCTGAGTTGCAGGCTCATCTGTACCGCAACCACAAGGGCGAAAACCCCGATAATCTTTTGCAGCATTTCACCGTTGAGCAGCGCCGCGGTCATGCTCCCGAGCTGACCTCCGAGGCAGATGCCCAGCAGCATCCAGACAAATAACGGCCAGAGCACTGCGCCTTTGCGGTGATGCTCAAGTACCGAGTTGATCGAGGTAAAAATGATCGTCGCCAGCGAGGTGCCAATCGCCAGATGCGTGAGAATCTCCGGGGCAAGACCCTGCGCTTTGAAGCTTAAAACCAGCACCGGAACGATGATTATTCCGCCACCTACGCCAAACAGACCGGCCAGAACCCCGGCCGCCGCGCCCAGCGATAAATACATCAACAGTTCCATGCCCACCCCCGATAACGAAGACGCATGTTAACGGATGCACAGACGTGGCTCTAGTCGAACCGGTAAGTGCTGGGGGCTGATCAGGCAGGGCAATTGAATGCTGGACGCTGGGCGCTTGATGCACGTATTTTCAAATGAACAGGAACCCGAGTAAGCGTGTCTGCCGATTGTGCTGGCGGAACGCATTGCCAAATTGACCCAAGGAGTTTGTTCATGTGCCTGATCGTTTTTGCCTGGCGGCCCGGCCACGCTCAACCCCTGATTGTCGCGGCCAACCGTGACGAGTTTTATGCGCGCCCGAGCGCTGCGCTGGCGCAATGGCCAGAAGCGCCTGGCGTGTATGCCGGGCGTGATCTGGAAGCCGGTGGAACCTGGCTGGGTATTGGCCCAAATGGACGCTTTGCGGCACTGACCAATATTCGCGACCTGACCCTGACGCCAGGGCTGCGCTCGCGTGGTGAATTGCCGGCGGCGTTTTTGCTCGGCCAGGCGAGCCCTGAAGACTACCTGACTGAACTGAGCCGCTCGGGTGAGAGCTATTCAGGTTTTAATCTGCTGGTCGCAGACCAACAGCAGATGTGTCATTTGAACTCGCAGACAGGCCAGTTCCGCGTACTGGAAGCAGGCGTCTATGGCCTCTCCAACGCAGACCTCGACAGTCCCTGGCCGAAGGTGCAACACGCTCGCCACGGGCTTGCCGAGCTACTGGATCAACCGCAACTCGAACCGCTGGCAGAGCTAATGCATGACAGCAGCCAGCCCGATGACAGTCGCTTGCCGCACACTGGCGTTGGGATTGCGACCGAGCGACTGCTGTCGAGCATGTTTATCGCCAGCGCCAATTACGGCACCCGCGCCACCACCGTGCTGATCAGCCACGCCAATGGCCAGCGACAATTGCTTGAGCGCAGTTTTGGCCCGCATGGGGCAAAGTTGGGTGAGGTGACGCTGGCGTTGTGAGTCGGGCGGCGTTGCGCCCGACTTTTTCAAGCGCAGGGTTACGCCTGAATATCTGACGCCGGGTTGATCATGCGGCCGAGGCCAAGATTACGCAGCGCGAGTTGCAAGGTACTGTCGACCAAGTGCGGGTTGTCGATTTTCATCACCTTGTCCAACAAATCCTGAGCCTTGGTCATGGTCACCTGACGCAACAGCCACTTGACCTTGGGCAGGTTGGTGGCGTTCATCGACAGGCTGTCAAAACCCATCGCGGTCAGCAGCACAGCCGCCGCCGGGTCACCGGCCATTTCACCGCAAATGCTCACCGGCTTACCTTCTGCGTGGGCATCTTCGACCACTTTCATCAGCGCTTGCAGCACGGCCGGATGGTAGAAGTCGTAAAGGTCCGCTACGCGCGGATTGTTGCGGTCCACGGCCAGCAGGTATTGGGTCAGGTCGTTGGAGCCGACCGAGAGGAAGTCGACCTGGCGCGCCAATTCGCGAGTTTGGTAAACCGCCGCCGGGATTTCGATCATTACACCAATAGGCGGCAATGGCACATCAGTGCCCTCGTCACGCACCTCGCCCCACGCCCGGTGAATCAGGTGCAAGGCTTCTTCAAGCTCCTGAACGCCGGAAATCATCGGCAGCAGAATCCGCAGGTTGTTCAGCCCTTCACTGGCCTTGAGCATGGCGCGGGTTTGCACCAGGAAGATTTCCGGGTGATCGAGGGTCACGCGAATGCCGCGCCAGCCCAAGAACGGGTTGTCTTCTTTAATCGGGAAATACGACAGCGCTTTGTCACCGCCAATGTCCAGGCTGCGCATGGTCACGGGCAGCGGATGGAAGGCCTGTAACTGCTCGCGGTAAATCGCCAGTTGTTCTTTTTCGCTGGGGAAGCGCTCGTTGATCATGAACGGCACTTCGGTGCGGTACAAACCAACACCTTCGGCGCCACGCTCCTGCGCCCGGGCTACATCGGCAAGCAAACCGGTGTTGACCCACAACGGCATGCGGTGGCCATCGAGGGTTTCGCACGGCAACGCACGCAGCGCATCGAGGCCCTGACTGAGCTGACGCTCTTCCTCAACCACATCGGCGTATTGCTTGCGCAGCAACTCACTGGGGTTGGTGAATACTTCGCCGTGATAACCGTCGATAATCAGCTGAATGCCGTCGATCTTCGAATACGGCAGATCAACCGCACCCATCACCGTCGGAATACCCATGGCACGGGCAAAAATGGCGACGTGCGAGTTACCCGAACCGAGTACTGAGACCAGACCGACCAACTTGCCTTCCGGAACCTCGCCGAGCATCGACGGCGACAGTTCTTCACTGACCAGAATGGTGTTGTCGGGATAGGTAAGCGTCTGTTGGCGCGCCTGCTGCAGATAGGCCAGCAAACGCCGCCCGAGATCTTTTACATCGGATGCACGCTCACGCAGGTAGGCGTCATCCATCAATTCAAAGCGATTAACGTGCTCGCTCACAACCTGGCGCAATGCGCCTTGCGCCCATTGGCCGGTCTTGATGACCTTGACCACTTCGTTACCGAGGGCGGCGTCTTCGAGCATCATCAGATAAACATCAAACAGTGCGCGCTCTTCCTTGCGCAACTGCGTGGCCATTTTCGCCGAAAGTGCGCGCATATCACGGCGAACACCTTCTAATGCAGTCGAAAATAGCGCTAATTCAGCTTCAACGTCGTCAACATGTTTGTCCGGTACAACTTCCAGGTCTGCGGGAGGTAGCACAACTACAGCCGTGCCCACTGCCGCGCCTGGCGAACCCGGCACGCCGACGAACTTGGCCTCTTGAATACCTTTACCCTGTCGCCCCAGACCGCGAATCGAACCGGTGGCTTCAGCGTGAGCGATTACCCCAGCAAGCTGCGCGCTCATCGTTACGAGAAAGGCTTCTTCACCCTCATCGAACTGACGACGCTCTTTTTGCTGGATAACCAGAACACCCATCACCCGACGATGGTGAATGATCGGTGAACCGAGGAATGAGGCATAACGCTCCTCGCCAGTTTCAGCGAAGTAGCGATAACGCGGGTGAGCGGCGGCATCTTCGAGGTTGAGCGGCTCTTCGCGCGTACCGACCAAACCCACCAGACCCTCGTTCGGGGCCATGCTGACCTTGCCAATAGAACGCTTATTAAGACCGTCGGTGGCCATCAGCACAAAGCGATTGGTTTCCGGGTCGAGCAAATAAACCGAGCAGACCTGGCTGCCCATGGCCTCTTTTACGCGCTGCACGATAATGCCCAACGCCGACTTGAGATCCTTGGCGGCGTTTACTTCCTGGACAATTTTGCGCAGCGTATTGAGCATGGCTCGGCTCTATCTGTTGGTTTCAGTCTCGCGCTAACAGGCGCGGGGCAAGTTCCTTAAGTGCACGACGATAAACTTCGCGCTTGAATGTAACCACTTGGCCTAACGGATACCAGTAACTAACCCATCGCCAGCCGTCAAATTCCGGCTTATTGGTCAGATCCATGCGCACCCGCTGCTCATCAGCGGTCAAACGCAGCAGAAACCATTTTTGCTTCTGGCCTATGCACAGCGGCTGGCTGTGCGTACGCACGAGACGCTGGGGTAGACGATACCTCAACCAGCCCCGCGTGCAGGCGAGAATTTTCACATCCTTCTGTTCCAGCCCTACCTCTTCATTCAATTCGCGGTAGAGTGCTTCTTCGGGGGTTTCGTTGTCATTGATTCCACCCTGAGGAAACTGCCACGCGTCTTGGTTTATCCGACGCGCCCAAAGCACTTGGCCAGCATCATTGGTCAGAATGATGCCGACATTGGGGCGAAAACCATCAAGATCGATCACGGCACACAACCCTGTAAACGCATGTTCCAGCATTGTTCCATAAAGGTTGTGAAAGCAGCAACGTGAGTGGCCCAAGAATTGCTCTGACTCTTAAAAGCGCAATTAAATCCCTGCCATTTACCCATTGAGGATTTTCCCTACACCCGCAAAAATCGGTATTCTGAGCGCCCTCGACGTGACAAACAGAAGGTGCCCCGTGCGTTTAGCTTTATTTGACCTCGATAACACATTGCTCGGCGGTGACAGCGATCACGCCTGGGGTGATTACCTGTGCGAGCGCGGGATACTCGATGGCGTAGCCTACAAGGCGCGTAACGACGAGTTTTATCAGGACTACCTGGCCGGCACCCTCAACCTGACCGACTACCTGAACTTCAGCCTTGAGATTCTTGGCCGCACTGAAATGGCCCAACTGCAAACCTGGCACCAGGAGTTCATGCGCGACTGCGTCGAGCCAATCATTCTGGCCAAGGGCGAGGCCTTGCTGGCAGAGCACCGCGCCGCTGGCGACAAGATTCTGATCATCACCGCGACCAACCGCTTCGTCACTGCGCCAATCGCCAATCGCCTGGGCGTTGAAACCCTGCTGGCCACCGAATGCGAAATGCTCGACGGCCGCTACACCGGCCGCACCACAGACGTGCCGTGCTTCAAAGAAGGCAAAGTTACGCGTCTGCAGCGCTGGCTGGAAGAAAACAACATGACGCTGCAAGACAGCAGCTTCTACAGCGACTCGATGAACGACCTGCCCCTGCTCGAACAAGTCACCCGCCCGGTGGCAGTAGACCCAGACCCGAAACTACGCGCCGAAGCCGAGAAACGCGGCTGGGAAATCATCTCCCTGCGCTAGCGCACCTTGTCGCACAGACACGGCAAATTGCGGCGCATGCGCCGCAATTTGAGTTGTGAACCAACGCAATACCACCAACCAAAAACAGCCCGCTCCCAACGGGAAGCCCGCCATGACGGAAGCCGCGAAGCGGATTCCATCCTCCAGTGAAAACGCCATCAAGGTATTCTCCATTAACCGGAGGATGGATAGCGGCGCAAAGCAACGCAATCCGTCGGACGATTTGCGCCACGCCACCAATCCCGAGTCGACCCGTAAGTCCGCCATATAGCAGCCAACCCAAACATCCCCAAGCCAATCAGCAAAAGCCCAAACACCGCAAAGCGCCCCATTCCAGCCGGCCAAATGCAATCGTTGCGCCAGCGTTCAAAAATCAAAAAACCAATCAAAAGCAGACCGCGCACAGCAGGCCATCCGCCATGTAGGAAGCCGCGATGCGGATTCCAACCTCCGCATTAACCGCGTGAGTCGAGGGGATGGATTCGCCACATAAAGCGCGTGAGTCGTGGAGGATGGATTAGCCGCCACGCGGCGTAATCCGTCATGGAGGAAACCACGACGCGAATTTCATCCGCCAGCAGAAAGCCGTGAACATCTGCCTAAATGCAATCCAACAAAAAACCCACAGCGCATAGCGCGGTGGGTTTTTGTGCAGCCGACTGAGACTTAGTCGTTATCGTAACCCTTGTAACCAACTGTCGTGCAGCCCAGGCAACGCTGGAATGCAGCCTGACCCGGCTCTTGAATCAACGACTGAGCCGCCTCATCAATATTACCGCCCAGCGCACTAAACGGCAGAGTCACAACAAACACAGCTGCACCAACCACTGTTGCCGCAATCAGCAACGGACGAGCGATCAGCAGGTCGCCGATCATCGAATAACCTTTAGGCGCATTGGCGGTGTAGATCGGATCGCCACTGGCATTTTGCTGTTCCATTTCGGCCATCACCGGCATAGCCAGCATGCTTGCGATAAGGGCGAAAATAACAGCAGTTGAACGAAACAATTTCATGTGACGATCCTTCAGAGATGCGGGTCTGTTGCCTTAACTATAACAGCGCTGAGTGAATTGTCAGCGTGACAGACTTCAATCCCAGCGCAAATCATGACTGGCAACTGGCTATTAAAGCGCTACCAGCCCATTTAATGGCCAAAAAGCGCTGTCAGCTGCTAAGCGCGAGCCCTTCAGCGCTGGCAACGTGGGCAGTAAACACTCGCCCGCTGACCCAGTTTGATTTCGCGCAAGGTACTGCCACAGACCTTGCAGAACTCGCCGCCGCGACCATAAGCAAACAACTCCTGCTGGAAATAGCCAGGCTTGCCGTCGCCGCCAATAAAGTCGCGCAATGTGGTGCCGCCGCGCTCGATTGCATGGGCAAGGATGCGTTTAATCTCGATCGCGAGTTTGATGTAGCGCGCCTTGGAAATTGTCCCAGCCTCGCGCCGGGGATCGATTCCGGCGGCGAACAACGCCTCGGTTGCGTAAATGTTGCCAACGCCGACCACCACTGCGTTATCCATGATGAACGGCTTAACCGCCATTGAACGTCCGCGAGACATCTCATACAGGCGCTCACCCGCAAACGTCTCGGTCAATGGTTCCGGGCCCAGCTTGCTGAGCAACACATGCTCATGCGGCGTATTGCTCCAGAGCAGTGCGCCAAAACGCCGAGGGTCGGTGTACCGCAGCGCCATGCCCGACTCCAGCTCAATGTCGACATGCTCATGCTTGGCCGCCGGAGTCCCGCAGGGCACCATCCGCAGGTTGCCGGACATGCCCAAGTGGCTGATCAGGCTGCCGGTTTCAAGCTTGATCAACAGGTACTTGGCGCGTCGTTCAACGCACTCGATGCGCTGCCCGGACACGACAATATCGAGGTCGTCGGGAATTGGCCAACGCAGTCGGCGGTCGCGCACAATCACACGGCTGATGCGCTGCCCTTCAAGGTGCGGAGCAATCCCGCGACGGGTGGTTTCGACTTCAGGTAATTCGGGCATAGCACGCCAATCCGGTTAACAACTCAGCAGCGAATATTCACACTATCAGCCGCTGAAAACCATCCTTGGCAGACGCCGGACAGGATGCGGGCAATGCCGCAAACGACCATCCGTCCGGACAGCGCCTGAGCTTGACCACAATAATTCAGCCCTTGGCGCCTTTTTTTCGGCCTCTGCGGTCATGTTCAGGGCATCCCGGCACGGGTCAAATCGTTGCCCACTGCGCTATAATCTCGCTCTTTTTCTGGAGAATCCCCAATGTCCCTGCCCAGCCTGCGCCTGAAAGCCAATGCCGACCGACGCCTGCGCGCCGGCCACCTTTGGGTTTACAGCAACGAGATCGATGTCGCCGCCACGCCGCTGAACGGTTTTTCCAGTGGTGATCAGGCCATTCTGGAAGCCGCCGGTGGCAAGCCGCTGGGGATTGTCGCGCTGAGCCCGAACAACCTCATCTGCGCTCGTTTACTGTCGCGTGACGTCAAGCATGTGCTGGATAAGTCACTGCTGGTTCACCGCATCAATGTGGCCGCGAGCCTGCGTGACCGCCTGTTCGACAAGCCGTGCTATCGCCTGATTTACGGCGACTCCGACCTGTTGCCGGGTCTGGTTGTAGACCGTTTCTTCGACATTCTGGTCGTGCAACTGGCCTCCGCCACCATGGAGCGCCACAAGGACGACGTGATCGCCGCGCTGGTTCAGGTGCTCAAACCTACTGGCATCTTGTTCAAGAACGATTCGGCTGCACGCGACGCCGAAGGCCTTGAGCGTTATGTCGACAGCGTATTCGGCGTAGTGCCGGAGTGGGTTGCACTGGAAGAGAACGGCGTGAAGTTTGAAGCGCCAGTGATCGAAGGCCAGAAAACCGGCTGGTTCTACGACCACCGCATGAACCGCGCCCGCCTTGCACCTTATGTAAAAGGCAAACGCGTACTCGACCTGTTCAGCTACATCGGCGGCTGGGGCGTGCAAGCGGCGGCTTTTGGCGCGAGCGAAGTCATGTGCGTAGACGCCTCAGCCTTCGCCCTCGACGGTGTTGAGCGCAACGCCACCCTTAACGGTCTGGCGGAAAAACTGGTGTGCGTTGAAGGCGATGCCTTTGCCGCGCTGAAAGAACTGAAATCCGGTGAAGAGCGTTTTGATGTGGTGATCGTTGATCCGCCCGCATTCATCAAGCGCAAAAAGGACATGAAGAACGGTGAAGCCGCTTACCGTCGCCTTAACGAGCAAGCCATGCGCCTGCTCAACAAGGACGGCATTTTGGTCAGCGCTTCATGCTCCATGCACCTGCCGGAAGATGACCTGCAAAATATTCTGCTGACCAGCGCCCGCCACCTCGACCGCAACATCCAGTTGCTTGAGCGCGGCGCGCAAGGCCCGGATCATCCGGTGCATCCGGCGATTGCCGAAACGCGCTACATCAAGAGCCTGACCTGCCGCCTGCTGCCAAACAGCTAAGGCGCATCCTGCCTCACGGTTGTAGCCCTGCGCAGGGGCTACAACCGCATTCCATCCCCCCCGCCGGCATCTGCGTTTCATGCACCAGCATTGAGCATTAACGACACTTCTCTCCCCCGTTAATGGCCCAAACTGTTACCTGTTCCTACATACATACTGGCGTTATGCCTCGTGCCGACTAGCCTTAACGGTAACGCAGCGCTCAAGACCGTTTACGCATTTGGCTTGGCGTAGTAATTGCACTGATCTAATTAATAACAGCAGATCGCAGGTCAGATGTCAGACCGCCTTGCGCTACTGCTGACGCCAATGTCAGGTCTTGGCCACAAGCCGGGATTTGCTTTTGCTTCAACGCTAGGGAGATGTATGGCTGATCCGGTTGGGGACAAACCGTTCCTGCAATTCACCAACGTTAAAAAGACCTATGACCACAAGTCGCTGGTGGTCAAAGACTTCAACCTAGATGTAGCCAAGGGCGAATTCATTACCCTGCTTGGCCCCTCCGGCTCGGGCAAGACCACCTGCCTGATGATGCTCGCCGGTTTCGAAGACGTAACCAGTGGCGAAATTCTCATCAACGGCCGCTCAGTCACCAGCATCGCCCCGTATCAGCGCAACATCGGCATGGTGTTCCAGCAGTACGCCCTGTTCCCGCACATGACGCTGCGCGAAAACCTTGCCTACCCGCTCAAGGTGCGCAAGATGGCCAAGGACGAAATCAACGCCAAGGTCGATGAATACCTCACGCTGGTTGAACTGCAGGCCTTTGGCAACCGGCATCCGGGGCAACTCTCCGGTGGTCAGCGCCAGCGTGTCGCGCTGGCCCGCGCGCTGATATTTGCCCCCGACATCGTGCTGATGGACGAGCCGCTCGGCGCACTCGACAAAAAGCTTCGCGAGCAAATGCAGTTCGAGATCAAACGCCTGCACGACCAACTCGGCTTCACCGTCATCTACGTCACCCACGACCAGACCGAAGCGCTGACCATGTCGGACCGGATTGCCGTATTCAACAACGGCATCGTCCAGCAATGCGCCGCGCCGCACGTGCTCTATGAACGCCCGGCGAATCTGTTCGTGGCCGACTTCATCGGCGAGAGCAACAAGATCATGGGCACCATTGCCGAGGTCGGTGACGAGACCGTTACCGTGCGCCTGGCAGATGGGGCCGAGGTCAGCAGCCTCAAGGCCAACTGCACCGAGATTGGCGCGCCGACGACGATCTCGGTACGCCCGGAAAAGCTCACTTTTACCGACCGTCTTGGCGGCGCCTGTAATCAGATCAAGGCGCGTTTTGTGGCTCGCCACTATGTCGGTGAATACATTCGCTACCAGTTCGAAACCGCCGACGGTTCGGAGCTGGTGGTAAAGAACCTGAACGACAGTTCAGCCCCGCAATTCAGCGCCCAAGAAGAAGTCGCTCTGGCCTGGCTTGCGCAAGACAGTCAGGCGCTGGACCGGCCTGCACCGCAGAAAACCACTTGAGTTGAACAAGCAACCCGGTAATTCCTGACGCAGTATTTTCATGGATTACACACATAAAAATAGGCAATGGAGCACTGCAATGGCTAGATCACTGAGCACCAGCATATCCACTTTCGCCCTGACGGCGGCCTTGGGCCTGGCGTCGGTTGGCGCGCACGCCGAAGACAGTTTGACCGTAGTGTCTTGGGGCGGTGCATATGGCGCAGCTCAAAAGCTGCACATGATTGATCCGTTCCAGAAAGATACCGGCACCAAAGTGCTGTTCGAGGATTACTCGGGCGGCGTGGCTGAAATGAAGGCGCAGGTTGAGTCCGGCAATATCCAGTGGGATGTCGTCGACGTCGAAGTAATCGACCTTGAGCGCGCCTGCTCCGAAGGCCTGCTGGAAACGATCCCGCGTGACATTCTGCCCGCAGGCGTAGACGGTACGCCAGCCGAGCAAGACTTCATCCCGGATGCACTGTCGAGCGAGTGCGCGATCGGCAACATCGTCTGGTCCGTGGTGTATGCCTACAACGAAAAAACCATCGGCGACACCAAGGCTGCTGGCATTGGCGACTTCTTCGACACCGCCAAGATCCCGGGCAAACGCGCCATGCGCAAACGTCCGCAAGTGAACATGGAATGGGCACTGCTGGCTGACGGCGTAGCACCGAAAGAGGTTTACGAAGTGCTGGCCACGCCAGAAGGTCAGGAACGCGCCTTCAAGAAACTCGACACCATTAAGAAAGACATCGTCTGGTTCGACTCTTGGTCGCAGGCTCCACAGTTGCTCAACGATGGCGGCGCAGTTCTGGTGCAGTCGGCTAACGGTCGCTTCTACGATTCGATCCGTAAAGAAGGCAAGCCATTCGTGATCGTCTGGGACGGCCACGTTTATGACCTCGACGCCTGGGCTGTGTTGAAAGGCTCACCGAAGAAAGACCTGGCCTTCAAATTCATCGCCTACGCCACTCAGTCCAAGCCATTGGCTGGCATGAGCGATGTTGCCTACGGCCCGACCCGCAAGTCTTCTGCGCCGATGATGGACCCGGCAGCAGCGCCGCACCTGCCAACTGCGCACCTCGACGCGGGCATCCGCGCAGGCTCGGAGTTCTGGGCGGACTACGGCGAGTCGCTGGGTGAAAAATTCAACGAATGGCTGCTCAAGTAACAGCCTGACCTGCAATCAGCCGGGCGCATTATCCGGCTGATTGCAGCACCCGCCGCTGTATCGACTCAACCGCCTTGCACCGTGTTTGGAAGCCGCTAAATGTCATCGTTATCCACCACCGAAGCCCGACAGGCCGCTAGCGCTCAGCGCAAGAAACGCATCACTGCGTTTATGTTCGTTGTGCCGCTGCTGGTGTTTATCCTGCTGACGTTTGTCGCGCCCATCGCCAGCATGCTCTGGCGCAGTGTGCATCACCCGACTGTCGCCGAACTGATTCCCGAAACCCTCGCGGCACTGGAAAACTGGGATGGCAAAGCCACTCCCGATCAGCAAACCCTGCAAATTTTTGCCGTTGAACTCAACGGGCTGGCCAAAGAGCGCCTGTCCGGCAAGCTAGCCGAAGAGTTCAACCGCGCGTATACCGGTATGTCCAGCGTGGTTAAGTCCACCGCGCGCAAGGTCGGCAAGCTCAAGGGCGACGACCTGACAACCAAGGGTGCGGCCACCGTGCTGGCCGCCAACCCCAAGTGGCAACGCACCGACCTCTGGTATGCGGTTAAACGTGCTGGCGCCGAATACACCTACGACTATTACCTCACCGCGCTGGACCTTGAGCTCAATCCCGAGAAAGGCATTCAGGTGCGTGAAGAGACGCAGATCTACCTGCAGCTCTACAGCAAGACGTTGACCATGGCGCTGGTGATTACCCTACTCTGCGCCGCGCTCGGCTATCCGCTGTCGTATTACCTTGCCGGCCTCTCCGAGAACCGCGCCAACCTGCTTCTGGTGCTGGTGTTGCTGCCGTTCTGGACTTCATTATTGGTGCGCACCACCGCGTGGATTGCACTGCTGCAAACCAACGGCGTGATCAACTCGTTCCTGATGGGCGTCGGCTTAACCAACGAACCATTCGAGATGCTCTACACCTCATTTGCCACAGTGGTGGCGATGACCCACATTCTGCTGCCGTTCATGATTCTGCCGCTCTACAGCGTGATGCGCGGCATCGACCCCAGTTATATGCGCGCCGCGATGTCGCTGGGTGACAAGCCGATTCCGGCGTTTGCGAAAATCTACTTCCCGATGACCTTGCCCGGCCTCAGCGCTGGCGCCTTGCTGGTGTTCATCATCTCGGTGGGTTACTACATCACCCCGGCGCTGGTCGGTGGTACCGACGGCCAGATGATCAGCAACATCATCGCCTTCCACATGCAGCGCTCGAACAACTGGGAACTGGCCGCCGCACTGGGCTCGTTACTGCTCGCGCTGATTCTGTTGCTCTACTGGCTGTACGACCGTTTCGTCGGCGCCAGCAATATCAAGTTGGGTTAAACAATGGCCAAGGCTCCCGCGTATTTTGGTTTTTGGTATCGCCTCGGCACATGGCTGCTGAAGAGCACCTCGTGGTTGGTGCTGTTCTTTCTGATCATGCCGATTCTGGTGATTATTCCGCTGTCGTTTAACGTCGAACCGTTCTTCAGCTTCACCAAAGGCATGCTTACGTTTCAGCCAGAAGCCTATTCAATGCGCTGGTACAGCGCGATTTTCAGTGATCCAAAGTGGGTGCTGGCAATCAAGAACAGCTTCTTCATCGGCATCTGCGCCACCGTTATCGCCACAGCATTAGGCACCTGCGCAGCCGTGGGACTGGCGCGTGATGACATGCCGGCGCGGCGTTTGATTACCGCGTTGCTGTTATCGCCGATGATCGTTCCGCTGATCATCACCGCCGCAGGCATGTTCTTCTTCTATTCAGACCTGGGCCTGGCTGGTAACTACCTCGGGGTGATTCTGGCTCACGCCGCCCTCGGCACACCGTTCGTGATCATCACGGTAACCGCCACGCTGGCAGGCTTTGACTACTCGCTGGTGCGCGCCGGGCTTAACCTTGGCGCACGGCCGGTGCGGGTGTTCTGGGACATCATCATGCCGCTGATTCGCCCCGGCGTTATTTCCGGCGCACTGTTCGCCTTTATCACCTCGTTCGATGAAGTCGTGGTGATTCTGTTCATGGCCGGGCCGCAACAGCGTACCATTCCACGGCAGATGTTCTCGGGGCTGCGCGAGCAGATCAATCCGAGCATTTTGGCGATTGCGACCCTGCTGATCATTCTCTCGATCATCATGCTGGTGACCATTGAACTGCTGCGCCGCCGCTCCGCGCGCTTGCGCGGAGTCGAGGCCTGATCAAGCGCGTTGAGCCACCGGCAAAGCAATTTTGCCGGTGCACAGCCGCCCGTAAGTCGCCACAACCCTTTCGCCCAACCGCCTGCTGGGATTAGAATCTGAGGTCTCCTGCCACACCTCGGCGGAGCTGGTCGTCACGCGCTCACCCTGCGCCACCCACGACCTCAGACCAACACCGGAAATTTCCGTTTGCTTTGGGCCTGAACCCGGCTCACCCTACGTATATGAGGGCGCTTGTAAAAACCACTGCGTTACCCGCAACAGTTGTTTTTACAGGCTCCCGCCAACCGATATTTGCTGCAGGAACCCGTCATGCCTGATTACCGCTCGAAAACCTCCACCCACGGCCGCAACATGGCTGGCGCCCGTGCCCTTTGGCGTGCCACTGGCATGAAGGACGAGGATTTCAAGAAGCCAATTATTGCCATCGCCAACTCGTTCACCCAGTTCGTGCCCGGCCACGTGCACCTCAAAGACATGGGCCAACTGGTCGCCCGCGAGATCGAAAAAGCCGGCGGCGTGGCTAAAGAATTCAACACCATCGCCGTCGATGACGGCATCGCCATGGGCCACGACGGCATGCTGTATTCGCTGCCGAGCCGCGAGATCATCGCCGACTCCGTGGAATACATGGTCAACGCTCACTGCGCCGACGCCATCGTGTGCATCTCCAACTGCGACAAGATCACCCCCGGCATGTTGATGGCTGCCTTGCGCCTGAACATCCCGGTGGTATTTGTATCTGGCGGCCCAATGGAAGCCGGTAAAACCAAGCTGGCCAGCCACGGTCTCGACTTGGTCGACGCAATGGTCATCGCCGCTGACGAAAGTGCATCGGACGAGAAAGTCGCCGAATACGAGCGCAGCGCCTGCCCGACTTGCGGCAGCTGCTCGGGCATGTTCACCGCCAACTCGATGAACTGCCTGATGGAAGCGCTGGGTCTGGCCTTGCCGGGCAACGGCTCGACGCTGGCCACCCACGCCGACCGCGAACAACTGTTCCTGCGCGCTGGCCGCCTGGCTGTTGAGCTATGCCAGCGTTACTACGCAGAGAACGACGCCTCGGTACTGCCGCGCAACATCGCCAACTTCAAGGCGTTCGAGAACGCCATGAGTCTGGACATCGCCATGGGCGGTTCGACCAACACCATTCTGCACCTGCTGGCAGCGGCGCAAGAAGGCGAAGTGGCCTTCGACCTGCGCGACATCGATCGCCTGTCCCGCAAGATTCCGCAGCTGTGCAAAGTGGCGCCGAACATCCAGAAGTACCACATGGAAGACGTCCACCGCGC
>MDTG01186319.1_pt1 | contig 19602 bp, 12 predicted proteins | sample 811421 | NCBI WGS metagenome assembly MDTG01 (sample SAMN05326645, study PRJNA326480) | marine metagenome | isolation source: seawater | place: Pacific Ocean: South East | collected 2011
CTGGCAGACCGCGGAGAAGCGGTACCTGGTGTTCGGCGACTAACGAGGCATCGAAAGGACTTCGAAATTACAGAAGAAGTGTTGCTCAATCCGGCAGACTTCTTCTCGTCCTCCTGAATCTGCCGGCCGTACGCTTCGTTCGCAGCGGCCGAGGGGAAGGTGGCAATGATGGTGTGGGTCGCCGGGTCGCTGCCGTCGGCTTCGTTGGCGTAGAGCGCGACCTGGCCGGGATAGCTGCCTCCGGCGCCGGCCATCCAGGCGTCGATGGCGGCAACCAGCTTCGGCGCGTTCTGGGGCGATGCGGCGAACGACGTGACGTCCCATCCCGGGCCGCCGTGGGCGAGGCCGGTCATCAGGGAGAGCGCCAGATACAGCGGTAGTGTTCTGAGGATAGTCATGATTGGTCCTTCCACGGCGAGCGTGGTGTCGTCGGAGACTCGAATGGACACATCAGAACGGGGTGGACGGGATACTGCGGGGCGTCGACCGGGACGGCTTCTGCACTGCGTGCGCTTCCCGACGGGGTGACGTGTCGTCCGCCGGACGGCCGTTCAGGGTACGCCTGCGGCTCAAAGACCACAACGTCTCGAGTCCACGTACCATCGCCCCGCGTTGGTGTCCCGACACGCCTTTCCACATAATGCGCCGAAGCGGCGTCGCTGCAGGACGCGCTCGGCGAGTAGGAGGCCCCAGCCCTTGAACGGCGTTCGGGAACGCGTCAAACACCACATGCCCGCGGTGCTGCTGACGCTGCTGAGCATCGTCCAGGCCCTCGCCCTGGAGCTGATCTGGTCCCGGGGCACCGAGATCGCGAGTCTCGACCAGCCTGGCTGGGTCGCCGCATTGCTCTGGGCGCAGATGGCGGCCAACCTCGTCGGCATCGTCGTCATCTGGGTGGTCTACGTCAGCACGGTGATGCGCTTCATCTGGCTTCCGACCATCGGCGATTCCATCTATCCGTTCATCATCGGCATCGGCGAGTTCCTGCTGGTGGAAACCGCCCGCCCGGGCGCGCTGGGCTTCTGGTTTCTGCAGATGGCGGCCGTATTCGCTCTGATGAACTGGGTGTCTCACCACATCTTCAGACGGGCCCGCACCGAACCGGAGAACGACTGGCACTTCCGGGACGTGCCGCCGGCGCGCCTGCGCGATTTCTATCCGGCGATCGCCGTGGTGCTGACACTGGGCGTCGTGGGCGTCACATTCCTCGTTGTCGATCTGCACCCCGGCATCGGATTGGTCGCCGTGCTCGCTGTGAATCTGCTCCTGCTGGCCCAGCTTCGCACCGCGAAAGGCTTCTGGGAGAGGACGCTGAGTATGGACGACTGACCCGGCTCGGCGGACTCCATTGCTCAGGCCCCCCTCCCCGAATACCGCGTACACCGCCAGTCCGAGCATCAAGGTGGTCACGCGCCCGCATAGACGTCTCTCGGCAGAGGAGGGCGTGGCCCAGTTCGCCAGCGTGCTCAGGGTCTGTACGGCCAACGCGCCCAGGCGATCCAGGTCGGCCAGTTCGGAACCATACCGGCTGCCGAGGTGATGGCCGCTGCCATGCAGGCCAGCAGCACGATGGACAGTCCCGCAGCGATTCTTGCGGACGCGGGCAGCGCGCCTTCGTGGCGCCCGCCCTGGGTCAGTTTCCCCCACGGTGCGCCGGCGGTCAGACAGAGCTGGAAGACGATCACGGCGGTGACCATGGCGACGTACAGCACGGCGGCGGTCTGCGGCATTGGAGCCACAGCCTCAGTGCTCTTCCATTGGATGGGGGGCAAGATCTGGGCGTTGTAGGCGGAACGAAGCCAGACAAGGTGTCTGCTCAATGAGATGTTTCTTCCGTGGCACCGATTCAGAGTGCGTGAAATCGCCTGAACTCGACGCGCATAAGGGTTCATCACATAAGGGTTTATATAGTCGCCATTCTTAGGCGATCATCCTTCCATTGTCTCGACAGTCGGCCGGTCTTGGGATCAACAGAAAAGCCCGAACTGCGCAACGCGACTAGGACGTCTGATAGGTGAAGGTTGTCCAGAACAAAGCCTTTGTTTATGGCCTTCTGAAGAATCCGAGCGTAGATCTGACTTGGGTTCGTTGTGTGAACCGCTTCAAGTTCGGTGATGGCTTCTGAGATTAGTTCTGCTGTATCTCCGGCACGAAGGTCATGAGCGCCTTGCTTTGATTCTCCTTTCTCAGGCTTCCGGACTGTAATAACGAGATCTACGGTCACAACGCTCTCAGATCCTGAGTTGAGTCCCTTGATGGATCGTTGGCCCTTATCGAGAATCGCTACGTGCATGGGCGTTGAGTTGAATCCGGCGTCCCTAATGGCCCGTTGGACCAGGCCCCAGATTTTGCCATTGCTGTTTCCAAAGACTACGGACATGCATCTGCCCGGCTTTAGGACACGTAAAGCCTCGCCAAACGATGTCCGCAAGAGCTGTTCGTAACGCTTTTCGGCGTCTTTTTTTCGGGGTCCAGTCGTATGCACAACGGCTTCTGCGCTCGCGTCCGTTATGGTTCCAATCCACGCTTCGTGGAACAGATTCATGTCACTGTAAAAGATATTGCTGCCGAACGGCGGGTCGGTAAACACGTAATCGATCGACTCGGATTTCAGATGTCTCAGTTTGTCTGCCGAAGCAATCTGGTAGTCGATGTCCGTTTCACTCAGAGCTTCGGCCAACCCTGGGGGAAAAAGAACTTCGGTCGCTTTCATGACAGCCTTCGCCTTTCTCTTGAATAGGTCGAAGACGTTCCACTCGTAGTAGACCGGGGCGATGTAGTAAGTCTGATTCTGTGCATTGAGCGGGCGTTGGGCGCTCCATTGATACCTTTTCGAAGCGCGGGGCAGAATTGCCGTGAATGCGAAGCGCAATTTTTGCCTTACGTTTCCGTCATCGACGTCGTTGATCGCGCGCCATAGCTCCAGGAGTGCGATTGCGTTGCGAGGCGAGAAGAACTTTCGCGTCTCAGTCATGCCGGATTTTCCCAGTCCCGAACGACTATACATTTCGCGGTTCTTGTCGATCACAAGGGAAGGTATTAGGTGTAGACGTGGGTCTTCGGCAGCCCGGCGAATGTGAGACTTGTCTAGCTCTGAAGCGCGCTGGGTAAGTTGCCTTCCGTCTTCGCCGATAACCACGGTTTCAACAGGCACGTCTTCGGCTCGCCCCCAAGAACGGCGCGCGAATGGAGAGTCGCAAGCAGAGCACGCCCTGGGGGCTCTGCCTCTGCTGACATGTTCGAAGAACACAAGCTGCTCGGAGCATGAGGGGCAGACATATGTGAATGACCAGACTGTTCGAATCAACTCCTGCTTCGATCCATCGGTGCAGCGGGTGGTTGTGTAAAGGTCACCCATCTTTGCGCGTGCGTCGCGTACGACTTGATCAACCGCCTGACTCACAGCTATGGAGGGTGCTTGTGCGAGATATCCTTGGGCGATGTGCTGCCCAAGGGCCGAGATGTCGCTTAAGCGAGCGTTGCGGCCGAGTGTAAGCGCCGCGAGTCCGGTCATGCCTGAGCCAGCGAAGAAGTCCGCGATTGTGTCTCCGGGCTTGGTGAACGTTTCAATGAATGGCTGGATGGCAGCAATGGGCACCTTAGTTAGGTAGGAGTGGCAGTTGTAGATCGGATCGGTGCGTGGAGCAGTGATCGTCTCTGGAAGGAATTTCGCCGCCTCTGCAAGAGTTCTTCTGATCAATGTCTCGATTCTCTCAACTAGCAGATGTGTGACGTAAAGTCTGTAGATCTAAAAGTAACATCGCATTAGCGTGAGTTCAACGATGCGTATGAAAACCAAGGGCCTACGCACATAGTCGAACCCAGGGAAATACTCGCTGCCAATCTCAAACGCTTGAGAAACGCTACAGGCCTCTCGCAGGAAGCACTCGCCGATCGCGCAGGACTCCATCGGACCTACATCAGCTCCGTAGAGCGAGGTCGGCGAAACGTTACGCTCGACAACATTTTCGCTCTTGCTGCAGCGCTCGATGTTGAGGCTAGCGAATTGCTTAGATCCATCGAAGACGGAGACCTTTGATGGGCTTCAAAGCTGACGAAAGCTTTCTTAGATTCTTGACGATCGGGGCGGCAGGCGTCCGCCGGACGATGGAGCATCTTGCCGTACGCGGATTCTCACCTATCGAGCTCGAACGCTACTGTGCCTCTAACAAGATCTGGGCGACGAAGGTGAAACGACTTCGGCTACCAGATCTTCTTTGTGTTCGGACGGGTCTTCGCTTTGAGGTAAGGGCCAAGTCGAAGCTTGAAATCAAGATGAGTGATGCTCCGGCTAACCCAGACCGATCTTGGGATTCCGGGTTGCGGGACCATGACGTCGTAGCATTCATTGCGTCTCTTCGTCGTGATGGTGAATCCATGCCCGCAGATTCTGCAGTTTACTTTAGTGTTCGATCCCTTCGCGATTCGATTGGTATGTCGAAGCTGGGCGCGAGGAAGTCCGCATCTGAAGGCGCGGAGCAGGACAGGAACTGGCCCGCGTCTGTTCCGAAGAAGGACGGCCAGGTCCTTGAGGTGGACTCAGGCAAGATTGTCGCAATGCTTGATGCAGGCCCTGGCTATGCCAAGCGCAGACAGACTTATCAATTGAAGGGAAAGACTTCCTATGTACGACCGGGTGACCGTTTCAGAGGTCTCATCGATGTGATTGCGGGTGCCCCCGCAGGCATGGCCGATCTAGATGTGCATCTGGACCAGCACTACCAACCCCTTGTTGAGATCCGTTCCAAGAACGATGTGGATCGTTACGCCGCCGTCAAGGCTCTCAGGCACCGTGAAGACAATCGCGATCGTGCATTGGCGGTACTCGATGAAGTGATTGCTAGGGAACCTGACGAACGCGTAAGGCTGGAGGCGGCCGGATCCGCTGTTTGGTTTGGGGCCGCTTTGGGCCAGGACACCATTGGGAGATACGTTTGGGATGACGACGTCAGAGCTGATCTTCGCATGGAGGCCGTACTTGTCCTGACCGAGATGGTCGGAGACACATTTAGCCGGAGTGTGCTTGAGGACGTTGCCGAGACCTCGAAGTTCAAGGGCTCCGAGGTTCGACAGGCTGCCATCTGGGGTCTAGGAAAGTCGGGGATGAAGGCCTACTCCAAGCTCCTGCCTTATATTGATGACCGCGAGGACAACGTTGCGTTGCACGCGATGGGTGCCTTTGGCGCCGATACGCCGCGTGCTGTGATCGACAGCCTCGTCGCCGATTTGATAGCGGGGAGTCCTCGGCGTGCGCCGGCGGCTTCAGAGGTACTTCGTATCATCAATAATGAGCATGTCTATGCGACCCTTATCGAGGCTGCCCGAAACCGTCATTGCGATTGGATTTTGGCGACGCTTGGGAGGCTGTCTGCGGATAGGTTGCGACAGAAATTGGCGGGTGATTGGCTGCTGGAGCGATTAGCGCCGATGCTATTGTTGAGCGAACGAGGTAACTGGCTGGCTACCGATTCGGTTCGGGCGGATATCACATTCCTGCTGAGGCAAGATCTCTAATCAATCGATTGGCTTTCGCAGATGCCCGGATGCAGACCTTTGAAAGCTTTGACTTCAAGAGAGATGTCACCAAAATCGATCTGGTCTAACGCCGCCCTTGATGAGCAGCGTCTAGTAGCGCCGATGGTCGCTTCGGCCAATCGGGTTCCTGGTGTGGGTGTCAGAGAAGATTGCCTTCATCCCGTAGGACCTGATGTCGTCGGTCTGTCCCTTCTCGAGATGCAGGCTTGCGGGCGCTTCAAGCACGCGCGGACCGAATCTGACAGGCGAGCGTCCTGAAGTGTGACTTAGGATTCTTCGATCAGGAGGTGGCCCGGGTCGAGCCCGCGCCCAACCCCTTCACCCCGGAGAAGGTGTTAACCATGTCTCCGGAATAAGGTGTAAACCATGTGCCCGGTATACACCAGCAGGTTACTGGCGCGCCCGAGAGGATTCGAACCTCTGACCTTTGGCTCCGGAGGCCAACGCTCTATCCAGCTGAGCTACGGGCGCGTGACCGATGGCTGGGCCGATCGGGCGGGCAATTCTACGGGGTAGCGGCCGGCAACTCCAGCGCCTGGGCGCGGGAAATGCCGGCCGGGCCGGGATCACTCGGCGGGGCGGTACCAGATCGGTGAGGTCCAGGCCATTTCGTGGATGACCTCGGGGTACGAGCCGTCCGAGCAGACGGCCGGGCGCTCGTCCTCCGGCAGGCGCAGGCAGTCGTGCACGCTCCAGCGGGCGGTGGGGTTCTCCACCACGCGCAGGTAGTAGTAGGCGGGCTGCTTCGGGTCGAAGGCCTCGTCGCGGTAGACCGTGCACAGTGTGTCATGGCCGCCGCTGCCGGTGGTGTCGCCCGTGGCGAGGTCGACGCCGGCGCCGTTGTCGGCCTGTCCGGCGATGTCCACGACTGCGGCGTGCTGGCCGCCGTCGGCGTCCACCCAGCCCTTGACGAGCTGCAGCCGCTCGAGGGGCGCGCCCATCGGGTCGCGGGCGGCGTAGGCGACGAATGCGGGCGCCGCGTCGGCCGGGGCGGCCGCGAGATCACCGCCCATGGGGACGCCGTCCCGGTAGCCGCGGCCGACCATGTCGGCCTGATCGCACAGGTCGGCCGGGAAATCCCAGCCGCCGAAGAAGCGCGGCACGATGCGCGGGCCGGAGGTGCCGAACACCTCGCGCCGCTGCATGGCCTCGAAGATCGCGTCCCGGGAGTTCTCCACCGCCCAGACGCCGGCCAGCCCGCCCGGGTTGCCGTCGATGCCGCTGGTGAGCAGGCCCGGCTGCAGACGTTCCGCCGGCGTCGACTCGCCGGTGACGTGGCCGCCCCAGTCGCCCTCGGCGACGGCGCCCGGGGTGGCGGCGTGGGTGTCGGTGGAGGCGATGATGCCGAGCTTCACCGGGTTGGCGCCGGTCTCCGCTTCCTCCTTGAGCCCCACCACCAGGCCTGAGCGCATGAAGTCCGTGGGGTCGATGCAGCCGGCGCCGAGCATGCCGTTGTTGCCGGTTTCGCCCGGCTCGCACTCGCGGGTGATCTCCGTCGCCTGCTGAATCGCCTGGTTGCCCCCGGCGGCGGTGGCTGTGGCCGCGTAGGTTTCCTCGCGGCCCATGAAGCGCACCTGCTCCACGTCGCACAGCTCGTCCGGGGCCGACAGGATCGAGGTCAGGCCGTTGACGCACTCGGAGCCGCCCTTGTGCTGGAAGATCTCCATGATCGGTTCCCGGCGCTGGCGGTGCTCGGCGTAGGCGCGGCGGTTCTCGAGCGTCGGCTCGATGGCGGTATAGGGCGCCATCCGGCCGTTCGCCAGGTTGGAATTGTGGGGGATGGTCAGATAGTCGCAGCCGTCCGCCTCGGTGCACGCGGCATCGAGCTGGTTCCACAGCAGGCTGTCCGCGGGCGCGTCGATGTAGGAGACCGGCCGGTCCGGCGTGTTGCCGTTGCGGAAGATCACGTTGCGGTGCAGGTTCGAGGTGCCAGGCGTGCCGGTGTACTCGTAGCCGACGAAGCTGGTGAAGGTGCAGGCGCTGGTGCGGTCGTAGGCCGCCTCCGCGGCCTCGACGATGCGCTGCCACGGGCCTTCCGCCCACTCCCGGCACAGGCTGCCGTCCTCGCCGCACAGGGTCGGGATGCGCGCCGGGGTCTCGGTGGTGATGACGGTGCCGAGCATGCGCATGCCCAGGCGCTGGTCCGAGCGGTATTGCTGGCAGAAATCGCTGCCGTAGCTGGGCGAGTCCGGGGTGCGGCACAGCGCCCGTTCGCCGAGAAACTCGCCGTGGTCCGTCACCGCCAGGAAGTCGAGGGGACGGTCGATCTCCCGGGTGCCGGCCGGGTTGCCGTCGGTGTCGAGGGGCCAGAACGGGATGGGTTCCCCCCGGGCGAAGCGGTTGGCGTCCACCGGGGTGGCGCCGGTGCTGTTGGCGGCGGCGTCGAAGGAGTAGCTCGTGTGCACGTGGACGTCGCCGAACAGGGGCATGCGCTCCGCAGAGTAGTCCGCGCAGGGCTCCCTCGTTTCGGTGTAGGTGACCAGCCGGTCGGCGTCGGGTCCGTGAACGGAGGCCGCTGGCGGTTCGGCCGGGACGGCGGCGCCGTCGTCGGGCGCCGCCGGAGGCTCCGAGCAGGCCGCCAGCAGCACCAGGGGCAGGGCGGCGGCCCGGCGCACGGCACGTCCCGTGCCGGTGAGATCGATGATGGACACGGTGCTCCCCTCCCGGTCTGATCCTGCGGGCATCATACCCCAAGGCCCGGTTGGGGGCGGTTCGGCTCAGTCCGTGTCCGCCGCCATCTCCAGCAACGTCACGCGGGCGCGTTCCCGGTGGTCGGTTCGGATGTGCGCCGCCAGGGTGCGCAGGGCCGCCGCGAGCACGGCGGCATCGTCGGTGTAGCCGAGGCCGACGACCAGGTCGGGAATCATGTCCGTGGGAACCACGAAGTACGCCAGGGCGGCGAGCAGGGTCGCGCGCACCCGGGTCGGGATCGACGGATCACGGGCGGCGTACCACGCGGCCAGCAGGTCGTCTGCGAACGGCAGGTGGCCGGCGACCCGGCGGAGCTTGGGCCAGAAGCCGGCCTCGACCGTGGCGCCATCCGGGGTGTCGGGCAGTGGGGGTGTCGGCATGAAAGGTCCGTGCTGACGTCCTCAGGTGGCTCGAGCATGCCACGCCCCGGGCTCCCGGTCGACGTGACCGCGCCGCGGGCGGGCGGCGCGCGCACCGGTTCACGCGCCGCCCGCGAACCGCCGCAGGTCGAGCCGGAACCGCTCGTTGCGGATCGGCGTGCCGAGATAGTCCCGCTGGTCGACGACGCCGTCCCGGACCCAGCCGTTGGCCGCGTACACGGCGCGGGCCCGGGCGTTGCGCGCCTCGGTCCAGAGCACGGCTTCCCCGTGGCCGGCGCACAGCAGCATCCAGGTGGCGCGCTCCAGCAGGCGCCGGCCGAGTCCCTGGCCCGCGGTCCGCGGGTCGGTGTAGAGCAGGTCGAGCTCGGCCTGCTCCGGCAGGATCCGGGCGAACGCGGCGATGCCCCGGTCGCCCTCGGTCACCAGAAACGCGGTCCCGGCGGACCGGATACGCGCTGTCCAGGCGTCCAGGTCCAGTGGGGCGGCCGCAAGGCGCGCCGGTTCCAGGAACGCCGACCAGGCCTGCAGCGCCGCCTCGTGAAACACCCGGGCGACACCGGCGGCGTCCTCCGGCCGGGCCGGGCGCGTGGTCCAGCGGTCGCGCCGGACGTGCCAGTCGTCCGCGCCGGTTTCCACCAGCACCTCGTCGTCCCACAGGGGGAACAGCGTACCGGGCGCCGCGCAGTCGCCGGCGGCCCGGCGATGCAGGGCGCTGCGCTGGGGCCGGCCGTGATGGGGCAGCACCAGCCGCGTGGTCAGCCCCAGGCCGGTCAGGTTCCGGGCGTCGGGGGGGTCGAACGGGCTGGTGATGCGGATCGGCGCCAGGTCCGGTCCCTGCACGATGGCGCCGGCGCTCTGCCCGGCGATCGGCACCCCGCGGTCGTGGGCGGCACGCAGCCACCGGTCGGCGCCGCTGTCCCGCAGGTCGGCCAGCAGCCGGAACGGATCGCCGCCGGTCAGGATCACGGCGGCCGCCTGGTCGAGCTCGGACGGCCGGTGTCGCCGGACGTCGACGATCCGCGCGGTGCGGCCGGCATCGGCGACGGCCTGCACGGCCATGGCGGTGATCGCGTCGCCGTCGTCGAGCTCGCGGCCGGCGTTGCCGATCACCGCCACCGGCCCGGCGCCCGCGTGCCGGCCCAGCCAGCCGGCCAGGCCGTCGTACACCAGCGACGTCAGGAACCGCGGTGCCGGCGCCACCGCCCGGGTCCGATCAGGAGAAGCCGGCGGCCGTCAGCGGCATGCGTCGGACCCGCTCGCCGGTGGCCGCGAAGATGGCGTTGGCCACCGCGGGCGCCAGCGGCGGCAGCGCCGGTTCGCCGAGGCCGGTGGGCGGGTAGTCGCTCTGGATGAAGTGCACGTCCACCTCCGGCGCCCGCGGAATGCGCAGCAGCGGGTACTGGTGGAAGTTGAGCTCCTGAGCGCGGCCGGCCTCGAAGGTGACCCGCTGGCCGAGCATGGCCGACAGGCCGTCGATCACCGAGCCCTTCACCTGATTCTCGGCGCCGGACAGGTTGACGATCGGACCGACGTCGGCGGCCACGGTCACCCGGTGCACGTCCACCCGCCTGTTCGGCCCGACGCTCACCTCCGCCACCTCGGCGACGTGGCCGGCGTGGCTGAAGTAGAAGGCGAGCCCCAGTCCGTGGCCTTCCGGCAGGTCCCGGCCCCAGCCGGCCGCCTCGGCGGCCTTGCGGATCACCCCGGCGGTGCGGCCGGTGTGCAGCGCCCACTGGCTGCCTTCGTCCAGCCAGCGCGACTTGCCCAGCAGCTCCAGCATGAACGCCAGGTGGTCGCGCCCGGCCGCCGTCGACAGCTCGTGCAGAAAGCCCTGGTGGGCGAAGGCGATGACGTTCGAGCCCGGCGCCCGCCAGTAGCCGGTGGGCACCTGCCAGGGCAGCAGCGTCTGGGTGATGCGGTAGTTGCGGACGAACGGCCCGGGGTCGATGTTGCCGTCGTGGCCGCCGCCGCGCACCGGCTCCTCGCCGTCGTGGGTGAAGCTGATGAAGTGGTTGTCCCAGGCGGTGACCCGGCCGTCCGCGTCCAGCCCGGCGCGCAGGGCGTGGAAGCCGCCGGCCCGGTAGAAGTCGTGGGCCATGTCGTCTTCGCGCTTCCAGGTCAGCTTGACCGGGCCATCGACCCGCATGGCGATGGCCGCCGCTTCCACCACGTAGTCGTTCATCAGGCGCCGCCCGAAGCCGCCGCCGGCGCGCATCTGGTGGATGGTCACGTCGGCCGGGTCGAGGTCGAGCACCCGGGCCACCAGCTCCAGCGCGCTCTGGGGCGTCTGGGTGGGCGCCCACAGCTCCAGCTTGCCGTCGTGGAACCAGCCCGTGGTGTTCTGGGGCTCGAGCTGGGCGTGGCTGACGAAGGCGTACTGGTAGAAACCCTCGACCCGGGTGGCGGCCGCTTCGAGGGCCTTCTCCACGTTGCCCTTGTCGACGACCTCCTCGGGGCCGTTGCCGCCCGCGAGCTCACGCGCCCGGTCCTGGGCCGCCTGCCAGCTGTCGGCGGCGGCGCTGGACTCGTCCCAATCCACCTCGAGGACTTCCCGGGCCTTGAACGCGCACCAGGTGTCCCGGGCGATGATCGCCACGCCGTCCAGCAGCTCCGTGGGCACCCCGGTGCCCTCGACCACGAAGGCGTCGATCACGCCGGGCTGGCGCTTCACCACGTCCAGATTGGCGGACTTCACCCGGCCGCCGGCGGCCGGGCATTTCACGAAGCTCGCGTGGACCATGTCCGGGAGCTGCTTGTCGATGCCGAACAGGGGGGCGCCGGTCACCAGCGGGCGGTTGTCCACCCCGCCGATTCGCTTGCCGATGAGGGTCCACTGGTCCGGGCTCTGCAGCGGCACGTCGTCCGGGTCGGGCACCGGGAGCTGGGCGGCCGCGGAGGCGAGTTCGCGGTAGGACAGGGTGCGCCCGGTGGGCCGATGGACGGCCATGCTGTCCCGGGTCTCCACCTCGCCGGCGTCCACCTCCCAGCGCAGCGCCGCGGCGGACACCAGCATGTCCCGGGCCACCGCCCCGGCCTGGCGCATCGGCATCCACAGGCCGGGAATGGAGGTGGAGCCGCCGGCCACCTGGCGCGGAAACCGCTCCGGGTCGATGGGCGCCTGCACCACCGTCACGTCGTCCCATGCCGCGTCGAGCTCCTCGGCGGCGATCATCGGCAGCGAGGTCTTCACGCCCTGGCCGATCTCCGGCGACGGGGCGTAGATGACGATGCCGTCCTCGGAGATCTGGATGTAGGCATTGGGTTGGAAGGCCGGCTTGCCGTCGGCGGTGAAAGCGGGCGGCGGCGGGTCGTTTTCCGAGCAGCCGGCGGTGACGCCGAGCATCAGGCCGCCGCCGGCGAGGCCGGTGAGGCGCAGGAAGCTGCGGCGGTCGAGCTTGCCGATCAGCGGGCGGTTCGAATCACGCATGGTCGCCTCCCGTCACGGCCGCGGCGCCCGCGGTGGCGTCGCTGGCCAGCGCGGCCGCGGCGTCCAGGGTGGCGCTGCGGATGCGGTTGTAGGTGCCGCAGCGGCACAGGCTCGGCGCCAGGGCGGCATCCACCTGGTCGACGCTGGGCGACGGATTCTGCGCCAGCAGGGCGGCGGCCCGCAGCATCTGGCCGGCCTGGCAGTAGCCGCACTGGGGCACGTCGTGATCGATCCAGGCCTGCTGGACCGGGTGCAGCGTGCCGTCGGCGCCGGCGAGCCCTTCGATGGTGGTGATGTCGCGGCCCTCCAGGGCCGAGGCCGGAAGCTGGCAGGCGTACACCGGCGTCCCGTCGAGCAGCACCGTGCAGGCGCCGCACTGGGCGATGCCGCAGCCGAACTTGGTGCCGACCAGACCGAGGTGATCCCGCAGCACCCACAGCAGCGGGGTGTCCTCGCGGATCGGCGAAACCTCGTGGTCGCGCCCGTTGACCTTGAGACGCATCGCTTCCTCCTGTGCGCTGGCGATGGGGCCGATGTTAGCCCAGCCGGCGCGCCAACTCAGCTCGACTCCGCCGCAGGTTGGACACGGTTTTCCAGGCGGTGGTTGATTGCGGTCAAGGCGTCCCGGCGCGGGGCGTGGAATGCTTCGGTCATTCGCGCAGGCGCGGGTGGATCAGGCCACCGGCTGCGGTGGGAGACAGGCGGCTCCGGAACGCGGGCAAAGCACAGGCCTCAGGAGGGGCCCGCTTCGGAGCGAGCGCCGCTGGAGGGCGGTCTCCCTGCCGGTGAATCCGCTCGCCGAGCCATCCACAGGCGACGGACCCCGCCCTGCGCGAATGCTTCCTGCCCGATTCCGGGCATCCCGTCCGCGACCCTGCCCCTGCAAAGCCCGGCGACGCTGCCGCATAATAGCGGCCGTTCGTCATCAGCCATGCATCCGATCCACACTGCGGCGCTCGTGAGCGCGCCGCGTCACCACAGCGAGGCAAACCGTGAGCGATTTCGACAAGCAACTCGAGAAGATGGGCAGCGCACCCGGCTTCATCGCGGCCCTGGACCAGAGCGGCGGCAGCACGCCCAAGGCCCTGGGGCTCTACGGGATCGAGGAAGACGCCTGGTCCAACGACGAAGAGATGTTCGAGCTCGTGCACCAGATGCGCACCCGCATCATCACCAGCCCCGCCTTCTCCGGCGAGCGCATCCTGGCGGCGATCCTGTTCGAGAACACCATGGACCGCGAGATCGAGGGCAAGCCCACGGCGGAGTACCTGTGGGACGTGAAGCACGTGGTGCCGATCCTCAAGGTGGACAAGGGCCTGGCGGACGAGAACGACGGCGTGCAGGTAATGAAGCCCATGCCCCATCTCGACGACCTGCTGGTGCGGGCGAAGGAGAACGGCATCTTCGGCACCAAGATGCGCTCGGTGATCAAGCAGGCGAGCCCGACGGGCATCGAGGCGGTGGTGCGCCAGCAGTTCGAGACGGCGCGCAAGATCATCGCCGCCGGACTGGTGCCCATCGTCGAGCCCGAGGTGGACATCCACTGCCCGGACAAGGCCGAGGCGGAAGGGCTGCTGAAGACGGCCATTCTCGAGCAGCTCAACACCCTGGATCCGAGCCAGCGGGTGATGCTCAAGCTGACCCTGCCGGAGCAGAAGAACTTCTACGGCGACCTCATCGCGCACCCGAACGTGCTGCGCGTGGTGGCGCTGTCCGGCGGCTACTCCCGCGAGGAGGCGAACGAGCGTCTGGCGGAGCAGAACGGCATGGTGGCCAGCTTCTCCCGGGCGCTGACCGAGGGCCTGTCCAAGCAGCAGTCGGACGCGGAGTTCAACGCGCTCCTGGACCAGTCCATCCAGAGCATCTACGACGCTTCCAACACCTGAGCGTGAGCGCCGGCCCATGAACGAGCCGCAGCCCGGCGTCGGTCGGCTGCGGGCCGGTCTGCCCCGGTCCCGCTTCGGCTGGCGCTGGGTGGCGGCGCTGGGTCTGCTCGCCGCCGCCCTGGCGGGGTTCCTGTCCGGCGTCGGGCTGTCCGAGCGGCCCGACGTCGGCACCGACGGCCTGCTGGTCAAGACCTACTACGCCCTCGGGCTGTTCGTGTTCGGCGGCCTGGATGTGGGCTTCCCGGTGGGCGGGCCCTGGCTCGGCCGGGTGGCCCTGTGGCTGGCCTATTTCGGCGCGCCGCTGCTCACCGCCTCCGCCGTGATCGAGGCGCTGATGCGGGTGATGATGCGCGACCGCTGGCACTTGCGCCGGCTGTCGGACCACGTGGTGGTGGTGGGCGCCGGCTTCCTGACCCTGACCTACCTGCGGGTGCTGCGCCAGCGCCGCCCCGACGTGCCCGTGGTGGTGCTGGTGGAGAGCATCGAGCCCACCCGCCGTCAGGAGCTCGAGGAGGGTTACGGCGTGCGCGTGGTGGTGGGCGACCCGACCCACGAGTTCATGCTGCGGCTGCTGCGCCTGCGCCGGGCGAGCCGGGTGGTGCTGCTGCCGGACGACAACTTCCTCGCCTTCGAGGCGGCCACCAAGATGCTGCGCCTGTACCCCCGGCTCGAATCCCGCATCGTGCTGCACAGCCACAACCTGCGGTTCCTGCGGACCATGCAGGAGACCTCGGTGGGCCGGCGCTGCATCTGCTTCAACTGCTACCACCTGGCGGCCTCGGGGCTGGTGCGGGACTACCTGGTGGATCACTTCCAGAAGACCGGCGCCCGGGACGTGGTGGTGCTGGCCGGTTTCGGCCGCTTCGGCCAGACCATTCTCGAGGAGCTGCAGGAGCGCGCGGCGGGCGAATTCAGCACGGTGGGGCTGATCGATCTGGACGCCGAGCGGCGCATCCTGGTGGCCCACGAGCAGGGCCATCTGTCCAGCGACTACCGGCGCGTGGTGGTCCAGGGCCACGTCGGCCACCCGGAGGTCTGGCGCCAGCTCGCCGAGTCGGTGGACCTGTCGCGCAGCCAGCCCACGGTGATCCTCGGCACCGGGCTGCCGGAGGAGAACCTGCGCGCCGCCATGTGGGTGAAGCGCCGCTGGCCCAACGCCCTGGTGTTCGCCCGCACCAACGACGTCTCCCTGTTCGCCACCGAGGTGGGCGAGGAGCACGGCATCAACAGCATCAGCATCACCCGCCTGGTGGAGGACCACATTCCGGAGAGCTGGCTCGGGTGAATCGCCCCTGACGGGACTCGCTGACCCTGTGGGAGCGGTCTCCAGACCGCGATTGGTTCCGCATGCCTGTCGCGGTCTGGAGACCGCTCCCACATGGAAACATCGACCCGCTCCCACATGGAAACATCGACCCGCTCCCACAGGGATGCGTCGACGTCAAGGAGTAGCCGTGCCCTCCCGCCCGTAGTGATAGTGGTAATACACCACCGGAATCACCAGCAGCGTCAGCAGGGTCGACACGAACAGCCCGAAGATCAGCGACACGGCCAGCCCGCCGAAGATCGGGTCGTCGAGGATGAAGAACCCGCCCATGGCGGCGGCGACGGCGGTGAGCGCGATGGGCCGGGCGCGCACGGCGGTGGCGTTGATGGTGGCTTCCTCCAGCGGCTTGCCGGCCCGCACCTCCTGCTCGATGAAGTCCACCAGCAGGATGGAGTTGCGCACGATGATGCCGGCCAGCGCGATCATGCCGATCATCGACGGCGCGGTGAACGGCTGCCCGAGCAGAGCGTGGCCGGGCATGATGCCGATCAGGGTGAGAGGAATCGGCGCCATGATCACCAGCGGCACGCCGTAGGAGCGGAACTGGGCGACCACCAGCAGGTAGATCAGCACCAGCCCCACCGCGTAGGCCGCGCCCATGTCGCGGAACGTCTCGTAGGTGACCTGCCACTCGCCGTCCCACTTCATCGACCAGCGGTACGGGTTGGCGGGCTGGTCCACGTAGTGCTGCTCGATGGGCGCGCCGTCCACCGGCACGTCCTCGAGGGCGGCGGCGATGGCGGCCATGCCGTAGAGGGGGCTGTCGGTCTCGCCGGCCACGTCGCCGGTCACGTACACCACCGGCAGCAGGTCCTTGTGGTGGATGGTCTGCTCCCGGGTCTCCGGGCGGATGTCGGTGAACTCGGACAGGGGTACCAGCGCGCCCGAGGCGGCCCGCACCCGCAGGTTGCGCAGCCGCTCGATGCTGTCCTGCTCCCGGGGATCCAGCTCCACGCGGATGGGCACGGGCACCCGGGCGTGCCCGTCGTGCAGGAACGTCATGTCCTCGCCGGACAGCGCCGCCGCCACGGTGGCCGCCGCGGCATCCTGGGACACGCCGAGCTTGGCGGCCCGGGCCCGGTCCACCTCCACCACCAGCTTGCGCTGGGGTGACTCGATGGTGGTATCCACGTCCACCACGCCCGGGGTCGACGCGAACACCTCGCGGATGCGCTCGGCGACGTCGAGCTGACGGCCGTAGTCCAGCCCGTAGACTTCCGCCACCAGCGGTGACAGCACCGGCGGCCCCGGCGGCACCTCGACGATCTTCACGTTGGCGCCGTGACGCGCGCCGGCCGCCTGCAGCGCCGGGCGCGCCGCCGCGGCGATGTCGTGGGACTGACGGTGCCGCACTGCCTTGTCCGCCAGGTTCACCTGGATGTCGCCCTGATGGGGCTCGCTGCGCAGATAGTACTGACGCACCAGGCCGTTGAAGTTGATGGGCGCCGACGCGCCGGCGTAGATCTGGTAGTCCGTCACCTCCGGCACCCGCTCGATCTCCCGCCCCAGATCCAGCAGCGCCGCATAGGTGTCCTCCAGCGGCGTGCCCTCCGGCATGTCCACCACCACCTGGAACTCGCTCTTGTTGTCGAAAGGCAGCATCTTCATCACCACCGCCTGCCCCCACACCAGCGCCAGCGACCCGGCGATCAGCGCAATCAGCACCCCCAGCATCCCCCACCGCATCCCGAGCCCGGCACGGCCACGAAGAAACGGCTGCATCACACGGGCAAAGACCCCGTAGGAGCGGCCTCCCGGCCGCGATCCCCCATGCCCATGTCCATCCCCATGCCCCCGCCCCGCAAACACCCGCCGGTACAACCACGGCGTGAACACGAACGCCACCGCCAGCGAGATCAGCATCCCCGTCGAGGCGTTGATCGGAATCGGCCGCATGTACGGCCCCATCAGCCCGGTGACGAAGGCCATCGGCAGCAGCGCCGCGATCACCGTGAAGGTGGCCAGGATCGTCGGCCCGCCCACCTCGTCCACCGCCTTCGGCACCGCCTCCAGCAGCCGCGCGCCGGCCATCTGCATGTGCCGGTGGATGTTCTCCACCACCACGATGGCGTCGTCCACCAGAATGCCGATGGAGAAGATCAGCGCGAACAGCGATACCCGGTTCAGCGTGAAGCCCCAGCCCCAGGACGCGAACAGGGTGATGGCGAGGGTCACCACCACCGCGGCACCCACCACCAGCGCCTCGCGCCAGCCGAGGGCGAGCAGCACCAGCACCACCACCGAGGCGGTGGCGAAGATCAGCTTCTGGATCAGCGTCGCCGCCTTGTCCGCGGCGGTGGCGCCGTAGTCGCGGGTGATGGTGGTCTCGATGCCGTCGGGAAAGTGGATGCCCCGGGTCTGCTCGAAGCGGTCGATGACCGCGGCCGCCACGTCCACGGCGTTGACGCCCGGCTTCTTCGACACGGCGATGGTCACCGCCGGACGCTGGCCGGCGACCGGGTTCGACGCGGCCGGTCCGGTGCCGAAGCTCACGTACTGTTCGGGCTGATCCGCCCCGGCGCTGATCGTGGCCACGTCGCGCAGCAGGATCGGGGCGCCGTCCCGCACGCCGATCACCAGGTCGGCGACGTCCTCGGGCGTCGACAGGAAGGTGCCGGCCTGAACCAGCATGGCCTCGCCGTCCTGCACCAGGGTGCCCGCATCCCGGGAGGCGTTGGCGGCGGACAGCGCCCGGCGCAGATCCGCCAGCGACAGGCCGTAGCCGGACAGCCGCACGGGGTCGAAGGCCACCCGGACCACCCGGTCGGGACCGCCGAGGATGTCGATGTCACGGGTGCCGGGCACGCGCTGCAGCTCCGCCGCCATGGTGTTGGCCACCCGCAGCAGGTCCGCGGCGGTGAGCCCGGGGTCCTGGCTCCACAGGGTGGCGGCGACCACGGGCACGTCGTCGATGCCCTTGGGCTTGATCAGCGGCTGGCCGACGCCCAGGTTCGGCGGCAGCCAGTCCTGGTTGGAGTAGAAAGCGTTGTACAGCCGGACGATGGCCTCGGTGCGCGGCTCGCCGACGGTGAAGCGGACGGTGAGCGCGGCCATGCCGGGGGTGGAGGTGGAATAGACGTGCTCGACCCCGTCGATCTCCGAGACGATGCGCTCCGCCGGCGTGGTCACCAGGGAGGCCACCTCCTGGGCGTCGGCGCCCGGGAACGGCACGAACACGTTGGCGAAGGTGACGTCGATCTGGGGCTCTTCCTCCCGCGGGGTGATCACCAGCGCAAGCAGACCGAGCAGCAGCCCGGCGATGGCCAGCAGCGGGGTGATCTCGGTGGTCAGGAAAGCCCGGGCGATGCGTCCGGAGACGCCTTCGCCCCGCCCGGCGTCCTCGCTCATGCCTCGCCCCTGGACGCTTCGGCCCGGGACTTGTAGGCGATGCCGGCGGCGATGGGGTCGGTGGCGACCCGGTCGCCGTCGTGGAGGCCGGACAGGATCGGCACGTCGCCTTCCGCCGTGGGCGTGCCGGTGCGCACGTAGCGCAGGGACACCTGGTCAGCGGCCACCACGTAGACGCCGGTGACCTCGCCCCGTTCCACCAGGGCGCCGGCGGGGATCAGCAGCCGCTCGGTTTCGCCGCTGACGAAGGCGACCTTGACCAGCGTGCCGGGAAACACCCCGTGATCGCCCTCCGGCAGACTCACCAGCACCCGGAAGGTGTGGGTGGTGACGTCGGCCTTCGGCGGGATGCGCAGCTCGGACGCCTCCACCGAGCTGCCGTTGAACAGCACCCTTGCGCGCTCGTGGACGCGCAACGGGCCGATGTGCTGCTGGGGCACTTCGACCACCACGCGCAGATGCTCCAGGGACAGGCCGGTGAGCAGCGTGCGTCCCGGCGTCACGGTCTCACCCATCTGCACGTGCCGCTCCACGACGGTCCCGGCGTAGGGCGCGCGGATGACCGTGTAGCCGAGCTGCTCCTCGGCCTCTTCGAGGGCCGCCTGGGCGGCTTCCAGGCGTGCCTCGGCGGAATCCAGGGTAGCCGAGGCCCGGTCGAGCTCGGCCCGGGCGATGAGCTGGCGCTGCTGCAGATCCTTGGTGCGGTCGTAGTTCAGACGCGCCTCGGTGAGCCGGGCGCGGGCCTCGGCGAGGGTACCGCGGGCGGCTTCCACCCGGGCGCGCTGCTCCGAATCCGTCAGGCGGGCGATCACCGCGTCCTTCGGCACGTAGTCGCCCACGTCGAACGGCAGCTCGACCACCCGTCCGCTGGTCTGAGCGGCCACGGTGGACTCGTTGACCGCCTCGACGATGCCGTCGAAGGCGGTTTCCCGGGCTACCGGGGCCCGGCGCACGCTGACGGTGTCGAGGCCCGCCGCAGTCGCGGCAGGCTCTACCGGCGCCGGCGGC
>MDTG01203656.1_pt1 | contig 19598 bp, 18 predicted proteins | sample 811421 | NCBI WGS metagenome assembly MDTG01 (sample SAMN05326645, study PRJNA326480) | marine metagenome | isolation source: seawater | place: Pacific Ocean: South East | collected 2011
GCTCTTAATAGAGTACATGTTCAAAAAAGTATTTTATTGTATTGTTTTGGAAAATTAAGGTAATGGTCTAGGATTATCACTATTTTGATTTAAGTATAAAATCACTGATGCTCTGTCTTTTTCAGATTTTAAACCCGCAAAACCCATCTTATTATTAGGTATCCATTTTGCTGGCTTAATCAAAAATCCGTTTAATTCTTCCCAACTCCATTCTTTGCCGTAAGAACCCAGAGCTTTTGAATATTTATAATCAGCCACCGAACCAACAGGACGAAAAACTACATTCCACAATGCACTTCCAATTTTGTTGCCTCCACCTTTTTTGATACTATGACATGCAGCACACTTTTTAAAAACTTTTTTACCGTGTTCCGCATCACCCATTGCTATTAAAGAAGATATATCCAAAGATGTTTCTGAATTAGTTTTTTCTGTTGTATTTTCTGAAGAAACCTCAACCTTGTAAGCTAAAACGTTTTTTTCTGTTTGAAAAATTAAATCGCTTATTTTTCCTATACCAAAAACTACTAAAATTGTTACTAAAACTGCAACTATTATTTTATTTATTTCAAAACCCATAATTCGATATTATAGTTTGGACTTATAACATTAATTTAAAAATAAATACTAAATTTTATTTTTTTGTTATGCGCCGCAAAGACGCACAAATGTTAAATTTTATGACAAAAACTATTATTTTAATACCCTCTAGATTAAGCGCTTCTAGGCTACCAAATAAACCTTTGCTTAAAATTAATAACAAATCAATTATTAATCACGTGTATGAAAAAGGTTATTCTACAAATATTGGCGAAGTATATGTTGCTACAAGTGATAAAGAAATATTTGATGAGGTTCTTAAAAATAAAGGAAAATGCATTCTTACAAAAAAACAGCATATGACTGGAACAGATAGAATATTCGAAGCTTATGAGCATATTAAAAGAAAAGATATTGATTATATAATTAATTTACAGGGCGACGAACCTATGATTGATATAAACGATATTATAAATTTAAATAACTTTGCAATTGAACGTAGCTCTGAGATAGCAACACTTGCATGTAAGCTAGAAAGAAAAAATATTGATAAGCAAAATGTAGTTAAAGTTATTACAAACGAAGATATCGAAAAAAATAAATTTTCATCAGCTAAAAATTTTTTTAGAATTACGGAGGATAAAAATTATGAAAACACCTTTCATCACATTGGAATATATATTTATAAAGTTTCAATTCTTGAAAAATTTGTAAGCTTAAAACAATCTTCAAATGAGTTAAAATTCAAGCTGGAGCAGTTGAGGGCTTTAGATAATAATATTAAAATTGATGTAATTTTTGGGAATTCTATACCTATAGGAGTAGACACCAATGAAGATTATCTGGAAATAAAAAAACTTATGGAATATAAATCATAAATTATGAAAATAGCTTATCAAGGTGTCGCAGGAAGTTATAGTGAAAGCTGTGCAAAAAATAATTACCCAGGTTGTGAGACAATAGCATGTAAGACATTTGATGAATGCTTTGAGATTGCAAAAAACGATAACAGTATCAGAGCAATAATACCAGAATCTAACAAAACTACAGGAAATATAGGTATAGAATATTTAATTTTTAAATTCAGACTTAATATTTATGCAGAACATTTTTATAAAATTAGTCATAATTTACTAGGTATTAAAGGGAGTAAAATTAGCGATGTAAAAAATGTATATTCGCATGCCCAAGCCCTTGGACAATCGTCTATTTTTATAAAAAAATATAATCTTTCAGAACAGGTTAGAGCTGATACAGCTGGATCAGCGAAATATGTTTCTGAGACAAATGATAAAACTAAATCTGCTATTGCCTCAGATTTGAGTGCCGAAATTTATAATTTAGAAATCTTAAAAAAAGATATCCAAGATAACAAAGAAAATTTTACTAGATTTTTATTACTTGGAAAAGATGTTATTCAGCCAGAAAACGACAAAAAATTATACATCACATCTTTTTTGTTTAAGCTTAAAAGTAAACCAGCAGCTCTTTACAGCGCTCTACAAGGAATGGCAATCAATGGTGTGAACATGATTAAACTTCAAAGTTTCCCAGAAAAAAATTCTTTCTCGTCATATTTTTTTCTATGTGAGGTTGAGGGGCATTTAAATCAACAAAAAATTAAAAACTCTTTAGAGGATTTAAATTATCATTGTGAAGATATGAGTGTTTTAGGGGTTTTCGAAGCTGATAAATTAAGAAAAAAATAAGATATCATATTGAAGATTTTAAATTATTACTGATATACTATGCCGGGGGCCATCCAGGTGAAGGTACCATGAACTCCCCTAGATCTTAACGGAAGCAAGGGTATTGAGTATTTATTCAGGTTGGTTGGTCTCCTTTAAGTTTATGAATGTAAATAGTAAAGTATTAGCATTAAAATATAGGCCACAAACATTTAATCAATTGGTTGGTCAAAAGGTTGTAGCGGAAAGTATTTTCAATTCTATTAAGAGCAATAAAATTCCAAATGCATATATGCTTTTAGGAATTAGAGGCTCTGGAAAAACTAGTACCGCAAGAATTGTCGCAAAAGCCCTAAACTGTGAAAATGGAGTGGAGAACTTGTGTACAAATAATTTTTGTGAAAGTTGTAAATCTATTATTGAAGGAAACAACATAGATATTTTAGAAATTGATGCTGCAAGCAAAACAAGTGTAGATGATGTAAGAGAATTAATAGAATTTTCAAAATATAAACCAACTTCAGCAAAATATAAGATATTTATTTGCGACGAAGTTCATATGTTTTCCAAATCTGCTTTTGCCGCATTATTAAAAACACTAGAAGAACCTCCATCTTATTTAAAATTTATATTTGCAAGCACAGATGTAAAAAAAATACCTGTAACGATAATTTCTAGATGTCAAAGATATGATCTTTCAAGAGTTGACTCAAAGGAACTGTTTGAATATCTGACCAAAATTAAAGATTTGGAAAAAGGTAATATTTCAGATGATGCAATAAAACTTATTGTTAAATTATCCGAGGGGTCCGTAAGAGACTCCCTATCTCTTCTTGATAGAGCTTTGCTTGTTCAAAATGAGGGAAATGAAATAGATCTTAAAACAGCCCAAAATATATTTGGTTACTTTGAAAAAAGTATAATTATAGACTTACTTAGATATATTTTTAATGGTAGTGAAGAAAATACCTTAAATTTATATAAAAAAATTTATAATTCAGGAGTTGAGCCTAAAATCTTTTTAAATGAATTTTTAGAAACACTGTATTATTTAAAAAATGTAGATTTTGTAAATTCAGATGGAACCAATTTTGACCTCAATGACAGTGAATTTGAAAATATAAAAAGTCTAAGTAACGAAATTTCAAATAGTGATTTACTTTTGCTATGGCAATTTACTTTAAACAATCTAGAAAAGATTGATTTAGTAAAAAATCAAGCACAATTTGTTGAAATGTTTTTAATAAGATCTTTATATCTGAAAAAAATACTAAATGTTGAAGATAAAGTTGAACCTAAAAAAACCGAAAAAGGTTTAAATATAAACAAAACAATAATCGAAAATAGTAGTCAGACAAAAAAAGAAACCATAAATCAACTTAAGAATGTTGAGCAACACGAAAAAAATATATCAGCTCCAGAAGTAAAGAATAATTCAGAAGGTATAAAAATTCAAAGTTTAAAAGATCTAATTGAAATTTGCGAATATAATAAAGAATTAAAAATTAAATACGAGCTTGAAAACAATGTAAGAGTGGTGAGTTTTGAGGACAATAAAATTGAAATCTCCTTTAATTCCAACCTAGATAAATCCTTTATAAAAGAACTAAGCTTAAAATTACTTGATTGGACTAAGACAAGATGGATTATTGCTTTTTCCAAAAAAGATGGAGTGCCAACTATAAAAGAGCAAAAAAACCAATTAGAGAAAAATCTACTTAAAAAAGAAATAGAATCTGATTTTTCAAATCAAATTAAAAAAATATTTCCTGACGCAAAACTCTTAAAGGTAGAAGAGGAAAAATAAAATGACAGATTTTTCAAAAATACTTGAAAAAGCGAAAGAACTTGAAAAAAAAATGAAACAAAGCCAAGAGGCTATAAAAAAAATTGAAGTTATTGGAACTTCAGGAGGTAGTTTGGTAAAAGTTAAGCTAAATGGTGAGGGAGAAATGATTGCAATTGAAATTGCAAATGAACTTTTAAAAGAGGAAAAAAGCATTATAGAGGATCTTATTAAAGCTGCGCATAATAATGCAAAATCTTCATTGAAATCTAAAACTACTGAGGAAATTTCCAAGTCAGCTGGTGATTTTGGATTACCAGGTTTTAAGTGGCCATTATAATCAGATGCAAAATATTATTGAAATAGAAGAGTTAATAAAATTAATTTCAAAACTTCCAGGCTTAGGACCGAGATCTGCAAAGAGAATAGTATTAAAAATGATCAATAATAGAGAAGAATTAATTAGACCATTGGCAAAAAACTTATCAGAAGTCTACAAAAATATTTCTAGGTGTAAAACATGTGGTTCATTAAAATCAAACATAATTGGATGTAATAATTGTGAAAATATAAAACAAAAGTATACAAAAATTTGTGTTGTAGAAAATATAGCTGATCAATGGAGTATAGAAGCGTCAAGTGTTTATAAGGGATATTTTCATATTTTAGGTGGCACTATTTCTTCTAATAATACAAATAAAGATGAACTTCTTATAGGCGCATTAATTCAAAGAATAAAAAAAGAACAAATAGAAGAAGTAATCCTAGCCACCAGCGCAACCATTGAAGGACAAACTACTGCATTTTACATTCAAGATAGTTTAAGAAATATTGAAGTAAAAATTTCTAAATTAGCGCAAGGTTTACCAGTTGGTGGTGAAATTGAAAGCTTAGATGATGGTACTTTGATTTATGCTTTTAAAAATAGAAACTCTTTTTCAAAAGATTAGTTTTTTTTAATTAATCTATTTAGGTGTAGCAGAGGCTCTGTATAACCAGAGGGTTGATCTTTACCTTGAAAAACTAATTCACAAGCAGTTTTAAATGCTATTGATCGATCATAATGTGGTGACATTTTTTGATAAAATTTGTCATTTTTATTTTGATCATCAACCACTTTTGCCATTTTCTTCATAATTTCCAAAACCTGTTTTCTGCTACAAATTCCATGATAAAGCCAATTTGTAATTTGTTGTGAAGAAATCCTCAATGTTGCCCTATCTTCCATTAATCCAATATTGTTTATATCTGGAACTTTAGAACAACCAACTCCTTGATCAATCCATCTAACAACATAACCCAATATAGTTTGAGCAGAATTTGAAATTTCCTTACTTATTTCATCTAATGTCCAATTAGGTTTTTTTACAATTGGTATTGTTAAAAGATCACTTAATTTTGCTTTTTGTCTTTTTTTGATCTCTGTATGTTTTTCAAAAATATTAATCTTATGATAATGGAGCGCATGTAATGCTGCGGCAGTAGGAGAGGGCACCCACGCACAATTTGCACCAGCTTCTAAATGAGAAATTTTTTGTTTCAACATATCAGCCATTTTATCTGGCATAGCCCACATCCCTTTGCCAATTTGCGCAACACCTGAGAAACCACAATTTAATCCGATATCTACATTATTATTTTCATAAGCATTTATCCAAGAGGAGGTTTTCATATCCCCCTTTTTAATCATTGGTCCAGCCTCCATAGAGGTGTGCATTTCATCTCCTGTTCGATCTAAAAATCCAGTATTAATAAAGAACACTCTATTTTCTAATGTTCTTATGCACTCTTTTAAATTTACAGTTGTTCTTCTTTCCTCATCCATAATTCCACATTTGATTGTAAATCTTTCAAGTCCCAAAACCTCCTCTACTTTTGAAAATAATAAATCTGTGAAAAGAGTTTCCTCAGGCCCATGTTGCTTAGGTTTAACAATATATATCGAACCAGTCTTAGAGTTATTTTTGTTTTTAATATCATGTTTTGCACATAAAGAGGTTACAAAAGCATCTAATATTCCTTCAGGTATTTCAGATCCGTCTTGTAATAAAACAGCAGAATTAGTCATTAAATGACCCACATTTCTATTTAGGAGTAGAGATCTACCATGCATGCTTTCCTTTGTACCCTCTTTTGATATGTAATTTCTATTTGGATTTAATTTTCTTCTTAGTTGTTTACCGTCCTTTTCAAACTCAGCCACTAAGTCTTTTTTCATAAGACCTAGCCAATTCCTATAGCCAATAATTTTATCTTCAGAGTCTACTGCTGCAACAGAGTCTTCATGATCACAAATTGTAGAAATCGCAGCTTCAATAATAATATCTGAAATACCCGCAGGATCTCCTTTTGAACTGAACGCATTAGGGTTAATTATAATTTCTATATGTAGAAAATTATTTTTCAAAATTATTGCAGAAAGCTTTTCCTTATTTAATCTATATCCAATGTATTTGTTTTTATCTTCAATCTCAGTAATTCCTTTTTCAGTATATATTTCTAAATTATGGTTTTTAATTAAAATTTTATTAACATTTTTCCAAGAAGATTTATTTAATTTAAAATTTTGGTCTAAAAATTTTTTTGTATATTGTATTACTTGAAGACCTCTCTCTGGGTCATATCTTTCACTAATTGATTCTTCCGAGGATACAACATCTGTTCCGTACAAACTGTCGTATAAACTCATCCATCTTGCGTTAGCAGCATTTAACGCGTACCTTGAATTCATGATTGGAACAACTAGTTGAGGTCCAGCTATCTTTGATATTTCAACATCTATATTTTTTGTTTTGATTTTAAAATCAGGACCCTCTTTTTTTAAATATCCGATATTTTCAAGGTAGGATTTGTATTCATTAATATTAAATTCTTTTTCATAATTTTCTAAATGCCATCTATCTATGTCCATTTGTAATTTTTTTCTTACCTTAAGTAATTCTTTATTTTTTGGGGAAAGTTCATGGGTTACCTTGCTAAGTCCCTGCCAAAAATGTTTTTCATCCACATCTAAGCCTGGTAAGGCTTCTGTATTAATAAATTTATAAAGATCCTCAGAAATTGAAAGATTTTCAAGTTTTAAATAATTTTTTGGCATTCTTAATAAAATAATAGTTTGTTTTAAGAAAAATTTGTATAATAGTAAATTGGTAAAATTGAGCCACTTTATTGCCTTTATTTTATAAAATATTAATAATATGAAAAATTATCTAAATTTTGAAACAGAAGTTAAAGAATTAGAATTAGAATTAGATAAATTAAAAGATCCATATAATGATGGGGGAATTTCAGAAGTTAAGACCAATGAAATCTCAATGTTTGAGCATAAAATAAATGAGAAATTAGACAAGATTTATTCAAATCTTAACCCCTGGCAAATAACTCAAGTTGCAAGACACGAGGATAGACCTAAGGCAAAATACTTTATTGAAAATTTATTTGAAGATTTTATCTCTTTATCTGGAGATAGATTGTATGGAGATGATAACTCCGTAATTGTAGGATTTGCAAAATTTGAAAATAAATCTGTTCTTTTAATAGGACAAGAAAAAGGAGAAAATTTAGAGGAAAGATTAGAGAGAAATTTTGGAATGATGAGGCCCGAGGGTTATAGAAAGAGTGTAAGATTAATGAAGCTTGCAAATAAGTTTAAAATTCCCATAATAACATTTATAGATACACCAGGGGCATATCCAGGTGTTGGTGCAGAAGAACGAGGCCAAGCGGAAGCAATTGCAAGATCAATTGAAAGCTGTATGGAATTAGAGGTGCCAAATATTTCTATCATAATTGGAGAGGGCGGATCCGGAGGAGCAATAGCATTAGCCTCTGCAAACAAAGTAATAATGTTAGAAAATGCTATATATTCTGTGATATCTCCAGAAGGGTGTGCAACTATATTATGGCGTGATCCAAAAAAAACTCTTGAAGCAGCAAAAGCGATGAAGCTAACCTCAAAAGAATTATTTGATTTAAAAATTGTTGATGAAATAGTTGAGGAACCAATAGGTGGGGCTCACAGAGATAAGGAAAAAACTTTAGAAAATATTCGTGTTTCTATAAAAAAAAATCTTGAAAAGTTTCAAAATCTTACCAAAGAAGAAATAATTTCTCAAAGAAAAAATAAATTTTTGCAAATTGGAAGAAGTAAAGGGTTTACAAGTAAATCCGATAGCGTACATGGTAGTATTTCATTTCAGAGAAATAATATTGATATTCTTATAGATAAATTAAAAAAAAACAGAAAAGTTTCAATTATCTCATTATCAATTATTTTTTTAATATTGGGGTACTTTTATTTTTTATAAAGCGCCGCAACAATATTTATATTTTTTTCCGGATCCACACGGACAAGGTTCATTCCTGCCTATTTTTTCAGATGCAAATTTTTTTATTTTTTCTTTATGACCTCCATCTGTTTTATCTTCATCATTTTTGTTAACAATTTTAATATTAATTAGTATACTGATAAATTGAGTTTTAAGTTTATTTAAAAGTTCTTCAAATAAATTAAAAGCTTCTTTTTTATATTCAATTAAAGGATCTCTTTGACCGTAGGATCTCAATCCAATAACTTGTCTTAATTGTTCAAGATATTGTATGTGCGTTTTCCAATTTTGATCTATTAATTGTAAAAATATTCTTTTCTCAACCTCTTGAGATTGATCTTTTCCTAGAAGAGAAAATCTTTCATTTCTTTTTTTATCAAACTTCTCAGTAATGATATTTTTAAAAGTTTTGTTATCACATTCCTTAAGTTTTTCAATTTCATCATTATCAAAAGCTCCACTTAAACTAGAAAGCAATTTTTTATCTAAATCAGCATTCTTACTTTTGTAATCTATTAATTCCTCTATGATTTGTTTTAAAAAAATTTCTGCAAATTCAAAAGAATTCTTACTTTCAATAACCTTTCTTCTCTGCGAAAAAATTACATGTCTTTGATCATTAAGAACATCATCAAATCTCAATAACGATTTTCTTATATCAAAATTCCTAGCCTCAACTTTTTGTTGTGCCCTTTCCAAAGCTTTATTTATCCAAGGATGATCTATACTTTCTCCATTTTTAAGGCCTAATTTTTCCAATATATTATTCATAGAGTCTGAACCAAAAATTCTCATTAAATCGTCTTCAAGACTCACAAAAAAAATAGAATTACCTTCATCACCTTGCCTTCCAGATCTTCCTCTTGCCTGGTTATCAACTCTTCTACTTTCCATTCTTTCAGTTCCTATTACACAAAGTCCACCTAAATTTTTTATTTCGTCTTTAGAATTTGGATCAACATTTTTTCCACCCAACTTTATATCCACACCTCTACCTGATATACTAGTTGTAATTATTACCGATCCTTTTGATCCAGCATCAGCTATTATTTCAGCTTCCTTGTCATGATTTTTTGCGTTTAAAACAATATGATTAATTTTTTTTCTGTTAAATAATTCTGAATAGTGCTCAGATTTATTAACACTACTTGTAAATACTAAAATTGGTTGTCCAAAATTATATTTTTCCTCTACCATTTTTACTATAGCTTCATCTTTTTCTTTTTCTGTTCGATAAATTTGATCATTCAAATCTTTTCTTATCATCTTTTGGTTTGTTGGAATTGAAACAACACTTAGGTTATAAATTTCGAAAAATTCCTGAGCTTCTGTAAGGGCAGTACCAGTGCATCCACAAAGTTTTTTATATAATTTAAAATAATTTTGATAAGTTATAGAAGCTAAAGTTTGGCTTTCAAGTTGTATGGGAAGTTTTTCTTTAGCTTCTAAACTTTGGTGAAGACCATCTCCGAACCTTCTTCCTGGCATTTGCCTTCCTGTTTGTTCGTCTATAATCACTATGTTATTATCTTTTACAATATAATCTTTTCCATTATAAAATATATAATTTGCTCTTAAAGATTGATTAACAAGGTGCACTAATGATAAATTTTCTGGATCATAAAAATTATTATTTTTCAAAATTCCAATCTCAGAGAAAATTTTTTCAACATTATCAATGCCTTTATTTGTCAAAAGCACACTTCTATTTTTTTCGTCAATTTCAAAATCCTCACTCTTCAATTTTTTTATTAACTTATTTATTACTATATATTGATCAGTTTTGTCTTCTGCCCCACCAGAAATAATTAATGGAACTCTTGCTTCATCAATTAAGCAAGAGTCGATTTCATCAACAATTGCGTAGTTATGACCTCTTTGCACCATATCCTTTTTAGAAAATTTCATGTTATCTCTGAGGTAATCAAATCCTAGTTCGCTATTAGTTGCGTATGTGATATCACAGTAATAATTTTTCCTTCTTTCATCGTCACTCTGTCCTGAATTTATAAACCCACAAGATAAGCCAAGAAAATTAAAAATTTTTCCCATATTTTCAGAATCTCTTTTAGCAAGATAATCATTTACAGTAACGACATGAACACCTTCATCTTGAAGAGCATTTAAATATGCTGCTAGAGCTATGGTGAGGGTTTTGCCTTCACCTGTTTTCATCTCTGCAATTTTATTTTCATTTAAAACAACGCCACCAATTAATTGAACATCAAAATGTCTCTCGTTATTAATTCTCTTTGAAGCTTCCCTCACAAGAGCGAAAGTTTCAGGTAACAATTCATTTAATTTTGTTCCATTATTTAATTTTTGCTTCAATTCATCTGTTTTTCTTGGAAAATCACTGTCATCTAATCCAGATATTCTTTTCTCAAGTTTATTTATTTCTATGACTATTTTAGATATTTTATCTAACTCTTTTTGATTGGAAGATTTGAATATTTTTGTTAATAAATTTAATGGATTGAGCATATGATTTATTTGTTATTTCAACAAATCTTATATAATCATATTATAAAATTTTTAAACATATATGGTTTTTGACAAAGAAAATTATCAAATAAAGCCAAATTCTATTGGTTTTTATCAAGATTTGGAACATCTTGATGGACTTGGGATTTCAGCAGTTAATGCAGATTTATATGAAAATAAAAAAAAAAGAGATGAACTAGTTATTTTTTATTTCAGAAAAGGAGCAACTTATGCTTCAGTCTACACTCAGTCAAATATCATTTCCGAAAATATTAAATGGAATTTAAATAATACTAAAGAAAAGGTTTACGCACTTGTAATCAATACAAGAAATGCAAACGCATTTACTGGTAAAGAAGGTTATAAATCAATAAATAATATTGCTAACTATTTAATAGATTTATTGTCAAAAAAACAAATTGATGATGAACAAGAGCCAAAAAGAATTAAAATTGGAAATCTTATTTTTGCATCAACTGGAACAATAGGAGAGATATTTCCTGAAAAGAAAATAACAAATGCATTACCAAATCTAATAGACAATATTAAATACGTGCAGAATAAATATATTTGGATGAAAGCTGCTATGGGAATATTAACAACAGATACTAGACCAAAACTATCTATGGAAGAATGCAAAATTGGAGGCACTACTACTAAAATTTATGGCATTGCTAAGGGATCTGGAATGATTTACCCAGATATGGCAACTACTCTAGGTTTTATTTTTACTGATGCAAAAATTAGTGGAAGTATACTTAAACAGTTATTAAAAAAAAATATTCATAATACATTTAATGCTATCAGTTGTGATGGTGATACCAGCACAAACGATATGGTTGGAATATTCTCTACTGGTTATGCTGATAACAAGGAACCTAAATCGTATAAAGATAAAATTCTAAGTGAATTCGATAAATCTTTAAATGCTGTTCTTAAGAATTTAGCGAAAAGTGTAGCTGCCGATGGAGAGGGCGCCTCAAAGTTTATAACGATAAAGGTTGAAAAATGTAAAAATGAAAAAGATGCAAAAAAAATTTGTTTTTCAATTGCAAATTCCCCACTTGTAAAAACAGCTATTGCGGGGGAAGACCCTAATTGGGGTAGATTAATCATGGCGATAGGGAAAGCTAAGGTAAATTTTAATTTTAAAAAATTGAGTATTAATATTGGACCACATAAAGTAATTGAGAATGGAAAAATTACAAATAATTACGATGAAAAATTAGTATCTGAATATATGAAATCGTATGAAATTAAAATTAATATTCAGATTGGAAGTGGAAAAAATGAGTTTGAGGTATACACTATGGATCTAACCAAAAAGTACATTGAAATTAATACTGATTACAGATCTTAAATACTTGAAATATTACATTTAATAATTAATTTAAAAATATGATAAAGTATCAGCTTAATTGCAAAAAATGTAAAAATATTTTCGATAGTTGGTTTGCATCTTCAACAGAATTTGAAAAACTAAAAAAAATGAAAATGATCAATTGCAACTTATGCAATTCTTTAAATATAGAAAAATCATTAATGTCTCCAAGAATTTCTTCATCTAATAATTTTAATAATGAAAATAAGACAAAAAAATATAAGGAAATAAAGTTTAAAATTAAAGAATTTCAAAGTTATATTAAGAAAAATTTTGAATATGTAGGTGAAAATTTTACGTATGAGGCAAGGTCGATTCATTATGGAAACAAAAAAGCAAAGAAAGCTATTTTTGGCAAAGCATCTTCTAATGAAATTAAAGAACTCAAAGAAGAGGGGATAGATACCTCAATTGTTCCTTGGATTGACGAGAAAGAAAATTAAAATCTTTTAAACTTACTTATATAGTTTACATCTGTGTTCTTAATAATGCTCCACTCATTTTGAAAGACATTAAATTTCATACCTTTTATGTCTAATAACTTAAGTCTATTTTTTTTACAAATTAGGTTTAATTCGTTTGGATCTACAAATTTAAACCAATCGTGAGTACCTACGGGTAGCCAATTTAAAATATATTCAGCACCAATTATTGCAAATGCATAGGATTTAAAAGTTTTATTAATTGTTGCTAAAAACATTATTCCATTTTTCTTAAGCAAAGAAGAACAAGAATTAATAAAGAGATTTATATCATCAACGTGTTCAACCACTTCCATATTTAATATTACGTCATATTTTTTTTTAGATTTAAGTTTTTCTGGTGAAGAACATATATAATTTATTTTTAAATTATTTTTAATTGCATGTGCTCTAGCGATATTCAAATTTTTATTTGAGGCGTCAATTCCTGTTACTTTTCCCCCTAGCCTACTTATTGGCTCTGATAGCAAGCCACCACCGCATCCTATATCTAAAATTTCTAAATTTCTTAAAGGTTTAATTTTTTTTTTTATATTAAATTCTTTTATAATATTATTTTTTATGTAATCTATTCTTACTGGATTAAACTTATGCAATGGCTTAAATTTACCTTCTGGATCCCACCATTCTTCAGCCATGGTATTAAATTTTTCTATTTCTTCTTTATTTATTGTGTTATTAGCCATTAGTTTTTTTTAATTTTTTTTTTAATAAAAGATAATATAGGAAATAATAATGAAAATTGTAGTGTTAAAATTCGGTGGAACATCGGTAGGTTCAATTGATAGAATTAAAAATGTAGTAAAAATAATTATATCTTATTTAAAAAAAAAATATAAAGTTATAGTGGTTTCGTCAGCTATGAGTGGAGAAACAAATAAACTAATTAGTCTAACCAAAAAAATAGCAAGAAATTTTAGTCCATCAGAATATGACTCGATTTTGGCATCTGGAGAGCAGGTTGCTTGTTCACTAATTGCAGGAAGTCTGATTGATCGAGGTTATAACGCCAGATCTTGGCTTGGATGGCAATTGCCGATATTGACTGAAGGAAAGCACTCTTATTCAAGAATAGTAAAAATTAACAAAAAAAAAATTATTAATTTTTTAAAAAATAATGGAATAGCGATAGTAGCTGGTTTTCAAGGAATAAATTCTGAAAATAGAATTACAACTATTGGCCGTGGTGGATCGGATGCTAGCGCAATAATGATGGCTAAATTTTTTAAAGCCAAAAAATGTATTATATATACAGATGTTGAAGGCGTATATACCACAGATCCTAAACTAGTTCCTAGAGCAAAAAAAATAGAAAAAATTTCATATGAAGAAATGTTAGAGATGGCATCTTTGGGTTCAAACGTAATGCAACCTCATTCAATACAAGATTCAAGATTGAGTAGAATTGACATTGAAGTGAGATCATCATTTAAGAACGTTACTGGCTCTCTAATTACAAAAAAAAAAAATATTTTGAGTAATAATATAATAAGAGGAGTTTCATTTACAAAAAATGACGCTAAAGTTACATTAGTTGGCGTTAAAGATAGGCCAGGTATTGCGGCTGCAATTTTTGAACCTTTATTTAAAAATTCAATAAACGTAGATATGGTCGTTCAAAATATTTCTCATAATCAAAAAGAGACAGATTTAACTTTTACAATAAAAAATGATGATTTAATCAAAACAAAAAAAATTATAAAAAAAAATAATAAAATAAGATTTAAAAATTTAATAATTGATCAAAATGTTTCCAAGGTTTCTATAGTTGGGGTTGGTATGATTACGACTCCAGGAGTAACCTTTAGGATGTTTAATTCTTTAGCTAAAAAAAATATAAATATACAAGTCATTTCAACATCAGAAATCAAAATATCCGTTTTGGTTGCAAGAAAAAATTTAAAAAAAGCAGTTGATGTGCTTCATAAAGAATTTAAGCTAGATTACTAAAAAAATAATGAGCATAAGACCATTTAGAGACATCAAAAGAAAAAAAACTAAAGTAATTTCTGTTGGAGGGGTTATGATTGGCGGAAACAATCCTATATCAGTTCAATCTATGACGAATACCAAAACTACGGATATTAAATCAACGATTGAACAGATAAATAAAGTAGAGGAAGCAGGAGGTGATTTGATAAGAGTTTCTTGTCCAGATAAAGATTCTTCATTAGCATTAAAAGAAATTATTAAAAATATAAATTTGCCAGTTATTGCTGATATACACTTTCATTACAAAAGAGCTTTAGAGGCAGCAGAAAGTGGTGCATCTTGTCTAAGAATAAATCCAGGGAATATCGGAGATGAGAACAAGATTAACGAAGTTGTAAAGGCTGCCAAAGATAATAATTGTGCCATCAGAGTAGGAGTAAATGCTGGATCCCTGGAAAAAGATATTTTGGAAAAATATAGAGAACCTTGTCCAGAAGCTCTTGTCGAAAGTGCAATAAGAAATATTAAAATTCTTGAAGATCAAGATTTTTTTAATTTAAAAGTAAGTGTTAAATCATCTGATGTATTTTTATCTTTATGGGCCTACAGACAACTTTCAGATAAAATTGATTATCCCTTACATCTTGGAATAACAGAGGCCGGAAGTTTTGTTCCAGGTAGTGTAAAATCATCTATAGGTCTTGGTTCGCTATTGTTAGACGGCATAGGGGATACATTAAGAGTATCTCTATCAGACGATCCTGTAAAAGAAATTAAAATAGGAAATGAAATTCTTAAATCTCTTAATTTAAAGAATAGGGGTATTAAAATAATCTCCTGTCCTTCATGTGCAAGACAAGGTTTTAATGTTATTGAAACAGTTAAATTATTAGAGGAAAGGCTATCACATATAAAATCACCGATTACTCTGTCAATAATTGGCTGTGTTGTGAACGGCCCTGGAGAGGCAGCATTAACTGATGTTGGTTTAACAGGAGGAGGCAATCAAAATCACATGTTGTATATTAATGGTAATCAAGCAAAAAAAATATCTACAAATGAAATGGTAAATAAAATAATTTCTTTGATTGAAAATAAAGAGTTAGAACTTAAAGAACAATCCAAAAAAAAATAAAAAGTTGATGTCCTTACCAATAAATAAAGTAAATGAAATAATAGGTAAACATAAAGAACTTGAAAAAGATTTATCAAGCACAGAGCTAGACAGCAAAACATTTGCAAAAAAATCTAAAGAGTATTCTAATTTAAATGAAATTATACAAAACGCTTTGGATTATTCAAATTTCAAGAATAATAAAGATGAGTTAGAAAAAATAGTTTTAGATAAAAATAGCGATGATGAAATGGTTGATCTAGCTAAATCAGAGCTAAACGATCTAGAATTAAATCATAAAAAAAATGAAAATATATTAAAAATATTTTTATTGCCTAAAGATGAAGCAGATACAAAAAATGCAATTTTAGAGATTAGAGCTGGAACTGGTGGACTAGAAGCAAGCTTGTTTGCATCAGATCTATTTAAAATGTATGAAAAAGTTTGTAATAAAAAGAACTGGAAATTAGAAATTATAACTCTATCAAAAAGTGACGCAGGTGGTTTGAAAGAAGTCATAGCCTCAATAAAAGGTAAAAATATTTATTCGTCTTTAAAATATGAAAGTGGCGTTCATCGTGTTCAGAGAGTTCCAGATACGGAAACTCAGGGTAGAGTTCATACATCAGCCGCAACTGTTGCGGTTCTCCCAGAAGCCGAAGAAGTAGATGTAAAAATTGAGGACAAGGATTTAAGGATTGACGTTTTTAGAAGTAGTGGACCTGGTGGTCAAAGTGTAAATACAACTGACAGCGCTGTAAGAGTAACTCACATTCCATCAGGCATTGTAGTTAGTCAACAGGATGAAAAATCTCAAATTCGGAACAGAGAAAAAGCTTTAAAAATTTTACGTTCAAGACTTTATGAATTTGAGAGAAAAAAAATTGACGAACAAAGGTCAAAAGATAGAAAGAATAAAATTGGAACAGGAGATAGATCGGAAAGAATTAGAACTTATAATTTTCCCCAAGGAAGAATGACAGATCATAGAATAAATTTAACACTTCACAAGTTAGAAGAATTTATGCAAGGAGAAATTTTTGATGAGGTAATAGAAAACTTAAATCTCCAGGCGCAGGAAGAATTATTAGAAAATTTAAGCTAATGAATTACAGAGAATGTTTAAAATATGGAGAATTAATTTTAAAAAAAAATTCAATTTCGACAGCTGATATTGATGCTGAAATGTTACTAAGCTTCTCTTTAAATAAATCAAGAGAGAAAATCTTATTAAATTTAGATTATAAAATAAAAGAAAAAGAAATAAACTTATTCAATGAATGTATTAGTCGAAGGAAACAAAAAGAGCCTGTCTCTTTAATAACTGGAGAGAGATATTTTTGGAATTTATATTTTAAAATAAATAAAAATGTTTTGACACCTAGATTTGAAACAGAATTACTAATAGAAGAGTTGCTCAAACAACATAATTTGTCTCATAAAATAAATATTTTAGATGTGGGGCTAGGGTCTGGATGTATATTAATTTCTTTGTTGAAAGAGCGTAGTAAATGGTTAGGAACAGGGATAGATATTTCAAAGAATGCTATTAAAAATGCAAAATTCAATGCAAAAATACAACAGGTTGATAATAGAATTAAATTTGTAAATTCTGATATTGACAAATTTTGCTCAGGAAAATATGATTTGGTTGTAACTAATCCACCTTATATTGATTTAGTTGGATATAACAATCTCGATAAAAGCGTAAAAGATTTTGAGCCTAAAAAAGCTCTTTACGGGGGTATAGACGGATTAAGGGTTATCGAAAAAGTTATTAAAAGAAGCAAAATTATTTTGAAAAATAACGGTACATTAGCTATGGAAATAGGTTTAGGGCAATATTACAAAACATTAAATATTTTAAAAAAAAATGGCTTTGTAGTTTTTAAAATTTTAAAAGATTACCAAAAAATCAAGCGATGTATAATTACTAAAAAAATTAATTAATGAGAAATTTTAGAAATAATAATAGAAGACGATATAGAACAAATACATTTGATAGAAATCTAAAAATAAACTCGAATGATCAAAATTTAAATACGAATTTTGGCAATGTATCAGATTTTAAGAAAAAAAATTTTACAAGAAATGGTTTTAATTCTTCAAAACTAATTCAAAAATATTCCGACTTAGCTAGAGAGGCTTTATCTAGTGGTGATAAAATTTTATACGAAAACTACATGCAACATGCAGAACACTTTATAAGAGTATCTGAAAACAATAATTCTACACAAACTATTAAAAATGAAACTTCTAATGGATTAGATAAAATGAATATAAGCAAAATACCTGATGATAAAAATAATAGTAAAGACGAATTAAAAACTGAAAAAAGTTAGTTACTTTTACTTATCAATTCAGATTTTAAAACATCTATTTTTATTTTTGCTAGTTCGAAATCTTCTCTTAATTTACCCTTCAATTTCTTTCCTGACGGCAACTTTAATGTTTGGGAATTAATTTTCTTTCCATTTTTAATTACTTCATAGTGTAGATGGGGACCAGTAGACATTCCAGTAGACCCAACATATCCTATAATTTGTCCTTGACTTACCCTTGTACCTTTTTTGACACCTCTCGCAAATTTTGACATGTGCGCATAAACAGTGCTGTAGGTACTATTGTGTTTTATTTTAACACAATTGCCACCACCACCACACCAACCAGCTTTTAAAATTATCCCAGTTCCTGATGCCATAATTGGCGTTCCTAAAGGTGCAGCAAAATCCGTTCCTTGATGCATTTTATTATATCCAAGAATTGGATGTTTGCGCATTCCATAACTTGAGGACAATCTTGCACCATTGATTGGAGTCTTCATTAAAGTTTTTTTTATACTTTGACCATTAGCCTCGAAATGATCGTTAACTTTATCTTTTTCAGAATAAAAGTGGTACAACTCAAGAGATTTTCCTTGAAGAATAAGATTAGCATATAAAATATTTCCAAAATCGATTGTCTTGTTTTCGTCATTTTTTAGCTCTTCATAAACGATTTGAAAACTATCATTTTTTCTAATATCTCTTTGAAAATCAACTTGAAAACCATAAATTTGAGCAAATTGTACAATTACATTAGGATTTATTTTTTTATCTATTGCTGATTGATATAAGCTATTTCTTATAAAATTTTCCTTATAAACTTTTACCAAATTTAACTCTTTGGTAACTTCAGAATACTGCAGTAAATTATTATTATTTAATTCAATTACTAAGTCCTTTTTTCTAGTAATTGGAATAATAATTTTTTTAATTTCTTTTTTTTTTAAATTATCTATTTCAAAAACAATTTTTTGATTTTCATAAAGATTAAATTTTATTTTATTTTTAATTATGAAATCTATTATTTTTTTTCTCTCGTTTTTGTCAAAATCATTTAAATTTAGGACTTCGTCAAAACTTTGACCCGGTTTAACTATATGATTTATTGTTTGAAATCTTGGCTCTAAAGATGCAGAAATTGATAATAGAGTTTTTTTAAAATAAATATTTTGTAATAAATTCTCTAAATTTTTTGATTGTTCAATTTTAAATTTGTCATAAATACTTATGATTATAACAGACGTGATTAATAAAAATAATAGAAGTACAAAAGATTTAAACTCCTTAAATTTCTGATAAATTTGTTTTTTAATAGTTATATTTAGCATCTAAAAACGTTGTTTATTAAGGGTTTTTTAACATATTTTTTTATATCTAATAGCTTGATTTATATATTTTTTAGCATATAAGCGACCCCCTAACTTGAAAAAAGTTATATTTATCAGGCATTTTAGCCTGATTAGCTATTTAATTCGTTAAAATTTTAAGAAGAGAAGTGTGGACGGTTAAGGTTACCAAAATTTGTCGTACACACTTCAA
>MDTG01078989.1_pt1 | contig 19593 bp, 18 predicted proteins | sample 811421 | NCBI WGS metagenome assembly MDTG01 (sample SAMN05326645, study PRJNA326480) | marine metagenome | isolation source: seawater | place: Pacific Ocean: South East | collected 2011
CACGTTGATAGGCTGGGTGTGGAAGTGCGGTAACGCATGTAGCTGACCAGTACTAATAGCTCAATTGGCTTGATTTATGCACTGAAAAAAATTTTGAATAACATAGTGATTAATTACTCTTTTTGCTAAAAAGTAATGTGAAAAAAAAAATAATTTTTCTTGGATATAACTCAAAAAAAACAATTCTTATTAATTTCCTCAGAAATAAGAAAAATATTGTTAGAGTTTTTGGTAATAGAATTCTTAAAAAAGAAATCGTTAAAGACGCAGATTTAATAATTTCATTTGGCTATAGAAAGATAATTAAATATAATCATTTAAAGCTCTGCAAAAGACCAATTCTAAACTTACATATATCTTATTTACCATATAATAGAGGATCGCATCCAAATTTTTGGTCTTTTTTTGAAAACACTCCTAAGGGAGTAACTATTCATGAAATTGATAAAAATATTGATATGGGTTTTATCATCTTTAGAAAAAAAATAAGTTTTAAAGACAAAAAAAACCTTACTTTTACAGAAACTCATAAAATATTGATAAAAGAAATTGAAAAATTATTTATTAAAAATTATAATAGAATTGTATCAGGAAAATATTATAGAAAAAAATTGAAGTTTAAAGGAACTTTTCATAAATCATCTCAATTACCCAAAGATATTAAAACTTGGAATATTAAAATTTCCGATTATTTAAAAAGTTATCGTAAGTAACTTTCGAATAATGGCTCATTTGCATTGATATTTTTTTTTGATCGTTTCCCTAAAATTTTAAAATATTTTGATGCGCATATACCGATTTTTGGCCTAAGCACATTAATATTTTTATTAGTAATTTTTTCATTTTTTTTTATATTGTATCTTGCATAAATAGATCTACGAAATTTTATATTTTTATTTAATATTTTTAAACTTTTATTTTTATTTATACTTTCAAAAATTTCTAAACTTGTCATTTTTAATTCTTTCATCATTTTTGGACCTATTGAAAAAGAGGAGTCGGCTGTTTTTTTGTTGTCCAAATTGAAATGTTTTTCTATGGCAACAACACCTATCGGAATGGATGCTATTGATGAAAAAATATTATTAGTATGGTCAGAAAGACCAATTAAATAGTTTTTAAATTTTTTTTTTAACAATCTTATTTTTATTAAATTTGTATCCTTAGTTTTTGTAGGGTAGTTAGATACACAATGTAAAATTATTATTTTTTTGTGATGTTTTTCAATTACTTTTATTGCATCTTTTATTTCCTTTAAACTTGCCATTCCAGTAGAAATTATTATTGGTTTTTTTTTAGAGGCAATATAATTTATTAGATTATAATCTGTTATTTCAAATGATGCAATTTTGTAAATTGGAACTTTATATTTTTCAAGAAGGTCTACTGCTCTTAAACTAAAAGGACTGCTGAATATACTTTTTTTGTATTTTTTTGCAATTTTAAATGCATCACTATGCCATTTAAAAGGAGTACAAGCTTCTTTATATAAATCTGAATAATATTTACCTTTCCATATACCTTTTTTAATTCTGTATAAATTATTTTTTTTTAAGATGGTAATATCTTTTGGTTCGTAAGTTTGAATTTTGATTAAATCAGCATTGCTTTCGCAAGCTTTTTTAATAAGTTTTAAAAATCTAGATTTACTACCACTATGGTTTCCTGATATTTCTGCAATTATCTTAGGTGGTTTTTTGTAACTAAAATGTATCTTTGAATTTGCTAATTTCATAAATTGTTATTCTATTTAAATTATTTAAGTGATACTATTTTATATATGAAAAAAAATTATAACAAAATAATTAATCAAATACAAAAAGTTAGAGCAAAAAATAATGTAAATTGGATGAATATCTTAAAGTTAGCATTTAAACTTGATCCAAAAAAAGCCTCAAAAATTATGAGTAAAATAAATTATGACGATAAAATTATCTCTCTTCTATTAAAAAAATTAAATAAATAAGTAAACTAGAAATTAAAAATCAACTAACATGTCAAAAAAAAGAATATACCTAGTTATAGAAAGTAAAAAAAGAGAAATGGACTCACGAATTTTTTTTTGTATTTTAGCGGCATTTAACGGTTATTCTGCAGTTTTATCAACAAAAACAAAATTATATTCTGTATTAAAGAATCTTAAAAATGGAATTTTTATTTCAAAAAGCATTGGACCAAAAAATTTTAAGGATTTTTCGCAAATTATAAATTTTGGAAATTCTCTATGTTCTTGGGATGAAGAAGGAATAAATTTTTATAATGCAGAACAACTAACTGACAAAAAAAGTAGAATGGACCCAAAATGTCTCGATTTAATTGAATATTTTTTTTTGTGGGGTGAAAATCATTTCAATGCTGTCAACCAGAAATTTTCTAAATATTCAAATAAATTAGTTATTACAGGCAATCCAAGGATAGAGATTTTAAAAAAATTATCTGGTTTTTATAATTTTAAATCTGAAGTAATTAAAAAAAAATATGGTAACTTTATTCTCATCACAACAAAATTTTCAAGAACAAACAGGAAATCCAAAAGTGATTGGGTAGAGGATTTTACTAAAGCTGGTTTTATTCAAAATGAAAAAGAGAAAGAATTCCAAGAAAGGACAGTTAATTTGGAAAAAAAAAATTTAGAAATTTATTTAAATACAATAAATAACTTAAGCAAAAAAATCTCTTCTAAAATAATAATAAGACCCCACCCTGCAGAAGACCCAATATTGTATTTAAAATTTTTTGAAAACAATAGTAAAGTTAAGGTTATAAATGACAACGATAATACTAATTCATGGATAGCAGCTTCAAATATTTTAATTTCATTTAATTGTGTTACATCAATCGAAGCCTATATGCTAAATAAGTATAGTATAAATTATATTCCTTTTAGAGATGAAGAATACGAATTTGAAATTCCAAAAATTTGCAGTCACAATATATATGAAGAAAAAGATTTAATTAATTTTGTTTTGAAAAATGAAAATACAAATTTAAATCCGAAAAAAAATGACCGATCAAAACTTAGTCATTACATAAAAAATTTGACCGATAATACATCAAGTATTGAAAATATTTTAGAATATATAAACAATATTGAAATTAAGGGTAATAAAAAAGAAGATATAAATTCAAATTGGTATTTTAATAATATACTAAAAATTAAATACAAAACCTACGCATTAATGGCTTATATAAAATCAATATATAGCAAAGAATTTAGAAAATCTTACATATCTTTGAAAAAGAAACGAGAGGGTTTCAGTAGAGAAAATGTATTAACTAATTTTCATTTACAAAAAAAATATATTGATAATGTTGAAGATGTAAAGATGAGTGAAATTTTTCCAGGAGTATATTGTTTTGAAAAAAAATAATATTATTATAATACCAGCTAGAGGAAATTCTAAAAGATTAAAAAATAAAAATTTATTGCAAATTAATAAAAGATCTTTAATTGAAATAGCATGTTTGGAAGCCAAAAAATCGAAATTTTTTGGTAAAATATATGTATCGTCTGAGGATATTAGAATTCAAAAAATCTGTAAAAAATTAAAAATTAATTTTATTAAAAGACCAAAACATTTATCAAAAGATAATGTAGAAAAACAAGAGATCATTGTTCATGTATTGAAAACTTTACTAAGAAAAAAATTAAAAATATCTAATGTGGTATCACTTCAACCCAACTCACCTCAATTTAAATCTAAAGATTTAGATAAAGCATATATATTTTTTAGGGACAAGCTTTATCTTAATGCACCAATTAAAGAATTAATTTCTGTAAATCATGACAACATTCAAAATGCATGTTTTAGAATTATGACATTAAAAGCGGCATTTCAAAAAACGTTAAGTACAAAAATTGGGATATTCTTTACTGATTATATAGATATTAATAATAAAAAAGACTTTTTAAAAGTAAAAAAAATTCTTGAAAAATGAAGATAGCAATATTTATTTCTGATGAAGGTTTTGGTCATGTTGTGCGTCAACGATGTATAATTGAGGAGTTACTTAAAACATTCCAAAATATTCATATAACCGTCGTTACATCAAAAAATATTTTAGTACTGAATGAATACTTCGGTAATAGGATAAAATACATAAATTATAATAACGGAATATTTTCAATAAAAAACAGAGATGGTGAACTTAATGTAAATGCGACAAGGAAAGTACTTAATAAGTGGATATTAAATCATAATAGGATTTTATTAAATTTTGAAAAAAGATTTAGAGATATAGATTTTATCATTTCCGATTGTGTACCCGAAGCATTCTTATTAGCAAAAAAAATTGGTTGTAAATCATATGGAATTTCTCATTTTACGTGGGATTGGTACTTCGAAAAAGTCTGCAAAGTTGAAAAACATAAAGTTAATCTTATAAAAAAGTATCTTAGACTTGCTGATAAATTCTATTTTCCTCCATTTACACCTAAACAAATTTTAAGAAGATATAATTTTAAAATAAAAAATGTTAATTTTATTGTTAACAATTTCCCCAAAAAAAAAAAATTCATTTCAAAAAAATTTAAATGTTTAATAATGGATAACGGTACAAAAAATTTATCTAATAATATAGACAAAACAATCCCTTACCTTAAAAAAATTGAAAAATGTATTTTTTATATTGGTACATACAGTTTAAAAAAACAAACAATTAGAGAGATTATATCATCTAAAAACCTGGTGCCAGTTACAGGTTTAAAAAATATGCACTCATATATTCCTTTGATGGATTTAATTATTTCAAGAGGTGGATTTAATTCAATTTCAGAATGTTTGACATTAAGAAAACCTGCTATTTTTGCTAGAGAAAAAAATAATCTAGAAGTCTATGAGAACATTAAGCAATTAACAAAAAGAAGTTTAGCAGGAGTTATTAAAAAAAACCATTGGGAAGAAAACTTTTTTAAAAGACTTGATGATTTTTTAAAAAATGAAATTAAGCCTATTAAGAGAAACTTAAATAGAATTAAATTTAAGAGCAATGGTGCTAAAGAAATAGTAAATGATATTAAAAAACAAATAAATGAATAAAAAAAAATTTAAATATAATAATCTTGTTAGACAAAGTAATTTACTAAGTTTTTTAAATCCAACTTCTAAAGGTACTAAATATTGGGAGTCTCCTCCAAAATCAGATTTATCTAGCAGACAGATTGGAAGAATTATTTTACAATTTCATCAAACAGTTTTTTTGTTTGAAAATTTAGGAGTTGATTTCAAAAATAAGAATTTGCTTGATATTGGAACCGGAAATGGAATGATACCTTCATTAATATCAAAATTTACTAAAATAAAATATTCAGATGGTATAGATCCTTACTTAGATGGTGAGCATACTACTAGTTGGCAAAAACATAATAGATCAAAAGAAAGAGAAAAAATTTTCAATAAGATTAAAAACTTAGTAAAAAAAAATAATAACATTTTAGATTTTGATCATTATAAAAAAACCACTAAATTTGAGAATATATTTCTTAAACCATCTAAAAGTAATCTAATAAATAAAAAAAATTATAAATATAATTTTTATCAAAAAGATGCACTTGAAATCTCTTCTTTAAAAAGAAAATATGATTTAGTTTATTGCAAAGCTTTAGAACACATACCGAATTATGAAAAGTTATTGGATGAAATCGCAAAAGTTACAAAAAAAAAATCACTAGTATACTTTAAACATAGATCCTTTTTTTCCTTTTTAGGAGCTCATAGATATGCGTCAACTTTTATCCCGTGGGGGCACGTGTTCCTAAATAAAAACGAAATTAAAGAATATGTAAAAATTTACCACAAAAATCGAGAGAAGCAGTTTTTAAACTTTTTTTATAATGAATTGTCAACCCCAAGATTTACTGTTAATGATTTTATTAAAAAAGCATCTGAAAAAAATCTTAATCTAAAAATAATCATTACAGAACCTTACAAAAAACTTGATAAAGCATTAAATCTTATAAAAAATAGAAAGCTTTTTTTTAAAAAAATTAATAAAAATTATTCAACCCTCTCCTCCGACGAATTATTTAGCGGCATGCATCATATATTTTTGGAGAGAGTTTAAATGTGTGGTTACTTTTTTTATATAAAAAGAAATAACAAAAATAAAATCTCTATTAATAAAAATAAAATAAATTTTATTCGTAAAATTCTAATTAAAAGAGGACCAGATAATTTTAGTAAAATAATAAAAGAAGATTATTCGTTAATATTTTCAAGACTTAGTATAATTGATCCAGATAAAATATCCAATCAACCTTTTACAGATTCTGAAAAAAGATTTATACTTATTTTTAATGGCGAGATTTATAATTATAAAAATTTAAAAAAAAAATTACAAAAGGAAAATTATAAATTTAAAACTAATTCAGATACAGAAGTATTATTTACTCTTTTAAAGTATAAAGGTATAGATGAGACTTTAAAAAGTATTGAAGGAATGTTTTCCTTTATTTTTTTTGATAAAGATAAAAAAAGCTTTATTGGTGCAAGAGACCATTTTGGACAAAAACCATTTTATTATTCTAAAGATATCAATGGTTTCACAGCTTCTACGAATATCAAAACAATAGCATGTTTAAAAAAAACTATTTTGTTAAATAGACCTATTTGTGACTATTATTTAGCATCCAGTGGAATTTTACCAATTAAAAATACCGTTATTAAGGGGATATACTCCTTACCAGCAGGAAATTATATCTACGGTAATTCAAATAAGCTTATAACTAAGGAATATTTCTCACCTGAGAAATTAGTAGACAAAAAACTTTATAATTTAAATAAAAATAAATCTGAGAGTTTTATTTTAAAACAGCTCGAAAAAAAAATTAAAAAATCTATTAAAAAACACCTAGTAAGTGATGTTGAAATAGCATCAACTTTGAGTGGAGGAATAGATTCAAGCTTAATTGTATATTACTTAAATAAAATTAATTCAAAAATCAAAACTTTTACAAATTTTTCAGAAAAAATTGAGAGTATCCCAAAATTAGCAGTACCTAGAATAATAAAAAAAATTAAATTTAACAAAAAAAATTTTTTCTCAATTAAGAATTATCCAAAAAATTACTTAAAAAAAATGATATCATTAATTACTAACTCTTTTTCACCTTCAAGGTGGGGAGGTGGTGTTCCTATGAGTTATTTATGTAACAAAGTTAAATCAAAAAAAATCAAAGTACTTTTAGGAGGTGACGGAGTTGATGAATATTGCTCTGGATATATGACATTTTTTGAAACATTAAATAAAAATTCTAAATTACATTCGATAGTTGATATAAATAAAAATAATCCCTTTTATAAAAAAAGAAGTAAATTTTTAAAAAAAGTAATTATTGAAAATTATAAAAAAAAAATTAATAAAAATATTAAACATTTAAATTCTTTTGAAAAAAAAATATTAATTAATAACCTAATTGATACTAAATTTTTTTTACAAAGCTGCACTTTACCTCATAATGACGAGTACTCCATGAATGAGTCTGTAGAGATGAGAAATCCATATATAGACTTGGATTTAATTAAATTTGTACTCAATTTGAGAGCTAAATTTAAAATACAAAGTAAAAATAAACCTATAAATAAATATATATTTAGAAAATTAGCAATAAGAAAAATTGGAAAAGTTATGGATTTACCAAAAGAAGGAACTAGAAATTTCTCAAAATTTATTAGTGATATAAAATATTGGAGGATGGAAAAATTTTACTTTTATAAAAAAAAATATAATAAAAATTTAGATTTTAAAACTATTTTTAAATTGATTAATTTAGAAATATTGTACAGATACATAAACGATAAGAAGTTCAATTATAAATTATTGCTTACACAAGAAGGAAAAAAATTATTAATTAAATGAAAAAAAAAATAATCTTAGGTAGTGCTAAATTTGGATTAAAATATGGATTGAGTGGTAAAAAAACAAAGGTTACAGATAAAGAGATAGAAAAAATTTTTAAATACTGTTTAAATAAAAAAATATTTTCTTTTGATACTTCCTATGATTATGGGTTATCCGAGAGAAACATTTTCCAAAAATTTAAAAATAAATCAAAAGTTTATAGCAAATTCACAAAAAAAAACTTTGATCAAATATTCAAACATTTTAAGTTATATAATATTAAACCTTATTGTTTAACTTTTCATAAATTTGAGGATTACTTAGATAAAAAATTTAGAACAAAAGTAATAAATAAGGCTAAAAAAAATAATATTCATAAAATTGGTGTTTCAATTTATTCATCAGATCAATATAGTAAGATTGAAAATGATGTTAAGATAATACAATTACCAATTAGTATTATTGATCAATACTTTATAGACAATAATTTTATTCAAAAAATAAAAAAAAGAAAAATTGAAATTCATGCAAGATCAGTATTTTTTAGAGGTTTACTAGCTAGTGATTTAAAAACTATAAAAAAAAAATATCCATATATATCAAGTCACATAAATCTGTTGTCTGAATTTGCAAGAAAATCAAAACTTAAAATGCATGAGCTGTCTTTAGTATGGATAAATTCATTAAAAGATATTGACAAAATAATTTTGGGTGTTGATAGTCTAGCACAATTAAAAAGAAATTTAGAATTGTTAAACACAAAAAAGCCTAAAAATTTAAATATATTATTTAAAAATTTAAAAAAGCTAAAAAAAGTAAACTTTGATCTCTCTAAATGGAAATAGAAAATTTGTGTATAGTTCAAGGCAGACTTGACTCTAAAAGATTACCAAGAAAAATTCTTTTAAGATTAGATAAAGAATTATCAGTAATTCAATTTTTAATTTATCAATTAAACAAATCAAAAAAGATTAGTAAAATTGTTCTTGCGACAAGTCAAAGTAAAGAGAATAAAATTCTGAAAAATCATCTCAAAAACTATAATTGCGATTTGTTTTATGGAGATGATAACAATGTTTTAAAAAGATTTTATTTTGTAGCAAAAAAATATAAACCTAAGAACATAGTCAGGATTACTGCCGATTGTCCATTCATAGATATAAAGGTTTTAGATAAAATGTGTGAATTACATAAAAAAGGCAGATATGACTATACTTTTAATAATCTAACCTATCCTGACGGTATGGACATCGAAATTTTTAATAATAAATCTCTTACCAATGCATATTTGAACTCAAAGTCAAATTATGAAAAAGAAAATGTTACGCCTTATATTAAAAATTTTGAAAAAAATAAAAAATTAGAATATAAAAATGTTAAAGACTATTCTAATTTAAGAATTACACTTGATTACAAAGAGGACTATCAATTGATTAAAAAAGTATATAATAAGTTAAAAAAAAATAAAAATTTCTCCTCTAAAAATATAATAAATATTCTTAAAAAAAATAAAAAACTTACATTAATAAATAAAAAATATTCTAAGACTGATGGTTCCCGAATTCCTATAGGCATCAAGGTGTGGGATAGAGCAAAAAAAATTATACCAGGTGGTAATATGCTTTTATCAAAAAGACCAGAAATGTTCCTGCCAAATAAATGGCCCACTTATTATAGAAAAGCTAAGGGATGCAATGTGTGGGATTTGTCAGGCAATAAACTAATTGATTTTTCGTTAATGGGAGTAGGTACAAATATTTTAGGTTACTCAAACCCTCGGATTGATAAAAAAGTAATATCAAACATAGAAAAGGGAAATATGAGCACACTTAATTGTGAAGAAGAGGTAAAACTTGTTGAAAAATTAATTGAATTACACCCGTGGTTTGGAATGGGTAGGTTAGCCAGAACTGGGGGAGAAGCAAATTCTATTGCAATTAGGATTGCAAGAGCTTATCAAAAAAAACAAAATATAGCTTTTTGTGGATATCATGGGTGGCACGATTGGTATCTTGCTGCTAATTTGAAAAAAAAAAATAATTTATCTTCTCATTTGATGTCTGATTTACCTATAAATGGAGTAAATAAAAATTTGAAAGACACAATTTTTCCATTTTTATACAACGATATTAGTGCATTGAAAAATATTATAAAAAAAAAAAATATTGGAATAATTAAAATGGAGGTTCAAAGAGATGTTGCTCCAAATATTAATTTTTTAAAAGAAGTTAGAAAAATTGCAAATAAAAATAATATAATTTTAATTTTTGATGAATGTACATCGGGATTTAGATTAAATTTAGGTGGTCTTCATAAGTATTATAAGATTTATCCTGATATTTGCATGTTTGGAAAGGCTCTTGGTAATGGATATGCCATAACTGCAGTTCTTGGAAAAAAAAAAATAATGCAAGCTGCCCAAGATACATTTATCAGCAGTACTTTCTGGACTGAGAGATCTGGTCCCACAGCAGGTCTAGCAACCCTTGCAGAAATGGAGAGAATAAAGTCTTGGGAGATAATAACCAAAAGAGGGAGAATAATTAAGGATGAATGGAAAGATTTGGCGAGATCTCTAGGTATTGATATAAATATTTTTGGATTAGATTCAATTCCTAAATTTACAATACTCGATGAAAATTTTAATGCGTATAAAACTTATATCACACAAGAAATGCTTAAAAATAATATATTAGCCTCAAACATAGTGTTTGTTTCTACAGCTCACAATGATAAAATTTTGGATATTTATTTTAGTAAATTAAAGAAAATATTCAAAAGTATGAGTAGATTAAAAACAAAAGGTATTAATACTAGCTTTTTAGAGAGCGACGAGGCTTGGAAAACTTTTAAAAGATTGAATTAGATGTTTAAAGATAAAATTTTTTTTATTACTGGTGGAACAGGTTCATTCGGTAAACATTTTACTAAAACGCTACTTACAAATTATAAAGTCCGTAAGATTATTATTTTTAGCAGAGATGAGTTAAAACAATTTGAAATGAAAAATGATCCTCAATTTATAAAGTATTCAAATAAATTAAGATTTTTTATTGGTGATATTAGAGACAAAGATAGATTGAATTATGCATTGAATCAAAAAATAGATTATGTGATACATGCTGCAGCTTTAAAACAAGTTCCAATTGCTGAATATAATCCTTATGAAGCTGTAAAGACTAATATTATAGGAGCACAAAATTTAGTAGATTTAACACTAAACAACAACATTGCTAAAGTTATATCGTTAAGTACTGATAAGGCTGCCTCTCCTATAAATTTATATGGTGCAACTAAATTAGTTTCAGATAAAATTATGATAGCTGCAAATAACTATTCAAAAAAAACGAGATTTTCAGTAGTCAGGTATGGAAATGTATTTGCCAGCAGAGGATCAGTTGTTCCTTATTTCATTAAATTCAAAAAAAAAGGCTTTTTTCCAATTACCGATAAAAGAATGACGAGATTTAATCTATCTCTATCTGAAGCTGTAAATCTTGTTCTATTTTCAATTAAATACTCTTTGGGGGGAGAGATATTTGTTCCAAAAATCCCATCTTTTAGAATAATAGATCTAGCAAAAGCAATAGATCCTAAAATTCCTTTAAAAATTATCGGAATTAGACCAGGAGAAAAATTGCATGAAGAAATGATTACTTTAGCCGATAGTCATAATACCATAGAATTTAATGATTATTATATAATTAGGACAAATTCAGAATTTTATAAATGGAATTTAAAGAATTATATTAAAAAATTAAAAAATAGAAAATTTAAATATGTTAGTGAAAATTTTTCATATAACAGTTTAAACAACAAAAAATATTTAAGTATTAAAGAACTGAAAAAAATAATATCAGGTTTTAAATAAATGATTTCCTATGGAAAACAAAGTGTAAACACTAATGATATTAATGCAGTAACTAAAGCTCTAAAAAAGAGTCTTATAACTCAAGGTGACACAATTAACCATTTTGAGAAGTTACTTTCAAAAAAACTTAAAGCAAATTACTGTACAGTGGTTTCTAATGGAACAGCTGCATTAAATATTACCGCAAATGCTCTGGAATGGAGCAAAAAAGATATTATAATTACCACACCTATATCTTATATAAGTACTTCTAATTGTATTTTAAATAAAGGAGCTGTACCATATTTTATTGATATTGATCCGGATACTTACGGTATTGATCCAAATAGGGTAGAAGACTTATTAAAAAAAAAACTCACTTATTCGAAAAAAAATTAAAGCAATTATCGGTGTAGATTACGCTGGACACCCTTGTGATTGGGAGTCTTTAAAAGAGTTATCAAAAAAATATAAGTTTTTTTTAATAAATGATAACTGTCATTCCTTAGGTTCAAAATATAATAACGATCTAGGGTATGCATCAAAGTTTGCCGATATAGTTACATTGAGCTTCCATCCAGTAAAACAGATAACCACAGGAGAAGGGGGAGCAATTATTTCTAACTCAAAGTTATTGGATGAAAAATTTAAATTATTAAGAAATAACGGATTATGCAAAACTAGTAAGTTGATGAAAAATAAAGGGATTTGGTTTCATCAATTTAAAAATTTGTCTATGAATTACAGGATGACTGATTTTCAAGCTGCCTTAGGAGTTAGTCAACTTAATAGATTAACTAGTTTTGTAAAAAAAAGAAAAAAAATTGCTAAAATTTATGATTTAGAATTTGGAAACGATACGAGATTTAAGATTCCAATGACTAAAAAAAATATTTCTCATTCTTATCATTTGTACCCATTACTAATAAATTTTGATAATTTAAAAATAACAAAAAAAATTTTTTTTAAAAAATTACTGAATAAAAAAATTAAATTACAGGTTCATTATATACCTATTAATACACAACCAATATATAAAAAAATAAATAAGAGAACTAAATTTAATTTAAAAAATGCCTACAATTTTTATAAACAGGAAGTTTCATTACCTATATATTATGATCTAAAATTGTCACAAGCTAAAAAAATAGCCAAAACAATAAAAAGATTTTTAAAATAGATGTCGAACTATTTCAAAAAAATTTTTTTTATAATACCAAAAAAATTGCAAAGTAAAATTTATTTTTTTCTTGTTATTAATTTTTTATCAATCCTATTCGAAATGCTTGGCATTGTTTTGATAATTCCGCTTGTATCTTTAATTTTCTCTTTAGATATTTTTTATGATTATCCAATTTTAAGTAACGTATTTAATTTGTTGGGAAAACCTTCTCAAGAAATGATGTTAGTTTTTTTAGGATTTTTTATAGTAATTATTTTCTTGATCAAAAACCTTGTGCTTCTCTATTTTATCTGGTGGCAAACAAATTTTGCTCATAATATTCAATATTTAACTTCAAAATCGTTGTTTAATATATACCTTAATAAAGAGTACTCGTTTCACCTATCAAACAACTCTTCAAAATTAATAAGAAATACTGGTTTAGAGTCAAATAATGTTAGAACCGCTATATTAGGATTAATGACTTTAATTACAGAAATTTTTCTAATAATTGGTATTGTTTCAATTTTAATCTTTTATAACCCAGTAATTAATTCAATAGTAATAATTACATTTGTTATTTTTGTATCATTATTTTATTTTTTAACAAAGAATAAGATTTTGGAGTGGGGAAAAATAAGGCTATCTCAAACCGCAGCAACCATAAAAGGACTTAATCAGGCTTTTCAAGGAATTAAAGATATAAAGGTTTTTAAAAGAGAAACATACTTTTTAGATTTTTATACCAATAATTTAAATCAATTAGTTAAAATGAATATCCTAAACGGTTTTATTAAAGGTATACCAAAATTATTTCTAGAATTTTTAGGAATAGTTGTGCTCATATGTTTGTTAGCTATACTTTTTGTTAATAAAATCTATTCATCTGAAGAAATCATGACTTCACTTAGCCTTTTTGCTGTAAGTATTATTAAAATTTTGCCATCATTCAGTAAAGTTTTAGCATCAGCGCAAGCTATAAAGTATAATTATCCTTCAGTTGATTTAGTATTTCAAGAATTTACTAATAATAAAAATTATAAAAATTTAAATAAATCTAATAAAATTGAATTTTTAGAAAAAAAAGACGATAATCTTTTCATAATTCAAGATTTAAATTTTAAATACAATACTAAAAGTTCTGGGTTGAATAAAATTAATTTTCGAGTTAAGCAAAATGAAATCATAGGTATAATTGGTGAGAGCGGTTCTGGAAAAAGTACCCTTATTAATATAATTTTAGGACTTCTCAAGCCTGATGACGGTATAATCAAATTTAATGGAGTCGAAATAAAAGAAAATTTAGATAGTTGGAGATCAAAAATTGGTTATATTCCTCAAAACATTTATTTAATGGATGATTCCATTAAAAATAATATTGCTTTCGGTATTAACGATCACGAAATAGATTTAAATAGGGTTAATGAGTGTATTGAATTGGCTGAATTAAATTCGTTAGTTAATAATCTTAAAGATGGGATTAACTCTATTGTTGGTGAAAGAGGCGTTAAAATTTCTGGGGGAGAATTACAAAGAATTGGAATAGCAAGAGCACTTTATAAAAACCCAAATATATTAATATTAGACGAAGCGACTAGTGCATTAGATATTAATACTGAAAAAAACATTTTAAAAACGATTTTATCTTTAAAAAAAAATAGAATGATAATTGTAGTTTCACATAGAAAATCTATTTTTGAATTTTGTAAAAAAATCTATGAAATGAACAACGGTTATGTTAAGTTAAAAAGCAATGACTAAAATTATTGCCGAACTTTGTCAGAATCATAATGGTGACAAGTTTATACTAGATGAAATGGTTCATTCTGCCAAAGAAGCAGGCGCTGATATAATAAAAATTCAATCTATTGATTCAAAAGAACTAGTATATAGAGAAAGGTTTGAGAATGGATTGATTGAAGGAGGAAAGGTTAAAGTAATAAAAAGGCCATTTAAGCCAGAAATTAATAGACTAAGTAAATTAGATCTAAGCCTTAAAACACAAGAGAATTTCGTGGCTTTGTGTGAAAAATATAAAGTTGACTCTAGTATAACTATTTTTTCATTAGGCAAAATAGGTATAGTTGAGAAACTTGGGTTTAATATTATTAAAATTGCTAGCTTTGATTGTGCGTCTCATAGACTTATAGAGGAAATTTCAAAAAGAAGTTTTAAAAAAATCATTGTTTCTACTGGCGTTACCTATAACGAGGAAATAATTAAAACTTCTAATATACTTAAATCTGCAGAAAAAAATTTTTCGTTGCTGCATTGTGTATCTATTTATCCTACGCCCCTAGAAGACGCAAATTTATCTAGAATAAATTATTTAAAATCAATATGTAAATCAGTAGGATTAAGTGACCATTCTAATCCTGAAACTACTGAACACATATTGAGTGTAATGGCCTTTACAATGAATATTGATTATTTAGAGAGACATTTTACAATTTTAAAAAAAAATGAAACGAAAGATGGACCAGTTTCAATAAATCCAGATCAATTAAAAGAGTTAGCGCAGTTAAGAAACTCAGATGAAAGTATTAAAATAAAGTATGTAAATGATAGAGTACCTGATAATAAATTATTATTAGGCAAAGAGAATAGAGACATGTCAAATGTGGAACTCTTAAACAGAGATTATTATCAAGGAAGATTTGCAAGCAAAAATACTAATGGTGAAATAGTATTTAATTGGGATAAAAATACTCCTTTCTAAAAATGGAAATTTTCAAAAAATATGATAATTGTATTTTTTGTGGATCTAAAAATCTAAAAATAGAAAAAAAACAATACTATCCAAATAATTTTTATTTAGATGCCATAAAATCAGATCTTAATATTTCAAAAAAAAAATTCAAAAAAATGAAAGTATTTAGATGCTTAAATTGTTCTATATTGCAAAATAATCCGTGGTTTACAGATAATATATCAAGAAGAATTTATTCAAATATATACGGACAACATAATAGAAGCTGGTCAAATGTAATAGATTTTTTCAGAAAACAAAAATTACCAAATCATGGAAAATTGTTTGATTTAATTTTTAAACAAATAAAAATTAAAAAATATGCTGAATTCAATAGCCCATTTATGGGCTTGTTTCTAAATATTTTTTCGCATGAAAATAAAAAAAATGTTAAATTCTTGAAAAAATTGTTTCATTTGACGATAACTTATTTATCACTTAGACAAGTTGCGGGAAAGTCAAAGCAAATTCAAAAAAAATCAATGAATAAAGCAAATAAAACATTGATGGTTTTAAATAAACTAAAACCAAAGAATAAATTAAAAACAAATATAAAAAAATATTTATTTGTTGATAATTCAAGTTTGTGTTGGGGTCAGAATGACAATTATAAATCTGTCAACAGCAAATCATTAGCAACAGAAATTTTTAATTTAGAAATACTTGATATAAAAAAAAAAAATAAAAACTTGAAATTAGATATGTTTAGTATTTTTCATACTCTAGATCATACGTTTGAACCAAAATATATTTTAGATTATGGTCTTAAAAATAGTAAATATGTTCTTGTTTATTGTCATGTTAACGAGCATTTAGAAAAGCAGCATTTATTCTCTATAACAAACAATTTTCTTAAATATTTAAAAAAAAAGAATATTTATTTAATAAATCTTACAGATAAAATTGACAAAAAATTTAAGTCACCCGAATTATATTTTATTTGTAGTAAATCGCGAAAGTATATAGATAACTTAAGAGCAAAATTATGAAAAAAAAAAATAAAACCAAACCGAAAAAACTAAAATTAGAAAATGCTAATTGGACTTTTAATAAAAAGCTAGTAAAGCACTTTGATGAGCATATTCAAAATTCTATACCACTATACAATTGGACACATATTTTAGGACTAAGAATATCAGATTTTTTTTTACCAAATCACTCTAAAATGATAGATTTAGGATGTTCAACAGGTACATTTATTAATGCTTTAAACGAAAGGCACAAAAATAAAAAAATAAATTTCATTGGAGTTGACGAGCAACAATCCATGATTAAATTTGCAAAAAAAAAATAATAAAAATAGTATAAAGTTTTTAAATGAAAATATTTTAAAAACAAACTTAAATAACTCTAATTTAATAACATCTTTTTATACAATACAATTTATTCATCCATCTTTGAGACAAAAATTATTTAATAAAATTTTTAAATCATTAAATTGGGGCGGAGGCTTTCTTTTTTTTGAGAAAGTTAGAGCTCCAGATGCAAGATTTCAAGATATGATGAGTCAAATTTATTTAGAATATAAAGAGGATAGAAATTTTAGTGCTAAAGAAATCTTAGATAAAAGTAAAAGCTTGAAAGGTGTTATGGAGCCATTTTCTTCTAGGGCAAATTTGCAGTTAATTAAAAGGGCAGGATTTAAAGACTATATGACAGTTTTCAAATTTCTTTGTTTTGAAGGATTTCTTGCTATTAAATAAATTTTCAAATGAGATTTAAAATAGAAAGCTTTAAAAGTTTTGATAAAAATTCGTGGAATAAAGCATTAGAAGAAATGGAAGGTAATTTACATTTTTGTACTTGGCAGTCTATAGAATATTATAGTGCATTTCAGAATATAAAAAATATCTCATTTGTAATTAAAGAAGAAAACCAAATAAAAGCCATGGTTCCTTTAGCTATTAATAAAAATAAAAAAAAAAATTTATCATTTAATGAGGGGTTTATATTTTCTCCTGTATTTAAAAAATCAATAAAACAATCTTTAAAAAAAAAAATTTACGAATTTATATTTGAGCATGTAAAATCAAGCTATAAAATTATTAGATCAATTAAATTTTTGATTTCACCAGTTATGTTCAGAGAAAAAAAAGTAATTATTTCAAGCAAAAATCAGTTTGAGTTGCTTTGGAAAAATTCAAATATTCGAATAAACAATACTCTTATTCAAGATCTAGATAAAGATATGGCAGACTTAGAAAATCAAATGAGCAAATATCATCGCAAGAATATAAGAAAATCGTTAAAAAAAAATATTGAATTTAAAGTTTTTAATTCTCGTAATGGAGATGAAGAAATTTCAAATGAATTTAAAAGATTTAGAAAGTTGCATTTGTTGTCTGCTGGTAGAAAAACAAGACCAATGAAAACTTGGAAAATAATGGAAAATTTAATTAAAGATGATCTAGCAGATTTATTTTCTATTAATTATGAAAAAAAACCCATATCTTATCTATACTGCGGGAGATATAAAAATTTTTCTTGGGGTTGGAGTCAAGTAAATTTACGAAGTTATGAAAAAGAAATAATGCCAAGGCACATGCTTGAGTGGAAAGTAATGTTGTACTATAAAAATATTAAACAAAGTTTTTACGAAATTGGAATAAGATACGTTAAACAAAAAAATTTTATTCCAACTAAAAAAGAATTAACAATATCCGAATTTAAGGAAAAATATGGATCAGATTCATATCCAAGAGCAGAAATTGAAATCAGAATTTGATATAAATGATCATAATTTTAGATTTGTAAATTCTGGTAAGCTTGGAATAAGTCTAATACTTTCTTATTTAAATAAAGAAAAAAAATTTTTACCAAAGCTAGATGAAATATTTGTTCCCAAGTTTATGGGAAATTGGATCTATTCAAGTTTAAATCAAAATATATTAACATCAACAAGTTTTAATAAAAATACAAAATTAATTTATATTTACCATCAATTTGGCATTCCACAGAATATGAAATTGTTAAAAGATTTTGCAGATGAAAATAATTTAATTGTTTTAGAGGATTGTGCACATGCGTTGGATGGATATTCCAAAAGCGATAATTCAATAATAGGAAATGAACAACACTACGTGATATATAGTTTTTCAAAATTTTTTAATTGCAAAATATTAGGTGGTATAAAAAATGAGAATAAAAATTTTTTAGACTACGTTGATCAAAAAACTAAAAGTTCAAGTTATATACAGTCTTACCTTAATTTATTTTTGATAAATCTCTCAAATTTTCTTGGCGAACACAATATTATATCAAAAAAAATTTTGAATTTAAATTATTCTTTATACCACTTTCTATCAAAGCCAATTAAATCAAAAATAAATTTTGTTAAAAAGAATTTTAAAACAGAAATTGCCTCAAGAAAAAATAAATATTTATTATTTAAAGAAGCTTTAAAAAATTTCGATAAAAATAATTTTTTTAATTATGACGAACTTTCACCTTATAAAATTCCAGTTCCCATGATAAATCCCAAGCAAAAAGAAAAAATTATTACAAAGTTTGAGAAAGAAAATTTTAAATATGATGATCTAATGTATGATCAAAATAGAAATATGATAGAGCCGAATTATATAAAAACTTTGGTTTTAAACACTTCTTCAAAGAATATAAATTTTACAAATCAAGTGGAAATAATTAGGAATGAATTAAATGAGTAATTTAAAAGACTACCAATGGCCTTCGAGCTTTACAAAAAATCCCAAATATATAAAAAAAAATTCTAAACAGAATTATAATACTAAGTTAAATAAAATAGAGGAATTTTTCACCAAAAAATATGGGTATAATTCTATTTTAGTTCCTTCAGCAAGAGCAGGAATTGCTCTTATTTTGAGATATTTAAAATTTAGTAGAAAAAATGATGTGTTTATAAATAAGTGGGTTTCTCATTGTATATTTAATACAGTTGGTGCCTTTACAAATATTTCTACAAATTATTTTAAACCAGATTTAATAATATGTGTTCATAAATGGGGATATGAGCAA
>MDTG01330239.1_pt1 | contig 19590 bp, 17 predicted proteins | sample 811421 | NCBI WGS metagenome assembly MDTG01 (sample SAMN05326645, study PRJNA326480) | marine metagenome | isolation source: seawater | place: Pacific Ocean: South East | collected 2011
CAAAAAAATGTTGATATTGCTATTCAAGAAATTTGTATGGCTTATCAGAGAGGAGAACTGGAAAATAAGCCTCAATTTAACAATTTACTCTATATGCAAACCGAGGTTTTTAAGTGAGCGAAAGCGCCGATTTGCCATCTACGTCTAGCCTAAGTGATTTTGCAGGCGCATATTTATTGCGATTAAAGGAGAGTTGCGATTTATATCCACTCGAAAAAATTGAGTTGCTTGGTCATGCTTTGCTCGATTGCTGGAGAACGAATAAGCAGGTTTTTATATTTGGTAATGGTGGATCAGCGGGAAACGCGATGCATCTCGCCAATGATTTTTTATACGGCATCGCTAAACGATTTGGTTCAGGTATTCGCGTAACGGCGTTACCCGCCAACAGCTCCGTCGTTACCTGTTTGGCCAATGATCAGGGATATGACGCTATTTTCTCTCACCAACTGGCTGTGCTAGCCAGACCGGGTGACTTGGCACTTGCGTTATCGGGTAGCGGTAATTCGAGGAACGTAGTAAATGCGCTCAAGCACGCGAGGGCTGCGGGCCTCCAAAGCTTTGCCATTCTTGGTTATTCAGGTGGAGAATGCTTGAGCATCGCAGACCATGCCATTCATATTCCCGTAAATGATATGCAACTGTGTGAGGACGCTCAGATTGTGATAGGACACCTTCTTATGCAATGGTTGTATGCGAATGATTCTGTGGAGAGTTAGGCCTGAAGCTCGGCAGGCGGGGTTAAGGATGGGTGCGACCTTAACGCTTTATTTACGGCAGACTAGCTGCCATACCTATATGAAAACGAGGAGCTACCATGAAGCCAGCGCTGATACTGACCGGTAAAAATGTTCAGGACCATGAGTTCATTTATCCATTTTATAGATTGCAGGAGGACGGTTTCGAAGTCGATGTGGCCACTGACGGAAAGACGGAGGTCATGGGCCAGTTGGGGGCCGCCAAAGTCACCCCGACACTTGGGCTGGATAATTTGGATCCCGCCGAGTTCCAGGTGCTTGTGCTCCCCGGTGGCGCCAAATGTATGGAGTATATGCGGCAAGATAAAAGAATTATTGAATTTATCTCGGCGTTTCACGACTCAGGGCGAGTGATTGGAAGCATCTGCCATGCGGCCTCCTTGTTGATTTCTGCGAAGGTGGTGGCAGGACGAGACATATCGGGTTACTACAGTATACGAGACGATATTGAGAATGCGGGGGCGACATATGTAGATAATCCTGTCGTCATCGATCGTAATATCATTTCTACGGCGCACTATAAGCATCTGGGGCCTTGGATGAAAGCAGTGTGTGATGCTGCCCTGGCAACGTGCTGAACTCAGGCTATTAAAACTTGCTCTCTGGGATTCCGATCGCGGTACTCGGCAGCAATTCCTTTGCAGGCGCCTCGGTCGTGAGGCGCCTTCTGGAGGACGGGGCTGATGTAATCGGCTTCAACCGATCCGCTGAGGGGTCAGCAATTTTCCTACAGTACCGTTGGGGCGAGTTTTCTGGGACGTATCGGTTTGTGCAGGCTGATATCAATCATAATCTTGACGAGATGGCCCAGATTCTTCGCGACTTTAACCCGAGAGTGGTCGTGGACTTCATGGGCCAAGGCATGGTGGCTGAGAGTTGGTGCCATCCAGACCAATGGTTCAACACCAACGTGCTGTCCAAGATTAGGTTACATGAGCTACTTCGGGAGCTAAGCGAATTAGAGCGCTACATTCGCATATCTACACCGGAGGTGTATGGGAGTACGGATACTCCTGTATCTGAAAATTGGAACTTCAATCCAAGTACGCCTTACGCTGTTTCCCATGCTGCGATTGACATGAGTCTGCGAGCCTATAACCAACGTTATGGCTTTCCTGTAATTTTTGCTCGGTTTGCGAACTTTTATGGGCCGGGCCAACAGTTGTATCGAATTGTCCCTAGAACAATCATTAACGCTTTGACGGGTAAGAAGCTACTACTCCATGGCGGTGGTGCTGCCGTAAGGGCATTTATTTTTGCAACAGACATCGCTGATGGGGTTGTAAGGCTGATTACCAGCGGCGTTCCTGGGCGAACCTACCATTTCTCACCCGACGAGTTTTATACAATACTGGACGTCGTGACGGTAGCCGCAAACCACCTAAAAATCGACCTGGATACTTTTGTAGAAGACGCTGAAGATCGCCCCAGCAAAGACCGGGCTTACTTAATGGATGCTTCGCTAGCGAGACAGGAATTAGGCTGGAGGGCAAAAATAGAGCTACCCGATGGCATAAAAAAGACAGCAGATTGGGTTAAGTCTCATTTAGATGAAATAAAAACTCTCCCGCTGGATTACGTACACAGAGCCTAACGGATGACGGATTCTGATTTGACAGCACAGAATTTCTTGCCTGAGCAATACAAGAGCGACAGTGCAGCCAGCATCAATCACAATTACCTTAGGGAACAGTTTGCGGATTGTGACGACATCCTCGCTAAGATTCGTGAGGTTGTAGTCCGCGGTGACTTCACGCTGGGGTGTGAGGTAGATGAACTAGAGCGTGAATATGCGGATTTATGTGGCGCCAGGCATGCTGTAGCGGTAGGGAGTGGCACTGACGCACTTCTGCTCAGCCTGAAGGCGGTCGGCGTCACTGAAGGGGATGAAGTTATTACGACTCCCTTCACGTTCTACGCGACAGTTGGTGCAATTGTTACTGCTGGCGGGATCCCAGTCTTTGTAGATGTTGGTGATGACTATAATATCGACGCTGCTCAGATCGCCTCAAAAATTAGCAAAAATACTAAAGCAATAATGCCTGTCCATTGGTCCGGGCGCCCCTGTGAGATGGATGTAATAGAAAGCGTTGCGGAGAAACATGGTATTCCCGTGGTGATCGACGCGTGCCACGCAATCTGTGCCTCATTTAAAGGCCGTAAAGTAGGAGAGTTGGGAACCGCGTCGTGCTTTAGTTTTCATCCATTGAAAAATCTAAACGTCTGGGGTGACGGTGGAATAGTCCACAAATTCAACTGACATTGCCAACCAATTACGGCTTTTGCGTAACCATGGCCTAGTTAGTAGAGATCGATGCCAGGTTTTCGCATACAACTCTCGCCTCGATACTATTCAGGCGGTGATCGCGAGGCACATGCTCTGTAAAATCGCACACATCACGGAGAGTCGTATCGCCAATGCAGCTTATTTCGACGCTCAGTTGGCTGGGATGGCGGGCATAAAACTGCCAGAGCGGAGAGCCGATATCAGGGAGGTCTTTCACCTTTATTCTGTGTTGTGTGAGGACCGTGATAGCTTGCAGAGGTTTTTGTTGGGGAGAGGCATTGACGCCAAGGTTCATTATCCGACACCAATGCACCTACAGCCTGCGGCGGCCTTTTTGGGGCATCAGGTCGGCGATTTCCCCACAACGGAAAAAGTCTGCAGTCAAACACTGTCTCTGCCCGTGCACGAATTCATATCTAAGGAGCAGCAGGATCACGTCATAGCGTGTGTTAAAGATTTTTATGGCCAGCAATCTTGAGGTTCCTTTTGTAGATCTGACCCGTCAATTTATAGACCTGGAGTCAGATTTTATAAGCGCATTTTCTAAGATAGGTCGCTCAGGCTCTTATATTCTGGGGCCGGAAGTTGAGCAGTTTGAGCAAGCCGTAGCAGACTACTGTGGGGTGAAACATGCCATAGGCGTGGGAGACGGGTCCGCCGCACTCTTTTTGCCCCTAAAAGCTTTGGACGTAGGGCACGGGGACGAGGTAGTAACCGCTGCCAATTCTTTTATTGCATCCGCATGGGTCATTGCGGCGGCCGGCGCCACACCCGTTCTCACCGATGTGAGCGATGATCTTAATATGTGCCCTAGATCCTTGGCCTCAGCCATATCACCGCGCACTCGAGCGATCATGCCAGTTCATCTCGCTGGTCACCCTGCTGACATGGACGTAATAACCAAGATTGCGACTGAAGCTGGTATTCCTATTATCGAGGATGCCGCTCAGGCTATCGGTGCTCGTTATAAAGGTAGGGAAGTGGGGTCGTTTGGTTTAGCTGCAGGGTTCAGTCTTCACCCGCTAAAAAATCTCGGGGTATATGGTGATGGCGGCTTCATAACTACCAATGATGACTCCATGGCGGACAAGGTCCGGCTCCTTCGCAACCACGGGTTGAAGTCGCGAGATGACTGTGTCGTGTGGGGTTACAACTCGAGGTTGGACTCCATCCAGGCGGCCCTTGCTCTCATCAAACTAAAACATCTGCCACGTTGGAATCAACGCTGTCAGGAGATTGCTGAACGCTACCGCAGAGGTCTCGAAGGCGTCGTCAAGAATCCCAGAGAGCAGCCCGATGTTGAAAGCGTCTACCACAACTTTATTATCGAAACGCCACACAGAGATGCCTTAGCTAAGCACCTTAAAGGTGAGGGCATAGGGACCGCTATCCACTACCCCGTGCCTATTCATCTTCAAACGGCAGCCAAGCACCTGGGGTATCGCAAAGGGAGCTTCCCGGTAACGGAGTCACTCTGTGAGACTATGTTAAGTCTGCCGATTTATCCTCACTTGACCGATTCAGAGGTCGACTACGTCGTAGACCGGGTCGTCTCCTTTTTCAAGCAATCTGATCAAGGAGAGCGAGTTTGACTTCACGTAATAACCTTCCTCCTGCTCCTGTTGAGTTCGATCTTGGTTATTTTCGTGCAGATGAGCGCCGCGGAGAAATAACACCTCGCAGCATCGAAAATAAACTCGTGGCATGGCAACTCGATCAAAATTATTACGACGGAGCGCGTGAAAATGGGTATGGAGGGTTTAGGGATGACGGAAGGTGGCTAGATCTTGTCCCTAAACTAATCCATCATTTTTCAATTCCAGAGACTGCGACGATAGTCGATCTAGGGTGCAAAAAGGGTTTTATTTTGAAAGCTTTTAAGGCCCTATTGCCGCAAGGCAGGTTTATCGGCATAGAGAATCACCCATACCCAATTGGCGTAGCAGACGACAATATTAAGCAGCACCTAATGCAGGGGGACCTTTTTGAAATACCGTGTGAAGATAATTCCGTAGACTTCTTGATAGCATTCTCTTCAATCTATATGCAAAATTTGGGAGACATTGTTAAAAGCCTAAAAGAAATAATGCGGGTTGCTGCTGGCCGTTCCTACATTACGGTCGGTGCATTTAGAAACGAGGCGGAACGAGAAATTTTTCAGCGTTGGACCTTGATCGGGACAACAATTCTCAGCATTGAAGATTGGAATGCGGTATTCCGCCACGCCGGGTACACAGGGTCAGTTTTTTACACCACGCCTGCAGCTCTTGGCTTTTCCTCCTCAAAGTGAGCAGTATCATATTTGTCGGCGATGCTCTGACGGAGAAACCATGGGGGTCAGAGTATCTGTTGTGCCGGAGCGCATCCTCGGCCCTATGGTGCCTATTAATGCATGAGGATGCCTCTACGTCCTTCCACTGCCATCCTGTTAAAAGGACTGGTTATGTGGTGCTTCAGGGTGAGGTGATGGTGGAGTTTTTAAGCAGTACTCGTAAGTTGCGTTCTGGCGAATTCATCAACTTTCGTCCCGGTCTTTTCCATAAAACCACCGCTTTAAGAAATCAGACCGTGGTACTTGAAATCGAATCACCTGACTGCAAACAAGACCTCGTCCGGCTGGAGGATTCAGCTGGCCGGGCCTCCTCTCGTATTGAAGCTCCTTTACCGATACTGAACGAAAATCAGCTGTTCATGATTGACAAATTTCGTGCTGTATTTGATGGCGCAACCTCGGTGCAAATATCTGACCTGGGAGTCTCGCTACGACATTTTGAACATTTGCAGGACTGTTTTGCCAAGTATGAAAGCCCGGCATTTTTGATGGTGTTGGAGGGAGAGGCGCGAACAAACCACACGTATTTGATGGAGAAATCTCAGCGATTACTTGGTCCCGGTGACGTTATAGGTGTGCACAATCTGATGCGGATGAGACATGTCATTGACGAAGCTGCTTTCGATATCTCTGCAATTTTGTTTGAAAAAACTGAAGAGTAAGAACTTAATGAAAGGGTGCGGTAAGAATTACGCAGCGGTGCTCAAAGGCGAGCGTGATATAAACATTTTGCACCTGAATGATCCTGCTTTGTGTGCTCATCAGGTGAGGGTGGCGGTAAAAACATCGGCTATTTGCGGCACTCAGATTGGCGAATGGACTATGTCGCGTGGCCCTGATCCACACCTTCCTCACTGCTTTGGCCACGAGGCAGTGGGCGAGGTGCTGGAAGTTGGTGAAGAGGTGAGCGGACTGTTAGTCGGTGACAGGGTGATCATTTCTTGGATGAAGGCGAGCGCCGACTGCCATGAGCCGCCAAAATTTACTGAGGAATCGGGTGCCGATGTCAATTTTGGCCAGTGCTGCACTTTCGTGACTCGCGGGGTATTCCCGGAAAATAGAGTTTTTAAAATAGATGAGTCGATTGCCACAGACATTGCGGCCCTTCTCGGCTGTGCACTTCTGACCGCACATGCGGCTCTGAAATGCGCGACCTCCGCATCTAAAGGAGAAAAAAGTGAAATTGCGATAGTCGGCTCAGGGGGTATAGGGCTCTCCGTCGCGGCGCTTTGCCAAGCTCTTGGGTGGAGCGCGATCTGTGTAGACACGCCCGCAGTCATTACTCATCTCGAGATGCAGGATTTGGGATTTCAATTCACGTCAACAGACGAGGCTACAGCACAGAGGGCGGGAAAACACCAAATCGTGATTGTGTGCACGGGCGCCCATTCCGCCTTTGAGTTAGCGGAGACGCTTCTTACTAAAAACGCCGGTAAACTGCTCGTTGTTGGCAATCCTCCTTATGGAACGAAAGTTGGACTCGATATAAAGCCTCTTCTTTATGGGAGAGAAATAATCGGAGTCGGTGAAAAAGACGTCGAACTGCCCAAAGATTTGTATGAACTCGTCGATTTGTTAAAAGCAGGGCGATTACAGGCCGAGCGGCTCGTGCGGCAACGATTTCCCCTCGCGGATATTCAAGCTGCATTCGAAGCGTCGGATTCAGGGCTGGGTGGCAGAACGCTAATAGACATTGGTTAAAAAAATGAGGAGAGCATACCAAAGGTGTATTCAGACAGGAGGGTGTTAATCACCGGTGCGAGCCGAGGGGTAGGTGCGGCGTTGACAGAATGGGTCGCCGACAAAGGCGCCGACGTCCTCGCCGTTGGTCGGTCCACAAAAAATTTATCCAGGGGCCGAGTGGAATATCTGGCACTGGATCTGTCCAGCCGGGAAAACACATTGAAGCTCGTTCAGCATGCCAATGAATTTGAGCCAGACACTGTTGTTCATGCTCTTGGTGGCGGTTTCGGCCTCTCTAATGATCTGGTTACTCCTGACGATTTTTTGCATCTGGTGCAGTTGAACTTCCTGGTTTCTTTGCAATTAAATAATTCGCTTCTGCCAAACATGGTTGCGAAGCAACGAGGCTGGATCGTTCACTTGGGCACTGTTGCAACGAGAGAGCTCACAGCCTCGGTGGGTTACACCTGCGCCAAGGCGCTCATTACACCTTATGTGAAGCATATGGGTAGAAAGCTAGTGTCAGATGGCGTGTACATCTCCGGTATTACTCTTGGCGCAGTAACCGGGCAGGGTGGCGCGATTGATCGATTGAAGAATAAAAAACCAGATGTTTTTCGAGATTTTATGAAAAGTAGAAGACCGAGCGCTCGGGCCACGCCCCTGACGGAGCTAATGCCTTATTTCAATCTCTTGCTGACAGACTCAGCAAAACTGCATGCGAGCAATATGATGTGCATCGATGAGGCAGAGGGGGTGGCCATTTGACTTCCAACGAGAAGCGCCTCGCTGATTTGGTGGCTGATTTCTGTGCATCCAAATTGGATGCAAGCCATGTCTTTACAGTGACCGGGGGCGGAGCGATGTATCTTAATGACGCCTTCGGAAAGCATCCTGATATTGAAGTGGTTCCAATGCACCATGAGCAGAGCGCTAGTATGGCTGCTGAGGGCTATTACCGAGAAACTGGAAAAGTCGCTGTTTGTCAGGTCACGACTGGGCCGGGTGGTGCCAATGCTATTACCGGGTGCGCGGGCGCATGGGTCGACTCCGAAGCCATTTTATTTATCTCGGGGCAAGTGGAGACAATCTCGCTAATCAGCGGGAATAATCGCCAAACAGGCGTCCAAGAGTTGGACATTATCGGAATGGTAAAAAGTATTACCAAAGAAGCAATACGCTTAACAGACCCGCACATGATCAGTTATGAACTGGCGCGCCTGGTCGATGTGGCGACTTCTGGTCGCCCTGGTCCTGTTTGGTTAGACATCCCGCTTGATCTGCAGAATTTTGCAATAACGGATCTCGACACGCTCCCTAAGTATCTGAAGCCTAAGGGGGATGTTCGAGCCACAAAGTTAAGGGCAGCAAAGTTCAAAAAGGTTGCGGATCTTTTAAAAAGGTCAAAGCGCCCTTGCTTGCTTGTTGGTAACGGATGCCGGACCAGTGCGCCAACACTACGTAAGTTTTTAGAAATAAATGAGGTGCCGATTATTACGGGTTGGAACGCTAGAGACCTCATTACAGAGGACCCAAACCTACTTGGGTCCGCTGGCCTCTTTGGTAATCGAGCCGCAAATCTTGCAATACAAAAAGCAGATCTGGTTTTGGGTTTGGGGTATCGGTTTTCCGTGCCTCAAGTCGGTTACGATCCATCTTGTTATGCCCCTAACGCTGTTATTGTCGCAGTTGATATTGATCCAGATGAGTTCCACAAAGTTCAGTCATTCATAGACGTCCCAGTCCTTAGCTCGGTTATTGATTTTCTTGAAAGCGCTTGTGCAGAGGGGGGGGAATTATTGTCAGGCATGTCTGCAGGATGGCTCGACTTCTGTCATTACCTCACCGATTTCAAGTTCGATCAAAGGCCACAGGATGAGGAGAAATGTAATTCCTTCGATTTCAATGGTCTGTTAGAGGAGAGTCTGGAGGAAGGCGATACAGTCGTTACCGATATGGGCACTAGCTTCACCTGCACCCATCAAGACCTTGCTGTTAAGCAGGGTGTAAAGATGTTCACCTCTAGCGGTGTTGCTGCAATGGGCTTCGGACTCCCTGGAGCTATAGGTTCTAGCCTGACGAAAACTGCCGGCAGGACTTTATTGATCACGGGAGACGGCGGATTGATGTTCAATCTGCAAGAATTACAGACCGCCGTAACTCTAGCTTTAAACTTGAAAATCGTGGTGTATGAAAATGATGGCTACCTGACAATGAAGCATATGCAGAACGCTCGCTTTCAACATCTTGTCGGGTCTGAGGGGGGGTCAAAAGTTCAGTGTGCAGATTTTATAAAAGTTGCAACCGCTATAGGCATTAGTGCAAAAGAGATCTGCAAACCGATTGAGATGCCGGACGCTGTGCACTGGTTGCTCGACGATTTTCAGGGACCCAAATTACTAGTGATTCATTTGGACCCATGGCAACCGCTGCTACCTCGGGTACAAACTCGCTCGGACTCTTCGGGCCGACTGTATCCGCCCAGCCTAGACCAAATGTTCCCTCACTTATCTGAGGAGGTAGAGAGTGGTATCGAGCAGCGATTTAGGCTTATATAGCCTTATCAAGTTTGAGTGACTTTGTTTTGAGTAACGGTGTGTGAATCAGGTCCTATCAACAGATGCTGATGTCTTTTATTCCCAGCCACGGCGCTTGGAGATTGAAGCTATGGCAAAGGCTTTATTTCGGCGCCCGTTAAAGAAAATACTGTTTGTACAGCCGCCCGATCTCGATGCTTCAGCTTTTTCTGCCAATCTGGCAGGTAATAAACGCTATTGGAATTATCCTCCCTATGGACTTTTGCTTTTGGCTCGCATCGCAATAGAGCGGGGTTGCGAAGCTAAAGTCATAAACCTTCAGCATCAAATGCTGTCTCAGGTCTCTGAACTACCTGAATCAGAGCGGCATTTTTTTAACTATGAGGCTTTCTTAGATGAGAAGGTTAGGTCAGCAATCGAGGACTTTCAGCCCGACCTGATTGCCGCTTCGTGCATGTTTTCACTGACCCATGCATCGTTTGTCAACGTTATCAATCGCTGTAGAGCATATAGTGAATCTCTTATCGTTATTGGCGGCGTGCACGTAACGAATGCATATTCTGATGCAAAAACTCGGCCGGCATTTGTTGCTGACGCTGGCGCAGCAGATGCGATATTCCTCAGAGAAGCCGAGGTTTCTTTTGACGCCATTCTAAAATTTTCAAACGATAACTATGATTTTCCCGGCCAGGTAGCGATTCGTAATGGCGGCGGAGAATTTGAAGCTCTGCCCATCACCGCGCAACCAGAAGAGTCCGAGATCAACTGGACGCCTGCATACAGTCTTTCCTCTCCAACAGAGCTATCTAGCGTAGGCAGGATAGGCACTTTCGAATCGATACTCCCTGAGCAGGCGAAGATTGCCACTGTTCTTGTCAATAGAGGGTGCAGAGCTTTTTGCACCTTCTGTAGCGTGAGAAATTTTAACGGCAAGGGAGTCAGGGGCCGGGCAGTTGATTCTGTTTTGGAAGAACTCAAGATATTGAAGTACGAGCACGGCATAAGCCATGTGATGTGGCTTGACGATGACCTGCTATTTGACTGGCGGAAGGCGGTTAAGCTTTTTAATTTAATGGTTCGCGAAAATCTCAATATGACATGGGATACCACTAATGGTGTCATTGCAGCGTCATGTACCGACGAGGTCATAAGTGCCGCTGCGTCTTCAGGTTGTATCGGTATGATTTTAGGTATGGAGTCAGGCAATGACGAAATTCTCAAACGGATTAAAAAACCGGGCACAGTCCGTCACTTTCTAAGGGCGGCAGATGTGTTGCGGAAATACCCTGAGATCAATTCGCGCGTATTTGTGATGATTGGGTTCCCCAATGAAACTTTTGCACAGATAAAGGAAAGCCACGAGGTTGTCATGGAGATGGGTCTCGACTGGGCTAACGTAAATATCCTTCAGCCCTTGCCGAATACTCCAATTTTTGACGAAATGGTGGCTGCCGGACTCATTGACCCTGCTGAAATGAAATTCGAAGACGTGTCTTTCTCCTTGGGGGCCGCTGGCAAGTTGTCTGGTCGGCGTCTTGGTTGCAAGGACATGTTGGCATCATCCTTTGATGATGTGTTTAGAAACCATAAACCGGATGCGGTCCCTACACGAGAGCAATTAGATGACATTTGGGCGTATATGAACTTTCACGCCAATTTTAGTCGGCTGAGCCAAATCAAAGATCGCAAAAAACTCAAAATTCAGCACAAGTGGATTAGTAGTATTTGCGACAGCCTTGCACCTACTAATGCATTCGCAAAGTACTACCGTTGCGAACTGGAGACTCGGCTTGAAGGCCGAGCACGAGCAAAAAGTTTGAAAGATTTAGACAAAAATCTAGATATGCAGCCTTATTGGCACAAGCGATTCTCGGAATTCGCTTTGAGCCCCTCGGATTTTGGCGTATAGCAAAAAGCAGCCCGCGTGCTTGGTTATCTTTGTCCGCGATAGCTCAAGCCTCGGGGCGATTGCCAAATCTCGAAAGTGCCGCTACTAACCGTCTAAACCGAATCTAATACATCCGAGATTTTATCAGCAGTTCTCTTTGGGCGAACGTGTGTTGACTTCGAGATATAACGTACTAACATTTTTTTTCGTGAAGTTTTATCGCCGCATGAGTTCTCACATAGGCAGAACTCGCAGATGAATACTTGTCAAATATCTTTGCTATCTGATGGATATAGTAACGCCCAAGTGGCGTAGCTTCGATACCAAAGTCATTTGCTTCGACAAGGTTATCATGTTGGAGCCTCTCCAACTCTGCACTCAAGCCCTTAAAATATGAAAGCATGTCTTTTTCAAACCGTTGCTCAAATTTACTGAAAGAATAGCGGCCATAAAGTATGAGTTCCATTATTACCTCACGCCGCAAAAGGTCGTCGTCGTCTAGATCCCACCCCCGAAATATCGGGAACTCTCCAGCTTGTACGGCATTTGCATGAGCTCTCAGATCTTTAACATTTTGTGTATAAGTCTTATTTAATGAGGATATGGCGGACGGACCTATACCGAACTCAGTGCTGAAGTCGCGAAACACACTGTATCCGTTTAAGGTTCGGCCCAACTTTCCTTGATTGCGCGCCATCGACAAAGAATCATCACGTTTTGCGAAGTGATCTATACCAATCCATTCGTAACCCGCCTTAATCAGCGATTGTGCCGCCATGATAAACATCTCAATCTTTTCACTTTTTGACGGCATTAGTGATGGGTCCATTAAAGCGTGGTGCCTGTGTATGTCTGGCGTATGGTCATAGCAGTAGATCGACAGTCGGTCTGCTCCTATTTTTATGCAGATGTCGATGGTTTCCGAAAACGTTGACACTGTCTGATGTGGCAAACCGTAAATCAAATCAAAATTTAAACTAGTGCCATCGTCCACGGTTTCAATAAGCTCTAATATAGTATCGAGGGGCTGCACGCGGTTTATGGCTTCTTGGACTTGAGGGTTGAAATCTTGTATCCCCATGCTGATTCGGTTTACTCCGAAAGCATTAAGTTTTTGAATGTCCCGTGTAGAGACTGTTCTGGGGTCTACCTCAAGGGCAAACTCGTCTAACAGATCCATAGAAAACGCATTCTTAAGGCTACCCATCAATTGGTTGAATTGCTGTTCGCTAAGGTAATTTGGTGTGCCCCCCCCCCATTGCAGTTGGCGCACCACAGGCTTTTCTCGGTCCCCAAACGCCCGGTCATATAATTGAATTTCCTTATCTATAGCGGCGATTGTTTGTAACACCTGGGGTTTATTTTTATCTTTGACGATTTTTGTATAACAAAAACAAAAGTAGCAGAGCTTTTCGCAAAAAGGCACATGGACATAAACAGCTGAATCTTTGTTGTCTGCAACCTTTAGTGCATCCAGCTCTCTGTAAAATCCCGCTTTAGAGTAGTCGTTCTCCCAGGCGCCGCCTGGTGGATAGGTTGTATAGTAAGGCGTGTCGGTATTCTGATAGCCACTGATTTGTTTTTTTGTTGGGATCGGTATCTGACTTGCCAATTTGCGACCCTCCATGTGGATTTTTTTCATCTAGCCGAATTGATCTGAGCGTCTACGGCTCATTACAGCTTCTCCGGCCAGCCGCGGTTCCTGTTTTTAGAGAGGTCTGAGTCCATTGAATAGAATCCCATGAACCAGCGCCCTTTGCCCATGCTCCAATCTGGGGCGCTTTGGCCGTCTATTTTCTCCACGCCATGTATGACAGTCGGATACGCTATGTATCCGTCTCCTTTGGTAAGGTGTTCGTCGACGAAAACCTTGCCATTATCACCCTGAATGAAATATAGCCCCCCTGAATAGTAATCTTTTCCCAATGTCGTGAGGTTGAAGCCTTGTATAAATTTTTGGCGCGCCGGCGGGTCAGCGTGTAACTCTTGTTCTCCAAGCCCCCTGGGATAATGATGGATGTGAAGCCGATCTACGACTCCATCAGAGGGCTTGTTTTCGCAAAATTCATCTGCGGACCATCCGCTCATAGTTTTAAAGCGAGTCCATGTTTTATCGGCTAACGGGAATAACTTGTAGGGATCATTGTTCCAACGATAGAGATAAAATTGCTTTTGGATTCTTTTAAAAGAATAAAAAGACTTTGACGCCTGCGAAAAATCGACAGCCTGATAAAAGTCAGGGGCTCCATCCACTGTCGGTGAAAAAGACTCCGATTGTTTGGTGGTCCAATTGATACATGACTTGATAATTTGGTCGCAGTCCTTTTCTGAATACGCGTTTTGGAGCAAGATGACTTTTCCGCTGTGCAGAAGATCTAGGTATTTTGCTATTTCCGTTAGATCTGCATGATCAATCGCAGATGCAAATGTTTGCCATTCAAGTTTAACTAGTCCAGTAATGAATCTAGGGGAGTTGGATTGCCTTTCCAATTCAGTCCAGACTGATTGAATATAATCTCGCCTGCGATTGTGGACTTTCTTCATCAATAGTACTCGCAAAGTACATTTTAGATTTTGATACTGGGTGAATGAGTGTCACGCTCCCTAGATTATCTGGAACAGCGCGACATTCGATTTGCTATAGCGTCTAGAGGTCGTGATAGCCACTACGCTAGGTCAACCAATATTGTTACTAGACACAAACCAGTTGCACTTTATTTCGCGCAACTTGGACAGTCCGTGCTGTGCGCTAAAGGCGGCATCAACGACACTTTCCCGGCTCGTTAATCGCTCAATATAATAGTTTCGGCCCATTTCTAGACCCTCAGCAATGCCATTTGTATTGGCTGTCCTGCTTGTAATCTCCTTCGTCACATCGTATGCGAGAAGACAGTTTTCTGGCAGGTGAACCGCGTCCATAACCTCGCGAAGAATCACATTCGCAGAGCGCAAGGAGAAATCAAATTGATCAGTGGGGTCATACCCCATTCCTTCTTGCAGTCGCGACATATAATCCTTTATGACGTCAACACGACGCGCACCAGTGGCGGACGCGAGCAATGCGTTCTGAATTACGGGAAACCTTTGCATCGCCTGGAACCACGTGGCGAATTGAAAGGTTTTTTGCATATCCTCCTCGGAATAGTCTCTATTCGAGATGACCATGTATTCAGGCTTCTGGGTGATTTTGAACTCAAACTCATCCCGTTTGTCCCAGAAAGGTGTTCCCGGAAGTACAAGCAAAGGGAACATGTAGAACTTGTTGGGCTTGAGCCCCAAGGCAAAGTCTACCGTTTTGAGGAAGCCTTCGTGATTGTCGCCCGGCAGTCCGTAAATCACTTCGAGGCTTATCTGGCTATCAGGGTCGATTTCCCTGATCATCCTCATTCCATTCTCCCAAGTCCCGTCTTTACATTCTCGGTTCGCCAAGTCCAGGGCGGACGGGGTGATGGACTGCAGCCCAAACTGATACTGGTTGCCAGCTAACTGAATTCGACTCAATGATCGGACCATTTGCTCATTCAGGACCCGCATGTCCAGCGATGCAACGGTTGGGATCTCACGCCCGGTTCGATCCGATACCTCTCGTATCTTGTCCAGAATCGGTTTCCAATGACTTGCCGGCGTATAAAATAGATTGGCGTCAACGAGATAGACGTACTGTACCTTCTCGTTGCTATACACGCGGTCTATGTCCTCGAGCACCTGTTCCAGGTCGTAGCGATGAGTCGATCCATCTGGACTGCCCCACTGACAGTAGGCACATCGCATTGGGCAGCCACGGAACGTCTCGATCATCACCGTGTGTTCATTGCCATCATCAAGGTTGATAGCGCCTGAGGCGAATGGAGATTTGATGGCTGAGACATCCTCTGAAACGTGCCCGGGTGTGAGGATGATGTTCCCTGTATCTCGGTATGCAATATTAGGCATCTCCGAAAGTAGAGGGGAATCGAATCCACGTTTTAACAGTTCAAGAAATCTCCGCTCACCGGTACCCGCTATAACAACATCGACCAACGGATTTTCTTCCATGGTTTCTTGACGGAGGAATGAGACCTGGGGACCTCCCATCAGGATTCGAGCCTCGGGGCACAGTTCTTTGAGCAATTCCACGTTTTGCGCTATTTCGACATAGTTCCAGACGTAAACCGAGTACGCGACGAAGTGAGGGTTGCCCTTGCTCATTTTCTGTGCGAGCTCTTTAAGATCTGTCTTTATCGATACATTGATGATCTCAAGGTCATATTCTTTGCTGATGATAGGGTCTGCATCGGCGCAAGATTTCAAGAATGCAGGCGCGAGAAGGTGAACTTGCACATCATCGCGCCCCGGTGGGTAGACCCCCGGGATATACATGCCGACCAGGTAGCCCTTCTTCTGCAAGTCAAGCTCCTAAGTTATCTGAATTTACCCAGTTGCACTTGATGTAGTCGACCCTGTCCGCGCTATAAAGGCGCTTGAAATCTTTCTCGATGCTCTCGGGCGATTTTCCGCTTCGCGAAAGTCTGTCATAGAACTCCGCGCCGAGACTGACATCGTCAATGTCAGTTTTGCCGCTCATCATCTCTATCGCAGCATCGTAGGCCAGCTTCGCATTCTTGGGTAATGCCATCGTGTTCATGAAGTGCCTTCGTATCCGGTTGTCTGAGTGGATGCTAAAGTCGAACGACATACCTAGGATTGGGTCGATCTTTTGTTTCAGATGCTCAAAATAGGTCTTGACGTTGTCCACTTTGCGGTCACCCTCGTCAATCGATAGAACGGCATCTCGGATAGGATAGAATCGTTGTAGCGCCTGAAACCAAGTCGAGAACTCATAGGAGCGCCGCATATCAGATTCGGAGTAGGTTGCATTTGAGTAGGCCATGTACTCGGGCTTTGCGGATAATTTGAAACCGTAGTTCGGGTCGTCCTTGAGATCCCAGTATCCTGTGCCCGGTAGGACTTGTAACGGGAACATATAAAGACGAGTAGGTTCAAGTTTGAGAGCGAAATCCACCGTCTCCATGAAGCCATCATAGTCGTCGCCCGGCATGCCGTAAATCATGTCAAGACTAATCTCAACCTGAGGTGCGATTTCTCTTATTCTCTTGATCCGAGTAAGCCACAGGTCGTCACTGCACCTTCTGTTCGCAAGCTCAAGGGCTTTGGGATTCGTCGATTGAAGACCGAAGTGGAACTGATTGAAGGCCAACTCCAATTGGCTGAATAGCTCGACCATTTCATCGTTGAAAGCCCGAATGTCCAAGGTTGCCACGGTTGGAATCCTGCGAGAGGCATCGCGTATTCGCTCAACGATCGGTTTCCAGTGTGTTCTGGGCGTGTAGAACAAATTTGCGTCAACGAGATAAGCGAACTCGACATTGGGGTTGTTATAGACAATGTCTATGTCTCTGAGGACCTGTTCCAACTGAAACTTCTGCAAGGTTCCGTCAGGGTCGCCCCACTGGCAATAACTGCACCGCATCGGACAGCCACGGAATGTTTCGATCATAACCGAGTGCTTCTGACCGTCATCCAGATCTATGGTTCCATTTTGAAAAGGGGAGGGCACAGTGCTCATCTCCCTCCGTATGGCCCCCATATCTCCTGGGGTTTGAACGACCTCACCTTTGGCGTTCCGATAGCCAACCAACGGGATTGTGTGAAACATCTCTTGCCGTATATCACCCCTCAAAACGTCCTTGAATCTGGCCTCGCCCTCTCCGCAGACCACCAAATCGATCTGTGGATTCTCCAGCAGAGTCTCTTCAACAGTAAACGAGACCTGTGGTCCGCCTGCGATTAGCTTCGTGTCAGGCAAAAGCTCCCTTACACGTGCCGAGTTCTCGCTCATCTGTTCGTAGTTCCAGACGTAAACGGAATACCCTACAAAAAAGGGGTCTTTTTCGCTTATCTCCCTCGCGAGGGCCTCTAGGTCAGTATCAATAGTGGAATTGATGATCTCAATGTCATACCGGCTGTTGAGGTCAGGGTCTGACTGGACGCAAGACTTCAGAAAGGCTGGGGCAAGCGTATCCAGCACTACGTCTGTCCTGCCCGGTGGATAGATACCCGGAATGGAGAGCCCAACAATTACGCCTTTCTTCTTCATCTGGCACCGCCCCACTTGTGTTTCATTTGGTCCCGCTGACTACTCTCCAATATTTGACAATCTCTTGCCTCTGCCGGGATGTACTCGCTCCGCCCCCAGAGGTAGCCTCTTGAGCCTATAATCGAGCGCACTGTCTGCTGAAATATAACCATAGCTAAAAACCATGTTTAGAAAGGCGTCCTCACTGTATCGGCCCTCCAAGAGGGCCGGTGAATTCATCTGAGGTCTGATGATGGGGACTGTAAAGGTCTGCCCTATCGATCTGCGCATGCCCGTCGATTGGTTATATCCTGCCTGATGATAAAGCATGGAGTCGAACACAATCGCTGCTCCGGCCGGCGCACTCAATTGCTGCCTATGCCTTGATACATATGCCTCGGATGGAAATTCACCGAACTTGTGAGAGCCTGGAAGTACCCAGGTGCCGCCTGTTTGAGGTGTGAATTCATCGATCACATAAAGGGTGGTGATGGCCAGAGGGCTATCGGATACATAGTGCTGGTATGGCAGATCTCTGTGCCATACAGAAGCTGGATTTTCGACTCCGGGAGAGTTCAAGATTGCATTTTGCAGATAAAGACTGATTTTTTCACCGAGGAAGTGTCTCGCTATCGAAACCGGTAATTCTTTTTTCAGCAACTGTGCATAGAAAGGATCGTAGTAATAGAGGTGTTTGACACTGCCATCCTCTCCTATCTCCAACATCGTCTCATGGCCACCAATCTCGGTACATTGCGCCTCATATATTCGCTCTAGGTCGCCTGAAGTCAGGAACTCGAGATCGGAATCGGAGAGAACACCCTCCAGGATGGTGTAGCCGTCGCGGGTAATCTCTTCGATAGCCAGCTCGAATTTACTGGTTCCTTTGGCTTGGTCGATGACTCCCAGTAGTTGGTCAGTCTTCCTGGCCATAGTAGTCCTCCACCTGGTGATCAGATTCCAACTCGCACCGCTCTTCGTCGCAAAGTACAAACTGCGATCCAAACCAGTGTTATCTAATAATATCCTTCTCTCTATTCGGATTGGTACTCTATAAACGAGGGAGATGCTTAGGGCCTAGTTTGCGATAGCAGGCAATGTACCACTGAGCTCGTGCTTGATATTGAGGTATGAAAAGGGCATAGGCGCAGGCTATTGTCGCTGTTTCAATACGTGGTCCGTAGCATCGAAGGTATCAGAAGAAAAATGCCCTACTGCACCAAATATGGGTAGATAATCGACCTGCACTGATGTCGAGCACCTGCGCTGGCCGATGTAAGAGGCGCGGTAGTAAGATCGTCTACAAAATAGGGTAAACCAGAGAAAACCGGATTTGCGGAGCGCTTCAGTGGGTCGTTCCGATGCAAGTTCTTGGGTGCCCATCTGTTGAATCACTGAATCAGGTGCGTGAGATGGCTTGCCTGCGGCCGCTCGACTATTAAGACGAATGACCCTTCTAAAATTAAAGGTATTTGCAACCCAGTAGAGATCGGTAGAGGTTGCAAAATTCCAGCTCAGCGGCGTCTCACTGGCGGGGAGCTGGAGACTTGGGGCAGGCAGCAAGCAGGCATAACTGTGGCAGAAGCGGGTGCAGACCGCTGTAGAGACTTCTTGGAGTCTATTTAGGAAAAGTTGGCCTCAATAGCGGAGACTAACTCAGCCTGATTCAGCGGTTTATTACCGAGCCTAGCAATTTGTATGGCCGCTGAGTATGTGCCAAGAACGGCTGCGGCCCAGGGTGTAGCACCTGCCGCCAGGGCTAAACCATTTGCTATGAGCATGGAATCGCCAGCACCCGCGACATCAACTGGACTGAGGTTCAGAGCAGGCAGTTCGTTTGTTATTACTCCGCGTGATTGCGATTGCATATGCAAAAGCACCCCGTCGGCCCCAAGCTTTAATAGAATGTTTTGCGCTTTGGTGGCGTTTCTAAGCTTATCCGCGATGACAGTTAAGCCATCATCGTGGTCCCTCAGAGCTATCCGCGCCTCCCTTTCTGTCGCAGAAATAAGGGTCATATTATGAAATC
>MDTG01332865.1_pt1 | contig 19589 bp, 15 predicted proteins | sample 811421 | NCBI WGS metagenome assembly MDTG01 (sample SAMN05326645, study PRJNA326480) | marine metagenome | isolation source: seawater | place: Pacific Ocean: South East | collected 2011
AAAATCATCTGTTACAACATAGTAGTAAATACCTTCAGGAAATTCAGGAGTCACACCAATTCTACCATTACATTCATCTAAATCCCCATAACCTTGTTGATATTCAAAGTCTTGGGTGAATGCTCCCATTGGTATTGGTGTATTTAGATTTGTATTTCCTTGACCTGGACCTCCAATCAATAACGTCAAGCTACTTGGCCTGCCTTCATCAGGAGTTTCTTTTAATTTCCAACTAGGCTGTAATGATATTAATTCACTTGTAGAATCATTTGGGTCAGTGTAACCATATCTAGCATAAACAGGAAATCCATCGGAGGCCCAACCAACTAATACCATACCTTGGTTATCGCCTAAAAAGTCGATTAATAGCTCAGGCATTCCATGATAATGGTATTCACCACTAGGTTGTACATGTGCGTGATTCATATCATCTCCAAAATCAAATGTTTCATGCCCTAAAGCTTCAATATTCCAATTACCTTGTCCTAGCGATAAACTACACTCGCCGTCATCATTGCACCTCCCAGCAGTCGCTGGATCAAATTTTACACTATTTATAGCATAGGCTATTGCTCCAGCTGGTCCGCCAGCTGGCTCACCAGTTTCTGAAGTTAATGAAGGGCATAAAGTAAATGTTGCATTAACATTTTGTTCGCTTATTGTATTTGGATTGTTAGCATTAGGGAAAGTTCCAACTTCATGATTTGGGATACCATTTCCTGATAATATTCTATTTAAATCATCAGATGTCCAAGAGTAAACACTATAAGCATTAATTGACTCGTCACTATTATAAATTTCTTCATCAATGTCTACTAATACCCCAATTGTTGAATACTCACCATCGACACATTGGGCGATAACCCAATTTATAGAAGCTAGCAAAAAGGAAATTAAAATTTTATACATTGTATACTCCTCTAAATTGCTCTGGTATTTTAAATTATCATTTTAAAAATAATGTTGATAATGTTTACATGTGATTAAAGTAAAAAAGTAAACAATCGAATGTTTTTAAAAAATTAGCAAATCATTTTAATAAAGAGTTTTTATTTTATTAATAACGCTGATAGAGTGTTCAAAATCTATATTAATAGTATCACAATACCATTTAATTGATTCCCATCTAGGCAGGTTTTCTGTTTCTATTAGTTCTAATGCATGACTACGGCTAATTTGTCCTTCCCTTATTTGATTACTCCTAAAGGTATCGTTTTCAGTAAACCCTGCAACATTATAATATATGTAATTATAAAAAGCAGCAGTCCCATCTCCAATTCTCCATGTAGTCGTAGTCCCAGGATCAATCTCCCAATTATATTGATGTATCAATGTTTTATCAATCTTATCACCATCCCAATTAACAAAATCAAAAAAATTTAAATGCTCATGTTTAATACCGTAATAAAACCAATACGACTTCATTGTATCAATTAGTGATTTATTTAAATACCTAGGGTTCAAAGTATATTGTTTGAAATAATATTTTAATAATTTTAATTTAGTAAAAATATTGACATTGTGGGCCATATTGCCTTGCTGATAATTTTTAACATTACTAAATGCCCCTTTGAATATTGTTTTTTCTAAATGATTATCTCCCATAATGCTTATTGCTAAATTATTTTGCGATTGAATTTGATTTGAATAATAAAAATAAGCTTTATCTCCAGCCATAAAAATTGGAACCATCCCGAGTTCCGGTCTCTTTAGCCATGCAGATACATTTTTACCAATATTTTTTCTTTTTTTTCTTATATCCGCAGAAACATATATATGCTCCACGCCTAGCTTACCACACATTCTTGATTGATTTCTTCGTGCCAAATCTGTAATCATACCCCAATCATAAGAAAAACAAATAGGGTTCATCCCTAATTCAGTTACTATATAATGAAGTACATATGAACTGTCCCTACCACCACTCAGAGGAACAAGGCAATCATTTTTTAATTTATTCTTTTTTAACTGAGAAACTTTGTTTTTTAACTGTTCTTTTCCTTGATAAACTATCTTTTTATGATCATTACAATAATTACAAATACCTTTGTCATCAAATTTTATAAAAGGAAAAGATTCTCCTAGAATACATTTTTTGCACCTTTTTAAACCATTAATTAATTGTAACTTGCTATCAATATGTTCTTTAAATGATTTAGGGACTGATTTTACGTAATGATTTAAGCTTTTATTAATTGGAAGTTCAATTTCAGATGAGAGATCAATTAAATGTTTATTATTTTTAGTTTTTTTGAATAATCTAGTTTCCTTATGATTAAAATTACTTTTTATGTGTAATTCCAATGTTTCAATATTTAAAAATAAAAACTCATTAGGATGAATTTTTTTTATCTCATAATTATGAAAATGTTCATTTGTGATTTTCATGCTAATAATTTTATTGAGGATAGAAAACTCAGATGCGAACATAAAACAGTTTTCATCTATGCTTTGAACAAAGTATAATGAACCGTTATTAGTCGCTAATGCTAAGTATTGAATATTGTCAAACAACAAAGCAATTGAGGTCATGCCTTCAATTTTTCCGTATAAATCTTTCAAAGCACCAAACAATGAATTACCTTGATCAAGGTTACGTTTTAAAATTGTTGGAATTATTTCAGTATCAAGTTCGCTTATAAATTCAGAGGATTTAAAATTTTCTTTTAGTTCATCATGATTAACAATTATACCATTATGAATGGTACAAATTCCATTCTTAATGAAAGGTTGATTATTTATGTTTTCATGTTCATATCCATTAGTAACTAACCTTGAATGCCCCACAGAAATAAAATTATAATCTTTTTTTAAATTCTTAAGATTATAGTTTTCTCTGTAAACTTTCGATTTAACTAAATTTTTAGCAGGAACTGGCGATTTATAAACAATTATATTATCATCATTAATAATCGCAAAACCCGAGGCCTCCTTGCCTCTTGATTCGGATAACAAAAACAGTTTTTTCATCAAAAATGAGGATTTATAATGAAGTTTTGTATTCTTTTTTGCTACTACTCCAAAAATACCACACATAATTAGTTATAATTTTTCTAAATATTTAGTTATATAATCTATCATTGTCAATAATATCCATCCACATCGCAAAAACTAAAGACTGAAAACCAAAAAATCCTATGAAAGTAAATGCAAACAAAGTTTCAAAGTGAAGATTAGTTGAATTGTAAAATGCTAATAATACCTTATGTAAGTACGGTATCCACAAAATAAATAGAATGAATGCAATGTTATAAAGAATGAAAAGTGGATGAAAATCTTTAATGAAGTATTTTATCCATATTCGCTTAAAAAATGAATTGATTAACAAAAAGGAAACTCTTGGAATGACTTTTAATATTTTCATTTTTGATTTTTCACCAATATTGTAAACTGGTTTGATAGGTATTTCCCTAATTCTAGCCCCAATTATATTTAGTTTAACTAAAAGGTCGTTTGGCATACCATAAGAATTATATATTTTATACAAATCAATTGATTTTAATGCTGCTAAAGATATTGCTGTATAACCTGTTTGAGTATCTGAAATCCTCCAATAACCAGATGCAATCTTAGTCAAAATTGAGAGAATAGAATTTCCTATAAATCTTCTTTTAGGCATTAAAAAACGGGCACTAGGATGCTTTAATCTATTGCCTTTGACATAATCAACTTTATTTTTAACTACTCCCATACAAATACTTTTTAATTCATGTGGGTCCATTTGACCATCTCCTGCCATGACAGCTGTACAATCAATACCATAGTCTTTAGACCATTTATATCCTCTAGCGATGGCACTTCCAACTCCACCATTTTTTTCATTTTTAATAATTATTATTCTATCATTCTCAACAGAATTATTAAAAATTTTGGAATTAATAAAGTATTTTATTTCTTTATCATCATTCTGTTGAACTAAAATATCAGCTTTATTGTATTTACTTTCATCAATGATATTTTTTTTAATTTCGATTGAATTTTTGTTATGCTCCTGAGATACTAAATATTGAGTTGCTATTTCTATTGTATTGTCTGTTGAATTATCATCAACAATAATTATACGATCTACAAAGCTCGGCATTGACTCTATGACCATTGATATCTGTGAAGATTCGTTATAGCATGGTACAACGACAGCTATTGTTTTATTTTTTATCAAGCTAAACTCTTTTTGTAAAAAAATTAAAAATAAATGTGATATATGTTAGTTAATATTATCAAAATATCATACATACTCCTAAAGACTATTAATAGTTTAGAAATTAGATTAATTAAAAAGACTGTAGATCAATTAAAGTCTGCTATTTTTAGATAAATGCTGACAGTTAACATTTAAAACCTGTCATATAATCAGAAATAATTACCATAAAACGTTTAATCGTATTATTTATAACTTAATACCCAATCAAGAAAGATATTCTCTCCAACTTTGGTTGAGCTAATGAATTGTTATTAGGAAATTTCCTAATCATGGTTAATTATGGCAAATTAATGAAAGACTGGAAACTTTTGTCATTCATATGTATAAAAAATCCGTGACTATAACCAAAGGCGCCTTATGATTGGATGTTAAGAGAATATGATCTTCCAGATTTTACAGTTAAAGAATTTTTAATATATAGGGGCTAAATAATCCCGTAGTTTTTTTGTCCTCCCAAGCAAGAGATAATGAATTTTTTGATTTTCTTTAAATGGGTTTTAATAAGTTTACTTACTTAATTAATCATTTTATGATATATCAATAAGTCCCACTTTATAGATTAAATATGTGGGAATTCTTATCAGTGTGTACCATACTTTCAATTAGATCAATCACATTCATTTCATTTAATATTTTGGCTGACTCATAAAAAATCAACCATTCCCTTTTATCAACTGGTCTAAAGTTCGTAACAATGACTGTATTAAAAATATTTAATACTTCTGACCAATTTTGCTCGTTATAATAATAGTCTGCTTTTTCAAAAAAATAGCACCAACAATCTTCTTTGCCAAAATCAGATCCAAATATAGTCTTTATCTTTTTACTAGGTGCATAACCTTTAAGAGTTTTATTACTCTTTCCAATCATTTTATTATTGCTATTTTGAAAAGGATTACTAAAATCTAAATCTTTTCGATTTGAATACCTTACCTTCATGCATGATTTTTGGTTAAAGTTGACCCATATTACTTTTTTCGGATCTGATTTAAAGATAAAAGCCCCTTCTTGCCTAATAATAGTGTCATTTTCAAATAATTTCAACATGTTATCATTAACGCCAGGGTAGAAATCAACCCAATATTCTGGAGATTGTGTATCTAATTTTTTGGAATAAATATAATTTAATGGAGTCGAAAGAGCTTTATCTCTTTGCAAAATAAAATCCATCCCATCTATCACAATGACTGAGCCTTTTTCAATTTCTGGAAATCTCCAAAATATTTGCTCAAAAAGTGCTTTTTGATGCCCCCAATCTTTAATATAATTAATTCTATTTTCAATGTTTTTACATATACAAAATCCAATTAATAAACATAAAAACAAATATCTATATTTAATATTAAATAATATAAAAATCAAAAATAACACACTTGATATAATAATTTGAAGAGAATATCTATCAAATGAATGGTTAAGAACTATTTGCCTATTGCCAATCCAAATAAAGACAAGAGATAAAATCCCTAAAAAAGAATAAAGTAGAATGTTATTCTTCAACCTATGAGTTTTAAAATTTTTAAAACTTAATAGATATCCAAAAACTCCCGAAATAATTAAAATCGTTAAATATAAAAAAGTTTTTATTTTGGGAATGATAATTATGCTCTCTAAATGAATACTATCATTGTAATTAAAATTAGATAAGTTTAACCTGAAGGCATTTATCCAAACTCCGATTAAAGTTTCATAAATGTCACTTAATATTTTTATGTAATTATTTAAAGTAAAAATAAAAAAGTCCATAATATCAAAATTGATAATTTCTATGGATTGTAATGCAACTCGATCATTTTCAAAAAAGAATCCACGATAAATTGCCAAAAAAAACATGATAACTAAATATGGAAAAGATATTTTTGTTATTTTTTTCCATGAATAATCATTTGGATTTGAAATTTTAATAGTATGATAAATTATAACTAGTCTATACATCTCCATCCCCAATAAATATTCTAAATGCAAAAATAATAAAATAGTAATTACCAAAGACGATGAGCATAATAACCAAAAGATTAATTTATTATCAATTTTTTTTATTGATAAAAAGGTTAAGTAAAATGATAAAAAATAAAGTGAATAAAAGAGATATATAAAGCTGTAGGTTAAAGATATTGAATCTTGACTAAATCCAGGATAAAAAAATACTAAAAATGGAATTGATTTTAAAATTATTTCATCATTAAAAAATTTTAATGTTTTCATGAATTTATAAAAAATAAAAGAGAAGAAAATTTTCGTAGAAACTAAAAATAGTTGAAAGGATACTGCGCTTTCATGAAAAAAATATTTAGTTAATATTTTGTTATAAAATAAAAGTGGACGATCTTTTGCAAATCCTGCTTTGATAGCTTCGCTATCTCTATTGAAAATGATTGTATGAAAATTCCAATCATCCCAATAAAATCCACAATATATTGCTAATGAGCAAGTCCCAATTATTGAAACCAATAAAAATAAATAATAATTATTTGCTATTCCATTTAAAGATTTATCCAAAGTACTTTATATACTATATTTTAAATTTTAAGATATTATTAATGACGAAATTAATATCAGGAAATAAATTATTATAAAAAGGTAACCTTACTATTCTATCACTCAAGTCCTCACTAACTGGGCAATCTCCTCGAACCCATCCAAATTTATTTCCCATTGGGGTATCATTTAAAGGTGTGTAGTGAAAAACACAATTAATATTCATTTTTTTCATTTCAATTATAAACCTTGTTCGTTCTTGTAAACTTGGAAGAATAATATAAAACATATGATAAGATTGATCACAATGATCTGGAACGAATGGAAGTCTAATATTGTTTGAATGTGCCCAATCTTTTAAGTTATTAAAATAATAATTCCATATTTCCTTTCTTTTGTTTTGAATACTTTTATTTACTTCAAGCTGTGCATATAAAAAGGCAGCTAATATATCAGAAGGTAAGTATGATGATCCAATGTCAACCCAACTATATTTATCCACCTGCCCTCTAAAAAACTCACTTCTATTGGTACCCTTTTCCCGAATGATTTCAGCTCTTTTTATATATTTTTCATCATTAATTAATAAAGCTCCACCCTCACCACATGAAAAATTTTTTGTTTCATGAAAGCTTAAAGTAGAAAAATTTCCAAAAGTACCTAAATATTTATTCCTGTATTTTCCAAATAGTCCATGTGCATTATCTTCAATAATATACAATTTATTTTTTTTCGCTATCTTTATAATTTCGTTTAATTCACAAGCTACTCCTGCATAATGTACAGGAACAATTGCCTTAGTGTTTTGATTTATTAATCTCTCTAATAGGGACTCATCTAAATTCAAGGTGTCTCGCCTTATATCGGCAAATACTGGTTTAATGCCCCTGAGTACAAAGGCATTTACAGTTGAAACAAATGTGAAAGATGGTATGATAACTTCATTACCAGGCTTTAAATTCATTAGCAATGCAGTCATTTCTAAAGCATGTGTACATGAGGTCGTAATCAAAGCTTTGGCTACATTTAATTTCCGCTCAAGCAGAGAACTGGCTTTTTGAGTGAAAGAACCATCTCCTGAAACGTGACAATCTTTCAACGCATCCCTTATATACTCAAGCTCTTTTCCTTGCAAATCTTGTTTATTAAAAGAAATATTTTTCATAGTAGTAAAATTAGCTATATAAAATTTCTAATTTAAACGAGGATTACATTAAAAGAGATAATTTATATAGAATGATTGTTTTTAAAGCCTAGAATAATTTTTTTTATTTTTTATTCAATTTCAAAAATTTCATAATGTTTTTATAACCAATGTTTTCAGCTCTATGAGATTCTAAGTTTTCGATCAAACTATCAAAATATGTCCTAAGGTCTTCATGAGAATATTCTGGATGATCAGTACCAATACAAATTCTGCGATCAAAATTGCTAAAAAGAAACTTAATATCATTATCTATTGAACTACCCTTGTACTTTAACATTGTCATAGATAAATCAAGTAATAAGTTGTCATTGAACCTTACCAGTTCAGCATATTTTAAGAGATTTACATCTCCTCCATGGACAATTACTAATTTTAGATTGGGTGACTTTTTTAAAATCTTAATTAACTGATAAAAAGGATCAAAACTAGGATACGAAATTATTTCTGTGTGCATGTAGGAACAAAAAAACACAACCAAATCAAGTTGGTATGCATGCTTGAAAATTTCAGATAATCGCTCATTTTTTTCTATGTTAAATTTGTTAAATCGTGGATGTAATTTTATTGCAGAGTAACCCAATTCTTTGATAATCAGCAATTCTTTTTTAATATTATCTATATTTAGATTAAACCCAGCTACTGGATATAAAAGGTCATATTTATCGCAATGATGTATGAAATTCTCATGCCCATAATCTTCGATTCCGTGAATACCAACTGCAGCAGCACCAATAAACCCCGATTCGCTTAAACTATTATTTAAACCCTGAAATGAAGAATTCAAGTCTGTTTTTAACCAATGACTAGAAATGGTTGGATGGCTTAATGAATCAAATATAGGAATCACGATAGCTTTATATTAAAATATTTATGGATGTCAGAATTAAAAAATTGTCTCATTTTATTAATTGATTTAGTTTTAATAATTACATTGCCTAGAGCTTTGTTTCCGGAAATAAAAGGTTCAACTAATTCTTTTTTATTTTTATATATTGTTTTTTTATGAACGAATTTTAAAAAATAAGATGGAATATTTACAGATTCAAATCTACCATAATTATTTTTCAAATGAATCATGTAAGATCCAAAATAATTTTTTGATTTCTTAAATTCTAAACTTAGTAAAAAATTATCATCTATACAATTTTCAACAGCACCCTTTATCATATCCACGCCAGTTTGTTTTTTTATTATAGTGGGAATGAAATTCCCGCCAGATCGAGGTCCTATCTCGTTTACAATTATATCATCATTTTTTGTTACAAAAATATCAAAATTAAATGGTCCGGTTTTGAAACCTAATTTAGTTAAAATTAATTCAATTTTTTTTTTTGCCTTTTTTAAAATATTATCATTATGAATTGAGGGGAAAGTTTCTCCCCAAGGCGCTAAATAGTTTTTATCGTTATAAAAATAGCCATCACCAAAATAAATGAATCTTAAAGACCCTTTATAAAAAAAACCATCTCCACAAATTTGCGGAGGTTTTTTATGAATATATTTTTCTAATATTATGTTCTTTGTAACTGAATTATTAAAAGCCTCATTTATTTTTTTTTCAATATCTGCATCTGATGATAAAATTGAGACCCCTTTGCTTCCATTACCATCAACAGGCTTAATGATTTGTTCAGATCTTAACGAACTCACATAATCAATTAATTCAAACTTTTGGCTTATATGAAATATTTTGAAAGGAAAATCCTGCAATCCATTTTTGTTTAGAAATTTTCTGAATTTTGATTTAAAAACTAATTTTTCAACAATATCTAAATCGTTCCCAGGAAGTCCTAATTTATTTGTCACATAAGAACTTGTAAGCATTGAAAGATCAGAGCCAAAAGCAAGAACACCATCAACGTTTTCTTCTTCAGCAATTTTTAAAATATTTTTTTTGTCTGTTGTGCTAATGCTAAATGATTTATTAGCTAATCTGTGTCCTGGATTATGTTTTAGGTTGTCGGCAGTAATAACATAATACCCTGCTTTTAAAGCGTATTCAATAGGGGGAAGTTGAAAATGGGCAGCTCCAAGGAAGAGTATTTTTTTCAAAATATCAAATCCTTGATCGAGCTATACCAATACCAGCATTACCGTAATCATTTCCAGCATATATGAGATATAAATAGTTTTTATGCTTAAAAATTGAAGGGTAACACATTTCTTCTGAGTCCCAACCACTTTCAGATAGATTTATATTAATTTTAGAATCTGACCTGTTCCAAATAATTCCATCTCTAGAATTCGCATAGCCCAACTTGTACTTATCACCCCTTGCACAAAAAACCATATGATATACACCCTCTTTAAAAATAACTGATGGTTTACTAATAGCATACTCAGATTGATTTTTGAAGTCTATTGCAATATCATTATTCCTCTCCCAGTTGATACCATTATGAGATGTAGCAAATTTTATGTGATAATAATGTTTAAAAGTTTTTTTTGACAATTTTTCCCACCTTAAAAAAGAAGTGTACCACATTTTCCACTCCTTTTTTTCTTTAAGAACGCATACACCTCCTATCGATGAATAATCATGATCATTTCTATTTAAAATTGGGGCATTAGAAATTCTTTTTATATTATTATTTTGTATTATGGCTAATCCTAATTGGTTTTGGAATGGTACTAATGCACCAGGGGACCATCCAGTGTAGTACATATAAATTTTGTCCCCTTTTTTTACTAGGCAAGGATATGATACTCCGTTTTCATCAAATGCTCCCAAAATTCCTTTTGATAAAATTGGCTCTTTTTTAATAGAAAGAATTTTAGGCTTATCAGTTAAGTCTAGCTTTGCTATACCGATTGAAGACCTATTTTTATTATCCCTACCTGTGACAAATAAGTCAAAAACATCATTATTCATTTTTAATGGAAAGCTTGATCCGCTATGACTAACCATCCATCTAATTTTTTTATCAGGTTTAAGCAATAAACCAAATTTTTCCCAATTAAAAATCATTATTTGAATACAAATCAACAGAATCTGATATTGATTCATTATCATGTAACTTATTAACTGAGAAAAGCATCATCCATCTGCCTTGAAAATCTAACCATGAATTGTGACTACCTTCATCAATTTTCTCTACACCATGTGGTGTCCCCGCATTGAAAAGGACTAAATCACCGATATCTAACATATTATCAAGGTTTATTATTTCACCTTTAGCATTCTTAACATAAGAACCTCCATTATTATAATCTTCGCCTTTCTTACTCATTGTCAAAGAGGGGACAGTTATTTGGTGATAATCTATGGGATCTTTGTGAAGATTTAAATAACCCTTTCCTTTCGGATAAAACTGCACAGCAATTCTTCCAGTGCAGCCGTCCTCAGGAATTTTATTTATGTATTTATTCTTTTTAATTCCACTAATTAAATTTTTTAGATAAAAAATATTTTTACATTTATTAAATAAATCAAAATAATCTTGGTTCCATGGATAAAAAACAAATTGATGAAAACATCCTTTTACATAAGACCTAGGATCAGACATATTTATTCTATGAAAATTTGGTGCACCGTTTTCAATCTTGTAATAATTTGGTAAAGAATTTCTAGCTACACTGGACAAATATGACTTGATTTGGTTTACTAGTTCTGTTTTTAAAACATTTTTTAAGATATATAAATCTCCATTACTTATATTAGTTTTCATTTTTAATATGAGATTTTTTTCATCAATTATTTCATATACAGACTTCTTTAATGTATGAATTCTTTTTAAATACATAAAATTACACTTTCAATATGAGTTCAATAATCAAGTCGTCATTTAACTAAGCGTGAATTACGATCAACCAAAAATTCATCTTCAGATATAGGAGATCTAGAATTGAAGCCTAAAATTAGCTTTTCATTATCATTGAGCTTTGTACTAAAAATACTATCATTTTCAATTGCATCTGGGATAATAATTTGCTGTCTATACAGCGGATTTGTGAAAACATTATTAATAGCGATTCTTTGTTGTCCGGTTTTATTTATTCCAGCTCTATGAAAAATTTGTGAATTAATTATTAAAGCAGAACCTGATGGTGCTTCAATTATGACCTTATTGTGCTTAATGTACTCTTTACTAGGAGTGCTTTCTAAATTGTGCGAAAAGGGTAATATTTCAGTGGCACCATTGGATTCGGTAAAATCATTTAAATTAATCAAGACGCTGAATGCTTGAGGTATAGAAATTCTGCCTTTAAGATAAGGGAAATCTCGGTGCCACTTTGATTGATTGTGCTCAATAGCTCCGTGATTTAAGACAATATTTTGTTGATTTAAAATAAAAAAACTTTCAGATTCAAAGAAAAGAGACTGTAAAATATTTTGCATCATTTCTGTCATTATCAATTTTCTTAAGAAAATTATTTCTTTTATTAATGGCAATCGAACAACGTTATGTTCTCCAATCTTAATTAAAAAATCTTCTCCATATTTACTAGATCTGTAATCGTTTAATTGAGTAGATTTTTTGATAAGATCTAGGCAAAGATCCTTGTCGATAATATTTTCATATAAATGAAATCCTTTAATAGAAATATTTTCTTTTATAACATCATACTCAGAGCTGATTTCATTTTGATTTAATATACCATAATATTTCATAATTTATTTTTTTATAAACTTTGATATTAATTTAAGTTAATATTTAATCTATGCTTACGCTAGTTTGAAAGGAATCAATTTTTAATAAGTAATTCTAATTTTTTAATTTAAAGTTTCATCGATAATGTATAATGGCCTTTGTTTGGATTGCTCAAAAGTTTTTCCTATATAAATACCTGCTATCCCTACTGAAAATATTATCAGACCTCCCATCAGTAAAATCAGTATTGAAGTGCTTGCCCAACCAGGCTTAAAAGGCACATAAAAGGCTTTTATAAAAATATAAAAACTAGCTAGCAAGGATAAAAAAGATAAGAAAAATCCTAAATATATCGTGAGTTTTAATAGTTTGTTTGACTGAGATGTAATTCCATTTAAAGCATGAGAAAGTAATTTTTTGAAAGTATAGGAACTTTGCCCGGCATATCTAGGATTGTGCTTTATAGTTATGAAACCATGCTTAAAACCAATCCACCTCATAATATATAAATAATGTCTATGATAATCGTTAACGTCAAGATATGCTTTCTTTACTTTACTCGAAAACATAGTAAAACCATTAGTACTAGTATCAGAATTCAAAGATTTGTCTTTCAATAAATAGTTAAATATACTTGTGTAAATTGAAGCTGTTATATTTTTAAAGAATGTATGATTCTTTCTATCAATTTTAGAAAATACTATATCATATCCCTTTTTATAATGATTAAAAAATTTTTTAAAGTATTTCGGATCGTCCTGCAAATCACAATCTAAAATAATTATTAAGTCCCCACTAGCACTCTCTAATCCTGCATTTAATGCATAATGTTGGCCAAAATTTCTGCTTAATTTTATCCCTCTAATTTTTGAATTTTTTAAGCAGTTTTCTTTTATTTTTTCCCAAGAGCCTTCAGGGCATCCATCATCGACTAAAATTATCTCATAATCACTAGTAATTTCTTCAGAACCAATGACTGTTCTTGATATTAATTCATCAACACAATCTGCGGCTTTGTATACTGGGCTAATTACGGAAAGTTTCAATTAAATAGTATCTTACTTTATAATTTTAAGTATTTATGTTTTAAATTACATTCAAATCAACATCATTTATTTTACTTAAATAGTTTATATAAATATTTGATGTTCAAAATTTTAAATATCCAAAACTTAATAATTTTTTGAAAAAATAAATATAATAACTAGACCTTAAATGATTATACATACCTCTAAAAAATCAAAAAAAATTTATAGTTACTCTATTCTATTAATTGCTTTTTTTTGTTTTTTTATAGGGTTTTTGTTTTCGAGATTAGGACTTGGAACTTACCTCAGATATCCAATTTCTTACATAAGACTAATTAATGATAATTTGAGTCCCATACATGATTATAAAATGGAACATATTTATTTAGATATAAATTTTAAAGACTTCGATAAAAAAATTAATGAAAGACAAAATTTTATCAATCAAGGATTTATTGGAAATGGACTTCCCAATGATTACGTACCAATAAAAATCAGACATAAAGAAAACAATTTTAAAGCAAAATTACGTTTTAAAGGTATGATGCTTGACCATATTAGTCACCCCCAAAAATGGTCATATAAAATAAGAGTGAAAGAAGGTAAAACAATTTTTGGTCTTTCTGAGTTTAGTATTCAAAGACCGGGAACAAAAAATGGTATCGGTGAATGGCTATTTATGAAACTAATGAATGAGAATGACATTATCGCTCCTTATTATGAATTTATAAAAGTTACTCAAAATGGAAAATATTTAGGAGTTTATGCTATTGAGGGCAGATTCAATCAAGACTTAAGATCGAATAAAAAATTAAGAGATGGTCCATTTATAAAATTTGACCCAAAACTCTGGGTACAAAGTAAAAATAATCTTGATAGAGTAACTAATAGTATGAAAAATTCTGATTGGTCTACATACTCTGATCCAATAAATGCTTATGAATTAAATCGGGGGTTTAAGGACCAAAATTTTAAAAATAAAATTGAGAGAGGGGTAAATCTTTTCGAAAATTTTAGAAATCAGACTCAAAATATAAAACATACTTTCAATCAAAAAAAATTAGCAAAATATTTTGCGCTTTGTGACATCACCGGCTCTGTCCATGCTTCCCAACATTCTAGTATAAAAGCTTATTATAATCCTGATTCTGATCTTCTTGAACCTGTCGCTTGGGATGCGGATGGTTTTATGCGAATAGCTGATGGCGATGGATACACCTCCTTTATCTTAGCTGAAGAACCATCATCAAAATATTCTAAATCCTACAGAAACAGAAGATACGAGCACAGAATGTTATACTTATTAGAAGACGAGGACTTCTACAAAGAGTACATTAACCAACTTGACAGTTTAAACAATACACAAACAGTTGAAAAATTTATAATTAAAAATCAATCAATAATTAAAACTATAAATCACAACTTACACTTTACTGAAGGTCTAAAATCTTACCAGAAAACTTTAGATATCATTCAGAAAAATCAAAAATATGTAAAAGGGACATTAAACCCTTCAAAGGGGATACATGCATTTTTTCATAATAGGACAAACAAAGGCCTAAATGTAAGCATTGCAAACATACAATATCTTCCAATAGAACTAATATCTGTGCAATCGGCAAACGATACTTTTTTCATAAATGAAAATCGTAAAATTGGAAGAAGAAGTTTTGATTTACCTCCAGATTATGAACTGTATTTTTTCAGAAATTCTAAAATTGATAAGCCAATAAGCTTAAATTTATCTGATCTTAAAATTAATTACAAAATTATAGGTATGAGGGATACAATCACATCAGTGGTTTTCCCATTTTCCAATATTGATGATATTTCCAACGAAGAGTATGTTCTAAAAAAACCTAGCAATAATCATGATTTTAATTTTTTAATTACCAATGAAAATGAAAAAACTATTCGTTTAAAAGTTGGGGAATGGGATATCACCAAATCTGTTATATTGCCTGAGGGCTACGAGATAATTGCATCTGAGAATACAACATTAAATCTTCTAAATGAATCTATGATTATTTCAAATTCTCCTCTCAAATTTTATGGTTCTAATGACAAACCAATTTTGATAACATCGACTGATAGTACTGGTAAAGGTCTTTATATTTTAAAAACGTCACGTTCAACATTTAAAAACGTAGTTTTTAATAATTTAGACTCTCCATCTTTTGGAAATTGGTCTTTAAGTGGCAGTGTAAGCTTTTATAAAGCTCCAGTTAGGTTTGAAAAATGTATTTTTTCAAATAATAGAAGCGAGGATGCTTTAAATACAATCAAATCAAAATTTGAAATAGTAAAATGTCACTTCCAAAACATATACTCTGATGCATTTGATGCTGATTTTTGTAATGGCTCTCTATCTTCGTCCAGTTTTAAAAATATTGGTAATGATGCAATAGATGTCTCTGGCACATTTTGCTCTTTAGAAAAAATTAAAATACATAATGCGAATGATAAAGCAATTAGTATTGGAGAAGAATCAAAAGCGTTATTAGATAGTATTCAAATATCAAATAGTGAGATATGTTTAGCATCAAAAGATCTATCAACTATTGAGGGGAATAATATTGTTATTTATGATTCTAAAATAGGGATATCTGCTTTTCAAAAAAAAGCAGAATTTGGACCAGGTGCCGTTTATCTTAGTAATTATCGAACTCAAAATGTATTTGAAGAATTTTTAATTGAAGATGGCTCTATTGTTGAAGTCAATGAATCGATTATAGATACAGACATAAAAAATGTTAAAAATTTACTTTATGGCAACCTACATGGAAAAGCTACTAAAAAGTGAGATTATTTAAGGTAAAAATTTTAAACTTATTATTCTCATTTTCCATGTTATCTTGTGATATCAAATTTGATTCTAATAAATTATTAGGCCATTGGGAAAACAAAACAAATAATAAAAAAATGGAATTATTAATTAAAGGGGACAATGAGTGCGAAATTAATCTCTCTGACTCCAACCATGGAATAAATGAAATGCTAAAAGGTAAATATCAAATTAATCATGCTAAATCTCCATCTACATTAGATGTTTATATTACATCACCAGAAAAAGTTTCATTATATACAATTATCGATAATATCAACGAAAATTCAATCCGAGTAGCTAAGTTTTCACAAAGATGGAGGTTACGTCCAATTGCATTTAATGATAGTAATACTATGTTTTTTTACCGAAAAAAACTTTAACACAGGAGAATATTTTTATATGGAAATTTTAAATGATTTTTTAGACCAACAAAATGCAAGTATTCCTATTATAAATTTTATAATGAACATGATACTATCATCGATTCTAGCATCCTTGTTAAGTATGGTCTATGTAACATATGGAGAATCCTTATCTAATAGAAAGCAATTTGGGAAAAATTTTCTATTAATATCAATGACTACAATGCTTATAATAACTGTAGTAAAATCCTCTCTTGCACTTTCATTAGGTCTAGTTGGTGCTCTTTCAATAATTAGATTTAGAACTGCTGTTAAAGAACCTGAAGAACTTGGTTATATGTTTCTTTCAATATCAATAGGTTTAGGTTTGGGTGCAGATCAAACTTTAATAACTATTGTAGCATTATTTATAATACTAGCTTGCATAATTTTTGTGAAATTATTCACAAAAGAAAAATTAATAAATTCAAATCTTTTCTTAACAATAGAAAGTGAAGGAAAAAATCATATTAAAATTGAAAAAATAATCGAGGTTATTAAAAAAAACTGTGAAAAAATTGAATTGAATCGTCTTGATGAAACTACATCTCTTTTAGAAGCATCATTTATGATAGAAACAGGCGATTTTGAAAGTCTAAATAATTCCAAAGTAGAACTATTATCTTTAGATGATAATCTGAAAATTACCTTTGTTGATAATAAGGGATTAATCTAAAAAATTTAACTCTATGGTTGTAAGCAGTCAGAAAGATAACATTCAAGAATCTGGATATCGATATGAAAGAAAGTTTTTCATAGATAATTTGACAATTGAAAAAATAGAATCAATTGTCAGATTAAATTCATTTGTGTTTTCCGAAATCTATAGTAGCAGATACATTAACAATATTTATTTTGACACTTATTCCTTTTCAAATTACTTTGATAATGTAGATGGATTAAGCGATAGATTTAAAGTAAGAATTAGATGGTATGGCGAATTATTTGGGATAATAAATGAGCCAAAACTTGAGATCAAATTAAAAAAGGGGCAACTAGGAAAAAAATTGTCAATTCCTATGGATTCTTTTCATTTGAATGATAAGACTAACATAAAAAACTTAATCAATCCCAAAATACATGCTCAAAAAAAAATCAACATAAATTTAAATAATTTTGAGCCAAAACTTTTGAACCGTTACAAAAGGAAATATTTTTTATCAAAAAATGGAAAATTCAGGATAACCATTGATGATAATCAAGTTTTTTACCTTACAAAAAATAAGGGAAACTATTTTTTAAAATTCTACAAAGATTTGAACTCTAAAATTTTAGAAATTAAATATGATGAAAGTTATGATAGCCAAATAAACATGGTGTCTTCATCATTACCCTTTAGGATTTCAAAAAGTTCCAAATACATTACGGGTATTCAAAAAGTATGGAAGCTTTATAATTAATTTTCCTTGTAAAATTGATTTGATCAAAGATTTTTCATGCTTTTTTTACTCCTTAACTAATATTAAAAACCTACATCATTAACTTTTTTACAAATAATGAAACAACTTCCTCCAAAGGGTATTTTAATTACTTTTTTTATTAAAAATAATTCAAATGCGAAAACTTTTTTGAATAATTTTTGCAATACTATATTTTTCATTTCATGGTCATTCTTGACTTTATGAATTTTGGGTTTTTCTTTTTTATGCAGTAGCCTTTTAAAAAATACTCTAAATAAAAAAATAGGAACGACAAGAATGGAAAAAATATATGTTGAATATTCTATTTTAAACCCACTATCAATTAAAATTTTAGTTATGGAGGAAATAGTATATCGCCTAAAATGTCCTGCATCTATATCCTCTTGAGACCACAATAAATCATAAGCAGGCACTGTAATATATAAATACCCCTCGTCTTTTAAATACGAATTAATATCATTCAAAAATTGTTTATCTTCTTTAATGTGTTCTACAACATCAAATAATCCAATCGAGTAAATACTTTTCTTATCCAGTCCAATTTCTTGAATTGTAGAGCAAATAACATTATTTACTCCTCTATGCCTCGCATTTTTTGAACCGTCAAGTCCGGGTTCGATTAAGTAAGCATCTAATCCATCATCTTGCAACCTTTTGGATACAAAACCGTTACCTCCACCAACATCAAAAAAAATATTTTCTTTATTAAATTTTTTTACTCCTTCAGAAATAACATTATTCCGATGTTGAAACCAAAAGCTATTGTCCTCAACTTGGTAACATGATTGATGACCATCTTTAGGGTAGGATATCTTATCTTTTGAAGATAAGTGGTATATGCCAAATTTATCTTTCGTTAAATTGTTAAATATTTTTTTTATTTTTGCACCTATTAAAATATTATTTAAGCTTTTTGAAGACTCTAAAAAATATATATTTTATTAATACACATTTAAAAGTATTAATTAAAAATACTGTTTTTATTTTTTGAACTTGCACAAAAAAATTTTCATATTTTCACCAATTCAAAATGTTATGAATTAATAAATACATTTTATAAACTTAATTAATAACTTTTGAATAGACTTTTAAAGTACTTAGATGAAACCAATTTTTTGCTCTAAAAATTTCATTTATCAAACGTTGATAATGACTTTTTTTTTAACACCTCTTATTGCTCAAAACAAAGCTTTAGATTTTGATGGTACAAATGATCAAATTAGTATTTCTTATAATAATAGTTTAGATGTCTCAGATAAAGTAACCATTGAAGCTTGGGTCAAACCATCTCGCACAGACTGGCAAACTATTTGGATGAAAGGTAATTATGGATACGGGTTAGCTCTTACAGGATCAAGTACTTCATGCCGATCATCACTAAAATTAGCTTTTTGGGATCAAAGTGCATGTGCTTCTGCTATTATAAGCACTGGC